>Ga0134121_10001726_pt1 | contig 20111 bp, 13 predicted proteins | sample KB301_FD_96463 | JGI IMG/M metagenome (GOLD analysis project Ga0134121, IMG submission 96463) | Terrestrial soil microbial communities without Nitrogen fertilizer from Kellogg Biological Station, Michigan, USA - KB3-0-1 | ecosystem: Environmental > Terrestrial > Soil > Unclassified ... | reverse complement strand
GCGCGCGTGCTGGTCCACGCCGATATTGTCCGGACGCGGGAAAGTGCTCGGTTCGTTTGCGATGTACTATCGCGAGCCGCACACGCCCACCGGTGAAGAGGCCGGACTTACTGAAGTGGCAACACGCATCGCTGGACTCGCGATCGAACGTCATGCCGCGAAAGCAATCCTCGCCCGAACCCAGGCCGAGCTGGCCCAGGCCTCTTATGCGGCGAGTAAGGGGAAAGCCGCGGCCTCCAGTGTTGATGAGATCAATCAGCAACTCGAGGCGATCCTGGATAGCGCGAAGAAATGTCTCGAGTTGCTCGACGAAGACAAACCGGACATCGCGAGCTTTCGTGGTCCACTTACCAGCATTGCGAAAAACGGCCAACAGGCACTCAACGTCATCGCTCGTATCCGTTCATCCTGAAAATCCTGTAAAAAACTGATCATGTATAAAAATTTCCCCCAGCTTTTGATTCTCATCCTCGTTTCCATCATCACGGCATCCGCTCAGGACAAACCCTGTCCGACGGCTTCGAAGTTTGGCCCTGACGATCAAATCGGCAACGTCAACTACATCACGCCCGCAAAGACACTTGCCGCCACGAAGCTCGTCACGACAGGCAAGACTTATCGCCTCGCTATCGAAACGAATAAAGATACGCCCGCTTATCCACCACGCACTTTCGCCGTCACCATAACTCAACCCGGTCAGACGCACGGCGGCTCGCTTGGTCCAACCAAGACCACGTACAACGACGACCTGATCGTCGGCTGGGCCGGCGTCGGCACGCAGCTCGACGGCCTGGGCCACATCGGCATCGACGGTCTCTATTACAACTGCAACCGAGCGTCCGACTTCGCGATGACTGACGGTCTCAGGAAACTCGGCGTGGAACATGTGCCGGCCATCGCCACGCGTGGCGTGCTGCTCGACATGGCGGGTTATTTCAATACCGATATCGTGAAAGAGGGAACTGCGTTCAATCGTGCCGAGATCGAGGGCGCGATGAAGCGTCAGGGCATCAAGTCGATCGAGAAGGGCGACGTGGTGTTGTTCTACACCGGTTGGCTAAAGCTTCTCGGCAAAGACAACAAACGCTTCGGCTCATTCGCGCCCGGACTCGGACGCGACGGCGCAAAATATCTCGCGTCTCTGGAAGTGGCGATTATCGGTTCAGACACGTGGAGCTTTGAAGCGATTCCGTTTGAAAAAGACGCCGGCGTCTTCGAGGTCCACCAGATACTAATCCCGCTGAACGGCATCCACATCCTCGAAAACATCAACACCGAGGAGATGGTGCGAGACAAGGCGTGGGAGTTTCTCTTCACGCTCGGCGCGGCCCGGATCACAGGCGGCGTTCAATCCATCGTCAACCCGATCGCTATCAAATAGTTTAGCCACAAAAAGGCACAAAACCACAAAAACGTTGAACGAGTTAAAGGCGCCTAATCCTGGCGCGGGAGAATTCGGCGCCTCACCTGTTTAGAAATCATTTCGTGTTTTTGTGCCTTTTTGTGGCTAAAAATGCTTTAACGGAAGCTATCTGTGGCGCGGACGAGTGCGTCTGTGATCCCCGGTTCGGTGACGGAGTGGCCCGCGTTGGGGATGAAGTTCAGTGTGGCTTCCGGCCAGGCGCGATGCAGATCCCATGCATTCATCGCCGGACAGACGATGTCGTAACGACCATGCACGATCACGCCGGGAATGTGTCGAATGCGATCGATATTCTCGATTAGGTAGTTGTCCGTTTCGAAGAAGCAGTTGTTCACGAAATAGTGACACTCGATTCGAGCGAGCGCGATCGCCATCTCCGGCTCGTTGAATTCGTCGATCAGATTCTGATCGGGAATCAGCTTCAACGCACTCGCCTCCCAGTTGGACCAGGCCTGCGCTGCTTCGAGACGCACATCCGCATCGTCGCTGGTCAGACGTTTGTAATAGGCGCGGATCATGTCGCCGCGCTCGGCTTCGGGAATGATGCGCACGTACTGTTCCCAAATCTCGGGAAAGATCGCACTCGCGCCCTGGCTGTCTTCGTAGAACCACCTAATCTCTCGCGGACGGCACAGAAAGATGCCGCGCAGGATCAATCCGCGGACGCGTTCCGGATGCGTCTCGGCATAAGCGAGCGCGAGCGTGCTGCCCCACGAACCGCCAAACACGAGCCACTGATCGATGCCAAACTGTTCACGAATGACTTCGATATCCTTCACGAGGTCCCACGTGGTGTTGTTGTCGAGTGAAGCGTGCGGCTTGCTTCGTCCGGCGCCGCGTTGTTCGAAGAGGATCACGCGATACGCCTGCGGGTCGAAGAAGCGGCGGTAGTCAGTGGTAAGTCCCGCTCCGGGGCCGCCATGCAGAAACACAACCGGCTTGCCATTCGGCGTGCCACATTGCTCGTAATAAAGCTCATGCACAGGCGACACGCGGATGTAGCCGCTGTCGTATGGCTCAGTCTCGTCGTAAAGAGTTCGCAGTGTTTCCATAATTGGCAGCGATTATCAGGTGCAATGTGTCTAAGATTCAAGGGTTCAAGGACTCAAGCCGAGAAAAACGCGCATGCGCTCGATCTCAGCCCTAAGCTCACGTTTGAAAGTGCGATCGCGCGGCTCTTCGACATATCCAAGATCGCAAACGAGATCGCCATTCTTCACTGAGACGTTGGCCCAGCCGGTGACGTGGTCGCGCCAGAGCAGCGGCATCGCGTAGTAACCCAGCTTGCGTTTTGAAGCGGGTGTGTAGGCTTCGAAACGATAAGTCCAACCCCATAACAGCTCGAAACGATCGCGATCGTGGACAGACGGATCGAAGGGCGCGAGGATGCGCACTACTTCGTCAATCGACTGATCGTCGACGTTTTCACTGGCGGGCCAGTACCAGTCAACCTTCCCAACATGCGCGTGAGACAAACGCTCTTTCGCGCGTTGCAACGCACCCGTCAACTCCTTCTGCCACTGCGGCGCGGCATAGCGCAAACGTCTCACATAATACGTAAGACTCGGACCAGGCAACGGCGCATAGATCCGTACGACGACGTCGACTAAAGCATCAATCCGCGCGCGCCGCTCGGCTGCGGTGCGAGGCACTGGCTCGTGTTTGTGCTCGGCGTAAATCCGAATGCCTTTCTCCCGACGCACGATGCGCAACAGTCCGGCGTAGTGCATTGCGTCGAGCAGATGCGTGGTGGCGTTCGACGAGCCACCCCAGTAGTTCGTGACCGTGCCGTGCGCGAAGTGTTCATCGACTTCACGGGGATGTACGACGCCACGCTCGCGAACAAAGTCTAGCAGCAACTTCGCTTTTCTCTGCCGAAGAGCCGGACGCGGATGCATCAACGCCTGAAGCGATCGGGTGACGTAGCCGTAGTTGATAAAGAAATCTTCTTCGACATCGAGTGAGGTATAGCGGCGTTCGAGATCACCGGCGCGATAGTTATCGACGCGCTGTCTCAGTATCAAATCCTGCGCGCGTGCCGGAGCGCGAATCGGATCAGCCTGCACGAACTCCATTCGTTGCAGCGCGCGATTAAGTGTTGTCGGCTTGGGAAAGTTCCGCGCGATGGTGAATCGTCGCAGGTCGTCGATCGTGATCGGCACTGGGCAAGAATACTCTATCCACAGATTACACAGAACGATTTATAGAATCTGTGTAATCTGTGGATGAAATGTGAGTGTGGAGGAGCTGAGTTTTAGTAATGGAGCACGGCGGTGAAGAAGTCGTTGAGGTCTGACACCGTGGTTGTATTCGGAGCCACAGCGAGCTGAAGTGTGTGCGAGCCCTGCGTTAGCTTTATCGGGAGATACACGGGGACGACGGGGCGATGCGTCGAAGCGGTATTGGAAAAGACATTTGCCGTTCCGATCACCTTGCCGTCAAGTGTTACCTGGATGCCAATCATCTGATTCGCACTCTGCGTCCAAACTGAGCCCAGAATTTCCAGATACATCGGCATGTCGCCGGGAGCCATGAACGAAGCCTGAACGGGCAACGGGCCTTTTTGATTTCCTATGATAACTTGAACTGCCATTGGGAGGTTCCCTTTCTTCGAACAAATGGTAAAGCCCGGGGAAATTAGTCGTTTCCTGTTCGCTTGTCAATGAAATCTCTCAATACTATACCCTGGTTACGATTTTGAAACGTTTCGGTGGGCCGGCGAGGATCGATTGCGCGAGTTTTGTCTGGGCCATCATTCGTATCTCCGCTCTTTCGAACTGTCCCGCCAAACTCACGGCGCGATCAAAGTCAGTCCAGGCGTAATAGGCAGCGTTCTGAGACAGGTCAGTCAACACTTCGCCCAGCGGGCCATCAGCGGACATATTCCACTCACCTTCACGCAGGTAGTGTGTGTCGAAGTCGTCGAGCTTCGCCGCCGCGTCGATCAGCTCGTTCAGTTTCGGAATCAATGATTCCATGATTGAAAGACCGCGATCACTCTTCTCAGTGCAGTACAACAGCGCGAGACCGATTTGACCTCTCATTTGCTGCTGACCCGGTTTCAGCGACTCGACCAGTCCGCTAGCCCTATCGAGCAGCTTCAAAGCGGCCGGCCGGTTCTTTGCTCCGACGCGATTAGCCAATTCTGTCAAAAACTGGATTTGGTCTTCCACTCGCTCGTACTTGTTGAGGACAACCGGAATTCGCTCCAATTGCTCGTCCGTTATCGAAGCAGATTCATTATCAGCTTTGAGTTGAGCAAGGAGTCGTGCCTGGACTTCAGGATTGCTGGTTAAGCCATTAGCTATCTTTTGCGCGCGCTCGGTTTCACCGTTCGCCTGTGCTCTCATTGCGGCTTCCCAATAAATCAGGCTTTCCAACTGGGGATATTGTTTAGCTAACGCCAGCGCGTCATCCAATTCGCCCGCATCCAGAGCCTCGCGCAACTCCTCGTAGGCTGAATCAGGAAATTCGATAAACTCACCGTTGTTGTTTGTCGCGAAGTGTTTTAGCCGGGCGGTTTGCTCCGGAGCAAACCTCTTCATCTGCGGCATCAGGGCACGAGCCTGATCGCAAAAGGGAGTGGATTCCTCGGCCACGTTTGATTTGTCACACCGGTTAGCAAGCGTTGCTGAAATCCATAATTCCATGAAGTCGCGAAATGACGGCTCATCTGCCAGCGGCGGCGTGAGGTTCTGGGCCAGTGAGCGCGCGAAGTCCAGCGCTCCTCCGTGATGTGGAAAATCGGCGTCTCTCAACGCGCGCACCGTTTCCTTGTAAAGCGTGATGCCGTGTTCTCTGTGTTTATTGTGTAGCTGTCTGATTAACGGCAGAAGATTGTCAGAGAACCCTCCACTGAGTGACTGACGACCAATCTTGAGAGCGAGATCCGGATTGCTGGCGACGATCTGTGTGGCGAGCTTCACTTCAAAGTCACGCTCGCGTTCGACGACGGATCGTGGAAGCTTCTCGTTGTTTGGTGCGGTTGCGCGCAGGAATTCGAATGCCAACTCGCCATCGCGTTTAGCAATTCGCGTCACGATATCGGTGCGCAATTGCATAAAAACCATCAAAGCGTAGTCGTCCCTTGCATTCTTAACTTCACGAGGCCGCAATCCCCAGTTGATGTCTTCCTCAATGCTGATGAACAGGACCCGAGCGCGCTTCTCGTCATGGGCCCAAAGCGAATCGGCGATGTTTGCGCCGATGCGAGCGCGATTTTCCGGAGATTGCAGATTGGAGACTTGAGTCGCGAGCGACTGAAGTAATTCGATGGCTTTCTCACGCCGCGCCGCGTCAGGGCTTTGCGGTTTGTCCTGCGCGTGAGTAACAGAGAAGAGAAGGAGAACAAGGATGGCGGCGATTGTGTGATGATTCATCGTAGTGATCCGGGTCGTAAGCGCCCCATCATCGTCGAATCGACATATCGTCCATCGCGGAAGGCGTGCTGTCGCAGCGTCCCTTCAACTTCGAACCCGAAACGCTCGTAAAGATGAATCGCCGCCTCGTTATCGGTATAGACCTGGAGTTCCAGTCGCGTGAGATTGAGCCAGTTGTCGGCGAGGTCGACAATCGCGCGCATCAACTCCGTCCCGAGTCCTTTGCCCTGCCAATCCGCATGAACGCAAATACCGATTGCGCCTACATGCTTGCGACGCGGTCTATTTGGGAAAGTCGTGATATCGACCATGCCAACGATTCCGTCGTCGATGATCGCGACGAGCCTGTAAACGCTGTCAGTGTTTTCAGAGATTCGCTTGCGCCAGTATTCGCGCGATGGATATGGAACCTGAAGCGTTCCTTCATACACCTTGGCCGAGGCGAACATCTCGCAGACTTGTTCGTAGTCGTCCGCCTCGGCACGACGTATTTTTAGACCTTCGATGGGCACGATTTGTTCCTTTATCGCTCGGGCGCCATTCTCGCTCGCTTCAGCATCCATCCGTAGAGCAGGATGATGATGCCGACAAAACACAGCACGCCTAAGTATGGACCAGCTACAAAGTCTTCAGGCACGAGTCCGATTGGCGCATCGTTCGAGAGGCCGACGATGAGGCCCGCATTGACGACTCCCCAGAGACTCTCGCCGACGATCAAGCCTGACGCGACGAGCGTCCCGAGTCGGTCAGCGCGATCCGGATTTGGAGTTTTGAGAGCGCGCCTGGTGTACCACTCCGACAAGACTGCGCCGATTACGACTGCAAACGTCGCCGACATCGGCAGGTAAATACCGATGCCGACGGCGAGCGGTGGTATGCGAATTTTGTTGGCGGCGCCGAGTACTGCGTCGAGAATGATCAGACCAACGCCGACGACCGCACCGATGCCGATCATCTTCCATTCGAGACTGCCGCCGATCACGCCTTTTGCGAGCGCGGAGATCAACGTCGCCTGCGGCGCGGGCAATGGATTCGCCGCAACGACGCCGACATTTGCAGCGCCTGCAAACCCGTAAGCTTTGGCGAGCAGGTTAAGCACAAACGGGATCACAGACGCGCCGGCGACAACACCGACGATCAGCGCGATCTGCTGGCGCATCGGCGACGCGCCAACAAGCTGTCCAGTCTTCAGGTCCTGCAAGTTATCATTCGAGATCGTCGCGCACGCAAAAACGATCGCGGTGATGAAGAGGGCGAAGGCGACGAGGGCTGGTTGGGTTACTGTGGTCGGCGCTACTGCAAGAATGAGCACAGAGGCGCACAGCACGATCGACAAAATGCCGACGCCTGAGATCGGGCTGTTTGAAGCGCCGATCAGTCCGGCCATGTAACCGCAGATTCCCGCAATCAGGAAACCGCCGATCAGAACAAACGGGATCGCGATGAGCGTGAGACTGACTGCGCTCGGAGCCAGCACGGTTGAGCGGGCGAACGTGAACGCGAGGTAACCCGCGACCAGAAGACATGCGATCGTCAGTACGATGATCCAACTGGGTGGCAGATCACGGTCGCGATCGTCTTCTCGTTCCGTCGCACGAGAGCTGGCGAGTGTGCTGACCAGTCCGCCGACGACAGGTTTCGCGAGCCGGGCGAGTGTGTAGATCGCGGCGATGGCGATCGCGCCCGCTCCGATGAAGCGCACCTGTGTACGCCAGATTCCGATTGTGTGCGCCGCGAGGGTGGCGCCTTCTGCCGGCGGCTGCATTGAAGTCAGGATCGGGACCGCGATGGCCCATGCGATGATCAGTCCCGTCAACATTGCGATGCCGACTGACAGTCCGACGAGATGTCCCGCGCCGACGAGGGCGAGCGAGAAGGCCACGTCGTAGCCGCTCGAAGCACTCGTGCCGAGACGAAAGAAGCCGGTGACTGAAGCCGCTGCGATGCGCGTTGCAGTGAAAATGGCGAGTCCAGCCGAAGCAACCGAGCCCAGGATCACGGCGATGAGACCTTCGCGCGCTTCGCCGGTCTCGTCTTTCGTTTCGCCACGCGTGCCGGATCCGACTTTCAAAACCTCCGCCGCCGCGACGCCTTCGGGATACGGCAGATCGGAGTTGGTCACGAGCGCGCGCCGGAGTGGAATCGTAAACAACACACCGAGCACACCGCCGCTCACGCAGATGAGAAATGATTCCCAAAACGGAAAGCCCGTCCACCAACCGACGATCACTAATCCCGGCAGTACAAAGATGATCGCCGAGAGCGTGCCGGCAGCAGATGCGACCGTCTGGACGATGTTGTTCTCGAGGATCGATGAGTCCTTCACCACACTCAGAATGGCCATCGAGATCACTGCGGCCGGAATCGACGAAGCGAAGGTTAGGCCGACCTTGAGTCCCAGATAGACGTTGGCCGCTGTGAAGATCGTCGTGATGAGCGCGCCGAGAATCAGCCCGCGTATGGTCAGTTCTTTTGGTTTCATAGGCCGGGTTATTCCTTTTTAATTTCTGCTGGAGAGTGACTTGCGGACCACGGTAATCTTGACCGTCGACGGATACTGCCGCGAGTGATGCACCGCATTACGCGCGACTACGCCCTTTGTCTCGTCGTAATTGTTTCCACCCGTGTTCAAATTGCGATCGAAGCGAGGGAAGTTGCTGCTCGAGATTTCGATACGAAGGCGATGGCCGGCTTCGAAGTAATTGCTCGTAACCATCGGACTGAGGACCACCTTGTAAACTTTCCCCGACTCCATCCAGACCTTCGGCTTGTCGTAGCCGTCACGATAACGCATCCGCTGAATCGTCTCGTCGAGATTGTAAGCGCGGCCGTCGGGATAGACGTCGATCAGCTTCACGGTGAAATCAGTGTCCTTCGCGTCTGACGACACGAAGAGGGTTACTTCAATCGGCCCACTGACTTCGAGACCTTCCTTCAAAGGCTCCGTACTGTAAACGAGTATGTCCGGGCGTGTCTCATTCTTCCGCTGATCAAAAGCCCCGCCTGTAACAGCGTTTCCAGTGCAGCAAACATTGCCTCCGTAAGACGGCACCGGGTTCATCGGATCGTATTCAAACTTGTCCGTGTTGTCGGCTGTAGGCGCTGCTTCCGCGAGCACGCCGTCGCCGTTCATCGTGTTTGCTTTGCCACCGCTCGACAGGAAAAAGCTCATCGACTGCGCGCCCGCGGGTGGCCACGTGTCTGACGACTGCCACTTGTTGATGCCCATCGTAAAGTAACGCACGCGCGGCATCTTTTCGAGAACTTCGTTGCTCTCGCCTTTGAGGAAGTGATCGAACCACGCGTAGGTCAGTTCGTCGTAATTCAAACGCGCGTCACCGACGCTGCGCTCGCCGATCATCGTGTTTTCCGTCGCCCGTTTGTAAGAGCAGTGCAGCACCGGCGCGATCACGGCGTACTGTTGATTCGCAATTTCCGGAGACGCAGTTTTACGCGCGTGATTGAACGCGGCGAGGTTTGGACCAATCGACACGTCATACCACGACATGAACCAGAAACCCGGGATGTTGATGCGCATGTTGTCATGCCACAGCCCGCCTTTGTACCACGCCGGATCGTTCGGCTCGCGTTGAATCATCGCGCCGCCTGTGTCGACCGGCATGCGATCCGCGAAGATGCCGTGTGGCGCGTCGACTGCCGCGAGGATGTCCTGCTCGGGCAAATGTCGCAGCGCCGTGGACCAATCAACGTTCGGTAGTTGTGGCGCGAGATCGAATGACTTCGACGCGCGGATTAGATCTTCCTGCGAGGTATTCGGCGCGAACATCGGACGCACCTGGTTCTGCTGGCCGTAGAGCCAGGCGATGAATAGCATCTGGACCGCTCCGCCGCGATACCAGTTTCCCTGTTCAAAGTAGGGAGCCACGCGGCCGACGCCGGCGCCGAAGCCCTGCGGGATGAATGTCGTGTAAGCCGGATTCCCCTGGGCCGCAACGGCGAGCTGCCACTCGGCGGTAGACGAGCAACCGATCGTTCCCACTTTGCCGTTGGACCATGATTGTTTTGAGATCCAGTTAAACTCGTCGGCGCCGTCCGTGAGCGGTGGGCCAAGAATGTCGTAGTTGCCTTCAGAAAAGAAGCGGCCGCGCTCGTTCATCTCGACAAACGCGTAGCCGCGCTTAACCGCATCGAGCTCGTTCGAGAGATCGCGCGGCGCGCTGTTGCGAATATCCCAGTAGTTGAAGTTGTAAGGCGTGCGCACGAAGATCGTCGCATACTTCTTCGACGGGTCTTTAGGACGATAGACGTCGGTGGCGATCTTGACGCCGTCGCGCATCGGAATCATCAGCTTGCGTTCGACGATCGCGATTGACTGCAGTTCGTTCTCGATTGCGCGGCGTTTGTCGAGTTGCTCGGGTGTGACTTGCGGGCGCCCGGCTTGCGAGTGGACGATTTTGGTGCCGGGAATCTGAACGATTATGCAAAACGCGGCGATAGCAAGCGCTACGGTCCAGAAGGCCTTCTTGTGCATGCGTACGGGCTCCTGATGTTGGAAGTTCTGCTTTAGCTAGATCTGTGCCATTTATACAGCAATGCGCGCTCTTTATCACGGTCTAGACCGGCTTTTAGCTCATCTTTTGTTTGGTGCTCGAGGGTGTCTCTGATCGTGTCGCGCAGCGGGCGGAAGTTCAGGCCCTCAGTGATGGCTTTATCAGGACTGATGAACATGAAGCCCTTCAGGTGTGGCGCAGCTTCTTCCGGCAGCCAGAGCGGCAACTCACTCCACGCGGCCACGTTTTCTTTGAGCAGGAAGTCTTCGCTGACCCACGTGAATTGCGCATCGCTGCCGGTTACTGACTTACATTCGTCGAGCAGTTGTTGCATCGTTAAGCTGTTCGGTAGACCGTGAGCGTTGTACGCGCCCGTTGTCGTGCGTTCAATCATACTGATCGTCCATTCCGCGAGGTCGCGAACGTCGATGAATTGTATGTAGCGATCTGGATGACCGGGAGCGAGCACTTCGCCGCCACGAGCGACACGCACCGGCCAGTAAGTAAAACGATCAGTGTAATCGTGTGGGCCAACGATGAGTCCGGGCCGGATGATCAGCACGCGGTTTGGCATCACTTCTTCCGCGGCCTGCTCGCACAGTGCTTTCAACCCTCCGTAAAGTTCACCATATGACGGCTGGCCTGATGTATCGATCGAATTTGCGCGTTCTAATTGTTCGCCCGTGAGTGCGCGAAGCGGGTATGTTTCTTCAATGCCGGGAACGCTGACGTCTCGGTAGGCATTTTGAGAAGATATAAAAACATACCGCTCAACTTCGTTCGACAAAACTTCCGCCGCAGCCTTTACCGCGCGTGGCAAATGGCCTGACGTATCGACAACCGCATCCCAGCGCCGCCCTTGAAGCTTATGCAACTCAGTATGTCGATCACCTTTTAGAGTCTCGACTTCGCCTGGATAATTCCCGCGATTAAAAACCGTCACCTCATGCCCACGCGCCAGCGCCGCAGTCACGAGATGTCTCCCCAGGAATCGCGTCCCACCAAGAATCAGCAGCTTCATTCAAAAGAGTTTAGCCACAAAGAGGCACAAAAACACAAAAATTGAAATCCGAGTTCAGCCTTTAGGCTGCGCGGTTATAGAAAAGTTTGTTTGTGATTTTTGTGCCTTTTTGTGGCCTAAATTTATTCGGTTAAGGGCTGTGGGGATTTCGCGGTTTTGCATGAACCAGCGCCAGATGGAGCCGGTGCGCATGTTTTCGGCGCTCAGGAGGATGATGCCGGCGTTGATACCGATGATGTCGGTGTCGGTCCAGCCGGTCATGGGGTTGAAGGCGTCGACGAAGCCGTAGCGACCGTAGATTTTGGCGCCGTATTTGGAGTGCATTGTTTCAAGAGCGCGGGTAGAAAGGTCGGGGGTAAACATCAGCGAGCCGCCGGCGGCGGAGGGGACCACAGTGCCGTCGATGTCGGGGTCGCGTGGTGGGCCACCCCAGGCGAGGTAGCCTTTCGCACTATCAGAGGCGGTGATGCCCCAAACGTCTGGGCCAAAGGCGGGGAAGTCGTATGAGAGGTTGATACAAAAGGCGCGATGGGCGAGCGTGGCGGCGACGGAGTTTTGGAAGTAGTCGATGCGATCGCCTCGCGTCTCGCGGCGATTGCGATAGTCGATCCACGCGTGCGCGTACTGGTGCATGAACAAGGGAACGCCGATCGTCGTGAAGTAGCTATGACCTTCGTAGCGATAACGATCGCGCCACAAGGCGTACCAGGAAGCGGGCGAAATCGGATGAGTCGGTGAGCCGATCGCGAGAACGTAGAGAATCGTGTCTTCGCTGTAAGTGTCCCAACGCGCGCGCAGAAAGCCCGACTCAGGCTTCCAACCGTGTGATAGGAGCAGTGGATGGCCGTTGAGCATCCAGCGAAAGTCGACGCGGTTGTAAATACTAGTGGCGCGTTGGACGATTTCTCGATCGTTGCGAAAGCATTGACGGACGGTGAGAACACCGGCCAGCAGAAGTGCCGTATCGATTGAGGAGACTTCGCTGTTCCAGCGTCGCTCGCCTGTCTTCGAGTCAAGCCAGTGATAAAACCAGCCGCGTTGCTGAAAGGCGCGCGTATCGAAGAAGCGTAACGTGTTGCGTGTGCGTTCGAGGGTTTCGGATTTTGAGACCCAACCACGATCGGCGGCGATGCAGAGCGACGTCAGACCAAAACCAGTCGCCGCGATACTCGCCACATTCTGGTGAGCCGCGTCGAGAGGCGAGCCGTCCATGCGCGCGCGATCGGGGACGAGGCCTGTTTTCGGATCGGCTTGCTCCCAGAAGTAACGAAACGAGCGCTGCTGTAGATCGTCAATGAACGATTGCGCCGCAACGCTGCCACAAAGAAGCAGTAGCCACAAAAAAGCACAAAAAACGCAAAAGGTTTTTCTTGTGCTTCTTTGTCGCTTAATTGACATTAAACTTGGCTTCGATGACGTCTACCGAGTTGGCGCCGACCATCACCTGGAATTCGCCCGGCTCGACCACGTAGCGCATCTCACGATTCCAGAACCCTAGGTGTTCCGGTCCCAGCACAAACTCGACGCGCCGCTTCTCGCCCGGCTGTAAAGACACGCGCTGAAATCCCTTGAGTTCTTTGACGGGTCTTGTCATGGAAGCTACGAGATCGCGAATGTAGAGTTGGACCACTTCATCACCCGCGCGCCGGCCCGTGTTCTCGACTTCAACACTCACTGTTAACTTTCCATCCGCACTGATGCGTGGCGCGCTGAGTTGCAGGTTTGAGATCTTGAAAGTCGTATAGCTTAGCCCGTAACCAAAAGGGAAGAGCGGCGTCCAGGGTAGGTCCCAGTATTTCGAAGTGTAGCGGTTCTGAGCTTCGGGCGGTCGACCCGTGTTCATGTGGTTGTAGTAGATCGGAACCTGGCCCACAGCGCGCGGCACAGTCACCGGCAGCTTGCCGCCCGGATTCACGTCGCCAAACAGGATGTCAGCAATCGCGTTCCCTGACTGGCTGCCGCCCATCCACGACTCGAGAATCGCCGGCGCGTTATTGACGATCCAACTAACCGACAATGGCCGTCCATTCACGAGCACAACAATCACCAGCTTTCCGGCCGCATGAATTGCCTGGACAAGCTCCATCTGTCGGCCCGGAAGATCCAGCGTCGCGCGCGAAGCGGCCTCACCAACCATCTCAGCGATCTCGCCAACAAATACGACCGCGACGTCAGACGCCTTCGCGAGATCGACGGCCTCCTGAAAACCCGCGGTCGAATCGCCGTTGACGTCACAACCTTTCGCATAACCAACTTTCGTTTGCGACGACACCTTCGCCTTGATGCCTGCTAGCGGCGTAACCGTGTTTTCTTCCTTGCCGTCGCCGGCCCACCAGCCAAGCGGCGCACGGCGATCGTCAGCGAGTGGCCCAATGACGGCGATCGAACCGACGTTCTTGCTCAGCGGCAAGGTCTCGCGATCGTTTTTTAGCAGGACCATCGAGCGGCCCGCGATCTCGCGAGCCAGACGAATACTCTCCGGACGCAACAACGCGTTCGATTCACGTGCTTCATCAGTGTACGGGCGATCGAAGAGCCCGACGCGAAACTTGATCCGCAAAATGCGCCGCACGGCTTCATCGATCGTTGCCGGCGAGAGTTTGTTTTGTTTCAGGAGCTCTGGTCCAAACTGGTTATAGCTGCGACTCACCATCTCCATGTCGACGCCCGCATTCAGCGCAGCCGCCGCGGCTTCTTCTTCGTTCCCGGCGATACCGTGATTGATGAGCTCGCGCACGGAGGTGTAATCGCTGACGACAAACCCATCAAATTTCCACTCGTCGCGCAGAACCTTCGTGAGCGTGAAATGGTTCGCTGAGGCCGGCACACCGTTGATGGCATTGAACGAGCTCATCAACGTGCCGACACCTGCATCAACCGCGGCCTTGAACGGCGGGAGGTAGATCTCACGCAGCGTGTTCTCGGAAAGATCGGTCGTGTTGTAATCGCGACCGCCTTCCGCAGCGCCATAAGCTACAAAATGTTTTGCGCAGGCGAGGATCTTGTCGGGCGCGCCGTAATCGCTGCCCTGAAATCCATGCACGCGCGCGCGCGCGAAGGCGGCGCCGAGAAAAGGATCTTCACCCGCGCCCTCGGTGATGCGGCCCCAACGTGGATCGCGCGCGATGTCGACCATCGGCGCGAAGGTCCAACGCAGACCGACGTTGTTGGCTTCCTGTGCGGCGACGGCGGCAGAGCGTTCAGCGAGCGCTGGATCCCAACTACTCGCTTCCCCGAGTGGAATCGGGAAGATCGTGCGATAGCCGTGAATCACGTCGAAACCGAATAAGACGGGGATTTTCAATCGCGACTCGTTTACGGCGACACGTTGAAGCTGGTTTGTGCGTTGTGCGCCGCGAACTCCGAGCGTCGAGCCGAGCAGGCCTTTGCGGACCAGATCGACGTGTTCGGGGCGAAAGTTGCCGGGGCCTTCGCCGTCGAGTTGTTGTAGCTGGCCCAGCTTCTCTTCGAGCGTCATCTGCGCGAGTAGGGAGTTAACGCGTTGTTCGACGTCGCGTGGTCCCTGGCTGTGGGTGACGGGGAAAAGGAAGAAAGCAAAGACGCAAAATACAAGAAGCGCGAAGCGGAGAGTTCTTAGATTCATAGATGGTTTTTCTCACGCGGCGGCGCAGCGGCGCAACGAATTCTGGCGTTGCGTCGCTGCGACGCTGCGACGCTGCGGGAGAAATGCTTTAGAAGTTGAACCGAGCCTGTAACTCTACCACACGTCCCGACAGTGCGTTCTGCGCGCGGCCGAAGTCAGGACTATCAACCTGCGGCGCGAAGAAACCGAAATTAGCGAGATTCAGGTTGTTGAAGGCGTTGAAGAAGTTTGCCTTGAACTCAAGGAACGCTCCTTCACCGAGAAACGACGGCAATCCCGTCCGCTTCGCCAGACTAAAATCTACGGCAAAGTATCTTGGACCACGGAACGAGTTTCGCCCGATGCCCGGCAACAACGCGCCATTCGGATTGTTCGGATCGAAGTAGAGCAAGCCGCCGCCAGGAAAGTTGCCGCCCGGCCGGGTGAACGCTTCGTTGTCAGTATCGGTAAGATTGCCGCCAAAGTATCGCGGCGGACGCGACGGACAAACGAAGTTATTCGAATTGGCCGAGCGTACGCACTGGCCCGTGTGCGGCGTCCATGGAAATCCGGTATGTGCCTGCACTATGCCGTCGATCTGCCAACCGCCGAGCACCTTTCCAACAACGCTTCGACGATCACGGAAGAACGGCAGATCCCAAAGACCCGACGCGGTGAAGTTATGCCTGACGTCGAAATCCGATGGGCCACGTTCCTGACTCAGATCCTGCGGAAACGTCTGGTTGGTTTCAGCTCCGGGACCTTCATTGGACAACGTGTCGATACTCTTGGCCCAACGATAGATCGCGTCAAACTGAAATCCGCGGCTGAAGCGACGCGTCAAACGCGCGTTCATCGCGTTGTAGTTCGAGTTTACGTCAGGCGTCGGAACGTAGACCGCAAACGCGAAGTAGTTTGCAGGAATCACGGGCTGGACCAGGAGTTGATTCACGAGACGAGTCAATTTGTGACCCGAGCTACCCTGATAACCGACTGTCGCCGTGAGCTTGTAGGGCAACGCGTACTGAAAATCCAATGAATACGTGTAGACATACGCGGTCGGCGTGTCGGGTCGCGCACCATAAATCTCAACTGTGCGATTCGGCGGCGTGCCCGTTGCGGGATCGATGCCGACTGCGAGCGCTGGATTCGCAGGGAAACTGAAAGGCGAGCTACTGCTTCCCAGCGCGTAAAGAATCTGGCCGCCTGCAAAAGGAGAACCGAAATCTGTCGCTGCAGTGCCGCAGCAGATCGCATAACGCGCGAAGAACGGCGGATTGCCGCGTGCGTTGGCGAAGACGACGGAAGGAATGCGGTTGTAACTGACGCCCGCGCCGCCTCGAATCACAAGCTTATCTTCGAGACCATAACGTTTCGGACTGTAAGCAAAACCAAACCGCGGTGCGAAATTGTTTCGATCCGGATTGTAGAGATCGCTCGTCGGCTCAACTCTCGAGCCGGCCAAACCGCCGTTTGGACCAAAAATGAAATTCGCGATCTGATCGTTCTCCTCTTTGAGCACGCCGAAGTACTCATAACGCAAACCCAGGTTCAGCGTCAGGTTCGGCCGCACTTTCCAGTCATCCTGGAAGAACAGACCATAACTGCTCGATTGGAAATGACGCTGCGCGTTAGCAGGACCACCCGTTTCCGGATTGGCATTAATCTGGTAGAAGAGCGGCGTGTCGTTTGCGAAGTTGAAGAGACCGGCAAACGTATATAGCGGACGCGAGCCGCCGTTGAGCGCGTCGTCGTTTAGCTCGGGACGAAATTCGCCACCGAATTTCAGGCCATGGTTGCCGCGCACATTGTTTACGATATCGCGAAACTCGATGGTCTTTTCCGAAAAGACGCCCGGAGTCGTCTCTGCCCAGGGAGCGCCAAAGCGAATACGACTGCCGTCACGAAACAGACTCTCAATCTCAACGCGCGGGATGCCAAAGTTGGTTGCACTCGATGATTCGATCTGGTCGAAAGCAAATTTAGTGAAATTGAAACGCGCTTCGTTCAGCAGCGTCGGGGATATCGTGCGGTTGTAAAGGAGGGTGAACGCCGTATTGTGCGGAGTCAAAGTCAGGTCCGCCTGCTGCCGTGCACCGGCGCCCGCGTCGCCATTAAACTGAAAGCCCCGCGTGAGGTAAGTGCTGAATGTTATTTGATCGTTCGACGACGGGTTGAAGTCGAGCCGTAGGTTGTACTGATTCGGTTTGCTGTTTCTCGGCTCAGCGACGACGACTCTTTGAATATCGGGTATGCCATCGAGACCGCCACCGCCGAGGTTCGAAAGAGGCACATACTGGCCCAACCCGCCAGTCAGCGATCCGATATCGAGACCACCACTGACCTGTTGACACGGGATATTACCGTTCAAGTCACCGCAAGAGGGAGTCAGTGTTCCAACGATGCGTGGCTGGATACCGGCGCTGCGGAGAATTGCAGCCGTGATTCCCGAACGAGAGCTGAGCACTGCCTGCCGAAATTGCGGCGTCTCGACGTAACCCGTGGCGAGGGTATTCGTATTCTCACGGAGCCCTTCATACGAGAAAAAGAAGAACGCGCGATTCTTGCCGCTGTAAACTGTTGGACCACCTTCGCCAAAGTGCGGCCAGTAAAGTGGACCACCGATGCTGCCGCCAAACTGGCGGAACAACCGGTCGACTCTCTCGTTGATGCCGCGACCAAAGTCGTTGGGATACTTGTTAAAGGCATTGAGCTTCGGACTGTTGTATTTGATGAAGGCGCTGCCGTGAAAGTCGTTGGTGCCGTTTTCGGAAACGACTTTGATTTGCGCGCCGGAGTTTCTGCCGTCTTCGGCGGAATACGTTGACGATGAGATTTGAATCTCTTTCACTGACTCCTGGTTTGGGGTTACGACCGCCGCGCCACCGTGGCTGAGACTGTTGACGCTCACACCGTCAATCTGAAAATTGTTCGCCGAGATGCGTTGACCGTTCGCGGTGATCTGTACCTGGTTCTCAGTTTGAAAAATCGAACTATTTGAGCCGCCTGGCCCAGGCGAATTCGGCAGGCCTGAAGAGTTTCCGTTTGGACCGCGCCCTGCGTCGCCGAAAACTCCGGGCGTCAGCCGTGCCAGCTCATAAGGATCGCGACCCGTCTGTGGCAGTCGCTTGACCTCGGCCGCAGTGATTGCCTTGTTGATGTTTGCGTTCTCGGTTTCGAGCTGCTGCGTCGCTTCGTCAGCAACAGTAACCACGGCCGTGATCTCGCCGATCTCCAAAATGACGTCGACGCCTTGAATTTTTTCAGCGTTGACGGTGACGTTTTCAGCAAGCGATTTTTTATAACCCGTCTTCTCGACGGTGAGCTCATACTTGCCCGGAGCGAGGCCGGTGATGCGATAAAAACCTTCGCCACTGGTATTGGTTTCCTGGACCTTTCCGGTTTCGAGATCTTTTAGGGTGACCTTCGCATCGGGCACGAGGGCGCCGCTCGAATCGGAAATCGTTCCCTGCACGCCCGCGCGGAATTGAGCGTGTGCAGTAATCATTGCGCACAAAAGAAAGAGACCGCACGCGGAGATGCGGACCAATCGGTAGATAGCTCGCGACATTGCACGACCCTCCTGAAGCCAGTGTTATGCTTGAATGCTTTCGCAGAAGTCGGGGGATGTTGGGGGACGATACAAGATAGCACAGACCGCGGGGAGCGCCGGATCAATTTTCCTTTTAAGCAGTCTTTTGACAGGATTTACCGGATGCAGTCTGGAGAGAGCTCAAATTGGATCGAACCGCCGCCGTCGCTGTCGTTGGCGAGTGGTACGGTCCACGTGTGGCGCATCGCGTTGGACCAGCCGGACGAAAGATTGGATCGGTTTCAACGAACGCTGGAACCGGACGAGCTCAACCGCGCCGGCCGCTTTCATTTCGAGAAGCATCAACGACACTTCATCGTGGCGCGCGGCTTTCTCCGGGCTGTCGTGGCGCGTTATTTGGAGACGCAACCTGAAGCGCTGCGGTTTTCATACGGCGCGTACGGCAAGCCAGCGCTCGCGAGTGAGCACGTTTTGCGCTTCAACCTTTCGCACTCGCACGAAGTCGCTCTGCTGGCAGTCGCGCTCGATGCGGAGCTTGGAGTTGACGTCGAACACATCCGGGCAGACTTTGCGAGTGAAGACATCGCGCGGCGCTTCTTTTCGCGCGCGGAAGTCGAGGTATTCAATGCATTGCCGCAGGAAGAGCAAGTCGCTGCATTCTTCCGGTGTTGGACGCGGAAAGAAGCGTACATCAAAGCGATTGGCAAGGGTTTGTCGCAGGCGCTGGACGCGTTTGATGTAACACTCGCGCCGGAGGAGCCACCGGTCTTGTTGCGAGCAGAGGACGATGACGTGTCGCGATGGTCGATGCGTGATGTTGAGGTTGGGGAAGGGTATGCCGGCGCGCTCGCAGTTGAGCGTCCGGTTGCAGAAGTAAGATTTTTTAGACAGGATTTACAGGATTGAGCAGGATTCACAGAATGAATCTTGAAAATCCTGTTAATCCTGAAAATCATGTCAACGACTGTCGCACAAATCGATCCCGTCTGTGGAATGACGGTCGATCCGGAACACGGTGCCGGATCGGTCGAGTACCAGGGGAAGACTTACTACTTTTGCAGCACGCATTGCGTCCATCGCTTTCGCGAGAACCCCGAGGCCTTTCTTAACCCGCCCGCTGTACAACCGATCGGCATAACTCGGAAACCGCCTGCCAAGCCAGATCAGAAATATACCTGCCCGATGCATCCCGAGATCATTCGTGATGGTCCAGGCAGTTGCCCGATCTGCGGCATGGCGCTCGAGCCGCTCACCGTCTCGCTCGACGAGGAAGAGAACCACGAGCTGAAAGAGATGACGCGCCGGTTCTGGGTCGCAGTAGTGCTGGCGATTCCCGTGTTCGCGCTCGGCATGAGCGATCTGATTCCCGGTCAGCCACTGCAACAGCTCGTTCCCATGTGGTACCTGCAATGGGCGCAACTCATCCTCACGACGCCCGTGATGTGGGCGGGCTGGCCCTTCTTCCAACGCGCATGGCAGTCGATCGTGAATCGCAGCCTCAACATGTTCACGCTGATCGGGCTCGGTGTCGGCGTTGGGTTTGTATTTAGCGTACTTGCGGTAAGGCTGCCCGGAGTGTTTCCAGCATCGTTTCGTGACGCGCACGGAAATGTGCCGGTTTACTTTGAAGCGGCGGCCGTG
>Ga0134121_10001725_pt1 | contig 20117 bp, 20 predicted proteins | sample KB301_FD_96463 | JGI IMG/M metagenome (GOLD analysis project Ga0134121, IMG submission 96463) | Terrestrial soil microbial communities without Nitrogen fertilizer from Kellogg Biological Station, Michigan, USA - KB3-0-1 | ecosystem: Environmental > Terrestrial > Soil > Unclassified ... | reverse complement strand
GAAGGGATCACCCCGCAGCGAAGCGGCCCGGGTCCGCGATGAGCGGATGTTCCCGGTGGATCTGCTGCACAAGATCCTGCGGCACTCGCTGGCGCACCAGCGGCGCGAGACGATCGCCTTCGGCCGCCGGCTCAACGCGGTCATGGAGCAGATGTTCCTGACCGCGGTGTGGCGCAACTTCGTCAAGAAAAGAAGCGAGCGGGTCTCCCAAAGCGGCACTCCCGCCATGCACCTCGGCCTGACCCCGGAGCGCTGGCCCTGGTCCCGGGTCTTCTCGCGGCGCCTGTTTCCCGCCCGCACCGCGACTCCGCCTCTCTGGGCGCACCTCTACCGGCGCCTCTGGACCTCTCCTCTCTACAAGAACAACTCCCGGCACCAGTTGAAGCTGGCGTTCTAGGCCGACTCACGCGTCAGTTCGACCCCCTTCTTCCAGTCTGCCGGGAATCCACATTCTCGGGGGCACGCTGGACCGCTCGCGTTATCCTGACCGCTCGGCGCGGGAGCGATCCCGCCTGGAATCCCGCCGGCCGCGCCCGCGGACCGGCCTTTTCGCGGGAGGTCTCCGATGCGCGGCGTCACCGTCGTCTTGGCCCTGGCTCTACTGCTCCTGGCGCTCCCGGCCCGCGGGGCCGCCGACGAGGCGGTCCGCCCGGTGCGCGTGATCAACTTCCCGCAGGTGCAGCGGGTGCAGGGGGACGTCACGGTGCCGGTGGCCATCCCGCACGCGCAGCTCATCAGCCTCAAGGATCTGACCGTGCCGCCGGTCGAGCCGTCCGAACGCGGCCGCCTCATCGACGGCGGGGTGGTGACCGCCGAGGGCTACACCGGCATCGTCCTCAGCCTGAGCGGCCGCGCCGCCGGCCGCGCGCTGAAGGCCGGTGAAGTCGGCGCCTACCTCATCCCCGACGAAGAGACCGTCACGCGCGCCTACGAGGAAGACGGCCTCCTGCAGTTCCCCCTCGAGATCCGCGCCGCCCTCACGCAGGGGACCGACCGAATGCATGCCTCCCAGCAAGCCCGCCAGACCCTCGCCTTCCCCCGCTACCGAGTCCGCCTGTTCAACACGACAGATAAGACCGTGAACGTCAACCTCTTCGCCTACGTCACCCAATAGCCCTTGTCGCAGATGCTCCCGGGTCTTGATCGAGAGAGCCGACCGGGAGAACGCCTGGTGCGCGACCGTCGGAACGGTTGGCGGTTGGCGGGTGAGAGGGAACAGGAACGACTTCGCCGGGGCCTGGGAGACTCAGGCGAAGGTTCTGACCTTCAGCGCGCCGGAGCGCTCTCGCGCTCGATGCCCTCGCGCAACGCCGCCGCGAGCATCTCCTGGCGTGAGGCGGTCTGCGGGAAGCGCTGGTCGACGAGGTCCCGGCCACGGCTCAACTCGGCCTTGAAGATCTCCAGGATCTGGCCGCTGCGCAGGGCCTGGGCGAAGCGATCGGGGTTGTAGAGCTTGAGGTCCGAGAGCATCAGGCGGGCGAGCCGGGCGATTTCCTCGGCCGGACGGCTGCCGGGCTTCGGCGCCGGTTCGGGAGAATCCAGTCCGTCGAGACTGAAGTCGGAGCCCTCCCAATCGTTTCCGGTCGCAGCCTCCGCATCGTCGGTTTCGGGCGCCGGCGGCGCCGGCAGCATGTCGCGCAGCGCCGCGCGCAGCGCCTCCTCCGCCATTCCTTCTTCGAGGAAGACGTCGGCGCCGTAGGCCAGCGCGGTGTCGCGGTTGAACAGGTCGGCCGAGAGATCGGAGCCGAGGAGCGCGACCTTGGTGTCCTTGAGGTGCGGGCTCCCCTTGACGCCTTCGCAGATCGCCACGCCCGAGAGGCCCCCGAGGTGCACGCTGGCCACGATGGCGGACGGCTTGCGCGCCACCACCGCCTTGAAGGCGGCGGTGCCGTCGTCGGCCGTTTCCACGCGGCAGCCGAGCTCGGCCAGGATCGGCCGGAGAAGGCTGCGCACCGGACGTCCGGCGTCGGCCAGAAGGACCAGCGGCGCATCGCCGCCCACGGCGGCAAAGGGTGTCCCGGCGGGACGAGCCGCGGCGGCGGAAGACTGTCGGGAGGCCGGCGCCTTCGGGGAGCCGGCCCTGGCGGCGGGCGGCCCGCCGGGCTCGGCGGACGCGAACGTGTGGCCGCAGCGGGCGCAGCGCATCTTCGACCCGGGGCGGACGCGGGAATCGTCCACGCGGAACTGCCGGCGACAGGAAGGGCAGCCGACGATCATGCCGCCTTCACCTGCTCCGCCGCGGGGCGCGATTCGAGGCTGGCGATCCGCCGCCGCAGCAGGGCGTTCTGGAGCGTCAGCCCGGCCTGCGACAGGAAGATCTCCAGCGGACGCAGGTCGTCGAACGGCTCGCCGCTGACGGCGTTGTCACCGTAGAGGATGCCGAACACCTCGTGACCGCCGTGCACCGGCAGCACCGCGGCGTTCTTCGGCTCGGGCGGGCCGAGCCGGGCGCGGAGCGCGCCGTTCGCCGCATCGTCGGGAACCGGGGCCACCGAGGATTCGCCGCGATCGACGGCCGCCCTCAGGATCGAGCCGGCCTCGAGCGGGAAGGTGGCGCCGCGCATGCGCTCGTCCACCGGCTTCCCGAAGGCGCCCCGGCAGATGGCGCGCCCGTCGCTCACGGCGAACAGCGCCGCGCGCTCGAAATACTCGGAGGCCAGCCGCAGCACCAGCAGCGACACATCGCCGGCCGGCTCCGCCTGCAGCTCGCCGATGAGGCCGCGCAGGAGCTGCAGCGGATCGGCGACCCGCACCGTCCGGCCGCCGGCGGACCAGTCGATCTGCGCCAGCTGGTCGGAGAGGCAGAGGGTCGAGCCGAGCTGCACGCAGAAGTCACGCACCCGGACTCCCACGTCCTCGAACGGCGTCTGCGCCAGGTCCGGAAGCGCCAGGTAGCCGGTCGCACCGGCGCTCCGGGCCATGACGGCGGCGCTCGCATGACGCAGCTCGCCGATCATCACCGCCAGGAGATCGGGAACGGCGCCGCGCAGGTTGCGCACGAGCTCGATGCCGCCGCCCCATCCGGTCTTCGTCGCGTCGGGCAGCACCAGGTCGCAGACGAGGAAGAAGGCGGTGCCGCGCGCCGCCAGCTCGCGCCCGGCGGTCTCGCCGGCGGCGGCCGTGGCGCACGTCGTGGCTTCGAAACCCACCCGCTCCAGCTCTTCGCGCAGCGCCAGCGTCAGGAACGAGCGCTCGCTCACCAGCAACACCTGGCGAGGCACACCCTGCGCGGACGCCTCCGTCCAGCGCGGCGCCGCCTGCGGCAGACCGCCGAGGATCGCCTCCGGCTCGAGTCCCGCCGCCTCCTCGGGAGGCGGGTCCGACTCGTCCGCCTCGAAGCGGAACTCTCCTTCCTGCAGCAGCACGAAGGAGCGCACCAGGTCACGGAGCTCGTCGCGCACGACGCGATCGAGCGTTTCCTGCGACAGCGCGCCGAGCCCGACCAGCGCCGCCGCCAGGGACTCCCCTGTTTCGGCGGCGCGTGTGCGCGCCGGCTCGAGGGCGGCCGGGGCGACGAGACCCTTCGAGATCAGCAGCTCGTCGAGCGCGGGCCGTCCGGCTCCCAGGCTCGCGTCGCAGACCAGGCCGTGGCGGAAGCGGACGCGCCGCTCGCCCTCCTTGTCGCTGAGGATGAGCGTGCCCGACTGTCGGCTCAGGTGGACGACCTGCAGGATGTCCGGGAAGGAGAGATCTTCGAGACTGCCGACGACGCTCAAGAGAACCTGTCTCCTTGCCCGTCGGCCGCGCGGCGCGGACGGGTCGCGGCCCGCCTGAAAATGGCGCAAAGCGGCCGCGCGGCGGGGGCGCGGCCAGAGGACCAATCTATTCTTTTGCGGGGGGACCGCCAGCGGCGGGGGGCGGGATCACGCTTTCGTGATCGCCCGGCGCGACCGCGTCGAGGCGCTTGCGGATGGCGTCGAGGATGCCGTTGACGAACTGCCCCGACTCCTCGCCGCCATAGCGTTTCGCGACCTCGATGGCCTCGTCGATGACGACGATCCGGGGGGTCTCCGGCTCGTGCAGGAACTCGAAGACGGCGAGGCGCAGAACCGCCCGGTCCACGGTGCCGAGACGCTCCAGGCGCCAGTTCTCGATGCCTTCGCGCAGGAGCGCGTCCACCTCGTCGCGCGACGCGGTGGCGCCGAGCGCCAGGCGGGTCGCGAAGCCGCGCACGTCGTCCTGCACCGGCTCCTCGTGGCGCCAGAAGCCGTCGATCACCTCGGGCATCGGCATGCCGCCGACCTCCGCCTGGTAGAGCATCTGCAGGGCGAACTCGCGGGCCTGGTGGCGGGACGCCATGGCGACCTCAGTCCTTCCGCGCCACGGCCGGAGCGGCCGCGGGCAGGCGGCGCAGCAGGCTGGCCATCTCGACGGCGGCCACCGCCGCGTCCCAGCCGCGGTTTCCCGCCTTCCCGCCGGCCCGATCGATCGCCTGCTCGAGGTTCTCGGCGGCGATCACCCCCCAGGTGATCGGCACCCCGGTGTCGAGCGCCGCGAGCGACACGCCGCGCGACGCGTCGGCGACGACCTGGTCGAAGTGAACGGTGTCGCCGCGGATGACGCAGCCGAGTGTGACGACCGCTTCGACCGTGCCGGAGGCGGCGAGACGGCGGGCCGCGACCGGGATCTCCAGCGCTCCCGGCACGCGCACGAGCGTGACGTCACTGTCGCGCACGCCGTGGCGGCGCAGCGCGTCGAGCGCCGCCGTGACCAGGCGCTCGACCATGTAGTCGTTGAAGCGGGCGGCGACGACGCCGAGGCGCATGCCGGCGCCGTCGAAGTGGCCGCTGATCTCGTTCGGGGACATCGCTTCTCCGAGGGAGCGCCATCGTAGTGAGCGCTCCCGGGAGTGTCAAGGAGACGCGCCGTTCAGGGCGGCAGGCACGGGCGGAGGATCCCGGCCCAGGCGGGGGCGACGACCGCCTTCAGGACGATGTCGAGGAGCAGCAGCGCGAGCGCGACGCCGAGCAGCCGCCGGTCGGCCGGCTGGGCGAGCAGGCGCTCCGGCCGCCCGCGCAGGCGCACGAGAAGCGGGCGCGCCAGGACCGCGCCGAGGATCACGAAGGCGACGACGCGGACGACGGCGTACGGCGGCCAGCCGAGAAGCCCGGCGGTCATCGCCTGCGGCCCCGAGGCGAGCGCCCCGACGTAGTACGACATGTAGCCGACGAGGACCGCGCCCATGAGAAGGCCGAGGACCCCGCCGCTCGCGAGGGTGACGACCGCGAAGATCCCGGCGTGCAGCAGGTGCTGCGGGACGAAGCGGGCCGGGTCCGACTCGCGTCCCTGTCCCGACGCGATGAAGGCGAACATCTCGTCGCGATACGGCGGTCCCATGAAGACTCCCGCCCCCGCCGCCGCGGGATCGCGGGCGGTGTGCGTGATGAGCGAGGCGGAGAGGCTCGCGGCCCACAGCAGGGCCGCCGTGATGGCGGCGGCGCGGCGTCCCTCCGTCACGCAGCGGGCGAAGACCGGGTAGACGGCGAGCGTCGCGAGCATGGGAAGCGCGATGCGGCCCGCCGCGGGCGAGGCGGCCGCGACCGCGAACGCCAGGAAGACGGCGACCGGCGCGAGCAGCGCCGGCAGGAGGACGAACAGGAGCCCGGGCGGGCGGCGGACGGCGGAGGAGGCGTCCGCCCCGGTCATCGCTTGCGCGGCGGTCCGTCGACGTCGAGGAAGTCCCGCAGCTCGGCGACGCGCGCCTCGATCGCCTTCTCGCTCAGCGCGGCCAGGCGGCGGAGGCTGAAGTCTTCGACGCAGAACGAGGCCATGGCCGTGCCGTAGAGCATCGCCTGGCGCATCGCCGGCCCGCCGACCTTCTTCTCGCGCGCCAGGAAGCCCATGAAGCCGCCGGCGAAGGAGTCCCCCGCCCCGGTCGGATCGACGGGGCGCTCCACCGGGTACGCGGGCACCGCGAAGTAGTGTCCGCCCTGGAAGAGCGCGGCGCCGAACTCGCCCCGCTTGATCACCAGGAACTTGAGGCCGAGGTCCATGAGGCGGCGCGCCGCGGCCACCGTGTTCAGCTCGCCGGCGAGCAGCCGCGCTTCCGAGTCGTTGATGACGAGGCCGTGCACGGAGCCCAGGAGGCGCTTCAGGCTGTCGCTCTTCCCCTCGATCCAGAAGTTCATGGTGTCGCAGGCGACGAACTCCGGCTTCACCTCGCCCAGGACCTGCTGCTGCAGATCGGGATCGATGTTGCCGAGGAAGAGGAACGGGGCGCCCTTGTCCTGCTTGCGCATCTTCGGGCGGAACGACTGGAAGACGTTCAGGTGCGTGGCGTGGGTGGTGCGATCGTTGAGGTCCTCGGAGTATTCGCCGCTCCAGCGGAAGGTCTGGCCGTCCGCCACCTCGAGGCCGGAGACGTCGATGCCGCGCGACTTGAACAGGCGGATCGGCTCGTCGCCGAAATCCTTCCCCACCACCGCCACCAGGCGAACCGGCGTGAAATACGACGCGGCGACCGAGAAATACGTCGCCGAGCCTCCGAGCACCTCGTCGACCTTGCCGTAGGGAGTCTTGACGGTATCGAACGCGACCGAGCCGACGACGAGCAGCGCCATGTCTTCTGAATCTCCGGGAGAAAAAGTCAGTCGAGCCGCGTCCCCGCGATCGGGCGCAGACGCTTTTTCGCCTCGGCGGGGATGCGGGCCCGTTCGGTCAGGATGGCCATGGCCAGGGCGCTGCCGCACGGGCAGGTGCGCTTCTCCGGCAGGGAGGCCAGGGTGCGGGTGACGATCGTCTCGGCGTTCCTGGCGTTGTCGTGCAGCCGCGCCACGATCTCCTCGACGGTGACCGCCCCCTCGTCCTCCTTCCAGCAGTCGAAGTCGGTGACCATGGCCATCGTCGCGTAGCACATCTCCGCTTCGCGCGCGAGCCTGGCCTCCTGCGCGTTGGTCATGCCGATGACGTCCACGTTCCACGAGCGGTACAAATGCGACTCGGCGCGCGTGGAGAACTGCGGTCCCTCGATGCAGAGATACGTGCCGCCGTCGTGCAGGCGCACCTTCACTCCTTCGGCCGCGCCGCGCACCACGCCGCGCAGCTCGGCGCAGACGGGGTCGGCGAAGGACACGTGCGCCACCACGCCGTCGCCGAAGAAGGTGCTGACACGGCGGCGCGTCCAGTCGATGAACTGGTCCGGCAGCACCACGTCGAGCGGGTGCAGGTTCTCCTTCATGCTGCCGACGGCCGAGACCGACACCAGCCGCTCGACCCCGAGCATCTTGAACCCGGCGATGTTGGCGCGGAAGTTCAGCTCGGTCGGCAGCAGGCGATGCCCCCGCCCGTGCCGCGCCAGGAAGACGATGGTCCGGCCGCCGATGACGCCCTTGATGTAGGCGTCGGAGGGCTCCCCGAACGGGGTGTCGACCCGGACTTCGTCGGCCCGCTCCAGGCCGGCCATGGAATAGAGGCCGCTGCCGCCGATGACCCCGAGCGGCGCGCTCATGCCGTCTTCCGCCGCGGCACGACCAGCAGCCGGCCTCGCGGCCCCCCCTTGTCCACGACCAGCAACGACTGGGCGCCCGCCGAAAACGTAATCGCCAGCGGCTTGAGCGACCCCGCGGCCCGGGCGGCCGCCTTCAGGGCCGCCTTGCAGCGGGTCTCGACCTGCCGGGCCCGGCGGCGCGCCTCGAGGGCCCGGGCCCCCTGCTGCCGGAGGAAATGGAGCGCCGCCAGCCGCGCCAGACGCGCGAACGCGGGGTCGGGGGGAAGGGTCAGGATGAGGCGTTCCGGGCGCGCACTCACGGGAGGCCGAATCCTAGTGCGCCCTTCGCGGCACTGTCAACCATCCGACAGGGGGCTCAGCGGGTTGCGACCCGGGCGGACGGTCTCTAGATTCGCCCTGATGGGACGAGCCCGGGGAAAGGGTGTGCCGTTTCTGGACGAGGGGGAACGGCGCTTCACCGTCTTCGCGATCGCGCTGAGCGTCGCGGCGATCGGCGCCTCCCTGCCTTTTCTCGTTCCGGCGCGGCACCTGCTCGCGGCCTCCGTCATGCCGCTCGCCTGCTTCGGCCTTTTTATTGCTTTGTCCTGGTTCTTCTCGTTCTCGCTCTTTCCGCGCGCCACGCTGTCGATCTCGCTCGACATGACGTACATGCTGACGGCACTCGCCGTCCTGCCGCCGCCGCTGCCGGTGGCGGTGGCCCTGTTCGGCGGGATCGCCGGCGCCTTCCTGCGGCGGCTCGACCCGGAGTGCGATCGCAACTCGTACTGGGCCGGGGCCGCCCTCAACACCGGCAGCCTGGTCCTCGCGGCATGGGCGGGACAGTGGGCGGCGAGCGAGCTCGCGACCGAGTGGCCGGTGAGCGAAGCGACCTGGGGCACGGTCGGCACCATCGCGACTCTCTACGCCGTGTACAGCCTGGCCAACCTGGCGGTGATGGTGACCGCGGTCATCCTCAAGGGTGAGCCGGTCTTTCCGTACATCGGGCACTACCTGCGCCTGCTGCCGACGCTCGAGATCTACGCCATCCCGCTGGCGCTCGGCCTGGCGCTGCTGTACGCCGCCTCCGGCGTCGGCGGCTTCGCGCCGCTCGGGGGGACGATCCTGTTCGCCGCGGCGCTCCTCAAGAAGCTCACGCGCGCGCGCACCGAGCTGAGCCGCGCCCTGGAGCAGGTGCAATCCCGCACCCGCGAGCTGAAGACCGTCAACACCATCGGCCGGGAGATCAGCAGCAGCCTCGATCCCCAGGTGGTCTTCTCGCGCATCGCCTTCCACCTGACGCGCATCCTCGACGCGCCTTATCTCATCCTGTCGCTGCGGCAGCGGGGGGCCATCGAGACCTACGTCGAGTTCGTGGCCCGCGACGGCCGGGTGCAGCCGCGCCAGGAGCGGCCGCTCGGCGAGGGCTTCACTCACTGGGTCGTCGAGGCCAAGCGGCCGCTGATGCTCACCGATCTGCACGCCGAGAGGGACTCGCTGCCGTGCGCGCCGGTGGTGCTCGACCCGGAGGTGCGCGCCATCCTCGCGGCGCCATTGCCGGTGGAGCATGGCAACGAAGCGATCGGCGTGCTGTGCGTGCAGAGCCCGCGCATCGGCGCCTACGGCGTGGAGCACGTCTCGGTGCTGACCACCGTGGCGCAGCAGGCGGCGGTGGCGATCGACAACGCGCGCAACTACCAGCTCGCCACCGTGGACCAGCTCACCCACCTCTACCTGCGCGATTTCTTCCGCCGCAAGCTGCAGGAGGAGCAGGCGCGCGCCCAGCGCTACGGCAGCGGCTTCGCCGTCATCCTCCTGGACCTCGACCGTTTCAAGCAGATCAACGACCGGCTCGGCCATCTCGCGGGCGATCGCTACCTGAACAAGGTCGGCGCGGTGGTGCGCGACACGATGCGGGCCGCCGACATCCCCTGCCGCTGGGGCGGCGAGGAGTTCGCCGTGCTGCTGCCCGAAACCGATCGGGACGGCGCCCGCTCCATCGCCGAGCGGCTGCAGGCGCGCATCGGCGGCCTGCGCACGATGATCGGCGACGCCGTGGTGCAGACGACGGTGAGCGTCGGCATCGCCATCTCTCCCCAGGACACCGTGGACGGCTCCCTCGACGTGCTCCTCGAGCGGGCCGACAAGGCGCTGTACGCGGCCAAGCAGGCGGGACGCGATCGCATCGTCGTCGCCGACGAGCTGCCGCCGCGCCCCGAAAAAGCCGCCTAGGGAGCCTCGTCTTCCAGGAAGGTCAGGAGCGGGCGGCCGACGCGCGTCTCGAACTGCTGCTGCAGGGAGGGAGCGGGGCCGGCCGGCGCGTCCACCAGCACCTTCTCGATGCGCGCCAGCGGGAAGAAGAGCGTGCTCGCTTCGTGCGCCTCGCCCGCTCCCGCCTGCCGGACCCAGTCGTCGAACGAGTTGAGATCGGTTCCCCGCAGCACCAGGCCGGTGGCGTCGAGCGCCTTCACCACGCCCCAGTAGCGCTCGCGCGGATTCTGCAGATAGACGATGACGACCGACGGCGGCTTCAGGAACGGCAGGACCAGCGTCACGACACCCCCGCCATCGGCTTCACGCCCTGCGGATCGGGCACGAGGCGCGCCTCGGTCTTCGCCTGCACCGCCTCGACGGTCGTGTCCGGCGCGATCTCGCGCAGCAGCAGTCCCTGCGGCGTGACGTCGATCACCGCCAGCTCGGTGATGATGCGGTGCACCACCGCCACGCCCGTGAGCGGCAGGCGGCAGGTCTTGAGGATCTTGGGCTCGCCTTCCTTGGTGGTGTGGGTCATCATCACCACCACGCGCTTCGCCCCGGCGACGAGGTCCATCGCGCCGCCCATCCCCTTCACCATCTTGCCCGGCACCATCCAGTTCGCCAGGTTCCCGGCCTCGTCCACCTCCATGCCGCCGAGGATGCTGACGTCGACGTGGCCGCCGCGGATCATCCCGAACGAGTCGGCGCTGCTGAAGTACGAGCAGCCGGGCGTTTCGCTCACCGTCTGCTTGCCGGCGTTGATGAGGTCGGGATCGACGTCCTGGTCGAGCGGGAATGGACCGACACCGAGCATGCCGTTCTCCGACTGGAAGGTGACGTGCATGCCCTTCGGGACGTGGTTCGCCACCTGCGTCGGCATGCCGATCCCGAGGTTGACGTAGTCGCCGTCGCTCAGCTCAGCGGCGGCCCGCGTCACGAGTCGTTCGCTGCTCGATCCGCTTTTCATAGTGGGTCCCCTGGAAGATGCGCTGCACGAAGATCCCGGGCGTGTGGACGTGATCCGGGTCGATTTGGCCCGGCTCGACGAGCTGCTCGACTTCGGCGATGGTGATCCGGCCGGCGGTCGCCATCATCGGAGAGAAGTTGCGCGTCGTCTTGCGGTAGACGAGGTTGCCGAACCGATCGCCCTTCCACGCCTTGACGAAGGCGTAATCCGCGGTGAGGCCGCGTTCCATGACGTAGTTGCGGCCGTCGAAGACGCGCGTCTCCTTCCCCTCGGCCACTTTCGTGCCGAAGCCGGTCGGCGTGAAGAAGGCCGGGATGCCGGCGCCGCCGGCGCGGATGCGCTCGGCGAAGGTTCCCTGCGGCACGAGCTCCACCTCGAGCTCGCCCGAGAGGAACTGCTTCTCGAACAGCTCGTTCTCGCCGACGTACGTCGAGACCATCTTGCGCACCTGCCGCTTCTGCAGCAGCAGCCCGATGCCGAAGTCGCTCACGCCGGCGTTGTTGGACATCACCGTGAGCCCGCTCGTGCCGCGGCGCACCAGCGCCGCGATGAGGTGCTCCGGGATGCCGCACACCCCGAACCCGCCCATCATGATGGAGGCGCCGTCCCGCACATCGGCGATCGCCTCGTCCGCTCCGCGCACCACCTTGTTCATGTCGCCTCGCTTGGCCGTGCGCGGGTGCGCAGCTCCACCAGCACCCCGCCGGTGCGCTTCGGATGGAGGAACGCGACCCGCGAACCCTCGGCCCCCGGCCGCGCCCCGCCGCCGACGATCTCGTGCCCCGCCGCCTGGAGCCTTTGCAGCGCCGCGTCGAGATCGTCCACTTCGAAGCAGAGATGGTGCACTCCCTCGCCGCGCTTCTCGAGATGGCGGGCGAGCGTCGCGTCGTCGCGCAGCGGCTCGAGCAGCTCGAGGCGCGTCCGTCCCGCCGGCAGGAAGGCGGCCCGCACCCCTTCGGTCGCCACGTCTTCCGTCCCGGCGTGCTCGAGCCCGAGGAGGTCGCGGTAGAACGGCAGGCGCTCGTCCAGACGCCGCACGGCGATGCCGATGTGATCGAGGACCGCGGCGCCCGGCCCTTCGAGGAGGGCCGACGCGGCGGTGTAGGGATCGACCGACCGGTCGGCGACTCTCTCCTCCCACTCCTGGAGCGCGCGCCGTGCCGGGGCGTCGGCCGCCAGGCGATCCAGGACCCGCGCCTTGAGGATGTCGTGCAGCCGCAGGCGCAGGCCCTCCCGGCGGCGGGTGGCGCGCTCGCCGCTTTCCTGAAGCCACGCGGCGTGCCGCTCGACCGCGGCGAGGAGCGTCTCGACGCCGCTCCCGTCGCTCGCGACGGTGCGGACGATGGGCGGCTTCCACGGGCGCGTCTGGCCGAGCGCGAGCATGCCCTCGAGATCGGAGGCGAGCCGGTCGGCGCCGGCGTGGTCCGCCTTGTTGACGACGAAGACGTCGGCGATCTCGAGGAGGCCCGCCTTGATCGCCTGCACCTCGTCCCCCTGCCCCGGGGTCAGCACCACGAGCACGGTGTCGGCCACCCGCACGACGTCGATCTCGTCCTGTCCCACGCCGACGGTCTCGATCAGGATCGGGTCGAAGCCGTCGGCGTCGAGCAGATCGACGGCGTCGCGCGTGGCGCGCGACAGGCCGCCGAACTGCCCGCGGCTGGCCATCGATCGGATGAAGACACCCTCGTCGAGGGTGTGCTCCATCATGCGGATGCGGTCGCCGAGGATCGCCCCGCCGGAGAAGGCGCTCGACGGATCGACGGCGACCACCCCGACCTTGCGGCCGGCCTGACGGTGATGGGCGATGAGCCGGTTGACGAGCGTGCTCTTGCCGGCGCCGGGAGGACCGGTGACGCCGAGGATCGCGGCCCGGCCGGTGCGGCCGTAGAGAGACTTCAGGAGCTCGATGCCTTCGGGGCGGCCGGCCTCGACGAGACTGATGGCGCGCGCCAGCGCCAGCGGCTCGCCGCGCTCGACGCGCTCCCGGAGCCCCTGGCTCACGGAGTCTGGCCTGAGGCTCGGCCGATGAGGTGGCGGGCGATGACCAGGCGCTGGATCTCGGAGGTCCCTTCGCCGATGGTGGTGATCTTCGCGTCGCGGTACTTCTGCTCGACGGGATAGTCCTTCACGTAGCCGTAGCCGCCGTGGATCTGCACCGCCCGGTCGCAGACGCGCACGGCCGTCTCCGAGGCGTACAGCTTGGCCATCGCCGAGGCGAGGTTGGTGTCCTGGCCGGCGGCGCGCAGCGAGGCGGCGCGCTGCACCAGCAGCCGCGCGGCGTCGATCTCGGTGGCGCTGTCGGCGAGCATCCACTGCACCGCCTGGAAATCCGCGATCGGGCGGCCGAACTGCTGCCGCTTGCGCGCATAGCCGACCGCCTGCTCGAACGCGCCCTGGGCGATGCCGACGGCGAGCGAGCCGATGCCGATGCGGCCGCCGTCGAGGATGCGCAGCGCGTCGATGAACCCCTCGCCCTCGCGCCCGACCAGGTGGCTCGCCGGGACGCGGCAGTTGTCCATGACGATCTCGGCCGTGTCGGAGGCGCGGCAGCCCATCTTGTCTTCCTTGCGGCCGGGGCGCCATCCGGGAAGCCCCTTCTCCAGCGCGAAGGCGGAGATGCCGTGCTTCCCCTTCGATTTGTCGGTGACGGCGAAGACGACGGCCACGTCGCAGACCGAGCCGTGCGTCGCGAAGGTCTTGCTGCCGTTGAGGACGTAGTGGTCGCCGTCCTTCACCGCCGTCGTGCGCGTGCCCGAGGCGTCGCTGCCGGCCGTCGGCTCGGTGAGGCTCCACGCGCCGATCTTCTCGCCGCGCGCCAGGGGCACCAGCCAGCGCTGCTTCTGCTCTTCGTTCCCGGCCAGGTAGATGTGGTTGCTGCAGAGCGAATTGTGGGCGGCGACCGAGAGCGCGATGGCGCCGTCGACGCGCGCCAGCTCCTCGATGATGAGCGCGAAGTCAGGATAGGTCAGACCGGCCCCGCCGTATTCCGGCGGGAAGACCACGCCGAGCAGACCCATCTCGCCGAGCTGTTGAAACAGATCGAGGGGGAACTCCTGGGTCTCGTCGAGGCGGCGCGATCGGGGGGCGATTTCCCGTTCGGCGAACTCGCGAACGGTGCGGCGGGTCAGCTCCTGCTCTTCGCTGAGGCTGAAATCCAAGCGAGGCTCCTGAAAAAGGGGCGGGAAACCGGCCGCGAAGGCGAATTCTATTGCACGCCTATGACGCGATCAAGTTGATGCGCCGGATCGGCCCCGACCCGGCCTCGGACTTGGGCTCGCGCGGGACGGACCAGCGCATGGCATTGCCTAAACGTCTGATATGTCATGGCTTACACACATACAACTGAAAATTGATATTACTTGACAATACAAGACTCATGTTTTATATTCCCCATCGGTTGTACGACTCAATCGAAGGAGGTTCAAACCAAATGCTGACCGTGTCCCGCTGGGAGCCCTTCCGCGACATGCTGACCTTCCAGACCAGGCTCAACCGCCTGCTCGGAGATTCCATCCAGGCCGACAACAGCCCGGAAGGGGTCGGTTCGTGGGTTCCTCCGGTGGACGTCGTCGAGGAGCCGGAGCGGCTGGTGTTCCGCGCCGAGATCCCCGGGGTGGCCAGGGAGGACATCGACATCAAGTTCGAGAACGGCACGCTGACACTGCGTGGCGAGAAGAAGACGGAGCAGGAGATTCAAGGGGAGACGACGCACCGCGTCGAGCGGTCCTACGGCTCCTTCACGCGCAGCTTCGTGCTGCCCGCCACCATCGACGCCGGGAAGATCCAGGCGCGCTACAAGGACGGCGTGCTGGAGCTGGTGCTGCCGAAGGCCGAGGTGGCGAAGCCCCGCAGGATCGAGATCGTCGCGGCGTAAGAGAACCACGGAGCCTTCCGTTCGGAAGGACCCATCGAGGCGCCGGATCCGCCAGGGTCCGGCGCCTTTTTTTCAGGCACCCATGGCGGTGCGCAGGCGATCGGCGGCGGCGTCGATCTCGGCGGGGCCGACTTCGTAGCAGGTGACGGCCCGCACGCGGCGCTCGTCCACGACGAGACAGAGCACGCCGCCTTTCTTCCAGCGCTCGGCGATCGCCACGCCCCCGGGGCCTCCGGGCGCGGCTTCGAACACCACGATGTTCGTCTGCACGCGCGCCGGGTCGGCCACGAGGCCGGGAATGGCCGCGATGCGCTCCGCGAGCCGTTTCGCCAGCGCGTGATCGTCGGCGAGCCGATCCACCTGCTTCTCCAGGGCGATGAGCGCCGGCGCGGCGATCACGCCGACCTGCCGCATCCCTCCCCCGAGACGCTTGCGCACCCTCCAGGCCTCGTCGATGAAATCGGCCGGCCCGGCGAGGATCGACCCGATCGGCGCGCCGAGGCCTTTCGACAGGCAGACCATCACCGAGTCACACGGCGCGGCCAGCTCCGCGGCGCTCTTTCCGAGCGCGACCGCGGCGTTGAAGATGCGCGCACCGTCGAGGTGCGTCGGCAGCTTCCGCTCGCGCGCCACGGCGGCGATGGCTTCGACCTCCGCCTGCGACGCGATGGTCCCGCCGGCCATGTTGTGCGGGTTCTCGAGGGTGAAGAGACCGGTCTGCGCGACGTAGGCGGTCGATGGCCGGATGGCCGCACGGTACTGCGCCGCGGTCGGCATCCCCTCCTTCGACGGGATGGGCCGCGCCAGCACCCCCGAGAAGGCGGCCATCTGCGCCATCTCGTAGTCGAGGATGTGGCTGCGATCCTCGAGCACCACCTCCTGCCCCGGGCGGGTCCAGAGGTTGACGGCGATCTGGTTGCCCATGGTGCCGCTGGGGACGAACAGGGCGGCCTTCTTGCCGAGACGTTCCGCGGCCCGCTCCTCCAGGCGGCGGACGGTCGGGTCCTCGCGATACACGTCGTCACCGACCTCCGCCTCCGCCATGGCCCGCCGCATCTCGGCCGTGGGGCGGGTGACGGTGTCGCTGCGCAGGTCGATGACGGGCGGTACGGACGCGGCCACGGCGGCATCGTACACGACGCTATAATCCCGCCGCCATGAGGCGCGCCGCTGCGGAGTGACCGGGTCGCGACGCTGCGGATCGCCGCGGCGGGGGCCGCACTCCTGCTCCTCGCCGGTGCTTTCGCCTGCCGCGGCGGCCCCCGCCCGAGCGTGGTGCTCATCACCATCGACACGCTGCGCGCCGACCACCTCGGCTGCTACGGCTACTCCCGCGCGACCTCTCCCCACCTCGACGCGCTGGCGAGCCAGGGGCTGCTTTTCGAGCGCGCCACGACGACGCTGCCGCGCACGACCCAGGGCGTCGCCTCGATCCTCACCGGCCGCTATCCGAAGTCGCACGGCGCGCGCGGCCTGTTCATGCGCCTCCCCGAGACCAACCTGACGCTGGCGGAGGCCCTGAAGAGCGCGGGGTACGCCACCGCCGCCGCCGTCTCCAACACTTTTCTTCGCCCCGGGCAGGGATTCGAGCAGGGGTTCGACCGCTACGACAATCCGGAGGCGCGCTGGGACGGCGACTCCGCCGCGGCGGTGACCGAGTCGGCGGTGCGGCTGCTGGAAGGGCTCACGGCGCAGCACCAGCCCTTCTTCCTCTGGGTGCATTACCTCGACCCGCACTGGCGCTACGAGCCGGGCCCGCCGTGGGACAAAGCGTTCGATCCCGGCTTCACGGAGCCCCTCACCGTCTACGCCGACCTCGACGCTCACAAGTTCACCAAGGGACGGCTCATCTTCGATCCGCCGCTCGACCAGCGGCAGAAGGATCACATCGTCGCGCTGTACGACGGCGAGATCGCCCGCACCGACGCCGCGCTGGCTCCCCTGCTCGAGCGGCTCGATCGGCTCCCCGGTCCGCTGCTGACGGTCGTCACCTCGGATCACGGCGAGAGCCTCGGCGAGCACCACTATCACTTCGCGCACGGCGAGACGCTCTACGAAGGGTCGCTGCGCATCCCGCTGCTGATGCGTTTTCCCGGCCGGCTCGCCGCCGGGTCGAAGAGCTCCGTCCTGGCGGAGAACATCGACATCGCCCCGACCATCCTGGCGCTCGCCGGAGTCGATCGCCTGCAGGGGGTCGAGGGACGGCCGCTCGTGACCGCGGGCCCGGCGGGCGGGAACAAGGAACGGGACGTCATGGTCCCGGTGGCGGCGGGGCGCCCGTTCGTCCACGCGGAGAGCGACTTCCAGCTCATCCATCCCGAGAACCCGCGCTTCTACGTCCACACGATGTGCGGCCACTGGACCTCGGCGGGCGACGGGCGCTACAAGCTCATCCTGATCCCGACGCCCGGCGGAGAGCTCCTCGAGCTCTACGATCTCCAGGCCGACCCGGGCGAGACCTTGAACCGGATGGACGATCCGGCGCTCGCCGAGGTGCGCCGGCGGCTCTACCTCGAGGTGAAGCGCTTCGCCGACTGCGGCACGGGCGCGCAGGCGCCCGGGACCGAGGAGATGACGCCGGAGCAGGAGGAGAAGCTGCGCTCCCTCGGCTACATCAACTGAGGCGCTCGAGCACCTCGTTCGAGACGAGACGGCCGCGCCGCGTCAGCGCGAGCCGCGTTCCCGCGCGGACGAGAAGGCCCGCCCCGATCAGCTCATCGAGACGCGCGTCGCCGGCCGGCAGCACGCCGTCGCCGTAGCGGTCGCGCAGTGTCGCGAGATCGATTCCTTCCGCCAGCCGCAGCCCCGCGTAGAGCGCCTCGCGGCCCCGGTCGGCGGGCGACGCGGGCTCGCGGCGGCGCTCCGGCCGGCCGGCGGCGGCGATGTAGCCCGCCAGATCGGGCGGATTCGACCAGCGCTCGCCGCCGAGATACGAGTGCGCGGCCGGGCCAAAGCCGAGATACGGCTGGTCGGTCCAGTACTTGAGGTTGTGACGGCTGCGGTGGCCCGGGCGCGCGAAGTTGGAGATCTCGTACGGCTCGAACCCGCGGGCTTCGAGCGTCTCCACCGCCCGCTCCCAGAGATCGGCCGTGCCGTCGGCGGGCGGGACGACCAGGCGGCCGAGCGCGACGGCCCGCCCCAGAGCCGTGCGCTCGTGCACTTCCAGCAGGTACAGCGAGACGTGATCGACACCGTGCTCGAGGACCGTCCGCAGTCCGGCGATCGCCTCGTCCGGGTCCTGGCCGGGCAGCCCGAGGATGAGGTCGGCCGCCAGGCTGCCGATCCCGGCGCGTCGTGCGGCTGCGAGGGCGGCCACCGCGCCGCGCCGATCGTGCGGACGGCGCAGGCGCGCCAGGAGCGCGTCGTCGAGCGACTGCACCCCGACCGCCAGCCGCGTCACGCCGACAGCGACCAGCTCCTCGCAGCGCCGCGGCGTCAGGTCCTCGGGATTCGCTTCGAGCGCGATCTCGGATCCGGCCGCCAGGCCGAAGCCGCGCCGCAGCGCCGCGAGGACCGTGGCGATCTGCGGCGGCTCGAGCAGCGACGGCGTGCCCCCGCCGAAGTGCGCCGTGTCGGCCTGCAGCCGACCGTGCTCCGCTCCCGGCGCGGCTCCGTGCTCCGCCGCGGCGGACTCGATCTCCGCGACGAGCGCGTCGACGAACGCGGCGCGTCCGCCCGGGTCGGCCCCACGCGCCGTCTTCGGGAGGAGGTAGAAGTCGCAGTAGGAACAGCGGAGCGTGCAGAAAGGAACGTGCAGGTAGGTCCCGATCACACCTTCTCGACCGCGCTCTTCGGCACCCAGCCGCTCAGGCCGTTCGGCAGGCTCACCTGCGTCCAGGCCTCGAGCGTGTGTCGCACTTCCATGCGGGTCCCCTCGTGCACCTTGAACAGCACGGTGTTCTCCTCGCCCGGGCCGCTGCGCACCTCCACGGTGTCGGCCATGACGATGCCGATGCCCGCGGTCTCCTGCCGCATCTGGTAGAGAAGCGCCGCGCCGAACGTCACGGCGACGAGGCCGAGCGCCAGGGCCGCGTAGCCGAGCAGGCGCCGGCGCACCCAGGACGCCGTCACCGGCACGAAGCCGGCGACGCCCCAGGCGGCGATCCAGAAGATGAGAAAGGCCGCCGCGACCACGCCCGCGGGGACGGTTTCGAGCGTCTCCTTCAGCACCCGCACCGGGTACTGCATCTCCGGCTCGGTCACCTTGTCGCGCAGGAGCCCGCGCGCCAGCACCAGGTTGTCGCGCGCTTCGTCGTCGGCCGGGTCGAGGCGCAGCGAGCGCTCGTACTCGAGGATCGCGGGGCCGAGCCGGCCCAGCTTGAAGTAGGCGTTGGCGAGGTTGTAGTGGACTCGGGCGTCGTCGATCCCCTGCGCGACGATCGCCTCGTAGCCTTTCGCCGCCTGGTCGAAACGCCCTTCGCGGTAGTCCGACGAGGCGCGGTCGAAAAGCGCCTGCGGGCTGTCGCCCGAGGGTGTGCTGGAGGGGATGCCTGAGGGGGCGCCGGAGGGGTCCCCGGTCCGGGCGGCGGACGCGATGCCGCCGCCGGCGACCAGAACCATCAGTGCGAGGAGGAGCCGGGCGGTCCGGCTCACCGATCGAGGCTCCGCTCGATCCCGGCGATCGTCTCCTCGGCGTCGGTGAGCGTCTTGCGCATGGCGGCGTCGTCGGACGAGGCCGGCGCGAAGCGCGCGAAGTCGCACGCCTCGAGACAGCGGTGGAAGGCGGCGCGACGGTCCTCGGGGACGCCGCGCTCGGCCAAAAGCGCCTCGATGCGCTCGTGCGTCAGGCCGGTGCCGGCCATGTGGAACTTGTCGCCGACGTAGCCGGTGAGGGCCTGCGCCACCGAGGCGTAGAACGGGTGCGCGCTCGCCGGCTTCATCAGCCGCCGGGCATGGGTCAGCCGGCGCCGGGCCGAGCCGCGGGCCCGCCGCTCGCGCCGCGACCGCGACGCCTGCGGCGACAGGTCGCGCGTGCGCGCCCACGCCAGGACGCCGACGTCCGCCAGCATCGGCGCGAGGCACAGCGCGACGAACCAGGGCGTCTGGTGGAACGGCACCCGGCGCCCTTCCAGTCCTCCGGGAGCCGTGTGCAGGTAGTGGATGTCTTTGCGCAGCAGCCGGATGTCGCTCTGCGGCAGGCCGGCCACGGTCGGGCCGCCGGCCACCGCCTCGCCGCGCGCCACCTGGATCGGCAGTGGCTTGCTCGAGACCGTGCGGTACGCCTTCGCCTCCGGATCGAAATAGGAGAAGGAGATGGGCGGGATCGCCTGGCTCCCCGGCGCGAGCGGGATGACGACGTAGTCCCAGATCTTCTCGGAGCGCAGCTTGTCGACCTGGAGGCTGGTGCTGGAGGTGATCTTCGGGTCGAAGGTCTTGAAGTCCACGAGGTCGCCGAGCCCCGGCGCGGCGGCGGCGCCGAGGTTGCCCTCCCCCGCCACGCGGATCTTCAGGCCGACCGCGTCGTTGACGCGCGACTCGGTCCGGTCGGACGCGACCGACAGGTTGAAGTTGCCGACCGCGCCCGAGAAACCCTCCGGCTTCCCGGCGGCGGGCAGCACCTGCACCTTGAGCGGGACCGGGTCGCTGCGGCGCGT
>Ga0134121_10001723_pt1 | contig 20143 bp, 23 predicted proteins | sample KB301_FD_96463 | JGI IMG/M metagenome (GOLD analysis project Ga0134121, IMG submission 96463) | Terrestrial soil microbial communities without Nitrogen fertilizer from Kellogg Biological Station, Michigan, USA - KB3-0-1 | ecosystem: Environmental > Terrestrial > Soil > Unclassified ... | reverse complement strand
GTCACCATTTAGAAATTCGGGACCAAGTCCCAAAACCAGGAAAAAACAAAATTCGGGACTTGGTCCCAACAACGTGTAGACTGCGCGCCTCGCAGTTCGAAGTCCCCGCCCTCTCGCAGTTCCGTCGAAGCTTTCCTTCGGTCCGGCATAAGCGTTCCAGGTCGGCCTAACCAAGGAAATGCCATGGGCTTCTCGTCGCTCGGCCTGGATTCGTCCCTTTTGCAAAATCTCGAGCGCCTCGGCTATCACGGGCCGACGCCGGTGCAGCGCGAGGCGATTCCCGCCGCGCTCGCGGGCGGGGATCTCCTGGTGTCGTCGCAGACGGGAAGCGGCAAGACGGCGGCCTTCGTGCTGCCGGGGCTCGAGCGGCTGCGCACGCCGGCGAAGATCGCGGGCAGCGGCCCGCGCATGCTGGTGCTCGCGCCCACGCGCGAGCTCGCGATGCAGGTGCAGAAGGCGATCCACGGCTATTGCAGCGGGCAGAGCCTCTTCACCGTGCTCCTCGTCGGCGGCATGCCGTTCGGGCTGCAGCTTGCGCAGGTGAGGAAGCCGGTGGACATCGCCATCGCCACGCCGGGACGATTGAAGGACCACCTGGACCGCGGCAGCGTGAGCCTCGCGCGCGTCGAGCTCCTGGTGCTGGACGAGGCCGACCGCATGCTCGACATGGGCTTCCAGGAGGAGCTCGACTCGATCCTCGCGCGCGTGCCGAAGGAGCGCCAGACGCTCCTCTTCTCGGCGACGCTCGCCGGCGTGGTCGGCCAGCTCGCCGGCCGCGTGACGCGGAGCCCCAAGCGCATCGAGATCAGGACGCGCGAGGAGACGAAGCTCGACATCACGCAGCACGCGCTCATCGCCGACAACCAGGAGCACAAGGTGCGCATGCTGGATCGCCTCTTGCGCGAGACCGACGTCGCGCAGGCGCTCGTCTTCACCGCCATGAAGCGCACCGCGGCGGAGCTGACCGTCGCGCTGGTGGGCAAAGGCTTCACCGCCGGCGCGCTGCACGGCGACATGCACCAGAAGGAGCGCACGCGGACGCTGAACCGCGTGCGCGACGGCAGCGTGCGCGTGCTGGTGGCGACCGACGTCGCCGCGCGCGGCATCGACGTGCCGGGGATCAACCTGGTGGTGAACTACGACGCGCCGCGCCTCGCGGAAGACTACGTGCACCGCATCGGCCGCACCGGCCGCGCGGGACGCGCCGGCGTCGCCGTCACCTTCCTCGGCCGCGAGGATCGCAGCCTCGTGCGGCAGATCGAGCGCTTCACCGGGCACAAGGTGGCGATGATGGAGATCGAGGGCCTCGAGCCGCGCACGCGCATCGACGAGCAACCGAAGTGGGGCAAGAAGCCGCCGCGGCCGCACAGCGGCTCGCGCAAGGCGCGCGAGAGCTACGGCGCGAGGCGGTACGGCAGGTAGGAATTCCCAAGCAAAAACGCCGCGCCCGGTGATGCGGCGCGGCGTCGACCGGCGCTGCTGCAGCCGGTCATTGCCTCCCTGCTCCTCAGTTCGTGGCGGGCGCGAGCTTGTCGACCTGCTTCGCTTGCCAGTCGGAGATCTGGCGGTCGGCGTCTGCCTGGCTCAGCGCATAGGCTTCCTGCACGCGGCTCGAGAGGTGCTCGCGCTTGCCGAGCGTGCCGGCGATCTGCTCGTCGGTGAGCCTGGACCATTCCTGCTTGGCGCTCGCCTTGTAATCGTCCCAGCGGCTTTTGAGGTCGCTCCAGTTCATGGTGTTTCCTTCGCGGTGCGTTGACGTGCCGGGCCCGCTCGAGGGCGGGCGCCTGGTTCTGCGTGGCGGTAGAGGTGCTGAGGGGTCGCCGGCTAGCGGCGGTGACAACGGGTTACTTCCGGGACGCGTGCCACGATACGGGGCGGCCGCCTTCGAGTCAAAGCATTTCGGCGGCCGCGCCCGCGATCAATCAAGAGGGCTTGTCGGCGTCCTGCTGGCGCGATTGCCACTCGTTAATCTGCTTCTCGGCTTCGTCCTTGCCGACGCCGTAGGAGTTCTGGATCTTGCCGACGAGCTGGTCGCGCTTGCCGGCGATCATGTCGAGGTCGTCGTCGGTGAGCTTGCCCCACTGCTCCTTCACCTTGCCCTTGGCCTGCTTCCAGTTGCCTGCGATGCGATCCCAGTTCATGCGATTCCTTTCCGATGGGTGATCGCTCGTTATACCGGTCGCGAGAAGCGCGCGATGCCGCTGAACGCGGCCGGCGAGTGTGGTCGGAACCACCACGGCGCCTTACGACGGCGCGGCGTTGGATTGCGGCACGTGGCGCGGCATCTCTTCGGCCCGCTCGGTGGGCTGCACGGCGAGGCGCATGGCGGCCGCGGTCGCCGCGATGAGCGAGACGCTTGCGCGCATCCAGAGCCAGGTCTCGCGCGTCACCGGCGCTCTCAGCTCGCCGCGAACGGCGGAGTGGCCGCCTGCTTCGAGAGCCACATCGAGATGTGGCGCTGGGTTTCCTCGCGGGTGAGGCCGTAGGCCATCTGCACGAGCCGCGCGAGCTCGTCGCGCCTGCCCATCGTGCCCTCGACGTCCTGGTGGGAAAGCCGGTTCCAGCGCTCTTGCGCGGAGGTCTTGTAGTACTTCCAGCCGCGTTCGATGCTGCTCCAGTCCATGCGCTTTCCTTCGGGTGCGTTGGCGTGCAGTCCCGGCGCGCGGGGAAACGCGGCGCGGCCAGGCTCGTTTTTTACTTGCGTGCGGGAGGGGTGATGCGGGACTTCCGGAACGCTGGCCACGATACGCGCCGGGGGCTCTTCCGTCAACGCATTTCGGCGGCTACGCGTTCTGTAACGGACGAGCACTATGCCTAAGGCGAGAAGAAATATCGGGCAGGAAATCCTCGACGGAATCCGCGAAGTCAGGCGCGGCGGGCATGCGCGCGTCGTCAACGCGCCGTCGATCACATCGATACGCGAACGCACCGGCCTGTCGCAATCCCGGTTCGCGCAGCTCCTCGGCGTTTCTGTGCGCGCCCTGCTGGCAGTCGCCTAGCGAACGAAGCGGCGCCGGCGATGCCCGGGCGAGTGAAATCGGGCTCTGACCCCGAATCGCCTTCCTTAGAATTACGGCTCTGACCCTGAATTACGACATCGGCCAACCCGTGCAGCGCACCGAAGATGCGGCGCTGCTTTCCGGCCAGGGCCGCTACACCGACGACGTGAACGAGCCGCGCCAGGCGTACGCGTGCATCGTGCGCAGCCAGCATGCGCACGGCGTGCTGAAGAAGGTGTCGGTGGAGAGCGCGAGGCGCATGCCGGGGGTGCTCGCGATCTACACCGCGCAGGACCTCGCGGCGTACGGGCCGCACAAGTGCGCGCTCGACTTCAAGATGCGCGACGGCACGCCGATGAAGCGGCCGGTGCGGAAGTCGCTCGCCGAGGGCAAGGTGCGCTACGTCGGCGATCCGGTGGCTTGCGTGGTGGCGGAGACGGCGCTGCAGGCGAAGGACGCGGCCGAGGCGGTGGAGCTCGAGATCGACGCGCTGCCGGCGGTGACGCTCGCGAGCGAGGCCGCGAAGCCCGGCGCGCCCCAGCTCTACGACGACGTGCCGGGGAACGTGCAGCTCGACTTCCTCTGGGGCGATCCCGGGAAGGTGGCCGCCGCTTTTGCGCAGGCGGCGCACGTCACCAGGCTTTCGCTCAGGAACACGCGGGTGGTGGTGGCGGCGATGGAGCCGCGCTCGGCGGTGTGCAAGTACGAGGGCGAGCGCTTCACGCTCACCTGCCAGGGCCAGGGCGTGTTCGGCCAGAAGAGCCAATTCGCTGACATCCTCGGCGTGAAGCCGGAAAGCGTGCGGATAGTGACGCCCAACGTCGGCGGCTCGTTCGGCATGAAGGGCTCGATCTATCCCGAGTACGTGTGCCTCGCGCACGCGGCGCGCGAGCTCGCGCGCCCGGTGAAGTGGACCGACGAGCGCTCCGGGTCGTTCCTCTCCGACCAGCACGGGCGCGACCACGAGATGACGGTGGAGCTCGCGCTCGACAAGGAGGCGAAGTTCCTCGCGCTCAGGGTCACCGGCTACGGCAACGTCGGCGCCTGGGTCGGCACGGTGGCGCCGCAGCCGCCGACGATGAACGCGGTGCGGAACGTCTGCGGCGTCTACAGGATCCCGCTCCTCGAAGTGTCGACGAAGGCGATGCTCACCAACACGACGCCCGTGTCGGCGTACCGCGGCGCCGGGCGGCCGGAGGCGAACTACTACATGGAGCGGCTGTGCGACGAGGCGGCGCGCGAGATGGGCCTCGACCGCTTCGAGATCCGGCGGAGGAACCACCTGAAGCCCGCCGAGATCCCGTACAAGAACGCGGCGCAGATGACGGTCGACAGCGGCGACTTCGGCGCGATCTTCGAGAAGGCGCTGAAGGCCGGCGACGTCGCCGGGTTTGCGCGCAGGCAGGAAGAGTCGCGCAAGAAAGGCAGGCTTCGCGGCCTGGGCGTCGGCAGCTACATGGAAGTCACCGCGCCGCCGAACAAGGAGATGGGCGGAATCCAGTTCGAGGGCGACAAGTCGGTCACCATGATCAGCGGCACGCTCGACTACGGCCAGGGGCACGCGGCGCCGTTCGCGCAGGTATTGGTTTCCCGCCTGGGCATACCTTTCGAGCGCGTGAGGCTGCTGCAGGGCGACTCGGACCGGCTCGTGTTCGGCGCCGGCACCGGCGGCTCGCGCTCGGCGATGATGGGCGGCGGGGCGCTCGCCGAGGCGTCGAAGCTCGTGATCGAGAAAGGCCGCGAGGCGGCGGCCGAGGCGCTGGAAGCGGCGGCGGCCGACATCGAATTCCGCGAGGGCAGCTTCCGCATCGCCGGCACCGATCGCGCGATCGGGATCATGGAGCTCGCGAGGAAATATCCCGGGCGCCTCGACGTGAAGCACGTGACCGAGGTGATCCCGTCGGCGTTCCCGAACGGCTGCCACGTGTGCGAGGTCGAGATCGACCCGGACTCGGGCAAGGTCGACGTGGTGCGCTACAGCTCGGTGAACGACTTCGGCACGGTGCTGAATCCGCTCGTGACCGCGGGCCAGGTGCACGGCGGCGTGGTGCAGGGCATCGGCCAGTGCCTGATGGAGAGCGCGCGCTACGACGAGGAGGGGCAGCTCCTCACCGGCTCGTTCATGGACTACGCCATGCCGCGCGCCGAGGACATCCAGGCGCCGATCGAGTGGCAGAGCCACCCGGTGCCCGCCACCACCAATCCGCTCGGCGCGAAGGGCTGCGGCGAGGCAGGCTGCGCCGGGTCGATGACCTCCGTGATGAACGCGATCGTCGATGCGCTGAGGCCGCTCGGCATCAACCACTTCGACATGCCGGCGAGCCCGGAGCGCGTGTGGCAGGCGATCAACAGTTCCGGACGACGTCCGTAATCACCTGAAGAGGTCGGCGGGCTTCGCCACGCGAAACGGCAGCGCCCGCGTCTTGCGACGGTTGAGCTCGAGGAGCGCGCGGTCCTTCGAGACGAGGACATCGGCGCGCGCGGCGAGCGCCGCCTCGAGGAAGATCTGGTCGTCGGCGTCGCGGCAGCGCGGCAGGCTCGCGCGCTCGGCCGCCGACAGCGCGGTCTCGAGGCGCTGCGCGATGCGGCGCGCGTGGGCGAGCGCCGCGGCCTGCGCCGGCGGCGCGATCGAGTGCTTGCCCAGGTCGTAGGCGAGGACGCGCTCGAGCTCGGCGTCGCAGGCGGCGTCGATCCAGATCCCGGCGCGGGCCTTCTCCACCGCAATGCGCAGGTCGCGCACGCCGGGATCGTCGAACACCAGCCAGTCGAGCCAGATTTGCGTGTCCAGAACCAGCCGCAATGGTTCAGCTTCGGTAGACATCGATCAAGTCGCAGATGATCCGCCAATCACCCGCTCGATAACGCCGCCGCGCTACAGGCGGATCAAGCTTCACCAGCGTCTTCTCAGCTGCGGCGGCGAGCCGGACGGTCCAAGCCGAGGCGCTTCTTCACGTGAGCGAGCGGAACCGTTCGGCCAGGGCGGCCGCGGAATGCCTTGATCGCCTCATAGTCCTCGACCTCCTGCAAGCCATCGGCGATAAGGCGCTTGACGAGGCGACCGACGCTGATGCGCTCGCGGCGGGCACGAGCCTGCAAGGCCCGAATGAGCGAAGGATGAATTTCTACGGAGGACATGGTGCGAATATTAATCGGCGGCGCGTGCCGTTACAAAATTACGTACCTGGTGCGCAATCCGGTGCCTCAGCCTCAATAATTACGGACGTTGTCCAGAATCTCCAACGAAGAGATCAACGCGCTGCCGATCCGGCGCTACGAGGGTCCGGTCGTGCTCGTCGCGAGCGCGCAGGACCTCGGGCGCGCGCGGCACGATCTCGCCGGCGAGCGGCTGCTGGGCTTCGATACCGAGACGCGTCCCACGTTCAGGGTCGGGCAGAAGTATCCGCCGGCGCTCGCCCAGGTGGCCACGGCGCGGGCGGTGTATCTCTTCCAGCTCCAGCAGATGGATTTCGTCCCGGCGATGCGCGAGCTCCTGCAGGCGAGCGCCATCAAGGCGGGCGTGGGCATCGGCGATGACCTGAAGGTCTTGCGCGAGCAGTTCGCGTTCGAGCCGCAGGCGATCATCGACCTCGGCGCGGCCGCGCGCCGCAAGGGCTACGAGCGCTCGGGCGTGCGCGCGCTGGCGGCGATGTTCCTCGGCTTCAGGATCCCGAAGGGCACCAAGACCTCGAACTGGGCCGCGCCGCGGCTCTCGCCGCAGCAGGTCGCCTATGCGGCGACCGACGCGTGGGCGTGCCGCGAGCTCTACCTGAAGTTCGAAACGATGGGAATGCTGTAGGCGAAGCGGAATTAGTTGCGGACGTTGTGCGCAATGCGGGATTTGTTGGCAGATCGCGCTGCGGAATCTGTCAGCAAACGTGAAGGACTTCGCTGCTTCCGCGCGCGAAGGCTGCAACACTCGGTTCAAGTCCCATGCAGCTCTCCACCGCCATCGCAACACTCGCCCTCTTGCTTGCCGCGGCGCTGGTGGCTGGGCACGCTCTCGGCGAGGATGCCCTCCCCCCCGCGTCCGCGCCGACGATTCAGAAAAAGGTCGACGAGCGCGAAGCCCAGCGCCGCGCCGCGGCGGCAGTCCAGCAGAAGAAGAAGGACGAGTTCTCGCGGCGCTGCTCGAAGCCGGTGAAGACGCAGTCGGAGCTCGAGGACTGCAAGCAGGTCTACCGCTCGATGTAGAAATGAGAAGGCCCCGTAAGGGGTACGGGGCCTGGGGTGCCCGGCGGCTGGCCAGGCGGCGCCTAGATGGGCGCCTCGCTTCGAACGCGGCAGCTATGCCGCTCCGAGTCCGTTCAGGCCAGGTATCCCGACAGGTAGCCGGGAATTCCGTCGCTTCTGCCGTGCTGCACTCCTCTTGGCGACCCTCACAGGCTCGCCTTCACCTTAGCACCGGCAGCCCGCGCGTCAATCGCAAATCGAACTACATTTGACGAGGATCAAGCGGGCGAGAGGATGTGGATCACGCGGCTCGCGATCAGCTCCTTCGTCCTCGCGCCGTAGGCGGCCATGTGCGGCGCCGCGGCGTGCGCCTTGAGCGCGTCGATGCTTTCCCACTTCTCGACGACGAGGAACGTGTCGTCGCCCCACTTCTTCTGGAACGGCAGCGCCGGGTCGGCGTCGATCGCCGCGCCGTACTCGATGCAGCCCTTCTCGGCGCGCACGGCGGGCACGTTGGCGCGGAAGTGCTCGAGGATCGCGGCGCGCTGGCCCGGTTTGGCGGTGATGACGGCGATGACGTGGATCATGGTTCTCCTCCAAGGATGACGAGCTCGGGCGCGCGCCCGGCCTCGCAGAAGACGAGCGCGTTCTGCTCGAAGAGCTGGCCGAGCGCCTCGGCGTTGGCGCGGTAGATGCCGATCACGAGGAACGAGGGCTCCGCCCAGCGGCCGAGCGGGTCGCGGCCCTCGCCCCAGAAGTGCGGGTAGCCCGCGGCCTGCACGAAGCTCTGCAGCGCGGCGTTGGCGACGCCGTTCTCCTTTTCCGGGCGCTTCTCGCCGCGCGGATTCGCCGCGGTGACGAAGGCCGCGGTGCTCGCGCCTTCGGCTTTGATCAATTCGTCCAGCGCGGCGTTCTTCTCGCCCACGCGCACGACGACCGGGCGGTCCGAAAAAACCACGTAGTCCGCCTTGGTGTACGCATCGAGCAATTGCGGGGAGATCGGCACCGAACGAGGCTAACACGGCGTGTCGAAATTCCTTTCCAGACCCGAAAAGCTCCACGGCATACTTCGGCCATGGCCGAGCAACTCGAGCGCGAAACCACGGTGCTCTTCGCCCACGTGCTGGGCGGCGTCGAGCTCACCTCGGGCCCGTTCACGGCGTGCATGGAGCGGCTGCGCAAGACCGCGAAGTCCTCCGGCGCGCGCGTGCTCGACTCCGGCAACGACCGCATCATGGTGCTGCTCGCGACGCCCGATGCGGCGGCCGACGCGGCGGCGGCGATGCACGCGGCGATGGAGAGCCTGCCGCAGTACGGCGACGAGAAGCTCGCGCTCGGCATCGGCTTCCACCACGGCCCGGTGATCCAGAAAGTGGACCAGGTCTACGGCGACAGCGTGAACCTCGCCGCGCAGCTCGTGGCGCTCGCGGCGAAGGGGCAGATCATCACCACGCGCGAGACGGCGTCGCACTTCTCGCCGATCTACCGCGCGTGGATGAGGAAGCTCGGCTCGGTCGACATCAAGGGCCGCTCGGGCGAGGTGGCCCTCTGCGAGCTCATCTGGAAGGCGGACGACAACGCGACGCTCTTCGCCAAGCGCAAGGTCGAGGCGCGGCCGACCAACACGGCGCTGACGCTGCGTTACCGCGACAAGCAGATCGTCCGCCGGCGCGAGAAGGACTCGGTGACCCTCGGCCGCGACGACGTCTGCGGCCTCCAGGTGCACGACAGCGAGGCCTCGCGCCACCACTGCACCATCGAGCATCGCCACGACAAGTTCGTCCTCACCGACCACAGCACCAACGGCACCTACGTGAAGCACGAGGGCGCGGACGAGGTGCTGGTGCAGCGCGAGGAGTTCGTCCTCACCGGCAAGGGCACCATCGCCTGCGGCCAGCCTTCGGTCTCGACGAAGGAGATCGTCGAGTACTCGGTCCTCGCCGGCTAGATCGTCATCACGCTCTTGCGGTAGTACTTCAGCTCCTCGATCGACTCGAGGATGTCGGCCAGGGCCTCGTGCTTGCCTTCCTTGGTGAAGCCCTTCATCGCCTCGGGCTTCCAGCGGCGCACGAGCTCCTTCAGCGTCGAGACGTCGAGGTTGCGGTAGTGGAAGTAGGACTCGAGCTTCGGCATCCAGCGCGCGAGGAAGCGGCGGTCCTGGCAGATCGAGTTGCCGCACATCGGCGAGCTCGACGCCGGCACGTGCGGCGCGAGGAAGTCGATCGCCGCGCGCTCGGCATCGGCTTCGGTGAGGCGCGAGGCGCGCACGCGCTCGATGAGGCCGGTCTTCTTGTGCGTGCTCTTGTTCCACGAGTCCATCGCCTCCAGCACCTCGTCGGGCTGGTGCACGACGAGGATCGGGCCTTCGGCGAGCACGGCGAGCTGCGGATCGGTGACCAGGATCGCGATCTCGATGATGCGGTCGGAGTCCGGCTGCAGGCCGGTCATCTCCATGTCGATCCAGACGAGGTTGTTGGGGTCGCCCGCCATGGCTTATTCTAGCTTCGCTTGCCGAACGCTCTGACCTGGCTCTTCCTCGCGGCACTCCTCGCGGCGACCGCAACCCGGCTGTGGCTCGCGGGCCGGCAGATCCGCCACGTGCGCGCGCATCGCGCGGCGGTGCCGCCCTCCTTCGCCGAGACGATTCCGCTCGCCGCGCACCAGAAGGCCGCGGACTATACGGCGGCGAAGACAAGGACCGGCATCGTCGGCACGCTCGTCGATCTCGTCCTGATCCTCGCGTTCACGCTCGGCGGCGGCGTGCAGTGGCTCTCGGACGCCTGGTTGCGCTGGTTCGAGGTCGGCTCGCTCGCTCATGGCACGGCGCTTCTTCTCTCCCTTTTCTTCATCCAGGGCGCGGTGTCGCTGCCGCTCGCGCTGTACCGCACCTTCGTCATCGAGAGCCGCTTCGGCTTCAACCGCATGACGCTCGCGCTGTTCTTCGCCGACCTCGCCAAGCAGGTGGCGGTCGCGCTGGTGCTCGGCGTGCCGCTGCTCCTCGCCGTCCTCTGGCTGATGGCGCGCATGGGCGAGCATTGGTGGCTCTACGTGTGGGCGGTGGTCACCGCGTTCAGCATCGGGCTGCAGCTCGTCATCCCGCCCTTCATCCTGCCACTGTTCAACAAGTTCACGCCGATCACCGAGGGGGAGCTCGCGGGCCGCATCGTGGCGCTGCTCGCTCGCTGCGGCTTCAAGTCGAGCGGGCTCTTCAAGATGGACGGCTCGAAGCGCTCGAGCCACGGCAACGCGTTCTTCACCGGCTTCGGCGCGACCAAGCGCATCGTGCTCTTCGACACGCTGGTCGAGCGGCTGCAGCCCGCGGAGGTCGAGGCGGTGCTCGCGCACGAGCTCGGCCACTACAAGCTGCACCACATCGTGAAGATGATCGCGCTCGGCGCGGCGATGACCTTCGCCGGCCTGTGGCTGCTCGGGCAGCTGATCGGGGAGTCGTGGTTCTACTCGGGCCTCGGCGTCAGCACCGCGAGCACCGCGGCGGCGCTCGCGCTCTTCATGCTGGCGGGACCGGAATTCACCTTCCTCCTGCATCCGCTGATGACGCACTACTCGCGCAGGAACGAGTTCGAGGCCGATGCCTACGCCAAGGGCCACGCGCAATCGCGCGACCTCGTCCAGGCGCTGGTCAAGCTCTACCGCGACAACGCGTCGACGCTCACGCCCGATCCGCTGCACTCGGCGTTCTACGATTCCCATCCGCCTGCCGCTTTACGCATCGCGAGGCTGGAAGCGAAATGAGCGAGCTCGCGTCGAAGAAGTGCAAGCCGTGCGAGGGCGGCGTCGCGCCGTACACGCCGGAGCAGGCGAGCCAGCTCCTCAAGCAGCTGAAGGGCTGGCTCATCGAGGACGGCAAGCTCGTCAAGGTCTACCCCTTCACGAACTACTACCAGACCATGGCGTTCGTGAACGCGCTCGCCTGGATCTCGCACCGCGAGGACCATCACCCCGACCTCGCGGTCGGCTACAACAAGTGCCGCGTCGAGTACTCGACGCACGCCATCGGCGGGCTCTCGGAGAACGACTTCATCTGCGCCGCCAAGTCCGACGCCTTGTTCGACCTTTGAAGCGCGTCTACAGCAGCTGGAACCTCGCCGCGGTCCACCACGCGCGAAACGTCCTCGACGCGGCCGGCATCCGCGCCGTGGTGAAGAACGAGTACCTCTCCTCCGCGATGGGCGACCTGCCGCCGGCCGAGTGCCAGGCGGAGCTGTGGCTGCTGCGCGAGGCGGACCTGAAGCTCGCCGAGGAAATCCTCTTCCGGCCGCAGCCGCAGGGCGACGATTGGAAATGCCGATGCGGCGAAGAGCTCGCCGCGCAGTTCGCGCAGTGCTGGAGCTGCGGCGCCTACCGTAGTCCTACCGGACTACGTTAGCGGACGTTCAGCACATAGCGCACTACAAGGGGTTCGTTAGATGATGCGTCCTGTGTAGGCCGTCACCTACACAAGATTAGATAAGTGGCCGTCACGCTGTTACCAGCGCCAGTCCGAGAGACCGACTCGATGCCCACAGGAGGCCAAAGGCCGCCTGACTTCAGCCAGTCCACGGCAGCGCCAAACAAAGTGTAGTCGCCGTCTGATCGCCAGAGTGGGCAGTACCGGAGGGCACGTCTAGCGGACGTGCCCTCTTTTTTTGTCCCGCTCGAGACGCATGGTGCGCCCTTTCAAATGTGGCCGCTATAGCGCTCCACAGCGTCACATTGTCGCGGCCGCACGATTTGGCGAGGCCGATTGTCGACGTCGCCGCAAGGTGTCGCGACAGTGAAATTCCGTCATCCGAGGATTTTGTCTCTCGAAAAACCGCTCGTCCTCGCTTAAGCACCGCTCGCTATGACGCAGGCGTTACGTCGAGGTGACGCAGAATCGATTACGCGACGCGGATCGGAAACGCGTTCATACCTCGCAGCACCATCGAATCCATCCACTCGATCGGCCCCGGGAGCGCCTCGATCTGGCGCCAGCGGGCAAGGACGGCGGGGATGGCGATCTGGCCCTCGAGGCGCGCGAGGGGAAAGCCGAGGCAGATGTGCTGCCCGAAGCCGAAGGTGAGGTGCGCGGGGCCGCTGCGGTCGAGGTCGACACGGTCAGGATTCGGATACGCACGCTCGTCGCGGTTGGCGGCGTTCATCATGAGGAAGACGCGGTCGCCAGTCTTGAACTCGCGGCCGTGGAACGTCTGCGGCTCTCTGACGATGCGGACCTGCGCGCCGATCGGGCCGTCGTAGCGCAGTAGCTCCTCGACCGCCGCGGGCGCGAGCGCAGGATTGTTTCTGAGCTTGTCCAGCTCGCCGGGAAAGCGCAGCAGCGCCGCCAGGCCGTTGGTGATGTGATGGGTCGTGGTCTCGTGGCCTGCGAAAAGGAGGAGGACGCACATCGCGACGAGTTCGTCTTCGGAGAGGCGGTCGCCTTCCTCTTCCAGGTGCACAAGCTCGGAAAGAAGATCGGCGCGGCGCGAGGCGCGCCTTTCCTTGATCAGCGAGCGGAAGAGGTCCGCCATCTCGTGGGTACCTGCTTCGGCGCGGGCGTATTTGTCCGGCGTGGCGCGGGCGCTGCCGATGAAGAGCGCCATTTCATCGGACAGGCGCTTCAAGCGCGGGAGCTCATCGCGCGGTACGCCGAGCATGTCCATGATGACCAGGGCCGGCAGCGGCCCGGCGAACTCGGCGATGAAGTCGAACTCGCGCCGCTCGCCGATCCTCTCGAGGAGCCACGCCGTGAGGGCCTCGACGTTCGGCCGCAGCGCATGGATCGAGCGCACGTGGAACACGCGGCTGGCGAGGCGTCGCAGTCGCGTATGCACCGGCGGGTCGCGGAACACCATCCAGAGGGTGAGGATGCGGATGAGCTCGGCCATGCGGGCGGCCTCGGCCGAAGGCAGCGTGCCGAAGAATGGCCGCAGGCGGTCGGACGACATGCGCTCGCTGTCGAGGCAGACGCGCTTCACGTCGTCATAGCGCGTGAGGACCCAGGCTTTCAGTTGCGCGCTCCAATACGCTGGTTCCTCGTCCCTCATCCGCTGGTAGGTCGGAAAAGGATCGGCCAAGACAGCCGGGTCAGTGGGTCTGTAATCCAAAGGCATGTCGTAGTGTAAGGAGGCGCTAACTCCTGTCAGGTTGTGGTCATTTCTGTGACGCACCAATCACTTAGTATTGCTACGCACAAACCTGTTGACTTTGTAGGGGATAGGCCTAGAATCATATTTGCTGCATCGCACAAATCTGCAACCCATACCACCGACCAGGAGCTACTAATGTACGTGACACCGGAGCAAATCCAGGCCGCCCAAAAGGCCAGCGTAGAAGCGCTCCTCACCGTAGCGAATGCCCAGTTCGCCGCGTTCGAGAAGCTGGCGAACATCAACGCGGGCGCCGTGAAGAGCGCCTTCGAAGACTCGATCGCCAATACCCGCGCCCTCCTCGGCGCGAAAGACGTGCAGGAGTTCGTGACGCTGCAGAACTCCTTCGCGCAACCCGCGATCGAGAAGGCCATCGCCTACTCGAAGAGCGTGTATGAAGTCGCCACCGAGACGAACTCGGAGCTCAGCAAAGTCACCGAGCGCCGCGTCGCCGAGTGGAACGAGAACTTCGTCAGCCTGCTCGACAAAGTCTCGAAGAACGCCCCCGCCGGCTCGGACGTTGCCGTCGCCGCGGTCAAGTCCATGCTGGCCGCCGCCAACTCGGCGTACGACAACATGAACAAGGTCGCCAAGCAGGCGACCGAGATCGCCGAGGCCAACGTTGCGGCCGCGACCGAGACCGTCAAGGGACTCGCGAAAGCAAAAAAGGTCGCCTAAGCGCCAAAAAGGGGAGGAAGTCGAAGCCCCGATCTAGCGCGAAGCGCAAGAAGAAGTAAATCGAAAGCCCCGGGACCTCCCGGGGCTTTTTGTTCTGCCGGGCCCTACGGGAGTGAGAGGGAGCGCCAGACCTCGGCCGGAAATTCGCGACGGATTGCCGGGAGTTCGTCGAGGATGACGTTCACCGTCGCGAGCAGGACTTGCTCCGGCGGCATGGCTTCGCCCACCAGGTAATGGCGCAGCTGGGACAATGGAATCCTGACCCGCCGGGCGAGCATTCCCGCGCCGCCCAGCCTCTGGGCCGCCCGGACGAACAGCCGCTCGACAATGGCGTGCCTGTCGTTCATTTCCATGTACTACGCCAAGCGCGGCCATTTGGATTTGGCTATTTGTACGGAAATCCCGCGGCGCGCACTTCATGTTTGAGTCGCTCCATCGCCGGCGTGACCTGCCCCGGGTCGCCGCGTACGCCGAGCTCGACATGGATGCGCGAGCCGTCGGCACCCATCGAAGGCAGGCTGAACACCTTCACACCCTTGAACTCGCTCTCGATCGCTTTCATCGCCGGGATGAGCTGGCTCTCGCCGGCCTCGTACACCAGCACCGAGGCCTCGGCCCATTTCTGCGAATGGAAGCGATCGCGATAGCGGGTATCGAGCACCCACTCGACCATCGGCCAGGCCATCTGCGGAAACCCCGGCACGAAGTGGTGGTCGGCGATCGAAAAGCCGGGAATGCGGTTCACCGGATTGGGGATGATCGTCGCGCCGCCAGGAAACTCGCCCATGGCGAGGCGCTGCGGCGTCACCTCCTGCCCTGGGAAGCGTGCGCGGATCTCGCGCTCGGCTTCCGGATGCAGCGCAAGCCGCCGCCCGAGCGCCGCCGCGGCGCATTGCCGCGTGTGATCGTCGGGCGTGGCACCAATGCCGCCGAAGGAGAAAACGACGTCCGTTGAAGCGAAGGTGCGCTTCAGCGCTTCGGTGAGTCGCTCCGGATCGTCGCCGAGGTAGCTCGCCCAGCCGAGGCGCAGGCCGCGGTTGGCGAGCGCGCGGATCAGGAAGCCGAGGTGCTTGTCCTCGCGCTTTCCGACCAGCAATTCGTCACCAATGATGAGGGCGCCGAACATCGGCGCAATTCTAAGCGGCCTTCTTTGCCCAACGCTCGAGCTCTTCCAGGCCGCCGATGTGCTTGCCGTTCACGAACACCTGCGGTACGGTGCCGCGGCCGCTGATGGCGCCGACGACGCGCGAGCGGTCGCTGTGGTTGAGCGGGATCTCGCTGTACTGGTAGCCCAGATCCTTGAGGAGCTTCTTCGCGCGGGCGCAGTAGCCGCAGCCCTCGCGCGTGAGGATCGCCACCTGGTCGGGTTTCTTCGCGTTCGGGTTGATGTGCTTGAGCATCGTGTCGGCATCCGACACCTCGAACGGGTCGCCGGGCTTCTCCGGCTCGAGGAACATCTTCTGGATGGCGCCGTCTCTTACGAGCATCGAGTAGCGCCAGGAGCGCTTGCCGAAGCCGAGCTCGCTCTTGTCGACGAGGAGGCCCATCTTCTCGGTGAACTCGCCGTTGCCATCCGGCAGGAGGAGCAGGTTGGCGCACTCCTGCGTGCGCGCCCACTCGTTCATCACGAAGGCATCGTTCACCGAGATGCAGACGATCTGGTCGACGCCATTGGCGAAAAAGGCGGGCGCGAGCTCGTTGTAGCGCGGCACGTGCGTCGAGGAGCACGTCGGCGTGAAGGCGCCGGGCAGCGAGAACACCACCACCGTCTTGCCCTTGAAGATCTCGTCCGTCGTGAGCGGCTTCCAGTCGCTCTCGTTGCGGGCGCGGAACGTAACTTGCGGGACGCGTTGTCCCTCGCGATTCTGCAGCACGGGCATTTACTCCGGTCGAAAAAGGTTGAGAGCGACTCTAGCGAGCCGCGTTCCCGCCGACCAATGATTTGTTTGTATCGGCCCGATAGGCAGCCAGCGCGCCGAGCAGATAGTGGATGAACGCCAGGCCAAAGACCACGGGCGCGAAGAAGCCGAGGATCGGCACATAGGCGACCAGCGCGAGCAGGAAGCCCATCAGGTACAGGGTGGCCCAATGCTCCCCGAACACCTGCTTCATCTCCGCCGGATCGGCGTGCTCGCCGATAGCGTCGTAGCGGAGAAGCCGCTGGTTGACCCAGGCAAGGATCACGAGCGGGATCAGCGGCCAGAGCGGCGGAAAGAACCAGAGCGGGATGCTGAACGCGCCGAGGATGATCAGCCCCGTAAGCGCGACGACGCCATTCCACAGGTTGCCCGCCATCCCGCCGCCGCGCCTGCGATCAAGCGTCGGATAGGAGCGGCTGGCGACGTACTCGACCATTTGCTGCATGCCGAAGAAGCTCAGGATGAAAAGCGCTGTCAGGTAAACGAGGGGTACAAAGCCGAGGAAGAGCAGCACATTCGCCGCGACGAGCGCGGCGGACCCGAAATCGATGTGCGACCAGGCGAGCGCATAGTCGAGGCCCTGCTGCAGCCATTGCGAGACGCGCAGCGCGAGCCGGGTCCATAGGAAGAGCGCGGCCAGGCCCCACAAGCCGAGCGCGACGAGCATCGGCCAGAGCATCAGCCACAGCATGCGCGGGTGCAGGACGTTGGCGGCCCCATAGAGGAGCGAGCGCGCGACGCTCATCGCCGGACAGTCTGCCAGAGTTTGGCGAGGCGCTTGGCCGACACCGGCACCGGCGTCTTCAGCTCCTGCGCGAAGAGCGAGACGCGCAGCTCTTCCAGCAGCCAGCCGAACTGCTCGAACGCCGCGCTCGCCGTGCCATTCTTGTGCCGCGCAGCCAGCTCGCGCCGGTAGGGCTGCTCCAGCGTCGACAGCTCGACGGCGAGCCGCGCATCGCGCTGCGGATCAGCGCGGAGCTTCTCGAGCCGCATCGCGGCGGCCTTGAGATAGCGCGGAAAGTGCTGCAGGCGCTCCCACGGCGTGCGCGCGGGCCAGCCGGGCGCGAGGAGCCGCGCGAGCTGCGCGCGGATGTCGCCGGCCGCCTGCGGGAAGCTCTTCTCGGCCGTAGAGAGGCGCTTCTCCAGCGCCATGCGCTCGGCCTGGATCGCCGCCGCCGAGCGCGCAATTTCCTGCGCGATGAGCGTGAAGCGGCTTCGCCCCTCTTCCAGCCGCTTCGCGAAGTCGGCCGCGTTCATCGGCAGCGGATCGGCCAGGAACACGCGCGTCAGTGCCGCGCTGATCACGTCTTCCTTGAGCGGCGCGAGCACGATGTCCTTCGCGAAGCTGCGCTCGAGGTCGCGGACGCGGTCGCGAAAAGCGATGGCGACGAGGCGCCGGACGCCCTGCGCGTGCTCCGCGCGAGCCTTGTCGGGAGATTCGAAGACCTGCAGCGTGGCGGCGTCGTCCGCATCGACGAGCGCCGGATAGCCGACGAGCGTTTGCCCGCCACGCGCGATCTCCATGATCTCGGGCAGCTCGCCCATCGTCCAACCCGTATGGCGGGCGCCCTCGTCCACCGGCGCTTCCTGCTGCAGCACGCTCTTCGCCTCTTCGCCCAGCTCGCGCTGGATCGTGGCGAGGTCGCGGCCGAGCGCGCGCTGGCGGCCGTCCTCGTCGACCACGCGGAAATTCATGCGCAGGTGCGGCGGCACCGAATCCGGGCGGAACGAGTCCTGCGGCACATCGAGGTTGAACTCGTCGCGTATGTAGCGCGCGATGGCGGAGGCGAGCGGAACGGTCGAAGGCTCGCGCGCGACGACGAATGCCCCGGCGAAATCCTCCAGCGCGCCGAGCTTGTGTCGCAGACGCTGCGGGATCCCCTTGACCAGCGTGCGCACCTTCTCCTTGAGGAGCCCGGGCACGAGCCATTCCGTGCGCGGCACCGGGACCTGGTTGAGGAGCGCGAGCGGCACGGTCATGGTCACGCCGTCGCGCGGCGATCCCGGCTCGAAGTGATAGTCGAGCGCAAAGCGGTTGGGCCCAAGCTCGAGCTGCGGCGGGAAATTCGCCGTCGTGATGCCCGCGGCCTCGTGGCGCATCAGGTCTTCGCGCGAAAGGTGCAGCAGCTTCTTGTCGTCGCGCTCGGCGCGCACGCGCCACTGCTCGAAGGCCGCGGCGTTGTAGATGTGCTGCGGCACGCGCCCGGCGTAGAACGCGTGGATCAATTCCTCATCGACCAGGATGTCCGGACGGCGCGACTTGTGCTCGAGCCGCTCGATCTCCGCGACGAGGCGCCGGTTGTGCGCGAGGAACGGCGCGCGCGTCTCGAGCTCGCCGTGCACGAGCGCCGAGCGGATGAAGATCTCGTGCGCCGCCGGCGGGTCGATCGGCCCGTAGCCGACGCGCCGGTTCGAGTACACCGGCAGGCCGTAGAGCGTGCCGCGCTCGAGCGCGACGACCTCGCCGCGGCGCGCATCCCATTGCGGCTCATAGTGCTCGCGCCGGATGAGGTGCGCGCCGATCTCCTCGAGCCAGCGCGGCTCGATGGCGGCGATGGCGCGCGCGAAGAGCCGCGTCGTCTCGACGAGCTCGGCGGCGGCGACCCAGCGGCCGGGCTTCTTCGCCCACGAGCCGGGATGGATCCAGAACTTGATGCCGCGGGCACCGGTGTAGCTCGTCTCGGGCTCGTCGCGCAGTCCGATGTTCCCCAGCAGCCCCGCGAGCAGCGCGCGATGGATCGCGCGATAGCCTTCCGGCCGCTCGGCCTGCACGGACGATTCTTCCCAGCCGAGCTCGTGCAGCGTTCGCGCGAGCTGCTGGGCCACGTCGCGCCACTCGCGCATGCGCGGGATGGAAAGGAAATTCTCGCGCGCGGCCTTCTCCATCTTGTGCTCGAAGAGCCGCGCCATTTTCAGGAACGCGAGAAAGTCCGATCGATCGTCGGCAAACTGCGCGTGGCGCTCATCGGCCGCGGCCGCCTTGTCGAGCGGCCGCTCGCGCGGGTCCTGCACCGAGAGCGCCGCGGCAATAGTGCGCACCTGCTCGAGGCAGCGCTCTTCGCGCGCGGCGATGAGCATGCGGCCGATGCGCGGGTCGAGTGGCAGGCGCGCCAGTTCGGCGCCGACGCTCGTCAGCTCGTTCGTGTCGTCGACGGCGCCCAATTCCCCGAGGAGCGCATAGCCGTCGGCGATCGCCCGCGGGATGGGCGGGTCGAGGAAGGGAAAATCGGCCACCTCGCCCAGGCCCAGGCTCTTCGCGCGCAGGATCACCGAAGCAAGCGATGAGCGCAGCAGTTCCGCGTCGGTGAAGGCCGGCCGCTTGTCGTGATCCTCCTCCGAATAGAGCCGGATGCAGACGCCGTTGGCGACGCGCCCGCAGCGCCCCGCGCGCTGCCGCGCCGCGGCCTGCGAGATCGCCTCGACGCGCAGCTGCTCCACCTTCTGCCGGTAGCTGTAGCGCTTGACGCGCGCGAGGCCGGTATCGACGACATAACGGATGCGCGGCACGGTGAGCGACGTCTCGGCAACGTTCGTCGCGAGCACCACGCGCCGCCCACCCGACGGGTGGAACACGCGGTCCTGGTCGGCCGCGGAGAGCCGCGCATAGAGCGGCAGGATCTCGATGCCCTTCGGCCCGCGCTTGCGCAGCGTATCGGCGGCGTCGCGGATCTCGCGCTCCCCTGGCAGGAAGACGAGCACGTCGCCCGGGCCTTCGCGGCAGAGCTCGTCGAGCGCATCGGCGAGCGCCGCCTCCTCCTCGTCGCGCGTCGTGTCCTCGGCATCCCCGGCCACCGGGCGATAGCGCACGTCGACCGGATACAGGCGCCCCGACACCTCGATCACCGGGGCAGCGTCGAAATGCCTGGAGAAGCGCTCGGCGTCGATCGTCGCCGATGTGATCACTACGCGCAGCTGCGGCCGGCGCGCGACCAGGCGCTTCATGTAGCCGAGCAGGAAGTCGATGTTGAGGCTGCGCTCGTGCGCCTCGTCCAGGATGATCGAGCCGTACTCGCGCAGGTCGTGGTCGCCCTGCGTCTCGGCGAGCAGGATGCCGTCGGTCATCAGCTTGACCGCGGTGCGCGCGCCGACCTGGTCGTGAAAGCGCACCTTGCAGCCGACGACGCCGCCGAGCCCGGTGCCGAGCTCCTCGGCGATGCGCGCCGCCACGGAGCGCGCCGCGATGCGCCGCGGCTGGGTATGGCCGATGCGCCCGGCCTTGTCGCGGCCCATCTCGAGCAGCATCTTCGGC
>Ga0134121_10001722_pt1 | contig 20158 bp, 15 predicted proteins | sample KB301_FD_96463 | JGI IMG/M metagenome (GOLD analysis project Ga0134121, IMG submission 96463) | Terrestrial soil microbial communities without Nitrogen fertilizer from Kellogg Biological Station, Michigan, USA - KB3-0-1 | ecosystem: Environmental > Terrestrial > Soil > Unclassified ... | reverse complement strand
TACGAGGAAGCGGGCGTCATTCGCGACGTGATCCAGAACCATCTGCTGCAGGTCATCGGGTTCCTCGCCATGGAGCCGCCGAGCAGCTCGTACCACGAAGCGATCCGCGACGAACAGGCGAAGGTGTTGCGGAGCATCCGGCCCATGGATCCGGCAAACCTCGTGCTCGGCCAGTACGAGGGATACCGCGCGGAGCCGGATGTGTCGCCCACGTCGCGCGTGCCGACATTCGCCGCGGTCGAGCTGTTCGTGGATTCCTGGCGTTGGGCCGGCGTCCCGTTCTTCGTCCGCGCGGGAAAGCGCATGGCGAAAACGGTGACGGAAGTGCTCGTCGAGCTGCGCGTGCCGCCTCAGGTGGTCTTCGAGGAAGCCACGCCCGCGATGGGGAACTACGTGCGCTTTCGCCTCGGACCGAACGTCGTGATCGGGCTGGGCGCGAGCGCGAAGCGCGCAGGCGAGGCCATGGTTGGACAGACGACGGAGCTGTCGGTTATCCGGCAGCCGGCGTCGGATGAAATGGATGCGTACGAACGACTGCTCGGCGACGCGCTGCACGGCGACCCATCGCTGTTCGCGCGCGAGGATGCCGTCGAAGCCGCGTGGCAGATCGTCGATCCGCTGCTCACGCTCGACCGCGAGCCGATCATTTACAAGGCGGGGACATGGGGTCCCGCGGAAGCGGACCGTCTCGCCGACCCGGTCGGTGGCTGGAACGAGATTGTATGAGAATTCTCGTCATCGATGTCGGGGGATCGCACGTGAAGGCGCTGGCGACGGGACACCGGACACGCGTGCGCATCGATTCCGGGCCAACGCTCACCGCCGCGGCAATGGCGCGCCAGATGAAAGCCGTCACGGCGGGATGGAAGTACGATGCGGTCACCATCGGATATCCCGGGCCGGTGGTGAACAATCGTCCCGTCGCTGAGCCAAAAAACCTCGGCGGGGGCTGGGTGCGGTACAACTATCGCGCGGCGTTTCACAAACCCGTGCGCATCATGAACGATGCTGCGATGCAAGCGCTCGGCAGCTATCGGCGCGGCCGGATGCTTTTTCTGGGGCTTGGCACGGGACTCGGCGCGACGGTGATCGATGACGGACACATCTTCCCGCTCGAGATCGCGCATTTGCCGTTCCGCGACGGCGAATATGAGGACTACGTGGGCGAGCACGGCCGCGAAAAACTCGGCCACAAAAAGTGGGAGCAGACGGTGCACGAAGTCACCGCCCTTTTTCGCCATGCGTTCGTGTGCGACGACGTCGTGATCGGCGGAGGAAACGCGCGGCGTCTCAAGAGCATTCCAGCAGGGGCGAGGCTGGGAGACAATGCGAATGCGTTCAAGGGAGGAAGGAGGGTTTGGGAATAAAAGAAATGGGAGATGGGAGATCGAACTGCCATGGGAGATGGGAGAGGGGAGATGGGAGATGGAACAGCCATGGGAGATGGCTGACGAGATGTGCCATTGGCAGTTCATCTGCCATTTCCCATCTCACTTTGTAGTGACATCTCCCATCTCCCATCTCCCCTCTCCCCTCTACCGCTGACACTTGCCGCGAATACCGGCGTAGTATCCGTAGCGATGTACGCGACCTGCCTCTTCTGTAGCGAGCTCCTCGGATCAAATGAGGCGCTCGAGGCGTTTCCGGTCGGCCGACGCCTGGCGTTCGACTCGGCCAAGGGTCGACTGTGGGTGGTGTGCAGGAAATGCGAGCGGTGGAACCTCTCTCCGCTCGACGAGCGGTGGGAAGCCATCGAGCAGGCCGAGCGCCTCTATCGTGACACGCGAAAGCGCGTCGCCACTGACAACATCGGACTCGCGAAGCTGCACGACGGCACGACGCTCGTGCGCATTGGCGCGCCCCTCCGGCCGGAGTTCGCGGCGTGGCGGTACGGGGATCAGTTCGGGCGACGCCGCAAACGGCAGATCCTCCTCACCGGGGGCGGCATTGCCGCGCTCGGCGGCATCGTGATTGGTGGCGCCGTCGTCGGCGTCGGGGTTGGCGGATTCGGCTGGATGGTGACGCAAGCCGTGCGCGGCATCGTGCGCGGCAACCCCAACACGGTGGTGGCGACCATTCGTGGAACTGACGGCAGCGTGATGCGCGTGCGCCGCCGTCACCTTGGCGAGACCGTACTCTCGCGCGGGGGAGACGGCCAGCTCGCGATCGATCTTCGCTTCAAGAATGGCAAGCAACGCTTCGAGGGACCTGAAGCGCAGCGCATCGCGTCCATCGTCGTGCCCAAGGTGAACCGGTTCGGCGGCAGCAGGAAAGACGTTGCGCAGGCGGTGAATGCCATCGAGAACGCCGGCACCGCCGAACGATTCGTCGACGCGCTCACGCAAACATCGCAGGTCTACACGCGCGCGCTGGAATCCACGCGCAGGTCCCGATGGCGCGGTAAGGACGACTTCTCGAAGTGGGGACTCTATGGACTCCCCGCTCCGCAGCGGCTCGCGCTCGAAATGGCGCTGCACGAAGAAGCGGAGCGTCGCGCCCTCGAGGGGGAGCTTGGCGAGCTGGAACGCGCGTGGCGCGATGCGGAGGAAGTTGCGGGGATATCCGACGACCTGCTGCTTCCCGAGAACGTGACTGAGGCGTTCGAGCGGATGAAGAGGAACGCCGGCTGAAAATGAAAAGGGCGCCCGTCCCGCGGCGCCCTTTTCCCCCCGATCTGGTTGCTCTACTTGAGCAGGAAGTAACCGTTCGTCTGCGAGCCGTCGTTCCACGTCGCGGTGACGTAGTAGTAGTGTCCCGCCACGAATCCCGCCGGTGACGTGTCGAGCCCGTACGCGTAATTGCCGCCGGTCGAGAACTTGAACACGTTCGTGCCCTGGAACACCGTCACCGGCGTCGCGGTGCCCGTCGTGCCGCGATCAACCACGAGGACGTTGCCGGTCGCGGTCGTCACCGCCGCGCCTTGCGGCGTGGTGAGCGTGCACTTGATCGGCAAATTCGAGCCCTTCTTCTGCGCCGACTTGGTATCCGGCATGACGTTGTAGATCGGCGACGCGAAGCAATTGTTCTGCACGTATCCGACCACGGTGAGAATACCGGTGACCTTGTTCACCGTGTAGTTCGTCGGAGTCGCCGGAGAGACCACAGGCGTCGTAGCGTAGGTGCCCGCCACGGTGATCGCCGGGACGCTCGTGGTGCACGTCACCGTGCCCGCATCGGCCGGCAGCAGTCCGGTCACGTTGCACGAGATCGACGGAACGGGCGATCCGAAATTGATCGTCGCGTTTCCGGACGTCGCGGTCGCGGTGAGCTTGGTGATCTGGAATGTTGTGCTCCCCGTGCTTCCCTGATAATTGCCGGCCGCGGTGAAAGCGCCGTACACGTTTGCCGTACCCGCGTTCACGTTATTCGAGTACGTCGGCGTGACCGGCGCGCTGAAGTTGTTCAGCCCGCTCACGGATGCCGTGCAAGGCGTTCGCGCGGTACCGGTGTACGGCACCGACGCGGGGCAGTTGAAGCTGATCGACGTCGGCGCGGCCGTGATTGCAAACGTCTTCGATCCGGTCCCGAGCAGATAGTTGCCGCCCGCGGGATACGATCCGTTCGCCGTCGCGGTGCCGACGTCCGTGTTGTTCTGATACGTCACCGTCGCCGTCGTGCTCAGGCCAGGCGCCGTCGCCGTCGCGCTGCACGGCGTCTGGGCAGACCCGGTGTACACCACCGACACAGGGCACGTGACGTTGATCGTCGGGGCGACCGCATTGATGGTGATCTGTGCCGTCGTGCTCACTTCGTTGTACACGAGACTGCCGGTGCCGCACGTGACCGTCAGCGTATAGGTGCCGACATTGACCGGCGCAGCGCCGCCGGAGTACGTGAGCACCGGCGTCAGCCCGTCGGAGCATGTGCCACTGCCGGTGCGCGCAGCGTTGTTGAAGTCAAAGGTTCCGCCCGTCGCTGAGACCGTGGGGGTGATCTTGAGCGCGGTGGCGGTGAAAAAGAGCGCCGGCGGATCGAACGTGACGCCGTCCGGCAGCCCGGTCGCATCCGGCGTCGCCTTCGTCTTGTTCGTGCCGCCCGTCGGGCCGAGCTGCCAGCAGATGCGTGCCTTGCCGTTCACGTTCGTCTGCGTCGACGCAACGTTGTCGAGCGTTCCGCACGTGTTTGCGCTGATGTCGTTCGGCGCGATGGATCCGCCGCCCGACTCCACATCCCACGCGATGGACACGTTCGGGATCGGTGTGCCGAGGTGCGTCGTGACGGTCACGGCCGGGCGGCACTCAGTCTCGAGGCCCGTCCCGACGGTGGCCGACGCCTCAACGCACTGGCCATTGATGACGATGTTCGCCGTCCTGGGCGCCGTGAACCGGCGTCGCGGCGCATTCGGCAGCCCGTTGTCCGGAAGTCGGATGAACTCGGTCGCCGATCCACCGACGCCGCCCGAGAAGCCAAGCTCCGGGTCAACCGCGCCGAAGGGGCTGAATTCCGTGGCCGAGCCACCGATGCCAACGACTTCAAACATGCGCGGAGCCGCGTAGAGTTTCGTCGGCAGCACCGCGCTCGCGAGCTTCTGGACCCACGCCGGCAACTTCGACGCCTGGGCCGTTGACCCATCACAGCGCAGGAAGCTGGCGTCGGCGCTGGGCGTGATGACAAAGCCCGCGCCAGTCTGGTGGCCGAGACGGAGCCGCGCGCGCACCGCCGGGTCCACATTGTCCGGCGGACACACGGCGACGACTGCGGGTTTCGTCAGATTGGATGAGACGTGGATGTTGATGTTGTGGGGATACTTGTCGAGCGGCGTGTCGAGCACGTCGGCAGTATCGTCGAGCGACTCGATCGTGAGCAGCGTCGGCTCAGTGACCGTGTTGCCGTCGAGATGGATGCCGGATTCGCCGTCGCTCGACGTGTGATCCTGCGGGTCGTCGGTCGGCAGAATGAGGAACGTGTCAGGTGACACGCCCGCGTAACACAGCGTTCCGCTGATGAACGCCGCGATCTGCGCCTCGGTGCCGGCGAGCCCGCCCTGCGCCGCCTTGTCGCGCACGAACGTGACGATGTTGTTCGCCTGGGCCGCCGCGCCCGCAGCGTCGCCCTGCTGGACCTTCTTCTTCAGGTTGTCGAGCTTGCCGAGCACGGCGTTCACATTCGGTGACCCCGCGCCGAACACCTGGACCGCGAGCGCGTTGAGCGCCGAGATCGTTGTGCACGTGCCCATCGTGATCGCGCCGTGATGGCCCCGCAGGCGCGTCCCGGTCCCCATGCCCGCGTCAGGATGGTCGGAGCACGCGGCCACAACTGCAGCGACCGCAACGGCGGCGAGCGCTACCTTCGCAACGTTCTTCATCGAAAGTCCGGGAGCGGGGGTGTCACAGGGTATTTGCTTCCGTCACAAAATGCACCCTCCCGGCCCCCTTATGAAGGGGCTGTTACAGAGAGGTTTTGCCTATGTGAGCCAGATATGTGTCGGGCATCACACCACCGCGGAGCGCGACGGGTTACAGGATAGGTTCCTGCATGCGGTTTCTGATCTGGGGGGCGGGCGCCATCGGAGGGACGCTTGGTGCGTACCTCGCGCGAGCGGGGCACGACGTCACGTTCGTCGATGCGGTCGAGGAACACGTCGACGCCATTCGCAAACGCGGACTCAGCATCACGGGGCCGATCGAACAATTCGAGGTGCGTGCGCCCGCGATGACGCCACACGCGGTCACCGGCACGTGGGACACGATCATTCTGGCGACGAAGGCGCAGCACACGGAAGAAGCCACGCGCGCGCTCACACCGCATCTCGCCGGCGATGGATGCGTGGTCTCCGCGCAAAACGGGCTCAACGAGCTCACGATCTCGGACATTGTGGGTGCACAGCGCACCGTCGGTGCGTTCGTGAACTTCGGCGCTGACTACATGGAGCCCGGCGTCGTGCACTTCGGGGGACGCGGCGCCGTGGTGGTCGGAGAAATCGACGGCGCGCTCACGCCGCGCGTGACCGCGATCCGCGAAGCGTGGAGCGATTTCGACGCGCGCGCGATCGCGACGACCAACATCTGGGGATATCTGTGGGGCAAAGAAGCGTACGGCGCGATGTTGTTTGCGACGGCGCTCACGAACGACTCCATCGCGGATGCGCTCGCCGAACCCGACTACCGCGCAGTGTATGTCGCCCTCGCACGCGAGATCCTCGCGGTGGCGGCGGCGCGGGGCGTTACACCGGAGTCATTTGACGGATTCGATCCGCGCGCATATCTCCCCAGAGCGGAGCCGGGCGCCGCGGAGCGATCGCTCGACGCGCTTGTCGCGCACAATCGTCGTTCGGCAAAAACGCACAGCGGCATCTGGCGCGATCTCGCGGTACGCAAGCGCCGAACCGAAGTCGACGCCCAGCTCGGGATTGTCGTGACCCTTGGCGCCGAGTCCGGTGTGCCGACGCCCCTCACGGCTCGGGTCGTGGAGCTCATTCACGACATTGAGGAAGGGCGCCGCGTGCAAGGACGCGAAACGCTCGAACTGTTATTGGCAACGTAGCACGGCAACTACGGGAGCACTGCTACTACGGGAGCACTGCTACTACGGGAGCACTGCTACTACGGGAACACTGCAACTACGGGAGCACTGCAACTACGGGAGCACTGCAACTACGGGAGCACTGCAACTACGGGAGCACTGAACCACGGTTGTTCCCGTAGTTCGGTGATCCCGTAGTTCGGTGATCCCGTAGTTCGGTGATCCCGTTCTCCCGTTCTCTCGTCCTCTCGTTCTCTCAGTAATGCACGTCCACCTTGCGCGAGCAGATCGTGCCGGTGATCTGCCCCGTCACGCCGATGTCGATCTTGTCGATCAGGGTGAACGACTGATGGTTCGAGCTGAGGGTGAGGTCAGCCGTGCAGGCGCCCGACGCGCCGTCGATGTCGGTCCAGTTGAACGTACCCGCGAACGACCCGTGCATGCGGGTCACCCGAGTGTTCGTGTTCTGCGAGTATTGCATGCGCATTCGCGCGGACGGACTTCCGCTGAACGTGAATTGCCGTCCGTTGTGCACCGTGCCGCGACATCCGTCGTGCGTTTCAGTGAGGTCGATGTCGTACGCCACGTCGGGTCCCGAGATGTAACTCTCGAACTCGCCCACGATGTGTACCGCGCCGCCACCGGCGCAGGGCAGCACCCGATCGACCTGCACGAACCGCGTCGTCAGAGCGGCGACGCCCGGACGGACCGACGGCGCGACGAGCCCGAGGTCGAACGAAAACGCTCCAACCTCCGTCAGCGATTCGACGACGGCGCTCACTTCCGTTGACGTGAGACCGTCGATCTCGGTGGCCTGATCGCCGCCGCCGCATGCAAATGCGGCGATCAGCGCGGACGCTGGTACGATGCGGTGAAATCGCATCGCGTCAATATAGCCAACAGGGCGGAACGGGACACGGCACACGCGGGTACGGGGTGGACGCGCTGTCAGTGACCTCATGAAGAGATACCAAAGCAGTTCCGCGTACTCTTTCCCGGTTCAGGCCCCACCCCCACCCTCAGAGCACGTCGGCGCCGACGAGTTCTGTGTGTTGTCCGCGCGGGCACTCCGGGGGCCGAACGTCTGGACGCTCGCTCCCGCGCTCGTCGCCGAAGTGCGCTCGGGCTCCCTGTTCGGCGATGTCCTCAAGCGGGTCGGTTTTGCCGAGCGCATGCTCGACGCGGTGCCGACCATCGAACACCAGCCGTGTACGCGACACCCGCAGCGCCGGTTCGGTGCATCGCTCCGCGACGGCACATCGCTGGCGCACGTGCTGGAACATCTCGCCATCGAATTGCAGAACCTCGCCGGGTGCAACGTGACGTTCGGGCGTGTCACCGCCGGCGGGGCCGGAACCCGGCTCGTGGTTGTCGGCTATGAAGAAGAGGAGCTGGGCGTCGAGAGCGTGCACGCCGCCGCGAGAATCATTCGTGCATGTGTCCAGCGTGAATCGATCGATCTCGCCGCACTCATCGCGGATCTCCTCGAGCTGCGCGCGGACGTCGGGCTCGGCCCGTCGACACTCGCCGTCGTGGACGCGGCGCGCCGCCGCGGCATTCCCGTGCGGCGCCTGAATGATCGCTCCCGCGTTCAGCTCGGGCTCGGATGCCACCTGCGTCGCATCCAGGCCACGATGTCCGACCGGACGAGCGCCATCGCCGTCGAGCTCGCGAAGAACAAGCACGAAGCGAAACGCGTGCTCCGCGCAGCCGGACTCCCCGCACCCAGCGGCGAAGTGCACACGTCGCTCGCCGACGCGCTCGAATTCGCCGGCGACGTGGGATACCCGCTGATCCTGAAGCCAGTCGACGGGAATCACGGCCGGGGCGTGTCGCCCCGCGTCGACGATGCAGCCGGACTCGAACGCGCGTGGCACGCCGCGAGCGAGTTCTCGGCGCGCGTGATCGTCGAGCGGTTTCATGCCGGGCGCGATCACCGCGTGCTCGTCGTCGGCAATCGCGTGGTCGCCTGTGCGGAGCGCGTACCCGCGCACGTCGTCGGGGACGGAACGAGCACCATCGCACAGCTGATCGACGAAGCCAACGCGGACCCGCGCCGCGGACCGGGTCACACGAAAATGCTGACGCTCATTCCCGCCGACGACGTAACGAGTGACATGCTGCGCGAGCAGGGCAAGACCCTCGACGCGATTCCGCTGGCGGGTGAGCGCGTGGTGCTCCGCGCGACGGCGAATCTCTCGACCGGGGGCACGTCGATCGACCGAACGGACGAAATGCATCCCGACAACGTCGCGGCCTGCGAAGTCGCGGCGGCCGCGATCGGGCTGGACATTGCGGGGCTCGACATCATCACCGATGACATTTCCGTGCCGTTTCGCGACAACGGTGCCGTGATCATCGAGGTCAACGCGGCGCCAGGGCTGCGCATGCACACGCAGCCGTCCGTGGGCGAACCCCGCGACGCTGGTGCGGCAATCGTGGATATGCTCTATCCGGACGGGCGGCCTTCCCGCATTCCGGTGGTTGCCATCACGGGCACCAATGGCAAGACCACGACCGCGCGCCTCATCGCGCACCTGTTTCGTCAGACGGGCGAGCGCGTCGGGTTCACCACCACGGACGGTGTGTACCTGCACGATCGGCTGATCATGCCAGGCGACATGACCGGCCCCGTGGGCGCAGCCGCGGTGCTCTCGAATCCGGCCGTGACATTTGCGGTGCTCGAGACCGCGCGTGGGGGGATCCTGCGGGCCGGGCTCGGCTTCGAGGAATGCGACACCGCCGTCGTCCTGAACGTGGCAGGCGATCATCTCGGTCTCGGTGGCGTCGAGACGATCGAGCAGCTCGCGCACGTCAAGGGAGTGGTACCGGCCGTGGCCCGCGACAACGGCTTCGCCGTGCTCAACGCCGACGACCCGCTCGTCTTCGCCATGCGCGAGCGAACGCGCGGGAGCGTGGTGCTCTTCAGCGCGAGCGATGAGCCCGGTGAGAACGTCGAGGCGCACCGGAAGAATGGCGGGATCGCGGCGTGCCTTGATGAGGGCGCGTTCGTGGTCGATCGCGGCAGCGAGCGCACGATCATTGCGCGCGAGACCGACGTGCCGCTCATGGCCGGCGGCGCGGCGCGCTTTCAGCGGCAGAACGTACTTGCCGCGATTGCGGTGGCCTACGTGATGGGAATGCACCCTGCGGATATCGGCGCGGGATTGCGGTCGCTGGAGCCCTCCACCGAGCACACGCCGGGGCGGCTCAATTCCATCACGACGACCACAGGCGCGCGCATCATCGTCGACTACGCGCACAACGCCGCCGCGGTCGAGGCGTTCACCGCGTACGTCGCGACGCTCCCGGCGGCGCGCAAGCTTGGCGTGGTGGCGATGCCGGGAGACCGGCGGAACGAAGACATTCGCGGTGTCGGGGAGCGCTGGGCCTGCTTCGATCATGTCGTGATCAAGGAAGACCACCACCTCCGCGGCCGTGAGCCCGGCGAAGTCGCGAGCCTGCTCCGCGAGGGCCTCGTGCGCGGCGGCCTCGACCCGTCGGCCATCGAGTACCTGCGCGATGAATCCGACGCCGTGCGGCATGCCATCTCGCTGCTCGCGCCGGGCGATCTCCTCGTGGTCTTTGCCGATGACGTACCCGAGACACTTCGCATCGTGGCGGAACACGCACACACGTGACGACCGATACCCGGGTGCCTTCAGCCGCGACGGCAATCAGGATCACGGCGCTGCACGCAACCCGTGGCCTCAACTACTGGTCGCGCCGTCCCGTGATCCGCATGGATGTCGCCGTTGGTGAGTACGACGAAATCTCCTCCGCCGACGCGGAAGACTTCACGGAGCGCCTGCTCGCCGTTCTGCCCGGCCTGCGCGATCACGAGTGCAGCATCGGTGCGCGCGGGGGCTTTGCGCTTCGGCTGAAACGCGGCACGTACGCGCCGCACATCATCGAACACGTGGCGCTCGAGCTGCAGACGATGGCGGGACACGACGTGAGCTATGGAAAGACCCGCGGCGGCGATGAGTCCGGAGAGTACACCATCGTGTTCGAGCACCGGCACGAGCAGGTCGGCCTGCGCGCCGGCGCGGCGGCACTCGACATCGTACAGCGCGCATTCGACGGCACGCTCGAATCCGTCGACACCGTGATCGCGGAGCTGCGCGCCATGGAGCAGGCGAGCGACACACCGCCCCTCGACGTGAGCGTGTTCTGCGGCGTGACCGGCGGCGCGTACCGCGGCGAGACCATCGCGGAAACGCGCGCGCGGCTGGCCGAGGTGCTCGGGGAGCGCGATCTCATCGTGGACGTCTCGCCCGCATATCTGCTGCAGGCGGGACTACCGTACGCGCGCTCAGAATACGCGGTGGTGCTCGACACGGCGCTCACCGACGTTCCGCCCCGCTATCAGGAAGCCCGCGCCGCGCGCAAGCTCGTGTCGATTCTCGCCGATGCCGTGTGGCGCGGTGGCACGGTCATTTGTCCATCGCACGAGTGGACGGTGCAGGACTATGCGCGCGAGCAGGACTGCCGCGTGGCCATCTTCAGCACCGACGACACTGTCAGCACCAAGGACCAGGAAGTCGCAAGCGCCGTGGCGCAGATCCGCGACGGCCGCATCGTACTCGACAGGTTCGGGAAGTCGCACGATGCGGGTCCCGTCGACGAAACGCGGCCCGTCGCGGCGCAGGTGGCGGCGGCGCTCACCGCGTATCTGGTCAGACACGAACGCGGACTCATCGATGCCGGGTGAAACGCCAACCACGCAGATCAACGCGGTGCCGCACGTCGATTCGCCTCCGGCGGCCGACGGCGGAGCGCGGAAAGTCGGAACACTGGTGCTCCTCGGCGGCAACCTCACCGCCGATGGCGCGGCGCTCAAGGCGTTCATCAAGACGAGCGGGGCGGATCAGGGCGCGCGTATTGTCGTGCTCACGCTCGCGAGCGCTGTGCCCGCCGAAGCCGAGCAGTACTGGCGCGACGTGCTCGCCGGGCGGGGTGTGCGCAACGTCGTCTTTCCCGCGCTCGACCGCACGAATTCCGCGATCGACGCGAGTGTCGCCGCGGAAATCGACGGCGCCGACGCCGTCTTCATGACGGGGGGTGACCAGGTTACGCTCGTCACCGCGCTCTCGGGAACGAATGCGTGCGGCGCCCTCAAGCAACTGTATGCGCGCGGCGGAGTGGTCGCGGGGACGAGTGCCGGCGCGGCAGCGCTTACGGAGCTGACGATGGCCGGGGGCGAATTCGACCAGGACGGCAATCTCGTGGAGCAATACCTCGGTCCCGGGCTCGGCCTCCTCGGATATCAGGCAATCATCGACACGCATTTTTCGGAACGCCGCCGGCTCAAACGACTCTTTTTTGTCGTCGCGGCGAACACGGAGCTCTTCGGCCTCGGCATCGACGAAAACACCGCGCTCGTTGTCCGGGGAGGCATCGGCGAAGTGGTGGGCGCCGGTGGCGTGACGTTCGTCGATGGCCGGGAGACGGTGCGGTTCGACAACGCGCACGAGCTCGAGGCGGGGCGCCAGCTCACGCTCAGCCATCTGCGCGTGGGAATCATCGGCACGCACTACCGTCTCAACATGGTCGAACGCGAGTTGCACGAGCTCACGCTGGTCCGCGAGCCGCCGCCACGCGAACCGGGGCCGAGAGCCACTCCAGCGCGGGCGATGCGCACGGTGTAGGCAGTGCGGGCAACGCGGCAGTTCGTGGCGCCCCGGTGCAGGGCGCGCTACTATCACTGCTGAGCATTCCCGCGGGACACCGAGAGCGGAGGACCCATGCGGAGAAGCGGTGTGGCGCTGCCCATGCTGTACGTCTGCGCCGCGTGCGCAGGCATCACCCATCCGGCGCACGACGTCGTGCTCGTGTCGACGGTGGCCCCGAGAGCCGAGCACCGTGGCACGTTCACCATCTCGCACGCACCCGATTCGATCACGGCGGTCGTCGCGGACGTCGTGCGAAAAGCCATCGTGCGTTCCGGGATGGCGGAGCAGCCGGCCGGACGGGCCGCGGACGTGCGCGTCAGCGTTGTTCGCAGCGCGAGCAGCCAGGTGGCCTCGCGGATGGTCTCCACTCCCCGCTTCACGCAGGTTGCCGGGCCGCCCATTGCCGAGGTGGTGCAGGTAGGAACGAACCGGGATGGCACTCCCATAATGCGAACCGTGCTCAAGCCAGGGCCGACGGTGTCGCAGTGGGTCGGGGACAACGTCCGGTGCGAGACCGTCACCGTGTATGAACACTTCGTCCAGATATCGGCCGTGGGCGACGGCGGCACGCCGTTGTGGACGGTTGGAGCGACCGCAACCGAGGACACACCGGATGATCTGCCGGTGGCACGAATGCTCGCCACCGTTGCTGCGGGTTATGCGGCGAAGAGCTCGGCTGGACCGCTGGCCCTCAGTGTTCGTCTCGACGGCCACATTGCGAAGGCATCACACGACACGGTGAAGACGTTCAGGACGATCACGGGACAGAAGAAGGCTGTGCGGCCGGACAACACACCCCGATATTTGGGCAGGTGCTAGCAACAGGGCGTGAGCAGATGATCATCTCGTTCGTACGGACACCATTTCGCGTCGCGGTCGCGGCGGCCGCGCTGCTGGCGGTCTCGCCGCAGACGACGCCGTCCGCGAGGGCCGATGCCGCCGAGCACCGCAGCGCGTTGCCCGACAAGCTCAGCGACGCCGAGTTCTGGAAGATTGTTACCGATCTTTCCGAGCCGGACGACTACTTCCGCATCGTCGACAACTTCACCTCGAATGAGGGTGAGATCGCGCAGGTATTCACAATGCTGCGCGACACAAAGGTGCAGGGCGATGTCTATCTCGGCGTAGGCCCGGAGCAGAACCTCACCTACATCGCGGCCGTGCGACCGCAGATGGCGTTCATTTGTGACATCAGGCGCCAGGCCGTCGTGCAGCACCTGATGTACAAGGCGATGTTCGAAATGTCGAAGGACCGCGCCGACTTCATCTCTCTGCTGTTCGGCATTCCCCGACCCGACGGACTTGATTCCACGACGGAGATCGGGAGGATATGGGGAGCGTTCGACGGGGCCGCGCGGGACACCGTGCTGCAAAACAGGAACTACACGCGCGTCGTTGACCGAATCACGAAGACGCACGGCTTCACGCTGACTCAGGACGAGACCATCAAGCTGAACAAGGTGTTTTACGCTTTCCAGGAATACGGGCCGCGTATCACCACCCAAAGCGGATCAGGTGGCCGCGCCGGATTTGGGGGCGGCTTTGGTGGACTCACATTCGAGTCGCTGACCGGTGACCGCACGGACAACGCGGGCAAGGTCCAGAGCTTCCTGTCGACCGAAGACAACTTTCGATTCGTGAAATCACTCGAGGATCGTAATCTTCTTATTCCGATCTCCGGGGATTTCGGAAAGACAAAGGCGCTGCGTGGTATTGGCGCGTGGATCAAGGACCACGGTGGCATTGTCCGCGCGTTTTATGTGTCGAACGTTGAGTCCTATCTCTTCCAGGACGGCAAGAACGGTACGTTCTACGAAAACGTGGCGACGTTTCCCGTCGACTCGGCGAGCGTTTTCATCCGCCCGTACAGCATGCGCGGGGGAAGAGGGGGCGGCGGCTACTTTGGAACTCCCAGACCGCTCTGCCCGATTGCAGCATTCGAGCGGTTGTTCAAGGCAGATTCGGTGCGCTCGTACGCCGAGGCGCTGGCGTGCGCCGTGGGGAAATAGCGAAGAGGGGTTAGAAAAGGATGTGGATCTGCGGGAATACCCACAGACGCAATTCCTCCGCTAACCCCTAATCCCTAACCGCTACCAACTACGTCGTTACTTCGCCTGCTTCGCGATGATGCGGTCCTTGATCTTGTCGTAGGCCGCCTTCGTCAGAATCTTCTTCTCGACGAGCTCATCCTTTCCCTTGAACGGGCGCGCCTTGATGATCTTGTCCGAGATCGCTTCGCCGATTCCGGGAAGCGCCATCAGCTCGGCCTTCGTCGCGGTGTTGATGTCGAGCACCGGCGACGCCGCCGGCTTCGTGGTCTGGGCAGCGGGCGGTGCCTTCGCGTCGGACTTCTTCGGCGGCGGGCTGCCCTGCGCGGAAGCAATGCCCGCGACAATCGCGGTCAGTGCAACCGCACGCATGAACGAACGAACCAGCATGTTCTGTCTCCGGAACGGGGGAATCCTGCGCGCCGTGCCTTCTGCACGCGCGCAGTGATTGCGAAAATTATTCCCAGTACGGACCGTACAGTGCAGTCCGTAGTGGTGCGGAACACGTGTACATTCAGGCGATGTTCATGTTCACGTATGCGCGCCTTCATGCGCGTCGACGGCAACATGAACGAGACCTTTCACCGGAACTGAAGATGTCGCGAATTCGCTTCGTTCTCGCCGCAAGCGCGATCCTGATCGCCGGCGTCGAAACCATGGCAGCGCAGACGCCGCTGCAAATACCCGCCGCCGAGTACGCCGCTCGGCGTGATTCACTCGCGGCGCACATCGACAGTGGTGTCGTTGTGGCGTTTGGGGGCCGCACGCTCGTCGCCGATTTCGGCACGTTCTTCCAGTTGCCGGCCTTCCACTATCTCACCGGCTTCGACGAGCCCGACGCCGGATTCGTCATGGTCGTGCGCGGCAAGAAAGCCGCGAGCACGCTCTATCTCTCGCCGATCAATGCTCGCACGGCGTTCTACTACGGCATGCGCGTGGATTCGGCGAGCTCGCTCAAGCGAACGGGAATCCCCGGGCGTCCGTTCTCGTCGATGGTGGGCGCGGTGGATTCGCTCGCGAGGATGGGCCTGCCGTTCTATACGCTCGACGATTTCGAGGATGCGGATTTTGCGCGCAGTGACACGCTCACGCGCGGTCAGATGTTCATGCGCACGGTCGCGGCCAAACATCCGGGCCTCGTGGTTCGCAATGCGCATCCCATTGTGAATCAGCTGCGCGCGCGGAAGACGGATGTCGAGCTCGCGCTCATTCGCAAGGCAGCCGAGATCAGCGCCGAAGGGCACAAGGCTGCGATGCTCACCGCGAATCCTCAGCACGAATACGAGCTCAAGGCGTCACTCGAATACACGTTCACGCGGCTTGGCGCCGAGCGCCCCGCATATGGATCCATTGTCGGCGCAGGCATCAACGGCACGCAGCTTCACTACATGAAGGACACGGACCCGGCGAAACCCGGCGACATTGTGGTGATGGACGCTGCCGCGGAGTTTCACGGGTACGCGGCTGACATCACGCGATCCATACCTGTGAGCGGCACGTTCACGGCAGAGCAGAAACAGATCTATCAACTCGTGCGCGACGCGCAGGACATCGCGGAGCGCTTCTCGAAGCCGGGCATGCGCGCGAGCGCCGCCGAGGATTCATCCGTCGCGATTCGCGCGCGAGGACTCGCCGCCCTGGGGTTGATCGAGGGCGTCGACGCCACGTTCGATCCGCCGTGGAATCCGAATTGCACGGCGCAGGCGGCCGCGTGCCGGCAGTCGAACCTGTGGATGATTCACGGTATCTCCCACGGACTCGGTCTTGCCGTGCACGATCCCGTCCAGGCGTCATTCGGTGACCGCGTCTATAAGATCGGTGACGCGTTCACGATCGAGCCCGGCATCTACATCAGCACCCGCGCGCTCGACGTGCTGCCCGACACGCCGAAGAACCGGCAGTTCATCGCGAAAGTCCGCGCGGCGGTGCTCAAGTATCAGAACACCGGCGTCCGGATCGAAGATGACTACATCATCACCGAGAAAGGCCTGGAGCGGATCAGCCTCGCGCCGCGCGAAATCAGCGAGATCGAGGCGCTGATGCGGCGGCGGGTGGTTCAGTAGCGGCTTACGCGCGCTTTTTCGACCAGTACAGGAACGCGGGCACGCCGAGCGCCAGCGCGCCGACACCGCGCACGGCGTTGCCCGGGTTCGACGCGATCGAGCCGATCACCACATAGAGCGCGCAGCCGACAAAGATCAGCGTGCTGATCGGATGGAGCGGGGTGCGTCTCGGGGGTGCCGTTGACGTTCCCCGCGCGTCGCGGGCGCGCCACACGAACAGCGTCGCGGCCGTCGACCCGAAGAAGATCCAGTCGGCGAAGACGACATAGTCCAGCAGCTGGCCGTAGCTGCCCGTCAGCAACAGCGCGAGTACGACGACCATTTGCGCGACGAGCGCAAACACGGGCGTCTGCAACCTCGGGTGAAGCTCGGCCATCCGGCCAAAGAACAATCCGTCGGCGGCGAGCGCCTGGTACACGCGCGCCGACATCAGAATCACCACACACGTGAAGCCGATGGTCGAGACGACGATGCCGGCCGCGATCAGCGTGCGGCCGGCGCTCCCAACATAGAGCGCCATCGCGTCCGCGGCGGGAGCGGTGCTTGCAGCGAGGCCGTTGACGCCAAGCGCTTTCAGATACGCGATGTTCACGAGCAGATACGCTGCGACGACGACGATCACGCCGGCCACGAGCGCGCGGGGCAACGTTCGCTCCGGGTCCTTCAATTCTTCGGCGACGGCATTCGTTTGCTGCCATCCGCCGAACGCGAACAGCACCGGTACGAGCGCGGCGGCCATGGCAAGGAACGTCGCGCCGGCCCCGGCCGGCGCCGTGAGCGCCGGCGCAACATGATCAGCCGTCACCCGCGGTGAGAGAAAGAACGCCGCTGTGACGAGCGCCGCGATCGCGCCCAGCTTGAGGAGCGTGAGAATGTTGCCCGTCACCGCGCCGATCTCGACGCCCGCGATGTTGAGCGCGGTGAGGACGACGACCAGAACAATCGCGATCATCTTGACCGCCGACGGATCCACGCCGAGCAGCGCTGCGCTGTAGTTCGCGCCCGTCATGGCGACGGCGGCGATCGCGCCGCTGCCGATCATGAAGAAGAGCGCCCAGCCGTAGAGGAACGCGGGCAGCGTGCCGAACGCTTCGCGCAGATAGATGTACGTGCCGCCGGCGCGCGGCATCCGCGCACCGAGCTCTGCGTACACGAACGCGCCAATCAGTGCCACGAGCGCGCCGATGCCCCACGCTCCGAGCGTCAGCCCCGGCGTGCCGACGCGCTTCGCGACCACAGCCGGCGAAAGAAAAATGCCCGAGCCAATGATCCCTCCGACCACCAGCATGGTGCCGGAAAAGAGGCCGAGCTTGGCGGAATACTGTCGCATCCCGTGGGTCGGTGTGCCCGTGGTTCGGTCTTCCCGTGGCTCCGCTGTTACTTGAACGCCGCCTCCGTAACCATCGCGAGCCACATGTTGGCCACGCGCTCCGTCGGCAGCCAGGCGGTGGGCACGGCGGGGGCCTTGTCGCCCACTGGGCCGATGGACTTGCCCTTGATGTCGCCAAGCATTCCCGACTTCTCCGTGAGTGGCTTGAGCGCGCCGCCATCGCCAAGGCGAGCGGCGAGCATGTCTTCGTAAAACGCGATCGCCACGTCACGCGAACGGCCCACGATGTGCCCGGCGCCCGGTTCTTCAGCAAGCGCCCAGAGGGCGCCCGCGCGCCGGTTCACCGCAAAGAGTCCGGTGATCGTGTTCGTGCGAAACTCGAGATCCTTTCCGCCCACGAACAGGATGCCCGGTACGTCGCGCGCGGCGCGAGGAGCAAGCGCCGTGTAGTAGATATTCCCCTTGTTGACGACGAACGCGACGACGCGCTCGGGCTTCCACACGGTGAACTCGTAGTTGAACTCGCCGCCGGCGGACATGCCCCAGAGGAGAAACGGGGCGGTGTTGAGCTCGGCATGTCCCGACGTCGTCGCGAACTTCGAGAGCGCGTCGAGAAACGCCTGTCCGCTTCCCTTCGAGACGTTGACGTACTCCTCGATGAAGCCTTGGTCGTGCTGCTTGTCCGTGAGCCGAACGCCGACCAGCGCCAGCTTGTGTTTGATCGCAAACGCTTGCCAGACCGTGTCCTGTACCTGCGCGCGGCCGTCGCCGTTGGAGCCCGGTACGAGCACGGCAATCGCGCGGACCTTGTCGACGCCCGGGGGCATCCACAGCCGGAACTCGGCCTTGTCGAAGTTCGCGCCCGGCGGAATCGCCTCATCGAGTGTGGGCGCGGCGGTTTGCGCGCGCACGGTCAGCGGAAGCGAAAGCGCGGCGAGGAGCAGCAGGCGATGGCGCATGTGAGCTCGAACGGGTGGGTTAGTGCCAGGTGAAGCCCAGGCCGAAATGAAATACGCCGGCGACCAGCCTGTCGCCACTCGCATAGTAGCCGCCGCTCCCGGTTGATGCATAGAAGTAGCTCGCGAATGGCGATAACGAGAAATTACGCGTGAGCCGTATGTCGTAGCCGGTACCGATGTTGTAGCCGAACCCGTTCTGATCGTTGGACAGCGTCCCGCCGAAGGTATCGATCGTCGCGTTGATCGACCCCCAGCCCAATCCGCCCAGCACGTAGAAGCCGCCCTCGGCTTGCGGATACCACTGAACGGTCGCCGTCACAGTCCCCGCCGAGAGCGTCGCGTCGCCCTCTTCCTTCGTCCACGCGTCGATCTGGCCGGCGATGATGAGGTCGCGCCGCACGGCGCCGCCGATTCTGATGTAGCCGGAGGGTGCGCTGGTACGGTCCGGCGAACAACCGTCACAATCGAACCGTGCGGATCCCGAGCCCACGCCGAAGCTGATTGTGAACCCGCGGCGCGTCTGACGGTGCTGCGCCAGGAGGGCCGATGGCAGCACGAGCGAGGCGAGCAGGCACTGCAACGCCAGTCGCCTTGCCACGGTCTCATAATGCGTCCACCTTCGAGAAGCCATGAAGCGTTTCATCTACATCTCCGTCGCTGGTGTTCTCCCGCCGCTCGTCGCCGCTCCGGCACAGCAACCAGTTGTACCCATCCGACAGGTTTCGGCGCCGACAGCGGTCACGCCCGCTTTCCAGTCGCTGGGGGCCGTTCAGGAGATTGCGGGCGGAAGGCTGCTCGTGGATGCGAGCGGCGACCGCCAGCTCCTCCTCTTCGACGCGAACTTCGGAAACCGCCGCGTGCTGGCGGATACCACGGGAACAGTCGCTCCGTATCCGCGATTCGTGAAGCTGGTTCGCTATCTCGGCGACTCGCTCTTGATGGTGGACCTCGACAGTCGCTCGCTTCTGCTCATCAAGCCCGATGGCTCATTCGGCAGTGTCATGGCGCCCCCCCGTCCCGCCGACTTCAATGGCCTCACCAGTGGTGGGCCCGTCGGAACGGATGCGCGCGGCCGCCTCATTTATCAAAGCCAGCGCCCCTTCCGCTTTCCGCCGTCGTGCAGCGTGGTCGATGGGCAGGCACGGCGCAGCACCCCAACGCCGTCACCGCTCGGGGACTCGGTCGCGATCATCCGCGGAGATTTTGAAACACGCACCGTCGACACGGTCGCGCGCTCACGCGTCGCCGTGGCGGGGCTCACGTTTCCGATCACGACGAGCGACGCGAATTGCAAAGTCACTGCGGCCAAGGTGCGCATCGATCCGTCGGTTCCCCAGACCGATGCCTGGACCGTGACGTCAGACGGAACGATCGCCATTGTGCGCGGACACGACTATCACGTCGACTGGATCGGCGCCGACGGCCGCATGCATTCCTCGCCGAAAATGCCGTACGATTGGCGGCGCCTCACGGACGCGGACAAGAAGGCGAAGGTCGATTCCGCGAAACGCATCGCCGATTCCCTCACGGCGCTCGGCGGCTTCCGGATGCAGGTCTGCGGGAACAGTTCTTCGTTCAACATGAGCCCGCCGCCGGCGGCGGCCGATAGCCGCGGAGGTTC
>Ga0134121_10001721_pt1 | contig 20168 bp, 15 predicted proteins | sample KB301_FD_96463 | JGI IMG/M metagenome (GOLD analysis project Ga0134121, IMG submission 96463) | Terrestrial soil microbial communities without Nitrogen fertilizer from Kellogg Biological Station, Michigan, USA - KB3-0-1 | ecosystem: Environmental > Terrestrial > Soil > Unclassified ... | reverse complement strand
TTCATCACGAAACTGACGTTCAACGGAGGCGTCGGCCCGGCCTCGATCGTCTGGTCCACGTACTGGGGCGGAAGTTCCTATGAGTACGTGTCCGGCCTGGCGGTCGACAATGCCGGATGGCCCTACGTCGTCGGCTATACCTGGTCGTTCGATTTCCCGGTGGGGGGGCCCGCCCCCGGTCCGTTCCAGACGACGTCGACCGGCACTCCGGACGCGTTCGTCGTGAATCTGAACCCGAACGGACTTTTCTACTACTCCACGTACGTCGGCGGCAACAATTACGATTACGGCTATGGGATCGCGGTCGACAATGCCTTGTGCGCGTACGTGACCGGAATCACCTATTCGACCAACTTCCCGGTCTCGCCGGGCGGGCCCTACGGCGCCAGCGCGCCCGCTGCGGCGAAGGGGACGATGACCTCCGCTCCGGATGCGTTCGTGGTCAAACTGGATCCGAACGGCAAAGGGCTCTGGGGAACGTTCCTGGGCGGCAACAACTCGGACTACGGCTACGGCATCGCCGTGACCCCCACGGCCGACGCGACCCAGCGCGTGTACATCACCGGCGAAACCTGGTCGACGGATTTCGTGTCGGGGGCGACGCCGACCGTGGACAACACCCTGAATATCGCTCCGGATGCCTTCGCCACGTCCCTGAACGGGCTGAGCGGCGCCTTCGTCTGGTCGCGCTACCTCGGCGGAAGCAACAGCGATTACGGCCGCTGCGTCGCCGTGGATGCGGCCGGGCTCGCGCCGGTCTTCAGCGGATACACGTATTCGACCGATTTCCCCACGACGGCGGGGGTCGTCAAACAGTTCGTGGGAACGGACTGGCCGGACGCCTACGTGACCCGACTCAATCCCGCGACGGGAGCCCACAATACCGGTTCGGCCTGGTCGACGTACCTCGGCGGATTTTCCAACGAGTGGCCGACCGGGGTTGCGGTCGACGGTTCCCAGAATGTCTACGTCGCGGGGTACACCTACTCGTCGAACTTTCCGATCAAGGGCGCCGTCCAGCCCCTGTTCGGCGGCTCCATCGACTCGTTCGTGACGAAGATCTATGCGAACGGGTCCGCGCTCGCGTGGTCGACGTTCCTTGGCGGCATCAATGAGGACTACGTCTACGCGATCTCCGTCCACCCCTCGGGTCCCGTCTACGTCGCCGGCGTCACGAACTCGCCCAACTTCCCGTTCAACTCCGGTTTCGACAACGCTCTGGGCGGTCAATGGGATGCCTTCATCGTCCGGTACGACAACGCCAATCCCGACCCGCCCGACTTCTCGCTGCCCACGACGACGGGACAGTTCAAGATCGGCGGCATCACCCAGCTCGCGGTCGGCGCCTGGAGCAAGGAAGACAGCTTTGTCGTCAAGGCGAAGGTGACCGATTCGGACGATGATCCGGTCAAGCTCCAGATCGAGGCGAAATCCATCCTCGTCGATTGGGACGGGGCCGTCACGGCCGAGAGCGCCGTGTTCTCCGCTCCCAACAACATTCTGTCCGTGACCGTGCCTTTCCCGCTGGGCCCCGTTCATCGACTCCACTGGAGGGCGCGCACGATCGACAGCACGGGACGGACGTCCTCTTGGGTGCCGTTCGGCGGCAATTCCGACGGCGCGCCCCCCGGCACTCCGGCCGCGCGCGACATCGGAAAGGACCAGACCGGGCCCGCGGTGGCCATCTCGAGTCCCACTCCGCCGACCTTCTACACCACGTCGTCGTCGATCGGCATGAACGGGACGACCTCCGACGCCGACTCCGGCGTCACCTCGGTCTCCTGGTTCAACGGGGCGATCCCGCCGCCCCAAAGCGGCGGAGCCAGCCTCTTCGGCAACAACTGGTCGGTCGCGGCGATTCCGCTGGCGGCCAGTCCCCCGGGAGGCGCGACCCCGAACGTGATCCAGATCAGCTCCACCGACGCCGCAGGAAACACCTCCCAGACGTCGATCACCGTCTACCAGGACGTCAACGCGCCCACCAACACCATCCAGGGGGCCGACTTCGCGACCTCCTCCAACGGGGCGAGCCTGAACATCAGCGCCACCGACAACGTCGTGGTGGGGTCGGTGACCTGGGTGAACAACCGCGGGGGCAGCGGCATCGCGACCTTCAATGCGGGGACCGGGTTCTGGGTCGCGAACATCACCGGGATGTCGCCGGGGAACAACCAGATTACGGTGACGGTCACCGACGGCGCCGGGAATTTCACGACGGCCGTCCGGAACATCTACTACGACGATCAGCCTCCGACCGTGAGCATCACCAGCCCGGCCGTTCCCTTCTACACCAAGGTTGCCTCGGTCAACCTGTCGGGCAGCGCTGCCGACAATCTGGCCCTGGCTGCGGGGAACTGCATTACCTGGCTCAACCTGACGAACTCGGCGTCCGGATCGACTTCGGTGACGCTGGGCTCCTGGACCATCAACGGGATCACGTTGAAGAAGAACTCGGCCAACACGATCCGGGTCCGCGCGACCGATTCCGTGGGTCGCACGATGGACGCCTTCTTCGACTGCATCGAGGACGAAGTTCCGCCGGCGATCTCCTTTTCCTTCCCCGCCCCCGGCTCCCAATTCATCACCGGCACGAACAACATCTCGATCTCCGGCACCTGCACCGACGACGTCGGCGTCAAGGCCATCACCTGGGCCCGGAACCCGGCGGTTCTTCCCGCGCCGCCCAATTTCGACGGCTTCCTGGATTTCCAGGGGTCGACCTTCTCCCCCTGGTCGGTGAACGCGCTCCCGTTGACCGCGGGCCAGAACCTCATCACGGTCACGGTCACGGATCTGGCCGGAAACACCGCCTCCACGATCACGGCGCCGCCCACGCAGGAAGGGGACGTCTACTACGACACGAATGCGCCCACGATCACGATTTCGAGTCCGGCCACGAACCCCAAGGTGACCAACAGCAGCACCATCAACATCACCGGCAATGCCAGCGACAGCAACGGAACGGTTCAATTCATCAGCGTCACCAACCTGACGACGGGAGCTCCTGCGTACACGACGTCGAACCCCCCGCCGTTCAGGGTGAACGCTCCCAACCTGGGGACGAACAACGTGGACTGGGACGTGACGAACGTCGGCCTCCAGGCCGGAAGCAACACCATCCAGGTCCTGGCGCAGGACAATACGCCGCTGACCAGCGTCGCCACGCTGACCATCATCTACGATCCCACCAAGCCCACCGTGAAGATCACGGGGCCGACGACGGCGGACACCTATTTCACCGGCATCGGCACGCTGCTCCTCGCGGGCACGGCGTCGGACAATCGCGCGGTGACCCAGGTTACCTGGACCCGGACGGTGACGGGCTTTGCCGACCTGACGGACGTTTGCGTCGGCACGACGTCCTGGAACGTTTCCGCGCTGGCGCCCATTCCGCTGGTGCTGGCGCCGGCGGTGAATACGATCACCATCACGGCGAAGGACGAGGCCGGAAACACGGAAACGGATACGCTGGTGGTCACGTACGACCCGACCCTGCCGGACATCACGATCACCTCTCCGACCGTCGCCAGCTCGATGGTGACGACCGGGGCCAGCGTGACTCTGGGCGGCACCGCATCGGACAACATCGACCTGCAGTCGATCACCTGGATCAATGCGGCCACGGGGAGCAGCGGGAGCATCACCGGATCGCTGACCGCCTGGACGAGCCCGGCGATTGTCCTCGCGGCCGGCGCGAACCCGATCACGGTCATCGCGACCGACCTGGCCGGCAACCTCCGGACGGACTCGATCGTCGTTTCGAAGGACATTTCGCTCCCCACCTTGGCGGTCGTGACTCCCGTGCCGACGGGCGGCACGTACACGACGAGCGCGAATAACGTCACCCTGACGGGCACGGCGGGCGACGACATCGGGCTGCTGTCCATCGGCTGGTCCAACGCCGCGAACGGCACGTCCGGTTCGGCGTCGGGTCTGGCCTCCTGGACCACCTCGACGATCACGCTCCAGCCCGGAAACAACGTCATCACCATCACGGCCACGGACCTCCGCCCGTCGGCCCCGAACACCTCGACCGCGTCGATTACCGTTCACTACGACAACAGCGCTCCGCTGATCCAGATCCTGACGCCGACGAACCAGCCCACGGTCAACAGCCTCGTCTCCCCGATCGATCTCGGGGGATCCGCCTCCGATCTGACCGGTTCCGGGACGCTCGTGGACGTGACCGCGGTCACCTGGGACAACCTGACGACCGGCGGCAAGGGGACGGCAGGGTTGACGCCGGGCGCCTGGACCGCGTCGGTCCCGATGACGCCGGGCGCAAATATCATCCAGGTCACCGCGACGGATGCCGCCGGCAGGACCTCCTCGGACACGATCACCGTCACCTACGATCCGGCCGCGCCGGTCGTGAACATCATCACGCCGACGACGGGCCTGACCTTCGCCACGGCCTCGACTCCGGCGACCCTGGCCGGAATCGCCTCGGACGACGTCGGCCTCCAGAGCGTCACCTGGTCGACCGATGCGGCCGTCCTGCCTTCCAGCGGCCCTGCGAGCGGCCCGCCGGATTGGTCCACCTGGACCGCCAGCCCTCCGCTCGCCCCCGGCGTGAACACCATCACGATCACCGCGACCGACACCGTCGGCAGGACGGGCACCGCCCGGCTCACGATCACCTACGATCCGACCCCGCCGTCGGTCGCCATTACCTATCCCACGTCGGACACGCTCTTCCTGTCGACCCTCACGCCGTTGGCGCTCGGCGGAGCGGCGTCGGACAATCTGGCGATCCAGAGCGTGACGTGGCAGAACACGACCACGGGCGAAAGCGGTCTCGCGTCCGGCGTCGGCGCCTGGACGATCTCGGCCGTCAATCTGGTCCAGGGCAACAACGTGATCAAGGTCACGGCGACGGACGGCGTCGGCAACCAGGCCCAGGCCTCGGTGACGGTCATCTATGACGGACTCCCGCCGACGGTCACCATCGATCCGCCGGTCGTGGGCCCCCCGCCGTTCGCGACGTCGACCCGGCCTCTCCTCTTTACCGGAACGGCCGGGGACAACCTGTCGCTGACCAGCGTCACTTGGGTGAACAGCAAAGGCGGCGGCGGCAGCGCCCTCCTGACTCCGGTGACCGCGACGACGTTTACCTGGGCCGCCTCCATCTACCTGTATCCGGGGGACAACGACATCACGGTCACGGCGGTCGACGCCCACGGGTACCAGACGTCGGCGATGGTCACCGTGACGTTTACGGCGGAAGGCCTCGCTCCCTCGGTCAATATCACGGGCCCGAACAGTACGGGCTCGGCGACGTCGCTCACGCAGATCGTCACGATTTCCGGAGATGCCGACGACAACGTCGGCGTCGTCTCCGTGACCTGGAAGAACAAGACGACCGGCGTGAAGGGGACGGCCATCCTGACCCCCGTCGGGATGACCACGGTCGTGAACTGGACGGCGGATGTGCCTCTGGCCAACGGGTCGAACGTGATCGACGTGGTCGCGACGGACGACGCCGGGAACAAGACGCCGGGAACGATCACGGTCGATTACACGACGCCGTCCGACGCGGTCGTCCCGGCCATCAATCACACCAGCCCGGTCCTGCCCGGAGTCGGCGTCTATGACACGAGCGCCTCCCCGGTCCTGGTGACGCTCTCCGCGAGCGACGGGGGCGACGGCAACGGCGTCACGGTGGTGACCTGGGTGAATTCGGTGACCGGCGGCGCCGGCGTCGCCACCTACGTCACGGGGACCGTCTGGACGGCGACGATCGGCCTGGCGGTCGGCGCGAACAATCTGACGTTCACGGCCTACGATCCGTCGGGCAACAGCGCGCAGGACGTCCTGTTGGTCAATTTCGCGGCGCCTGTGGGCGATCCGATCCCGCCTTCGATCAACATCACGTCCCACTCCACGGTGACGCCGACGAACGTTTCGGTGTCCACGCTGGATATCGTGGGGACGGCCGGGGACAACGTCCAGCTGGCGGAGATCGTGTGGTTCGACGCGGCGACGAACGTGTCGGGCGACGCCGACGGCCTGGACAACTGGACCGGCCAGCTCCAGCTGGTCGCGGGCGTCAACCTCATCACCCTGCGCGCCTTCGACACGTCGGGCAATTCGACCACGGTCCAGATGACCGTGGTGTATACTCCTCCACCGCCTCCGCCGCCGCCCCCGGTCCACATCCAGGCCGGCGCGTGCGGGTTGGTCGGGCTGGAGGCGCTGCTGGCGATCGCGCTGGCGGCGACGCTTCGCCGCCGGTCGAGGAAGGGAGTAGGCCGATGAACGGCGTGCTGGACCTGGCGCTGGCGCTGTTCCTGGCGGGGCCGGGCGGGTTCGAATTCTGCCAGGACGAGGCGGAGCGCGACCTGGACCGGCGGACCGCCGGCGTCCTCCGGACCCCGGACGGCGAGTCGAACCAGCAGGAGGACGAGAAGCCCCAGCGCCCCCAGGATCCGCAGCCCCAAGAGGCCCCGCTCGCCACCCAGTGGTCGGTCGTCGACTTCGGCTGGCTGGAGCTCTATCCCCGGGCGGGCCTGGCGATCTTCAGCTCGAAGTACCACATCAATCCGAGCCCGGTGCTCGAGATCGAGGCCCATGCGCCGATCCCCTGGCTCTCGCCGGCGTCGAACCCGAACGGCGACTACTTCGGCGCGTTCGCCCATCTGAACTTCGCGGTGATCAAGCGCACGATCGTCCCCAAACTCGCCAAGGCGAGCGGCGTCATGGCGTCCCTCGCGTTCGGCGTCGACTACACCTTCTATCGCGACGACACGTGGCTGCTGCTGGCGCGCGCCGGGATCCAGTACACGACCTACGGCGGCGTGACGGACCTCAACGACGGCGGCCAGGTCATCGCCGGCTTCACGGCGGGGCTGTCCGTCTCGCGCTCGCTGATGTTCACCCTGACCCCGGAAATCGTCTATGCGGCGACCGGCGACCACATCCTAATGGGGCTGCTGGGCGTCGCGGTGGAGTTCTGAGGAACGATCCATGCTGAGTCTCGCGCTGTTCGTCCTGTGCGCCGCGGCCGATCCGGCCGATCCCGTCACCGAGGCGGGCACGGCGTACCGCCAGGCGCTCGACGCGCTGAACGGGAAGAACTACGAGGAGGCCGTGCAGCTCCTCCGCGGCGCGCTCCAGAAGCTGGGCGAGGAGAGCGACAGCTTGAAGTACCGCGACGGCATTGCGCGGCAGCGCCACTCGTACTACCCGTACTACGAATGGGCCCGTGCCCGCCTGCTCCAGGCGAAGCAGGAGGCCTCGATCTTCACCCGGCGCGACCTCCTCAAGGAGGCGCTGAGCCGCCTGTCGCAGACCCGCCATCCCGACGCCGCCATCAAGGTCGAAGAGGCCAAGGAGCAGCTCGCCGTCGTGGAGAAGGCGATCGAGCTCGACGGCTCCTTCGCCTCCGCGAAGACCCGGATCGAGGTCCTGGGCACCGGTGAGCGGTTCGAGGAGGCCCTCTCCCAGCTCGACGCCATGATCAAGCAGTACCTCACCCGCGACAAGGAGCTCGGAGACCTGCGCAGCTCGCTGAGGGAGCGCCAGACCGCGCTGGAGAAGCGGTACGAGGGCGTCCTCGCCCAGCGGCTCGGCGACGTGACGCTGGCCGATCCCGTGGCGTCGGGCGAATCGATCGCCGACATCCTCAAGCCGGCGAAGCTCCCCGTCGTCGCCGTCGCCAACCCCGGGCCACCCTTCATGTGGCTCGCGAAGTTCATGATGCTGTGGGACAAGAGCCTCGAGACGATCCGCCGCGCGCCCGACCTGACGGCGGACGAGATCAACGCCCTGGCCGGCTCGTTCGAAACCACGGCGCTCGACGCGATCGGCTCCGGCGTCCCGGCCGGTTTCCGGGCGGCGCGCCACGTGGCCCACGCGGTCCGCCTGGCGCGGCTGAACAGGATCGCGACCGGCGCCGAGGACGTGCTCGACACCACGACGGCGGCGACGATCCTCAAGGCGTCGCAGGGCACGTCGGTCCGCGCCGCGGAGGCGGTCGCCAAGCTTCCGGCATCGCTCACCGACACCAAGTCGCTCGAGAACGACGTGCCGACGCGGCAGAAGCAGCTCGACGACCTGGCGAAGAAGATCGTCGACTTCGCGAAGGAGCGGGCGCGGCTCACGGCGCCGATCCTGACGGCCGAGACGGCGCTGGGCAACGGCGACACCGTGGGCGACCTCGACGCGCTGAAGAAGCTGAAGAACGACCTGTTCGAGCTGGAATCCGAGGCGAACTTCGGCACCCTCACGCCGCGGCTCCGGGCGCGCGCGCTGATGGCCCACGCGCTCGCCGAGGCGACGCTCGGGTTCATGGAAGGCAACACGCCCGACCGCGTGTACGACCGCTGCCGCCTCCCCGCGTGGCGCGCCTTCGGTTTCGATCCGAAGGTGGACGAGCGGTGGAAGACCCGCCTCTCTCCCAAGTTGAACAAGATCCTCGAGCAGATCAAGCAGTAGCCCGCATCGATTGCTGGCGCGTCCCTCGGCGCCTCGCTAGACTCGATCCCCTTGAGTCAGATCAGCCGCTTCTTCGGCTCCCGCGACGACGTTCCGGACTGGGCGAAGTTCTTCGTTCCCGACGACTACCGGGCCTTCCTGGAGGCGGTGGACGGGGAAATGCGCCGCCGGCAGCTCCCCTTCGAGTTCGGCGATGGCACGGTCCACATCTCGCCCCCGGGGGCCGATCGGGCCGACTACGGGCTCCTGAACCTGGCCCAGACCTGCCACGCCACCAGCCGCGCCGAGTGGGAGCCCACGATCCGCGAGCACTTCGACAACGCGTTCCGGTCGACCCGCGACTCCGAGGAGCTCGACGCGCGGTCGGGCTCGCTCGACGCGGTGAAGTCCTGCCTCAAGGTCCGCCTCTACCACACGGACTATCTCGCCCAGATGGGGGACACGGGGCTGATCCATCGGGTGCCGGCCGAGGGGCTGATCGAGACGCTCGTCTACGATCTCCCGGGCTCCGTCCGCACGGTCCCTCCCGACCACGTCGGCAAGTGGGGCGTCTCGGAAGACGAGCTGTTCCGGATCGGCCTGGACAACGTGCGGACGGAGCATCCGCAGCCGGTGCGGCAGCAGTTCGACGTGGGGAAGGGCGCGGTCCTCCAGGCGCTGGTGGGCGACAGCTTCTTCACCGCCTCCCACAGTCTGTTCCTGGAAGACCATCTGAGTTCGCCGTCGAACTTCGGCGCCGTCGTCGCGGTGCCGCACCGCCACGCCGTGCTGTTCCACCCGATCGCCGACATGAGGGTGATCGGCGCGGTGAACTCGATGATCCCGATCGCCTTCGGCATGTACCAGGAAGGGCCGGGCTCGCTCAGCGCGGGCATCTACTGGTGGAAGGCCGGAAAGCTCACGCTCCTGCCGACCAAGGTCACCGCCCAGTCGATCTCGTTCCAGCCACCGCAGGCGTTCGTCGACGAGGTCCTCAACCGAGTCCCCGAACCCGAAGAACCGTAACCCGTACCCGGTACCCCGTAACCGGGCGGAGGGCGTTCCTCCGCCTTCTGCGGGATCGGCTTCGGAACGACACAATCCCGAACACAGAGCTACTCATGGAGAGGTCTTCGCTGCAGGGCGGGACCCGCCACCTCCGGAGCCAATCCGGCAAAAGGGGGACGGAGGGCCTTCTGCCCGGTTACGGGGTACGGTTACTTGACCGAGACTTTGGTCATTTTGTCGCCCTGGGCGATTTTGTCGACCACGTCCTGTCCCGCCGTGACCTGGCCGAAGACCGTGTGGACGCCGTCGAGGTGGGGCGTCGGGCGATGGGTGATGAAGAACTGCGAGCCGTTGGTGCAGGTGCCGCCGAGCTTCTTGCCCGTCTTCTTGTCGTGCTGGCACATGCCCTTGTGGGCCATCGAGAGGGAGCCGGTGGTGTGGTTCTTCGAGCTGATTTCGCAGTCGATCTTCGAGTCGGCGCCGCCGCGGCCGGTGCCGGTGGGATCGCCGCCCTGGATCATGAAGTCGGCGATCACCCGGTGGAACGTCACGCCGTTGTAGTAGCCGGAATTGGCCAGCTTCTCGAAGTTGGCCACCGTCTTGGGGGCATCCTGATCGAAGAGCTCGACGGTGATGTTTCCCTTGGTCGTCTCGAAGGTCGCGGTCTTGGCCATGATCCGTTCTCCCTATTGTGCGTTGCCGAGAATATAGGACGTTTCTGGATTGTTCGTATAATACCATCATGCACGCGTTCCTCGCCATTTTGATCCTTCTCGTCGGCCAGGATCTGGAGCTCCCCAAGAAGCCGAAGAAGGAGAAGCCGACCGTCCAGGTGACGGCCGTCCGGCCCGAGAAGGCGGAGGTCCGCCCCGGCGAGGTCGTCAAGGTGGCGTTCGACCTGGAGATCCCGAAGACCTGGCACATCTACGCGGCGGGGAAGAAGCCCCTCTTCGGCAACCCGACGGTCTTCAAATTCGAGAATGCGGAGATCGCCGGCAAGATCGAGGAGCCCCCGCTCTCCCTCAAGAAGGAGGAGGGCGTCGGGGACATCGACTACCACGAGGGGAAGATCACGATCACGGTCCCCGTGAAGCTGAAGGCCGCGGGCGGGACCGTCGACGTGAAGGGCAAGATCGAGTACCAGATCTGCGACCCGAACGTCTGCGTCGACAACTCGACCCCGGTCTCGTTCAAGATGACCGTGCTCGCGGAGGCCGCCGCGGCACCGGGGGCGGAGCCCGACGCGAAGGTGCTCTCGGTGAAGCCGTCGAAGACCGAAATCAAGGTCGGCGAGACGTTCACCGTCGCGGTCGAGGTCGGGATCCCCAAGAACTGGCATATCTATCCTGCGGCGCCGACGACGACCGGGACGCCGACCTCGTTCGAGTTCCCCGGGTTCGAGCTTGCGGGGAAGGTCGAGGAGCCCAAGCCGTCGGTCCAGCCAGCCAAGGGCGGGGTGGATGCTTACGACTATCACGAAGGCACCGTCACGTTCAAGGTGCCGCTTCGGCTGAAGGACGGCGCGAAGCCGGGCGCGCTGAGCGCGAAGGGCAAGATCACCTATCAGCTCTGCGATCCGAAGATCTGCCTCCCGCCGGCGGACGCCGCGATGGAGTTCGGCGTGACCGTCCAGGAGGGAAAGGTTCCGACGAACGCCGCGACGCAGGCCGCCACGCAGGAGCTCGAGAAGTCGGGCCTGGCGGGGTTCTTCCTCCTCGCGGTCGGCGGCGGCCTCCTGTCGCTCGTCATGCCGTGCGTCTATCCGCTGATCCCGATCACGATCACCTACTTCGTGAAGCAGGGCGCAGGCTCGCGGGCGAAGAGCCTGCTCCTCTCGGGCGCGTACGCGATCGGCATCGTCCTCGTCTTCACGGCCGTCGGATTCCTGTTCTCCATCTTCCTCGGGGCTGCGGGCGCGCGGAATTTCGCCTCGAATGCCTGGGTCAACATCGGCGTGGCGCTCCTCTTCTTCTGGTTCACCTTCTCCCTGTTCGGCCTTTATGAGATCACCCTTCCGTCCTGGCTGACGGGCTCGCTGACCGGCAAGCAGCGGTCGGGCGTCGGCGGCGCCTTCATCCTGGGCGGCCTCTTCAGCGTGGTCACGTTCACCTGCACGATCCCGATCGCGGCGACGATTCTCGCCGTGGCGTCCTCGTCGGCGGGGGAGCAGCGGTTCGTCGGCCTGCTCGCGATGCTCATCTACTCGACCACGATGGCCGTGCCGTTCTTCATCCTGGGGCTGTTCCCCGCGCTCCTGACGGGCGTGAGGAAGGGCAGCGGCGACTGGCTCCATACCGTCAAGGTCACGGCGGGCTTCGCCGAATTCGCGCTGGCGCTGTTCTACCTGGCCAAGGCCGACCAGGTCTCGGGGTGGGGCATGCTGACGCGGCCGGTGATGATCAGCGTGTGGGTGGCCGTCCTGGCGCTCATGGCCTTCTATCTCCTCCGCGTGTTCCAGCTGAAGGGCGACGAGACCGATCCGGAACCGTCGCCCGACGGCGGCCCCCCGATGCGGCGCCAGGTCGGCGTCGTCCGGATGCTGATCGCGCTCCTGTTCATCGTCAACGCCGTCTATGTCGGAAGCGGCTTCTCCGGTCGGACGCTCGGCGTGTGGGACATCGTGCTGCCGGTCAGCGTCGAAGACGTCCGGACTCCGGTCAACGGCGTGGCCAGGGAGAAGACGTTCGACGTCCTCCCGGAGGCCGAGGCGGAAGCGCGGCGGACGGGCAAGCCGGTCTTCGTCGAGTTCACCGGCGTCACCTGAGCGAACTGCATCTGGAACAAGAGCAACGTGATTGCTCGACCGGAGGTGCAGGAGCTGCTGAAGAGCTTCGTCTTTGCCGAGCTGTACACCGATCGCAAGGACCCGGCCCATCGGGCGAAGGACGAGGCCAACGCCCGCGTGCAGGAGGATCGGTTCGCCACGGCCGCCCTCCCGCTCTATGTCCTTCTCGGACCGGACGGCCAGGAGCGCGCGCGGCTGCTGGGAAAAAGCAACGTCCCGGAGTTCGTCGAATTCCTGAAGAAGGGGCTTCAGGCCCCCACCTCGGCCAACGGTTCGCGCTAGGAGGCCTCCCGTCATGTCCCATCTTCCGGCGGTCAACGACCAGAACTTCGACGCCGAAGTCCTCCAGGCGCCCGCGGCGCTCGTGGACTTCTGGGCGGAGTGGTGAGGGGGCTGCAAGATCCTCGCTCCCGTGGTGGAGCAGGTGGCCGGCGAGCTCGCGGGCCAGGTGAAGATCGTGGGCGCGGACGTGGATGAGACGGGGGAGGCCGCGGGCAACGTCGGCATCAGCTCGATCCCCGCCCTGGTCTTCTTCAAGGGCGGGAAGGAAGTGCACCGCATCGTCGGCTACGTGAAGAAGGACAAGCTGATCGACGAGATCCGGAAGCACCTCCTGTCCTGAGAGCGAATTGGCCACGGAGGACACGGAGAGCACCGAGCGGAACTTTTCTCTGTGGGCTCTGTGTCCTCTGGGGCCAATACAATTTTTCCGAAACGGCGAACTTCCGCCGCCGTCTCGTTACTAACAGATTGAGTACGGAGGATGGGAAGATGAGAACGGTGGTGGCGACGGCGGCGGTCCTCCTGGGCGCGGCGGGCGTCGCGTCGGCGCAGGACGGACGGAAGATGGACGAGCTCCAGCGTGAGTTCGAGCGCGCGATGAAGGGGCTCCAGCAGAAGTTCGAGGAGGAGCGCGGGCGCCTCGAGAAGGAGTTCCGCGCGCAGCGCGAGAAGCTGATGCGGCCCCAGGCCGAGCCGCGGCCGGACTTCGAGAAGAAACGGCCCGAATTCGACAAGAAGCCGCAGTCGACCGACGAGCTGCTGCGCCGGATCCTCGACCGGCTCGACCACCTCGAGAAGCGGCTGGACCAGGACCTCCCCCGGTTCGACTTCAAGTCGCTCCCCTTCAAGAACCTCCCGCGCGATTTCAAGGACATGCCCTTCGACTTCCACAAGTTCGAGAAGGAGTTCGAGGGGTTCCGGGAGTTCGCGCCCCGCTGGCGCGAGTTCATGCCCAAGTTCAAAGACGAGGAGTACCGCTTCGAGTTCAAGAAGAAGGGCGAGAAGGACGACGACGACGACAAGCCGGAGAAGAAGAAGGTCGAGAAGAAGTTCGAAAAGAAGAGCGAAGAAAAGAAGGACGACAAGAAGAAGTTCTAGGACCGCAATCACGCCCGGTCGAGCCCGCCTCGCCCGGGCGTTTTTATTGGCAAAGGTTTTGTCCCCGGCTACAATCCCTCCCCATGCCCGCCGACTTCTTCGTGGATCCCCAGACGTACTCGGTGGAAAAGCCGCTGTTCGACCGGGCGGGCATCGCCGAGATCCTGCCCCACCGCGATCAGCTGGCGCTCCCCGACGGCATCTTCTATCTGGATGCGCCGACCCGGACCGTGGGCGGCTGGATGGACGTGCCCAAGCAGGCATTCTGGACGTCGGGCCACTTCCCGGGCAATCCGATCCTGCCGGGCGTCGTCCTGGTCGAGTCCGTCGCCCAGGTGTCGCTCGTCGCGTACAAGAAGCTCATGCCCGAGATCCTCAACCGGCTGGTGGTCTTCGGCGGGATCGACGAGGTCCGCTTCCGCGGGGTGGTCCGCCCCGGCGACCGCGTCTTCATGGTCTCGAGGCTGAACGAGATGTCCCGCCGCGGGCTCAAATGCGGCAGCCAGGGCATCGTCAACGGCAAGCTGGTCTTCGAAGGCGTCCTGTTCGCGTTCGTCACGTGACGTCCGTCGAAGCCCGCGCCTCCGCGTTTCTCCGCCGCCGCCTGCCCTCGATCCCCCGCCTCGCGATCGTTCTCGGCTCGGGGATGGGCGACCTCGACCTCGGCGCCTCCTCCGTTGAGATCCCGTACGCGAAGATTCCGGGCTTCCCGCAGGTCCGCGTCGCCGGTCACCCGGGGCGCCTGTCGCTGGTCGGAGGCGCCGCCGTTCTGCGCGGGCGCGTTCACTACTACGAAGGCCATTCGATGGACGAGGTCGTCCGTCCCGTGCGCGTCCTGGCCCGGCTGGGCGTCTCCCGGATCGTGCTGACGAATGCGGCAGGCGCCGTGAATCGGTCGTTCCGGCCGGGCGACCTGATGGCGATCACCGACCATCTCAACCTCATGGGGGCCAACCCGTTGCGCGGTGGGCCCCACTTCATCGACCTGACGTCGGTCTACGACACGACGGGGCTGGACGGCCTCCGGCGGGGCGTCTACGCCGCGATGGCGGGGCCCAGCTACGAAACGCCGGCGGAGATCCGGATGCTGCGGCGGCTGGGCGCCGACGCGGTGGGGATGTCGACGGTGCCCGAGGCGATCGCGGCGCGGCAGGCGGGGATGATCGTGACGGCGGTCTCGGTGATCACGAACGCCGCGGCGGGGACGACGAAGGCGCCGGTCTCCCACGCCGAGGTCCTCCGGACGGCGGCCCGGGCCCGGTCGAAGGTCGCCGCGCTGCTCCGAAAGTTTCTGCCGGAACCCGGCGGGTCCCAACGTCCTTAGTAATGTTGAAATCGATTTCCCCCGGGGGTAAGATGGGGGCCACACGGAGGAGAATCCGATGAAGCTCAAGCACGCGGCGGTCCTTCTGGCGACGCTGTCCCTCGCGGCCTGCGGCGGCGGGAAGCAGGAAGGCATCGTCAATTTCGTCGGCTTCGCCCCCGTCACGGCCAACGACAAGGACGTCCGCGCCGTCCAGACGTTCTGCCCCGGCTGCAACGAGCCGCTCGCGGTCGACACCGCCCGCCACAAGGAAAATAAGAAGTGCAACATCGACATGGCGTGGACCGGCCCGTACCGCTGCCCGTCGTGCCAGGGCTCGGGCATCTGCGCCGCCTGCACCGCGATGGAGCAGACCCGCGGCGAGTGCTACAACTGCAAGGGCGAGGGCGTCCTGATCTACGCCGGCAAGTCGCCCACCTGCCCGAACTGCAAGGGCAACAAGGTCTGCCCGATCTGCAAGGGCTCGCGCAAGTGCGACCTGTGCAACGGCGAGAAGACCATCCCCAAGGAAGTCGTCAAGGCCAAGGCCGCCAAGTTCGTCAGCAAGGACGGCGATCTCCCCGACTCCGATCCTCGCCCGCCCGACACCAAGAAGGACGAGAAGAAGGAAGAGGGCGACAAGAAGGAAGAGAAGAAGGACGGCGGGGAAGAAAAGAAGTAGCCTTCGAACCGCAGTCACCGGGGGCCCGCCACGCGCTACGTCATCGGCCGATTCATGCAGGGAGTCGGGATCTGCGTGGTCGGCGTCGGCCTCCTGATCGGCCTCAGCTACAACACCGATTCCTCATTTCGGGCCGAGGTCGCCTATTTCGTCGCGGGTCTGCTGCTGTTCGGCGCCGGCATGCTGCTGCAGGGAAAGTCGAAATAGCGGCGGTCACTTCCGCAGGCGAAGGATCCTGAAGTTCGCCTCCGCGCTCGACCAGAAGCCCATCGTCCGATCGGTCGAGACCGGCGCGGAATACAGGAGCACGGGCCGCTCGGCGACGAAGCACGCGATGTCGCCGCCCTCCGCCACGTACGCGACCTCGATCCAGTCGCCCTGCTTCGGCCGCTTCCCGATCGATCCCGTAGCGACGACTTTTTCGGCGGTGCCGTCGACCTCGACGAGGGTCACCCCTCCCGTGTCGTGCAGCAGCAGCTTGCGATAGCGGCCGTCCTTGGCGGACGAGTCGAACTTGAGGCCCGCGGTATAGGAATTGAACGACGTCGCGACCGACACTTCCACCGAGGCGCCCGTGGCGCCGCGCGCGGTCACCGGGGACAGCTCGATCGACCGGTTGGCCTTGATCCGGATGCCGCGGCTGCTTCCGGTTTCGTCGACCGCCGGAGCCTCGACGTCCGCCTTGCCCTTGCCCTCCCAGGACCATTCGCTGTTGAGCAGGCTGCCGGCCGGACCCCAGCTGCCGGTCTGCCGCATCGCGTTGGCGTACGCGACGAAGATGTCCTCCTCGCGGTAGAGCCCGGCATAGGTGGTGCGGAGCAGGCGGGCCGACTGCTTGACGCGGCCGTACTCCTTCTGCCGCTCGTACGTCAGGACCTCGGCCACCAGGATCGCCGACATCGCCCGGCCGATCTGCTCCCGCAGCACCGGATCGTGGGCCCAGGCGGACTGGATCGCGAGCAGCGGCTGCTTGGCTGCGTCGAAGTTCTTCTTGTCCAGCGCGGCCTTCGAGGCGGCGATCCGGTCGCGGACCTCCTGGTAGCCGCGCTCGCGGAAATCGCTCAGCCGGAACCCCAGGCCCTGGAGGCCCAGCTCTTCCGCGCGGCGGAACCAGCGGGCCGCCTGCGCCCACCGCTCGGGCAGCTTGGAGTGCAGATAGGCGACGCCCGACGCCCGCGCCAGCAGCTCGTTCGTGTCGTACAGCTTCTGGATCGTCATGCCCTCGCCGGCCGCCGCCAGCAGCACCAGGTCGTCGGGATGGAGCTGCCGGCTGTCCAGCGCCTTCAGCGACTGCGAAGCGATCTGGAACTGGAACCCCTTCTCGTTCATCGTCACCCGGCCCGTGGAGCCGAACGTCGCCAGCCGGACTTCCGTCTTCTCGCGCGAGAGGGCGTCGATGCCCTGGGAGGCCGAGACGAAGATCATCTCCAGGTCCAGCGCGTCCTGGAGGTCGGTCAGGATCCGGAAGGGCAGGTTGTCCTGCGCGTTGATGAAGGCTTTCGTGAGCGCGGCGCGGACCTGGGTGAGCGACGTCTCGCGGAACCCCTTGTCCGTCGACGCGTTGAACAGCATCTCGTAGTTCAGGCCCGGGACGCGGGTGCGGTTCCCTTCCTCGAGCGCCAGCTCCTTCACGAACTTGGTGACCTTGAGGTAGCCGGCGGCGGTCTGGCGCTTCAGGAGAAAGTCCTCGCAGGCGGCGTGGACGGCCGCGAACTCGCCGGTGATCTTCCGGAGCACGGCGTCGTCGTATTCCCGCTCCAGGCGGGGAAGGTCGGACTTCTGCCGTTCCAGGCGTTCGCGGCTCGACGGCGGGGCGACGGCGAGCAGCCGCTCGACCATCGGCGCGGCTTCCTTGAACTTGCCCGCCTTGATCATCTCGTCGAGCTTCTTCTCGTCGTCGATGTACTTCTTGTCCGCCTCCGCGGAGGCGATCCGCTTCTCCTCGCGGAGCCGCCGGTCGATCGCCGTGAGGTCGAGCAGCTCCTGCGGGTACTCCGCCAGCAGTTTCATGCGGCGGAAGGGGTCGGGCTCCTTCAGCGCCTTGTCGAGCTCCTCGCCCGCGCGCTTCTCGACGTAGTCGTAGAACGCCTTCTTCTTCTGCTTGCCCTTGTCGATGTACTCCTTGGACGTCGTCGAATCGATGAACTGATCGTACGCGGTGAAGATCTTCGGGTACGCGGAGAACGTGTTGCGGTTCGCCTCCTCGAACTTGAAGACCTCCATCAGCCGGTCGCTCTCGGCCGCCCGCGGGGGCGTGTTCGTCGGCGGGGGGGTGCCGGTCGCCGTCTCGGTCGGCGTCGAGCCTCCTCCGGAGAACGCGACGACCAGGAGGATCACGAGCAGGAGCAGGGCGGTGCCCGCGCCGGCGGCGGCGAGGATCTGCTGTTTCTTCGTCAGCCGGTCGAGGCCGAGCGGGAGCCGCATCGGGATGCGGACCTGGATCTCCTTGCCCTTGAGGAACGCCTCCAGGTCGTCCGCCGCCGCGCCTGCGCTCTGGTACCGGTCGGCGGGCTTCTTCGACATCATCTTGAGGACGATGTCGTTGAGCGGCCGGGGGATGTCCGCCTTGTGCTTCATCGGCGGGACCGGCGGCTCGTGGATGTGCTTGTTGAGGACCGCGAGCGCGGTGGCGCCGACGAACGGGCGCTTCCCGGTGAGCAGGTAGTAGAGCGTGACGCCGGCCGCGTAGACGTCGCAGAGCGGCGTCGCCTTCTGGCCGCGCGCCTGCTCGGGCGCGAGGTAGTAGGGCGTGCCGACGACCATGCCGTCCTTGGTGATCTGGAGCGCGGTCTCGGTCTCGATCGCCAGGCCGAAGTCGAGCAGCTTGGGCTGGTCGCCCGCGGCGATGAGGACGTTGTCGGGCTTCACGTCGCGGTGGACGACGCCCGCCTTGTGGGCGTGATCGAGGCCGCGGAGCATGCCGGCGGCGATGCGCGCCGCGTCCTTCGGCTCCATCGCGCCGAGGTTCTCGACGACCGTCGAGAGCGACTCGCCGTCGACGTACTGCATGACGATGAAGTGGCGCCCCTCGGCGTAGCCCACGTCGTGGATCTGGACGATGTTGGGATGCTCCATGCGGCCGGCGGTCGTCGCCTCGCGCATGAAGCGGGCGACGTATTCCGGGTCGCGGCCCATCTCGGGGGGGAGGATCTTGACGGCCACCTTGCGGCCGAGGCCGAAGTGCTCGGCGAGCCAGACGGAGCCCATGCCGCCCGTGCCGAGCTTGGCCAGGATGCGGCACTTCTCGAACGTCTTGCCGGTCAGGTGGTCTTCGTGTTTAGGCCCCATGGGCGTTCAGCGAAGGTTCGAGGTAATGGCGGCGGAGCTCCTCGGCGAACTGCTGCGCCGTGGGCTGCCGCTGCTCCTTATTCCGCGACAGGGCCCGGAGGCAGATCGCCTCGAGCTCGCGCGGCGTCCGGGGATTCAGGGTCGAGGGGGCGATGGGTGTGCCGTTCAGGATGCCGAGGTACACCTGGACGACCGAATTGCCGGGGAAAGGGACCTTCCCGGTCAGGGCCTCGTAGAGCATCACGCCGAGCGCGTAGATGTCGCTCCGCGCGTCGGTGCCGGGGACGTCGCCCATCACCTGCTCGGGCGACATGTAGTACGGCGTGCCGATCTTGCTGCCGCCGCCGGTGGTGGCGGCCTTCTCGAGATGGTCCATCTTCGCCAGGCCGAAGTCGCTGACGTGCGGCCGCCCGGCGGCGTCGAGGATGATGTTCGCGGGCTTCAGGTCCCGGTGGACGATGCCGTGCTGGTGGGCGTGGTGGACGGCCTCGGCGACCTGCTGCAGCACCTCGACGAACTGCCGCAGCGTCAGCCGGTTCGTCGCCATCGCCCGGTCGAGCGTCACGCCCTCTACGATCGACATCGCGATGTAGTAGGACCCGTCCCGCTCGCCGGAGTCGAGGACGGAGACGATGTTCGGATGGGAGAGCCGGCTGGCGGCGGAGGCCTCCGCCTGGAACCGCTTGAGGTAGTTGGGGTTGGCCGTGTCGGATTCCTTGAGGACCTTGAGCGCGACCTCGGCGCCGGTCTGCCGGTGGCGCGCCTTGTAGACGACGCTGACCGAGCCGCGGCCGATCTCGCCGAGCAACTCGTACGGGCCCACCGAGCGGCTGCCCGTCCCGCCCGAGGCGCGCGGCGGCTCCTGGACCCGGCGCACGACGAGGACCTTCTGGCACTTCCGGCAGATGAACTTGGTCCCCTCGGCGTAGCCCTGGATCAGGTAGTGGGTGTCGCAGCCGGAGCAGGGGAGCAGGAAACGGTCCATCCGGAGCATGCCGCCCGACTCCGCGGGCGCGGAGACCTCGGCCATGTAGATGCGCTGGATGTCGCGGATGATCTGGACCTGCGAGGAGTTGAGCAGCCCGCGGGCGATCAGCACCTCGGTGAGGGTGGCGCCGTTCGTGTCCCGGAGGGCGGCATCGAGCTGGTTCTGCGTGACGAACCCTTCCTCGACGGCGATCTTGCCGAACAGGCTCTCTTCCTGCACAACGGAATTATATAGACCGCAGCGGATAGAGGGAACGCCCATTCAAAGTTAGTTCGTTATGGGTAGTCGCCCTGTAACCCGTCACCGGTAGCCGGTAACC
>Ga0134121_10001720_pt1 | contig 20178 bp, 20 predicted proteins | sample KB301_FD_96463 | JGI IMG/M metagenome (GOLD analysis project Ga0134121, IMG submission 96463) | Terrestrial soil microbial communities without Nitrogen fertilizer from Kellogg Biological Station, Michigan, USA - KB3-0-1 | ecosystem: Environmental > Terrestrial > Soil > Unclassified ... | reverse complement strand
TTTTTGCTTGAAGCACAGGAGTATGGATTTCCTCCTCACGGCGGTATAGCTCTTGGGCTTGATAGATTTATTATGCTACTTACACAGTCAAGTTCTATTCGAGATGTGATTGCGTTTCCTAAAACACAGCGTGGCTATGATCTTATGATGGATGCTCCAACATCGATCGATAATGCGCATTTGCAAGAATATGGTTTGCAGCTATTACCCCAACAGCAAAAGAATTAGATATGGGTGCTGCAATGATAAGACAAAAAAATATAAAAATATTTGTAATTGGTCTGATGGGTGTGATTCTCGTTGCTTTTTTAAATGCAGGATCAGTTATAATGGATGCTCTAACTTCTAAGGCGTGTAAGATGGATAAGACCATAGTGATAGTGCCAGAAATAAAATTAGTCGGTATAACGGCTCGTACCAATAGTACTGCAGAAATGAATCCAGCTATGGCCACGATAGGCCTTACTATGCAGAAATTTTTTGCTGAGAATATATCAGAGAACATTGGTAACAAGAAAAGCCCCGGTAAAATATTAGCTGTCTATACGAACTATGAGAGCGATTTTACCGGCGATTATACATACTTTCTTGGTCAGGAAGTAACGTCTTTTGATAATGTCGATGAAGGCTGTGAGACTATTACTATACCTGCACAAACATACGTAAAGTTTACTTCTGATCCCGGCAAGATGTCCGATGTTGTTATCCAAATGTGGCAACAGATCTGGACTATGTCATCAACAGCCCTAGGCGGCGAAAGAGCTTATATAGCTGATTTTGAAGTGTATGATGAACGAAGCTATGATCCAAACAACGCGATAGTTGATGTCTATATAGGCATTAAGAAATAAAGATAAAAAGACGTTTTTAGTTACGTTAATTGTTATTATATTAAAAGCCATAATTGCTTTTCAAAGACAGAGCAATTATGGCTTTTAAGTTTTTTTAAAGACTGATATCCATTGTTTTTTTGTGTGCCCTGTGCTAAGTTCTAATCGTTTTACTAGTTAATCCATCAAAGTAGTAAACAAAAGCGAACAGTTCATGAGGTACAGTCAATTCTTTTTCGTTCTAATGATAGCTTTTTTAAGCAGTATTAGTAGTGCTGTTAACTATGATCGTGAATACATAACGCAAATAACTGAAAAATCCCTTTATTTCAGTTGTGTTCAATATGAGTAGTGGTGCGGACTCACAAACTCCAATATCTAACGGTCGCCTTGAGCTGAATTCGACTGGTAATGTCCAGCTCAACCTTAACGGGGGCACCATAGGTTTTAATGTTATAGATGTAGCCTTTGGGCTACTTCGCACGGTAAGAAATACCGTTACTTTTAGTAAAGTAAGTGCTGCATTTGTAGATAAATATTGGCAATGGAAAAAAGAAGACTATCAGAAAGATATTGTACAACAATTGAGCAAAGCAGATTCTACGTGGCCTTACAAAGCACAAGATTCCCATTTCTGGGATGGCGTCTTATCGGAAAAGATTCAGAATAATATCTTATCTATGTACGAGCAGTATCAGTTTTCTGGATTTCGGGAATACATAAAAACGTTACCGCAGTATGAGTCGCATATTACTCAGTTATACCAGCGTGTACGTGCTGAGCAAGAAAATACTCCTTACGCGCTTACAAAAGCTGTTGGTTTGCGTAAGCCGCCCTCGTGGGAAGCTTATCCAGGCTATGAAAATGAGAGTTTTCCTGAAATAGTAACTGAGCTATATACAAATATACGGGACCAAACAAGAGCTCGAGAACAATGGGCGCATGAAAAGCAGCTACGAGAAAAAAACAAGTAATTGTTCGGCAGTGCTTGCAAGAGAATATTGCTTATATGCAAGACAGTATCTATACGTATAACTATGATTCTGCGCCAAATAATATTAACGATCAGGTTGCAGCTCGCTGGCAAGCACTAGAACGAGCTCTTAAACACTCAGAACAAAGCAATTATAGATTTGAAATAGTGCCGTATCGGTTCTCCCAACAAGCAGCAGATTTATTGCGTGATTCATGCATACTCCCCACTACTTTTGAAGGCTGCGATAATACAGCGCTCCAAGAATCTATTACTCGTAGAGTAATGACACTTGATGGTTCAGCAATACAGCACTGCTTGCAACAAGAACTCATGTCTATTTTAGAGCGGACAGCGCAAGCTCGTTACGCACAGATACAAAATCAGTCAATGAAATTATTCACGGACACTGTTGGCGCTATGACGCATGTCGCAACTGAATATAATCAAACAGGTGATGTTAGAAAAACCATGCTCTTGGCAGACTTTTGCTGGGCAGTTCTTGATGTTAGTATGGGGATTGGTGAAGGAATGATAGATGGTGTGAGTAGCGTTGCTCACATGATTGCACACCCACTAGATACGGTAACGAACACCGCGCACGGCGTAGCTACTGCAGCTCACTGTACGGACAAAGTCTTGTATGAAATATGCGGAATTACTAAAGACTGCTTGGTCGATTTTGATGTAGGGATGGATCGAGTTAATCGCGCTTATGCCAATATCGCAGCAATTGCAAAGCAACTTAACACCAAACTAACCGATATAACGCTTCGACAGAAGGTACGCGCTGTGACTGGTGTGTGTTGAAGCGGTGCTTACCAAAAAATGTATGAGTACTATGCACCGTTTTTATCAGGGTGCGCAAGCGCAGATGGTTGCTGTTGTACAGGAAATAGAGCGCACTATGCATCCACAGCTAGCATTTGCTGGAGCTGGCCATGAAGTTGCTGTTGCAGCTGAAGCCGCCGATGGGTTAATCATGCGTTATAAAACGGAGCCTCTGAAGTTAACCCAAAAAGCTGCTGTCGATGCCGATGGCGGCCTATCACATGTATCTAAGGGTATGCGTCTAACGGGATATATACCATACAAACAGGAATGTGAATTATTGGCAAAAATATTTAATAATACCCGTGAATTTTTGGGGAAGCGATTACACTTTAATTTTGAGCATATTTTTGAGGGTGAGGTGTATAGCAATGGTGCTTTTGGTGGATTTCACCATGATTATTTGGGTTATGGGAGATTGAGTGGAGCTAAAATAATCAAAGATATAAAGGGTCTCGGAAATGGATTTTATAAAGGGTATATCCTAGATAATAGGGGGGAAGTGGGTAGAAAAATCATTTTTTCCTGATTCCTGGACTAGGGAAAAAGTAATGGAAAAAATCCTTAAAGCTTTTGATAAGCACGATATTATCGTGAAGTCGGGAGGAAGATCAATTATGGAGGGAAATATATCAGAAGGAATAAGGCTTAAATTGGTCATAGATGATTGTACAGGGAAGGTCATTACGTCATATGCATTGTAATAGGGTTGCTATGAAGCACGTTGTCTGTGTAAAAACAAAAGGGAATACTTATCTGCCTCATAATTCTAATGATGAGTCATTAAATGTGTTAGCCCTTTTCATAACCGATATTCAGGGAAATATTCAATTTTTTAAAGACTGGGTTGTGAGCGATTCTGACGCGACGGGTGGTAATATTGCTTGGCTTGAAAAAAAATATAATGAAATAATTCTTTTCTTAGATCCAACGGTGTTCGATAGCGATGTTGCTTTTAAGTCTTCAAAAAAGCAGTTTTTAGAGATTTTAAATAACTGGGCAAGACTGTATCATGAGGGTTGGCAAGAAATTATTATTACTCAGGATAACGGTGATGTACAGATGACAGGTAAAAATGATTAATATTGAAATATGTAGGTCAAATTATCACTACAAATGATTGCTATACGAAGATCCTGTATTGATATGGAAAATAATTTTTTAAAATCGATTGATTTCAAAAGCGGGCACATTGCGTATAATGGCTTTTATATTGACCGTTCGATCCCCCTAACTCGGCAAAAATTTTTACTTCAGGAAGATATGTTGCAAGTTAATTATGGTCCCTATGTGGTGGATGTTGGTTGGTATCCATCAATAAATCCCAAGGGACGATTTGTAATCTATCTTATTTACAACTCGGATTGGGGAAATCCTATTCGAAAAGTTACAGCGAAAAATCTCATGATGCTCAAAGGGCGTTTGTTGAAAGTTATAGATTATTGCGAGGTGCTAATATCACGTGTCTATGCTAGAAGATTGGGATGATCAACGTGAGGACTTGGGTTATATCATGAAAGTTATTTGTAAAAAAAAAATTATAGAAGACTTAGAGTTGAAAAAGCTCACCACTCATTTGGTGAATAATTATGGTTATACTTTGGAGATTGGTAGGGAATATTTGATAATGGGAATGGTCATATATAAAGAAGTGAATTATCTCCATTATCTCATTGATCATAATGGTTCACCTTATTGGTTACCTTACACATTGTTCGATATTTCTGATAATAACTTATCTATGGATTGGCATACGAATATTTTTGGTGAAACCGAAGGAGGAGATTTAAGTATGCTCATGGGTTTCTATGAATTATGTAACGATGATGATTTTTATGATCTACTTATCGATAGAGATTATGAAGCTACATCCGTTTATTTTAGGCGGAAAATGGAAGTGGAAAAAATGGAATTGGAAAAGAAAGACATTCCTGTAGGGCTTATAATTAATCAATGGTGGAAAAAGCGTGAATTATAAAATGAAGAGCAATTGTTTTGAACTCAATCAAAAATGGTTTTTTTATGAAGATGCTGCTTAGTTGTCTATGAGGTCAAAATAATATGATACATACTTGGAATAGTGTCAAAATAGGATGAGACTTATTCAACTGATTCTAAAAATCACATTTGAGTGCAGGTATTTCTGGGCTTTTGTTTTTCTCTATATACTTGGATTATAGCGCCTGCCATTTTAAGGTCTCGCCTAGCGTCAAAGCATTGAGCTCTATCTAAAGCGGTTTTCCCTTCATTATTTTTGATATATGGGTCTGCGCCAGCATTTACTAAGAGCTCCATTGTTTTCATAGCATTCTCTTGTTGATCTTCAAATATCGTTTTCGTGACTAAGTATAGAGCAGTGTCTCCCCAGCGATCAGTGGCGTGAACATTAGCTTTGTCTTCTAATAAGGCTTTTACATACTCGTAATGAAATGCGCCTGATGCTTGATGTAATGGTGTGACTCCATCTTCATCTATATGATTAGGGTTTACTTTGTGAGCAATTAATGTCTTTATTAATGTATATGTCTCACTCGATGGCAAAGAAGCATCAAATGCTCGGATACCATTGTGATATAATGCATTTTCCCCTTTAGAATCTACTGCATCTATATTTGCTTTATATTGTATTAAAAGCGGTACTACACAGGGGTTACTAACTCGATGGAGGATAGGTATCATTAAAAAACTAGGCGGATTTGGATTTGCTCGGTATATCAATAGTGCCTCAATTATTTTGGGATCTTTAGTAAGACTGTACGATAAATAATCATTGAAGCACGGTAGTTTTCCATTGGGATTAGCAAAGGTATTCAGTGCGCTGAATGTTAATGCAGGATCGTTTAGGTCGAATGCTTTTTCTAGTTGAGCTTTTGCTTGGTTAAGTTCATCAGGCGCTGGTAGTTCGTATTGTGATACTATATCTGCTAATTGTGTGGGTAAATAAGAGAGTATTTGCTGAGCTCTTTTTTGTATACACACTGTTGCCCATTCCCAATCTATATTCAGTTGATTTTCCTGTGCAGAAGATAATTTTTCTTCTATGTCTTCTGTTTCTTGCATAGAGTACAGGCTGCTTGCAGATAAAAAGAAAGATGCTATTAAAATGCTCTGTTTTATATTCATGTGCATGTTGTGTTATTGTGTTAAGACTGCTGTTTGTTACTAGTATAGCTATCACTTTAGCGTGAATATATGATCGTTTATATATAAGTAAGTGTACGATATTTTAAACTAGAAAAAGGGAATGGTGTATGAAAATTAAACATGTTTTGGCACGAGAAATATATGATTCTCGCGGTTGGCCTACGGTCGAATGTGAATTAATATTACAAAATGGTGTCAGTGTGAGAGCAGCTGCTCCCAATGGTTTATCTGTGGGAACACACGAAGCTGTGGTATTAGTAGATCATGAAGAACGTCTCATGGGGCGTGGTAAACGTAAAGCCGTAGACAATATACAACAGAAAATAGCCCCCCTACTCATCGATCAAGATCCTAATATTGTATTACTGGATGCAGAAATGATCGATTTAGATGGAAGTGAAGATAAGTCTTCGCTGGGAGCTAATGCCATGATTGCTGTTAGCATGGCTGTATGCAAAGCTCAGGCGGTGTGTGAAGAAATGGAATTATACGAACTATTAGCATGTCTCTGTGATTATGACACTATCAGTCTTCCGGTGCCAATGGTTAATCTGGTGAACGGCGGTATGCACGCAGATACATCACTGGCTATTCAAGAATTCATGGTTGTTCCCATCGGTATGCACAGTTTTGCTGAGGCAATGGAAGTATGTGTTGCGGTGTTTTACAAATTAAGAGAAGTATTGCAACGATATAATAAGCGTATAGCCTTTGGCGATGAAGGGGGATTTTCTCTTGATGGGGTATCAGATATTGATGTTCTTGATTATCTAGGTGCTACCATTGATATGGTTCAAAAACAGTATAGTGGATCTCTTATGATAGCGCTGGATATTGCTGCTTCTCATTTTTATAATAGGCAGCATAAGACATATGACTGGCAGGGGAAAAAAGTAGTGCCAGAAGAATTAATATCATGGTATGAAAAAATAGTAAAACGATATCCTATCTATTCTCTCGAAGATGGCCTGGCAGAAGATGATTGGGACCAGTGGGAGCGGCTTTCACATAGTCTTAAATCTAAAGTACGTATAGTAGGAGACGATATATTTGCCACAAACTCGTTGCGTATTGAGGAGGCTATACAAAAAAAGGTAGCTGATAGCGTTATAATAAAACCAAATCAAGTGGGCACCATAACGGAGGTGCTACAAGCCATAAAACTATGTAAGGATTACGGGTTGAACACTATAGTTTCACACCGCTCTGGTGAGACCAATGATACGTTTATTGCAGATCTCGCTATAGGGACCAGCGCCAACCACATCAAAGCAGGTTCTTGTTGTCGTGGAGAACGAGTGGCAAAGTATAACAGACTACTTAGGATTGAGGAATCGTTATTACATGCGTAGTGGTAGCCGTTGATATAAAAGGATTATCTGCATCTTTTAGTAGCGCTTGTAGCTGGTCATTTTGTACTTGTTTGTTATTGACGGATTTGCCATGTGATGGCTCCATTTTTAGTTGTATCTGCTCTGATTGCGCTGGTTCAGGATGAGAGCTGGTGCTCGTAAAATCAAGCTTGAACTCGTCCTTGGCTAGAAAATTATTAACAATGTTTTCTGTTTTTGAATCGGTTTTAAAGAACCAGCGAGTAATTGGATCTTTAAGAGCAGAGAATAGCTCTCCTTCGCGCGCGTATTGTTGGGCAAGGGTCACATAGTCTTCAGTATACTTGCTGATTCCTGGTCGTAATCGTGGTTTTATGATAGTGGGTAAAATAAATACTGTAAGATTTGTTTCTGCCATTCCACCCGTTCTATCTTTGAATAACCATCCGATAATGGGTATTTGACCAAGAATAGGGGTTTCTTTTTGCGTAGTGCTATTGGTTTTTCTGATAAGGCCTCCCAGTGCCAACACACTTCCATCAGCTATATTAGCGTTTGTTTCAAATTCGCGCTTCAAGCGTGAATTATCGGTGGGACTCATAAATTGATTTATTGTTATTTTTATATTGAGGTTAATGGTATCTGCTGTTATGCGCGGGGTCATGTGTATATCGAGTTTTGCCGAGATGCGTTCATAGCGCAGAAGTCCAGCACCTCCAGTTGAACCGCTGGCTTCGCCTTTTAGGAGTCGTTCTTCACCAACGCCAACGTGCGCGGGCATATTGTTAGTTGCAATAATATGAGGGTGCGATAAGATTTTGGAATCATTGAATCTTCTGACAAATTGTAGAAGACTTGTCGACTTACCTTCTTTGTCATTGAAAGATACTACGGTACCCCCTGCTCCTGGGACAAGCGCTGCATTTGTAAAGCTATTGAATGCAGTAGCATCGCCTTGTTGTGATAGGTCGGCCGCTTGACCGGGTTGTGCTCCAGCGGCGCTGAGAGCATCGCTTCCACTTACTGGTTTTGGAGCTTCAGAAAACTTAGTTGAGTTTAAATCCCCAATACTGCTGAGATCCCCGCCAGGAGGAATAATACCATCGCTTCTGAGTAGATCAGATCGTATAGTTTTGGGATTTCTGTTTGATGGTTCAACTATTATATTGCCAAACTGTGCTGATTGAAAGTTAATGTCAAATGGTAGTCTTCCCGGGTTGCGGGTGATGCTACCCAACTCACGGGTGTCAGCCAGCGTCAGATCGGCTATAAGTACCTCAACAAGTACTTGCCATTCGGGGATGTCCAGTGTTTCAATCAGCTTTTTTATTTGTATCCAATCATCGTGGCGTGCGGCGATGACGAGATTGTTCCCACCGGGATGCGCCAATTTTTCTCCGCGTCTCATGTCTAATTGGTCGCTTCTAATCACTACTCCTTCAAAAAATCGTTCTGTTCCGACGTTTTGAGTGCCTTGTTGCCCGCGTGATTGTCCAGTGCCACCTATATTTTCTGATTTTATTATTCGTTCTAGTGTTGGCACGAGTGTATGCGCATCTAGATACTGTAGTTTATAGACATGTAGGATAGACTTTCCCGATTCCAATTCGACATCGATATGATCATAAATAAAGTTTTTAATGCGTTCTATTGCTTGTGGGCGCCCTAAGACTATCAAAGAATTACTTTTCATGTCTGGTATTATTTTCGTAGTATCAGCGAAGTAATTTTCACGTGGTTCTTTGCGTGTATCCAACTTATAACGATCCCGCTCCATAGCACTTCTAATAATTTGTTCCATAAACATGCTTGCTACAGTAGATGCGGCTACATACCGGAGACGAATAATTGCCATGGTTTCATGAAAATTCGTTTGATCAAGTTTGATAATGATATCCATACTATTCCTGATATTATGTGCTTTTCCACCTAATATGAGCGCATTGGACAATGTATCGGTTTCAAATAACGTGTCCGGCGGCATTATACCAGCGACAATTTTTTGCAAAGTATCTTTTATGGCGGATACTTTTATATTGGCTAAAAAATAAATGTAACGAATTCGTTGGTCGGTATCGGGGAGTTTATCTGGTGCTATGCCAATATAGAGAGGAGCTGGTTCTCTATTAATATCCTTATCATTTCTGATAACGGTATATGTGTTTTCTTTTTTGTAAATGCTATAACCTGCGACGTCTAGGATGGTTGGCAATAGATTATTCCAAATAAAATCAAGGGTTTTCTCTTCTTGCAGATGAATGGTTACTTTTTCCTTAATGGCCAATACACCTTGAGGTAATATAATATTATTATTGGTAAGGGCTGCGCAGTGATTGATGATGGCGGTAAGATTTTCATCTGTATAGTCAAATGAGATCAATGGGTTCAGTGGATTGTCTATACTAGTGATAGTTTTTTCTTTACTATTATCTATTTTTTCAATTGCAGCGGTTACTTGTGCATTTGTGTTTAACGATTTAGATGTGATAGATGTGTCAGCGCTCGGTATTGCTTTTTCTTTTATTTTTTTAATTTCATGGAGCGCGAACAAGGAACTCGTGAAGCCACCTGCTAAATCGACTATAATGCACAGTAATACAAGATAGTAAGTGGAAATGTTTCTATGTTTCATATGCTACTCTCTGCATCACTTTTGTTGCAATGCTGCAATAGTGAGTGTGACCTCTATAGTATTTGGCTTTTTTCTTGATTTTGTTATTTCAAGATTTTTTATATTGATACGTGGAGCAGTTTCTATTTTATCGATGAGTTCTACTGCCTGCTGGGTGTTCAGATCTACCAGCTGTAGGGTCATTATTTCTTCAAGATAATTTTCTTCACGCTCTGTCCTGGTAATGCTTTTTGTCTCTGCGGTGAGACCAAAATCGGTCAATAAATCTTGCATAAAACTGCCGATTTTAAAATCCGGATCCTGGGCCAATAGCGCATTGAATGTTTCTTTTTGTTTCCGTACTTGATATGCACTGGTAAGAATATTTTTAATTTCTTTTTCGCGCAGTTCGTTCGTTTCTTCTATCTGGTTTTCTAGTGTCTGTTTAGTATTATAGTGATTGAACATAATAAATCCATGAATTAAAAAAACACTTCCTACAAATATGCCGCTATAAAGATAAAATCTTTTGATGCTCAGATTATCAACGTAAGTGGTTATATTTTCAATCAACTTCATGATGTTTATTTCCTCCACTATTAGAAATGCCACTAGGGATCACTATTTTCATTTCAAAAACAGGGGATGTTTGAGATTCATTGTAAACAAATATATTCGATTGTTTCAATTCTCGCTCCAGTGCCTTTAGTGCTTCATAGTCCTTAACCTTACCTTTAATAAAAAGCGCCTGAGGAGTCATTTTTAATGAATCGATAACAAACCCAAGTGTTTCTTTATCAATGAGATTTGTGAGTTCTAGCCAGTATGTTAAGAATGATATGCGCGCTTGGCCGGAAAATGGCTGCCACGTTTTTTGTTTGCGTTTAAGTGCAGTTTGCGCTGTCTCAATTGCTTCTTCTAAACTACCATTCTCATCTATCTCTTGGGGAAATTCGTTTTTGAGAAGAGAGATGGCTTCTTCTTTATTGGCTAAGTTTTCATTATTGATATTTTTAATATCAATAATGAAATAGGTGAGCAGCAATGTGATAGATAATATACTCATTAATAAGAGTGCACTCAATTGCTTGATAATCACTCGATGACTTCTTGGTGCAAACTCTGCTTTAAGCAGATTAAAGTTATCAAGTATTGTATTGGGCAATGCTGCTCCTAAACTTACTAGGTATCTATTATCAATACGTAGAGAATGTTGTATTATAATTGCGCAAGAATTGAGCACCTCGTGTATATCGAAAGATATTACTGTTGTAGGAATCACCTTGCCAATGTACATTGGTAATTCTGGAATTAACGTTTCTTCTCCGCACAAAATGAGGTTGTCAATTATTTCGTTACTTGATGTTTGGGCGGTAAATGAATTAAGGGTAAAGTAAATATCGCTTATAAACTGTGTAGTCGCCTTTTTCAGAGCGTCAGTAATTGTCGCGTTATGGGAGTTAGAAAGTCCATACTGCATAAAATGTTTGATCATTTCAGGGTGGTTTTCTTTTAGCTCACTGTTGGCCATTTCTGCTATATGAAAAATACCTTTATTCAATGTTCTTACGGCGCGCAATTGCTGATTATAGATATGACCTACGTGTGTACTATATTTATCAAGTGCTAAAAGGCCAACATTACCGGCCAACTGCATGTATTCGGGCACCTGTTGATACAATCCGTAGAGGGAAAGGAGGTCAACGCTGACTACATCCGTTTGTATGCCATTTTGCTCAAATAGGTTCAAATGTTCAATCAAATGTTTCTTTTGAACTGCGGCAACCATAATCTCGGTTCCTTGTTCATTCTTTAAGTGTTTTGTTATGACAAAATCGATTAGAGCGTCTTCCACGGGAAACGGTAGCAGAGGTTCTATCTCGAATCTTATAACCATATTGATTTTTTCATAGTCATAGAAAGGAAGTTTGAGTTCTTTAAATGTCACAAAAGAGCTGGGAAGAACAGTGTGCCACCTACTAGCGGGATGAACATGCCCTTTAATTTTTTTCAATGCTGCTATAACAAGGTCATTGTAATCGATTGATCCATTTGATTCTAATTTTTCTTGCATAGCTTTTTCAATAGTAATGGATCTACCTTTTGCATAAAGTTGTATTACGTTAACATAAAAACCATTAATACTGATACCTATGATTCGCTGACCGAATGGGAAATAATTACCAATTCTCTCAGGCAAGAAAACATTTTTAATCATGCGGTGACCTTGGCTTCATTAAAAAAGTTTGAAAGGGATAGATTGGCTCTTTTTTTCTGTTGAATGGTCTTCTTTGCGGTATTGAGATGGTTCATATTACTGGACAGTACATTTGTCTCTGTTATTGGCATCGTAACCGCTTGTTTGAGTTGTTCTTCGTAAGACAGTATATTCTCGGTGTTGCTGATAGTATTTTGTGTGAGTGGTTGTTGAGCAATGATGTTTGTCACGCCTTTTTTCTGTAGTCTTTTCTCTCTACGTCGTGCAAGGACAGTAGTTGCTTTCGTATTTTGCATTATAGTGGCTGTTGCTCCTCCCCTGTTAAGAAGAAAATCATCCATAATTCGCTCGGTGCCAGTTTGAGTTGGCGTGAAAAACAACCGTTGTATTGGATCTCGATTATCATGTTTTGCGCTCATCTTAGCGAGATTTCCATGATAATCGTCAATGCGTTCGGCATTAAATTGCCCTACTTCTTGTTTAAGATGTGGTTCTATAATGCGCGTTGATATAAGGATTAAAAGATTATCTTTGTCTTCTGTTTTACTTTGATTTTTAAAGAGCCATCCGAGTAATGGAATATTGCCTAGAACAGGTGTTTTCTTAACCGAACTGCTAATATTATTTCTGATCAAGCCGCCAAGAGCAAGTACCTCTTTGTTTGCGACTATGGTAGAGGTATCGATGTTACGGGTAAGTTTTGTTGCACTTGATTGGTTGGGGTATAAGAAATTCTCTAACGTTATATTTAAATCGAGTTTAATCATACCATAGGAACTGATCTGCGGCGTTACTCTTATAGTCAAGTTTGCAGAATCATCGTTAAATGTTTCAGTTCCTCCTCTATCCCCAGAGGATCCGCCACTAAATACTACACCAGTCTGGACCCTTCGTGTTTCACCGACAGTTATAGTTGCGGTTGTTTTATTAGTAGCTATTAAAAACGGATTGGAAACAATTTGTGCATTTGCAGCTGTTTGCAATGCTTGGAATATTCCCCAGATGCCCAGAGCATCTGCACCAAGAGTAATAATGGTATTTCCTGCTGCTGCTCCCGTAGCCAAACTTACTAGATCTCCTAGCAGGCGAGCAACTCCGGATGCAGCAGGACTTTTATTAACGATGACAGGACTTGATTGATATAAGCCTGAGGTTTGGAATGTAACACTTGGGCCAGTCGGCGTACCAGTTGCTGGATCTTTTGTTCTTATCTGAGTTCCTAATTGTTTTTGATTAGTGAGAGTGACGCTCACAATGAGGACGTCGATTGCTACTTGTGGCTGTGCCGCATCTAGTTTGTCGAGTATAGCTTTTGCGGTTATGTAATCGTCGTGATGTCCTTTAATTATAAGGCGATTAGTTTTATCCTCTGGTACAAAAGTAATAGGTTTCATGAATTTATCAGTACCACGAACTCCACCATACTGTCCGGCAAATGTGCCTTGACCAAAGTTACTGGTGACATTGGTCATAATCTCGGCAATAGTTGGAGCATCTGCGTACTTGAGCTGGTAGACGTATAGGGGAGAATAGGGCGTATCGAGCTCAATATCAATATTTTTCACAATAAATGTTTCTATTTTTTTAATAGCTTCTTTAGTGCCCAATAAAATTAAGGAATTTGTTCGGGGCTCTGCTATTATAATAGTATTTTCGGGGAAATACAGAGAAGTTGGCTGTTTTCGAGCTTGGAATAGTTGCGGTGTGCTACTTGTTCCAATAAGACTGTCATACAAGTCTTTTACTTGCTGTGCATCGGCGCGATGTAGTTTTAGTACAGACATAGATTGTGGCATGTCAGTTTTATCAAGCTCTTTAACAATATTCATGAGTGTTTTGATATTGTACGATTTATCAGTGAGAATAAATGCCCTATGGTTTGTTAGAGGGATGAATTCTGATACTGGACTTCGCAATTTTTCTACGATAGTAGTGATGGTATCAAGAGAGCTATTTTCAACAAAATAAATGTATCGAATGAGTTCATCATTACTGGGTAACAGAGCGTGATCAATACCTATATAGGTCATCAAAGGAGAACGTTTGGCGTCAGTTATTGTTTTTATTCTAAATTGCTTTGGGTTTGTTCCCGGAATAATTGCAAATTGCGCCATATGTAAAAAAGTAACAAAAAGGTCCCAGGCTTCGCGCTTTGAAAGCAACTTATTAGTTTTGAATGACACTTTGTTGCCTTTTAGCGGTCGGCTACCAGGTGGTGTTGGTTGTATCATATCGTCAGTGATGAATGTGATATTAAATTGCTCCTGGATATAGGTCACTATTGTCTGGAGATCAATATCTTCAAAGTTAAATTCGACTTTTTCTTCTGCTTGCTTATTTAATTGGTCACCCGTCAAATCAAGTAACCCTGATCGAGGCTCAATAGCTGGTTGTACAATAGAAGGTGCTGACGAGGATATAGAACTTGGTTGTAACTCAAGCGGTAATTTGCTGCCGGTAAGACTCGATTCTGGTGCAATCGAAGTGGTGCTCACTTGGCTTTTTGTCTGTTTTTCAGTGCGAGGGTCACTTATAACTAATGTTGGATTGTTTTCTATGCTAGCAGCCTGGTTATTACCAATGTTATCTTTTTGAGACGTAATATATTCTGTATTATTGGCTATTTTTTCGATTTCTGCTGTTTTTTTTTCTTGCTTCGTGCTTTGTGTCTCAGGTGATATTTGAGACGTTTTTATATGATTATTTTTCTTTTTTCGGGCAAGTAGTGAAATGGGCTGTAGAAGACCTATCACAGTGACCAGAAGGGAAAAAGAATGAAGAATTTTTTTTTTATTCATGATTATTATTCACCAACATGCGTTGAAGATGACGGTTCTTTTTTCTCTTTTTCGAGCATGCGTTTCCTTTCCTGTGCTCGAATTTCTTTCATGGTCGGTGCAAAAGAATATTTATTATGGAGTATGGAGATATTTTTCTCTTTTGTCTCTTCTTGTGATGGAACAAATTTTGTTGTTATTTTTTCAGCGGTTGCGTGTTGTAATGTATAATGTAATGCATGTCGCTCATTGTGCCGTTCTATTTCCATGGAAATGATGCCGTTATTAGGTATAGCAATTATGTGTTGGTAAATGGCAAGTCTATTTTCAGTGCTATCAGCAGGGATATTATTAATTGAGATAATAATATCTCCTTTTTGTAAACCTATGAGGGGACCAAACGATTTTTCATCTATTTGTCCTATTCTACATCCTTTGCTGATACCTTTGTCATAGGCTGTGGTGAGTCCGAGTGTATCTATTATTTGCCCTAAGCTACTGATGCGACTAATAAATTGTTTAGTATTGATAGCATATTCACTGTCTGTTATTTTGCTAATGACTGTGTCCCATCTATCAGTGACGAGATATGCAGGATCATTTTTGGCATCCTGTTCCCTGAGATAGAGGACTTCCTGCTGTCCATTGGTGCGTAATAAAATAATTTTGCTATTGAAAATGCGAATGAGGCGAGCATCTTCAATAGTATCGCCCACACGGTACACTGTTTCTTGTTTTGTTTTATTGTCCTCTATGATGGTGCGATTTTTACCGTTATCCGAGCTTATTGTTATAATACCTTTGAGTGTAATATTGACGGGTTCTAGGAATTGAGGTTCCGGTGGCTCAGGAATAGAGATGGGTTGGGGCTGTGGTGGAACGGGGACAGGTTCTATGATATCTATCTCTTCCGGTATTGATTTCTCTTCCTGTTTATACGTATCAAAGAGATCTTGTTCATATAATTTTGCTATATTAATCTGAGATTTTTCGTGTACTATCGGTGTGCGTCCGGGGATTAATTCGACGTGTACCCTTTCAGGAAGAGGGTATTGCGAAAAATAAATAAAAAGTAGGACCGTACAGAAGAGAAATAGAAGTGCACTATTGACGATCCAGAAAGGATGTTTCATGAGCTGTCCTTTAGGTGAATTTTACAATTCAAACGATACCTTCCTTTTCTTTTCTTTGTCAAGCGAAGAAAGCCTCTTATGGTGTTGGGATGGTATTAAGGACAGCATTAATAACAGATTGCTGACTTATGTTATCGGCCTCTGCCTCGTAAGAAAGGATGAGTCGATGCGTTAGAATAGAGGGAGCAACTGCTCTGACGTCATCGGGAGTGACAAAATGACGTTGTTTTAAAAAGGCGCATGCTTTCGATGCATTGTATAAAGCGATAGTTGCTCGTGGAGAAACCCCATATTGAATATAGGACTTTAGGTGTGTCAATTTATATTGTGCCGGATTGCGTGTTGCGAAGGTGATGTGCGTTATATAGTCGATAATTTTATCATCTACATATATAGATTGTACCAGTGATTGAGCGTGAAATATTTCTTGTTTACTAAAAGTATTGATTACATTAGGTGTATGCATCGCGCGCTTTATAATTTCTTTTTCTTGATCGAATGAGGGATAAGTAATAGAAAGTTTGAATAAGAATCTATCAATTTGAGCCTCGGGTAGGCGATAAGTTCCTTCTTGCTCGAGCGGATTTTGTGTAGCAAATACTAAAAAAGGCTTATCCAATATATATGTTTGGGATCCAAGTGTCACTTGTTTTTCTTGCATTGCTTCGAGTAAAGCCGATTGGACTTTTGCGGGTGCACGATTTATTTCATCAGCTAAAATGAGATTAGCAAAAAGAGGACCTTTTTTTGTTTCAAAATCAAGCGTCTTTGGATTGTAAATGAGAGTGCCTATGAGATCGGAAGGGAGCAGATCGGGTGTAAATTGAATGCGATTGAATGAAAGACCGAGTGCGTCATTTACAGCCTTTATGATGGTTGTTTTTGCAACTCCAGGCAATCCTTCTAGTAAAATATGTCCATCACATAAAATAGCCATTATGATATGCTGAATTATGTCATGTTGGCCTACAATGACTTTACTGACTTCAAGAGCGAGTCCCTTGAAGCGATTACTTTCTTCTTTGATCGCATCGACATTAGTATTAAAATTACTATTAACTAAACTTGATTCAATCATGGCCATACTCTTACTATTTTTATCATAATGGGTATATTAAGATTTATATTTGGATGTTATTGTAGCAGTCTTGTCATTATCTTACAACAGCAATAAACAGTGTTAGTATGCGGAGATACTTATGATTCTTTCGGGAAGGGAAATAAAAAGGAGGATTGGTCTTGATATCCATATCGATCCCTTTGATGATAGCCAGCTTGGCCCAAATAGCTATAACTTACGCTTGCATCGTGAGTTACTTATTTATGACTCGAAAATTCTCGATATGAAAGTAAGGCATTCATTGCAAAGCTTAATCATTCCTGAAGATGGATTAGTATTGGAACCCGGTCGTCTGTATCTAGGACGCACCATTGAATACACCCGAACGGATAATTTAGTTCCTATGTTGGAAGGACGTTCCTCGGTGGGAAGACTTGGATTGTTTATTCATGTTACTGCGGGATTTGGAGACGTTGGTTTTAATGGATATTGGACTCTCGAGATGTTTTGTGCGCAGCATATACGTATATATCCGGGTGTTCAGCTATGCCAGATTTTTTATCACACCATATATGGTGAGTATGATCGTTATAATAGTGATAAATATCAGAATAATAATGGGATTCAACCGAGTATGTTGTACAAAGAATTACAAAAGTGAACCAGTATATTTCTGAATAAGATTAGGTATTATCTGACTGGATCGGTCCTTCTGTAAGGCCGCGGATAAATTGATAAATATAGGGGTTATCAGATTTCCAAATTGTGTTAGCAGCACCGAAGTATACGATCACTCCCTTATGTAATAAGGCTACATAATCAGCGTACTGAAAGCTTTCTACATCATGTGTTATCATAAGCGAAGTAACATGTAATTTACGTTGCATATCGCACATTAATTCATGAATTACTCGAGAAGTGATAGGATCGAGTCCCGTCGTTGGTTCATCGTACAAAATAATTTTTGGATTTGTAATGAGCGTGCGTGCAAGCCCCACTCGTTTTTTCATGCCACCAGATAGTTCGGATGGATATTTGGACAATATATTCTCATTTAGATTTACTAATTTTAGTTTTTCTTTGACCGCGGGTAGTACTTTTTCCTTTTTTATACCCGATTCTAAAAGAGTGATGCCAATGTTTTCAAAAACGGTAAGCGAATCAAGTAAAGCGGCGAATTGGAATACGTAACCAAACTTTGTAAATTCTTGATTACGTTTGTACTCCTTGAATGTGGTTACATCTACACCATCAATTATTACATGCCCCGATGTTGGCTGCATTAGACCAATAATTTGTTTAAGTAAAATTGACTTACCCTCGCCGGACCGCCCAAGAATTATGGTCATTTTACCGGCAGGAATGTCAAGATTTATACCTTTGGAAATATAGGTACCTCCAAGTTCTTTTTTTAGATTGACGATTTTGATTGCTAGTTCCATGGTGATTACCTATACGTTTGTGAGTACACGTAATACTTACAACTGTTCTAATAATTTAGTGAGGAAATAATTACTTATTAATATCAATATAGAACTGAGTACAACACTTTGAGTGGTAGCGATACCCACTCCTCGTGCTCCTCCTTGGGTATAATATCCTTTGTACGTACCAACCCAACTTAGAATAAGTCCAAATACCGCTGATTTAGTGATTCCACCAGTGATATCAGAGAGTTCTACAAAACTTTGTATACTACTTCTGTAGTCTTCGGGGCTTAGTTGCAGTACATGCACAGCGGTGACATACCCACCTGCTATACCGCACATCATGGTAATTACAGTCATACAAGGGACTATGAGTACTGCAGCGAGCATACGCGGTGTGACAAGATATTGATAAATATCAATGCGAAGTGTTCTTAATGCATCAAGTTGTTCGGTTATGTTCATCGTGCCTATTTCTGCAGTTATAGCCGAACCTGCTCGTCCAGTGATCATGAGTCCGGTAAGTACAGGCCCCAATTCTCTGATCATGCCAAGAGCGACAATTGCACCCAGAAATTGTTCGCCGCTTACTCGTTTAAAACCAATATATGTTTGTAGTGCAAGCACCATGCCCGTGAATGCCCCTGTAAGTACTACGATATTAATTGACTCTACACCAATGCCATTCATATGGCCGAGTACTTTTTTAGCCTTAAGACGTGTTGTAAATAATGTCTTGAGCGCTTGTACCAAGAAAAGCATAAAACGGCCTACGGCGCTACAGGTGCGGAGCGTGAAAGACCCAATTGTATGGGCAAGTGATATCAGCATTTACTCTGTCTAATTGGGATAAGACGGTGCTGAGGTTTCAGGATTCGGTGCAGCGCGATGTATAGGCATGGTAGTATATCGTAGTGATTGGCTTTGTCTCGTTTTTAAAATGGAAAGAGATAATGAACCAATCATAAAAAGAGCACCAAGAACCCACGTTGTTTTTTGAAAGACATCCTGTCCACCCGATCCACCAAAAAGCATCTGTGAACTGCCGCCAAACCCAGTACTACCTTTGCCTTTTTGTATAAGTATTAAAAACACGAGTAAAATACATATGAATATATAACCAGTAATCAATAAACCATATAACATTGTACGTTTCTTTCTATGCTATAGTTGTAACGGAACTGTTACTTGATATTACTATATTCTGAAATTTTTGAAAGTCGAGGCTTGCGCGTCCTACTAAGAAACCGCTGACATGAGGGACATGAGATAGCAGTGCCGCGACATGGTCGTCTACGCTGCCACCGTATATAAGAGTAAACTCCGTGCTGGGCGCTGTTTCCATTACGAGTTGATTAATCAACCAAAAGACATGTTCCAGATGTGTATAGTCAGGTATTCTGTCTGTTCCAATTGCCCATGAAGGCTCGTACGCTATAATAGCTTTTTTAGGAATGTTATCATCGCTGTTAAGAGCGGGAAGTATAATGCCTAATTGCTGATGCTGTAACACTTTTATGGTCATTCCATTTTTATATTCGTCATATCTTTCTCCCACGCATATTATGGGTACAATATTATTTTCAGTGAGACATCTCACCTTCTGTGCTGTTATATCACCGGTCTCATTAAAGTACTCTCTGCGTTCAGAGTGTCCCACTATAGTATAAGTGCAACCTATCTGTTTAAGAGATAAAGAGTCGATTTCTCCGGTGTAGGCACCATCACGGTGTTCAGAGCAATTCTGAGCGCCTATTTTAATGGAAGATTCGCGCGTTATAGCGCATAATTCTGGCAAGGCGACATATAACGGGCAAATGACAATAGTGCTACCATATTTTTC
>Ga0134121_10001719_pt1 | contig 20186 bp, 16 predicted proteins | sample KB301_FD_96463 | JGI IMG/M metagenome (GOLD analysis project Ga0134121, IMG submission 96463) | Terrestrial soil microbial communities without Nitrogen fertilizer from Kellogg Biological Station, Michigan, USA - KB3-0-1 | ecosystem: Environmental > Terrestrial > Soil > Unclassified ... | reverse complement strand
GGGGCAGCCGCCGCAGAAGACGAAGATGCCTTCCGAAGTGTTCGGATCGGCGTCGGCGTCGGTGTCCTCTTCCTGGAGGAAGAAGCCCTGGATGTTGGTCCCCTGGAAGTCGGCGGTGACGATCCCCTCGACCGTGACCGTGGAGCCCGGGATGGGCGTCGCCGCGCCGTTGCCCTGCACGTCGTGGATGAAGGTGATGTCATCGTTGACGATCGTTCCCTGGCCTTGCGTGTCCACGCCGATGGCGTTGCTGATGTTGGTGACGTTGACGAAGAAGATCTCGTCCGTCTCCGGGGTCACGTCGCCGTTGACCAGGACGTCGAAGGTGTAGGTCGAGCTGCCGGCCGGGATCGTCTGGCTGGTAAGCGTCTTGGCCGTGAAGTCGCCTGGGGCGACCGCCGTGCTGTTGGCGGTCGCGATGTCGAAGGTCACTCCGCCCGCCGGGGCCGGCGCCGAGAGGCTCACCGTGAAGGTGAAGGTCGTGGTGCCGGCGTTGCCCTCGTTGAGCGAGACGTCGTTGATCGTCAGGTTGGGCGCCGCGTCGTCGTTGACGATCGTCCCCTGCCCCTGGCCGTCGGTGACCGTGGCGCCGGTGACGTTCGTGACGTTGACGAAGAACGTCTCGTTGGTCTCCGGCGTCGTATCGCCGTTGACCAGCACGGTGAAGCTGTAGGTCGAGCTGCCCGCCGGGATCGTCTGGGCGGTCAGCGACTTCTGCGTGTAGTCGCCGGGCTGGGTCGCGGTGTTGTCCGCGGTGGCGATGTCGAACGTCACCCCGCCGGGTCCCGCCGGGGCGGAGAGGCTGACGGTGAAGGTGAAGCTGGTCGTGCCGGCGTTCCCCTCGTTCAGGGAGACGTCGTTGATCGTCAGGTTGACCGGCGGGACGGCGTTCGGCGTGAGGGAGAAGTCGTCGACCGCCAAGCCGTCATCGGCTCCGGTGGCGTCGGTGTCGTTCCAGCGGATCCAGAAGGTCGCGCCATTGGCGATGCTCAGGGACGAGACGGTCGAGGAGAGCGCCGTGCGGTCGGCGGCGGCGTTGCCGTTCTTGGCCCCGGCCGTGGCAGTGTCGGGCGTGACGAAGTTGAGAGCGGCGACGTTGGTCCAGGTGCCGGTCACCAGGTCCGTGGCATTGAGGCTGTACTCGAAGTTCATCTGGTCGGTCCGCCCCGCCGTCCCCAGGCGCCACTCCTCGCCGTTGTAGGCCACCGCCAGGCTGGTGATCGTCGAGCCGGTATTGTTGGTGAAGCAGGCGCCGAAGAGGGGGATCAGCGTGCCGCTGCGGAGCTGACCCAGGGCCCGCTCCGTGGCGGCCGCCGCGCCGTAGCTGTACATGTCCCCCGTCGTGCTGGCTCCAGTATCCACCGCGTACTGCTCGTTGTCGCGGGCGCCGCCTCCCGACTCGGTCAGGAACCAGCCGGGGATCGTCAGGGCGTTCGTGGTGCTCCCGGCTGTGTTGGAGAGCGTGTCGAAGTTCTGGGTGTAGGCAGAACCCAGAGTCGTCAGGCTGACGCATTGAGCGGCGGCAGGGCGCGCGGCCGGCAGGCAGAGCAGGAGCGCGGCCAGGAGAACGAACGAGAGGCGCGAGATCAGGCGCATAGGCGGAGACCCTCCGGAAAATCGAACCTTCAGCCGGCCGTGAGCAAGCTCGGCGGAGACGGACGCTTTGGCAGACGGGTTAGTTTAACCCGGACTGAGGCTCAATGGGCGACGGGATCGTGACGAATGCGTGGCGAGGAGGACCGGGTATTCAATTTGCAGAGTCGTCGCGGTCGATGAGCCGGCTCCGGGTCGTACCGACCTTGGCTTGGCTCCAAGGAGCCGAGCAATGACGACCAAGAGGGATTTCAAGGAGTTCCCCCGCGCCGCCACCGGCGTCGAGGGGCTCGACAATATTCTGGGCGGCGGCTTCCCCATCAACCGGATGTATCTGCTGGAAGGAGATCCGGGAGCCGGCAAGACCACCCTGGCTTTGCAATTTCTACTCACCGGCGTTGCCCTCGGCGAACCGGGCGTCTATGCCACCCTCTCGGAGACCGAGGAGGAGCTGCGGGACGTCGCGGCTTCGCACGGCTGGTCGCTGGACGGCATCACTATCTGTGAGCTGCAGACGGCCGAGGAGAGCCTCAAGGCCGACTCTCAGTACACCTTGTTCCATCCCTCGGAAGTCGAGCTGTCGGAGACCACCCGCGCGGTGCTGGAGACGGTGGAGCGGGTGCGGCCGATGCGGATCGTCTTCGACTCGCTCTCCGAGATGCGCCTGCTGGCCCGCGACTCGCTGCGCTACCGCCGGCAGATCCTGGCGCTCAAGCACTACTTCCGGGGCCAGAGCTGCACAGTATTGCTGCTCGACTACACCGACGCCACCACCGGCGACTTCCAGCTCCAGAGCCTCACCCACGGCGTGCTGTCGCTGGAGCAGCTCGCGCCGGGATATGGCGGCCAGCGGCGGCGCCTGCGGGTGAAAAAGATCCGCGGCATCTCCTTTCGCGACGGCTACCACGACTATGCCATCCGCACCGGCGGTCTCCAGGTCTTCCCGCGGCTGGTGGCGGCGGACCACCCCCATGAACGTCCGGCCAAGCCCCTGGAGAGCGGCCTGCCCCAACTCGACACCATCGTGGGCGGCGGTCTCGATCATGGCACCAGCGTCATGCTGCTCGGCCCCTCCGGGGTGGGCAAGTCGACGCTCGCCGCCCAATACATCTCGGCGGCCACGAGCCGCGGCGACCGGGCCGTCGTCTACACCTTCGACGAGAGCCCGGGCACCTGGATCCGGCGCGCCGAGCGGCTGGGCCTCGCCCTGCGAAAACCGCTGGAGGACGAGCGGATCGCCATCCGCCAGGTGGACCCGGCCGAGCTCTCCCCCGGCGAGTTCGCCGAGCAGGTGCGCCGGGCCGTGGAGGGCGGCACCCGCCTGGTGGTCATCGACAGCCTGAACGGCTACCAGCACGCCATGTCGGACGAGCGCTTCCTGGTCCTCCATCTCCATGAGCTGCTCTCCTACCTCAGCCAGCAGGGAGTCCTGACGATCCTCGTGATGGCCCAGGCGGGCATCCTCGGCGAGACGATCCAGTCTCCGGTCGACCTTTCCTACCTCGCGGATACGGTGGTGCTGCTGCGGTACTTCGAGGCCTTCGGCGAGGTGCGCAAAGCCTTGTCGGTGGTCAAGCGGCGCACCGGCACCCACGAGAGCAACGTTCGCGAGCTTCGCATCACCGGCGACCGGCTGTTCGTCGGCCGCGAGCTGCGGGAGTTCCAGGGCGTTCTCACCGGGCGCCTGGAGTACATGGGCGACGTCGAGCCCCTGCTGCATGGCGACGTCCGGGAGCTCGCCGAGGTTGGGGGAGGAGCGAAAGGGGGCAGCCGTGCCTGAACGATCGGCCCGGGAGAAGCGCGTCCTGGTCATGGCGCCCACCGGCCGCGACGCCGTCCTCGCCTGCCAGCTCCTGAGCACGATGGACGTGCACAGCCACGCCTGTGCCAATCCCGACGAGCTGTTCCGCGAGATCATGGCCGGCGCGGGCGCCGTCGTGATCGCGGACGAAGCGCTCCAGCCTCACACCACGGCGGGCCTGCTGGAGGTTCTGGGCAGCCAGCCTCCCTGGTCGGACCTGCCGCTCCTCGTCTTCACTCGCGGCGAGAGCAGCGAGCACATCCTCGGCCTGCTGGCCCCGCTGGGCAACGCCACGATTCTCGAGCGGCCGGTGCGCCTCTCCACGCTCGCCAGCGCCGTCAAGGCCGCCCTGCGCGCCCGCCGCCGGCAATATGAGGTGCGCGACCTGCTGGAGCGCCAGGCCGAGGCCGACCGCCGCAAGGACGAGTTCCTGGCCATGCTCGGCCATGAGTTGCGCAACCCCATGGCCGCCATCCGCAACGCCCTCTGGGTGCTGGACCAGGTGGGCTCGATGGAGCCACAGGCCATCCGCCAGCGGGAGACCATCCAGCGCCAGACCCGCCACCTGGTGCGAATGGTGGACGACCTCCTGGACGTCTCCCGCGTCACCCTCGGCAAGATCATCCTCAAACGCCACGCCGTCGATCTGCGCGAGGTGGCCGAGCGATGCCTGTCCGACCTCGGCATGGCGTCGCTGGCCGCGGGCAAGGGGCTGACCCTCACCATCGACACCCAGCCCGTCACCGTGCTCGGCGACCCGGTGCGCCTGGAGCAGGTGCTGTGCAACCTTCTCCAGAACGCCATCAAATACACCCCCCAGGGCGGGCACCTGACCCTCACCGTGCGGACGGAGGGGTCCGAGGGCGTGGTGCGGGTGAAGGACACCGGGATCGGCCTGTCTTCCGAGATGCTGCAAACCATCTTCGAGCCCTTCGCCCAGGTGGAGAGCTCGCGCCAGCGCTCGGAGGGCGGCCTCGGGCTCGGCCTTCCTTTGGTGCGCAGCCTCGTGGCCCTGCACGGCGGACGGGTCGAGGCGCTCAGCGCCGGTCCGACTAAGGGGAGCGAGTTCATCGTCTATTTTCCCCTCCTGGAGGAGAAGCCCCGCTCCCGCGTCCGCAAGCCGGCGCCGGCCGTCCGCGTTTCGGGGCCCGGAGCCAGCCTGCACCTGCTGCACGTCCTGGTAGTGGAGGACAACCACGACGGCCGTGAATCGCTGCGCGACCTGCTGGAGATCTGGGGCCACGAGGTCACCCTGGCCGAGGACGGTCCCGAGGGTGTGGACAAGGCTCTCTCCATCCACCCGGACGTCGCCCTGGTCGACATCGGTCTGCCCGGGCTCGACGGCAACGAGGTCGCCCGCCGCATCCGTTCCGCCCTGGGCAGCGACGAGATCTCCCTGATTGCCATGACGGGCTACGGCCAACCCGAGGACCGCCGTCGCGCCCTTCAGGCGGGCTTCGACCGCTATTTGGTCAAGCCGGTGGATCCGGCGGCGCTGTCGCAGCTCCTCGCCGAGATGAGCCTCCGCGGCGAGCCCCGCGCGGACGAGGCGTCCGTCGCCTGAGCCGCTCCAAACCTGAAACCGGTCAGACCTTGAACGTCCGCAGGCGGGTCAGGGTGACGAGCACGAATGGCATCAGGTTGGTGTTGACGAGGTCGTGGACGCTGGCGGACCACGGATAGCCGTCCCGCAGATCCAGGATCTCCATCGAGATCGACAGCACCAGCCCGGGGATGAGCGCCTGATAGGAGCCGAGGCGCCGCCGAAATACGATCAGTGCCACCAGCAGACAGAAGAACCCGATGTAGACGTGGATGGCGTCCTTGGTCAGCGGCAGGATGTCGAGACACCAGAGCTTGAAGGTTTGGTACCAGGATTTCATAGCCGGCAGACAGCGTATCGCAGGGCTGGAGAGCGGGGCACCTTCGCGGCTGGCTGCTGCCCAGGAAGCGGCACCGTGCAGCTCGCCGTGCTGTATACTTGGCGGTATGAGGGACCGGTCTCGCTACCAACAGGAAACGACCCGGCTGGCGGCCCTCCTGCGGGAGGAGATCCGGCGGCGGGGAGTGTCCATCCGCTCCCTGGAGCAGAAGATGGGGGTCGGCAACTCCATCTTCCAGAAAGTCCTCACCGGCCGTATCAAGATGACCCTGGAGCACCTCCTGGCGCTGGCGGACGCCCTGGACCTCGATTGGCCCGCCTTGTTCAGCCTCGCCTACCCGGGAGCTTCAGAAGCCAAAGCGCAGAAACCGGCGGACGAGCTGGAAGAGAAAGTCCTCGCCGTGCTCCGCAGATACGGCATCGTGCCGCGGCAGCCGCCCGAGGGCGAGTAGGCGCTCCGGCTGGACCAGAGTCAGGGCCGAATCTGCGCGCCTGCGAGCGAGAGGCCCTTACAGGCCTGGCTAAATCTTACCTCGGAAGCCCCGAACACATGCACGTACTCCTTGAGGGGGATCAAGCCTCGGTCTCGGCGCAAGGCGTCAACCTTCGAAGGGTCTTCTACGGGCAGGACCACGAGCGCACCCGTCTCGTCAGTAGCAACCTGTGACCCAAAGCGCTGCAGGCGGCCGAGCGCCAACTGGAGTCGGTCGAACAGGAGTACATAGGTGTCGGCATCCATGCGGCCAGCATCGACGTCGCGCTTGAGCTCGGGAAGCACGGCGAGCATCAGAGGCGGTTCCCAGCTATGTTGAACGAGTAGAAACGCTGACTTGGAAGTTGAGTATCCGAGTCTCTCCACATCGATCCACCCAACTTCGGCAAGAAGTCTCCTTATGTAGTCAGTATTTTCCGATACAGTTTCGGCGAACCTAAGGTCAGTAAGAGCTGCCAGCGATCCTGAGGTTTGATCCGAGCTGGCCCTGAGCCAGGGAAAGTCGTCCGCAACGGAGGTTCGGCTTGGTGCTGAAGCGCGCAGACTCTCTTGATCTCTCTGCTGGCGTTGGTAAAGCTCTCTTTGGATTTGGGTAATCTTGGCCTCGCTCAACTTCATGGGCTGGGCCAAGTGAAAGTTTGTCATCTCTAAATCCGCCGGCTTGCGTTGAAGCCGAATCATCCGATGAGTTTCTTGCCGATCTGCGTCTTCAAAAATCAGCGAATCGCCGGCGAGTCGCCAACGGAGGATGTTCTCTCGGCCGAACCGGCAAATATTTACCCTCTCCGGAGTCGCGTCGAGGATGGCGCCGACTTCTCTTACCCTCCCACCATAAGAGATCGTAAGAGTTCGGCCCTCAAGAGCGATCTTATAGTCGGTCCTGTCGGCGTCCTGCCAAGAACCATCTGGCAGCTCAACTGAAATCGCGGCCGTCTTGGCCGCAGGCGCCACTGCAGGGGCTCGCGAGAGAAAGCATGCCGGAAGAAAAATCATCGTGCTCATCAGAGCAAGTTTTGGAAGCAAGGCCCGGAGGTCTTGTTGTATGCCAGCAACAAAGGTCCTGAGGAGTCTTTCGCCATTCGCCATTCGTTTACACTTCCTAGCTTCTCTTCGAGATCGGGACTTGACGGGAACTCTGCGGGTCATTATGCTTCAGCCAGTCAATTGTGTCAACAGAAAGGAGATGTGCCGTGAAGGAAGAAAAAGGTTCGCAGGGCAGAGTTCTCGCGAGGGTGCTTGCCACGGAGTTGAGTGCGGAAGAGTTGCGGCTCGTTTGTGGCAGAGGCACAAGTTACGTCGGGACCGGGGGGTGTGACGCGCAAGGTCGCGGCAGGGATATCGAGGGCAACGACTGCGTTGAAGGGGCTGACACTTTCATGTGCAATTGACTTGAGGAGCGGGGCTCTGGCCCAGCTCCCAGTTAGGCTGGAATAATGACCGCGACTTGCTCCTCAGGCCCGGGGACATTAATTTTAACGAATCCCGGCGACTTTCACTCGTTCGTCGTAGGTGAGGCGCTACGTAGAAAAGGAGACCGCGTCTGGGAATGGTACACCAGCGATTTCCCTAGCCAACAGAGAGCGTCGACGTTGGTGACCGAGGAAGGCGTCAGTTGGGGCCTTTCTGGCCCGGATCTGGTAATGGAGGGGATTCGGCCAAAGAGTGTTTGGGTGAGGCGGCCGTCCCCTCCGGTTCTTCCCTCCCATGTATCCCCCGCTGATCGGCCCTTCGCACTTCGCGAGTGCAGGAAGTTTTTAAACTGTATATTTCAAGGCGCCGGCTCCGAAGCATTCTGGGTTAATCCTCTTTTAGGTGCGAGCCGAGCCGAGCTAAAGACTGAGCAGCTTAAGGCTGCTGTCAGGGCTGGCCTTCGAATTCCAGAAACCCTCTGCAGCAATGATCCGGTCCGCATCCTGAGTTTTATCCGCGGCAGTCGCGCTCCGATAATTTACAAAGCATTCTTTCCGGTCTCTTGGGAGACAACAGAGGGAGTGGCAACGCTTTTTAGTTCACTTGTTACCGAGGAAGATCTTCCCAATGATCTGCTTTTGCAGGCCGTCCCCGGCATCTATCAGGTACTCGTACCAAAAGCCTACGAATTACGCGTTACCGCCATAGGCGATGTCTTTGTCGCTGCAAAGCTAGATTCTCAGGTGGTACCGAGTGCGAGACTCGACTGGCGGGCCGCCAAGGAGACTATTCCGTTGTCGCCGGCCGATATTCCCGAGTCTCTCGCCACCGCCTGTCGTGCCATCATGGCCAATCTGGGTATTGTCTTTGGGTGCTTCGACCTTATTGTCACACCCACTGGTGATACGGTCTTTCTCGAGGTCAACGAAGCCGGCTCGTTTCTTTGGCTTGAAGAACAAAACCCGGAATTCAGATTGCTCGACATATTTTGCGAGTTCCTTCTCCAAGGAAGAGTAGATTTCAAACGGACGGAGTCGTTGTCAAGCGTCCGATTCCACGATGTAGAGGCTGACGCACTTCACAGAATGAAGGTTGAGGCTCCCTAGCTTCATATCGGAAAGCCGCAGGACGATGCTCACTAGCTGAAAGCAATCTCTGAGGCCAAGAGAAACTCTAGTCTACCCCACGTACTCCGCGGGCTCGAAGCGTAGCTCGGGGTTCCAGCTAACCTGCTCCACGAACGAGCGGACCCGCAGGATCATGGGCAGCGTCAGCCGCTGCCGCCGGCATGCTTCACGTACAAAGTAAAGGGCATGCTGAGCCGCCTGGCGAACCTCAAGAAGCTCGAACGTCTCGTACATCTCTTCGGCCAGCGCCCGCACGTCAGCAACCCGATCCTGCCGGAGCCAAAGGGCAGCCAAATCCAGACCCAGAAGGGCGGCGTCGTAATGACTACCTAGATTACCAAGCTCCTCTCGCACTGAGCAAAAAATCCGCTCCGCTCGGTTCAGGCGCCCCAACCCCGCGTGGATCTTGCCCTCCATCCACCGCAGCTTCAGAAGATTGAGCGGCTCGGACGCAAAGGCCTCTCGGAGGCCGCCTGCCAGGATCAAGTGACTGGCACGGCCGTACTCCCCAGCATCCACGAGGGCGTGAAGAAGATCCTGTTTTCCGACGGCATAGACCTCACGGTCGCGGCCCTGATCCAGCACGGCAAGGCCGGCTTCGAGTGTAGCCACCGCTTCCCTTGGGCGACCTTGGTAGTGGATGTTGATGCCCTTGCTGATCAGCGCCCGGCCCGCAAGGTGATTGTCACCGGCCTCTTTATAGAGGTCATGGACCTTGCTCAAGACTGAGATGGCGTCTTCAAAACGCCCTTGGCTACTGCATAACGACGCTTCGAGGTCTAGCACCCGAGCCTCTAGCAGGAAGTCGCCAGTCCCTTCTGCCAGGAACGCTCGGGCTCGTGAAAAATCTCTCTCAGCCTCGGCGAATTGGTCGTTGATTCGGCGGGCGTTTCCCAACTCGGCGAAGGCGCGAGCCCGGAGATCCATGACGAAACCTGGAGAGGGCTCGTACTTCTCGGCTGGGGTGTGCTCAGCCACTCGTGCTGCGTCATAGGCGAGCCGAAGCATCTTTTTCGGATCGCGATAGCGTTCCTCGAAGCTCCTACTCAGAAGAGCCTCGCAAAGTGGCCAGCCATGGAGCGACTGCGCCTGCCGGAGTGGAAATCCCTCGCCGAGCCCCCCCGCCTTATCGACGAGCGCCTTGGCCCGGTCAAGCCGCTCGGTCTCTTTCCGCCATCGCAGAGCGAATTGGTGCGCCCCGGCTGCGGCCCGGGCGAGTGGCGCGTCATAGGCGTCCTCTGGCACCTCGTCCGCGTGAGTCCAAGGCTCGTCTTCCAGCAGCGGCACGGCCATATTCTTGAAAAGCCGCAAACACCACTCGCATCGGGTCAGGAGGTGCTTCAACAGGCGGTCACGGTCTTCCGGCGATGACCTGCCGGCCAGGAACGCCTCGATCTCTCCCTTTCCCAAATGCGTCATCTCAATACCTCCCGACGAAACCAGATCAAACCCAGGCAATCATATTGTCGCATACAGACCCAGAAAACCGGGAGCGGCGCCGCCGCCCCCATGCCCTCTCGAGCACGCTCAGTACAGACCGTTGGGATCGATGCTCGACCCATGGCCGGCGACTGCTCGGAGAGCGCCCTTGGGGTCAATACTTGATCCTCGTTCGCCATTCAGAGCCTTGGGGCAGCCGTTAGGGTCGATGCTCCCACCGTGATCGCACGTCGGCGTGCTCGTCTCCGCCGATGTGACGCCGAGCCAGTGGAGGACGCGCGTGAAGTCTCTTAAGAAGTCCCCTGAGTCCATCCACCTCGCCGGCATCTCCCAACCTGCGGCGGCGTGCGGACTCCCCAGGGAGAGAACCACGACGACCGCCAACATCCCAACCCTACGATTCGTGTCCATACGAAACATATCATTTCTCCTTCCCGGGATCGAGAGGCGACGACATGACGCCGATCGTCCGCGGGATCGCCCCTCAGGCACACCTAGTTTCCCCCGAGTTGTCTCCATTGGTGCCTTTTGTTGTACACCGGACAAGCGGCAGATTCAACAAAGTGACTCCGGCACCCTCCGCGCTTGTTCTCTCTGTCAAGAATCTAGGACCTTATTTCCATGATTTGCAAATCTTTGTCTGGGCTATCCCGCTTGTGGTACCGGTGAACCCTAAGCGTTGCACTCCTCAAACATTCCGATGTTTCTGCGACAATTCGGCAAAAAAAGGGTTGACACTGGCCTTAAGTGCCGCTCATCATGCTGCGCATGGATGAATTTGCTCCACGCCTGCTCGCCAGCGGCGATCTCCCTGCCAGCTACTACCGCGACATGGGTTCGCGATTGAGGAAACTTCGGGCGATGCGCGGCTGGGGCCAGCGCGAGCTTTCCCGCCGAGCGCGTTTCGATCCGGCACGTCTCTCGCGGATCGAGCGCGGGAAGGCCCGGGCGACGCTACCGGAGCTGGTGCGCCTCGGTATGGCGCTCGAGATCGGGCTCGACGAGCTGGTGTTCGGTCCGCCTCCGACGCTGGAAGACGAGTGTGCCCACCTGCAGCGTGAGCTAGTGAGGGCGCTCGACGAGGACGAGTTGGCCTGTGCGCGGCGGCTTCTGCGGGCCTTCGTGCTCGGTCTTCGCGGGCTCCAACTATCAACCTCAGGCTGAAGGGAAGGTCATGCGGCGATCCAAGAACGCTTTTTCGGAGGAGTTCCTCACCCGGCTGGACACGCTCGACAAGGTCGGGTCCGCGCTGGAGGCCGAGCTCGCCGGCCCGTGGAAGGTGCTGGCGATCGAGGAGGGCTTCGGCCTCTACGAGCAATGGCAGGACGTGGAGGACTCTCCCATCGCAGTGTTCACGGACGAGGCGACGGCGCTGAAGTTCTCCGCAGCTCTCTCCGCGGCAAGCCGGGAGCCGCTGTTTTCGCAGGACTCCGAGCCTGATCCGGAGGGGCGCTTCAAGGTGACCTCCTCCCAGGGACGGCAAGAAGGCTGGATCTCCCACTTTCAGGTCCGCGCCGTCGATCTCGCCCACATGGCGGACTACTGCGCCCGCTCACCCGTCGCCCTCGCCGCCCTTCTGTTGGCGGCCGGGGAGGCGACGTTGCGGAAAGCTGGGGAGATTCTGGTGAAGGCCGCGGAAAAGTAGGCGTTGGACGTGGAGATGCGCTACAGACCGTCAAGATTGGAGAACAAGAGCCGCGCCCCCGCAGCCACGTCGAGCTGCAACGTGTAGTTCGGATGGCCTCCGTCGTGAGCCGTGTTGCACATCAGGACTCCCTTGCGGAGGAGGCACGGGTCTGCCCGGCCATTCCGGTCAACATCGCCCAGGGCAAAGGAGTCGCCTCTTTTCCCTAGCTCGAAGTGGAGCCTCTGCCCGACTTGGGTGAAACAGTCCCAATGGCCGTTCGAGACCACGCAGAGATCCGCCTTGTGGTCGCCGTCCAAATCCCCTAGCAGCGGCACGCCGCTGCTAGGGCCGAACCGGCGCTGGAAGTGCACCTTGCCGTCGTGGGCCGTGTCGCAGAGGAGTTGTCCCGCCCGCCACACACACGGGTCGGCTCGACCGTCCCCGTCAATGTCAGCCAGCAGAGGCACGTCTCCCGGCTCGCCAAACCGCTCGAAGGCCGTCGATTGACCCTCGTGGTTGACGTCGCAGCGGAACCTCTCGTGATCGTAGCTACAAACATCATCGCGTCCATCGCCGTCCCAATCCCCGAGAAGCGTCACCGCGGCAGGCCTTCCGTCACGGACGATCTGCAACTCCATCTCTCCTCCGGTGCGGTCGAGGTCGCACGCCACATGAGCCCCGGTAATCGCGCAGATCTCCTGGCCTGGCGATGCCGAAAACCGGCGGACTACGGGCACGAACTCCTCGTCGTTCTTCTGTCTCACGGCCGCGCTCTCCCATCCGGCAATCACCGTCCCGTTCGGCGCGAAGGTGATACGAGAGAAATACTGCTCAAACTGGCGTTCCTGATTGAGCCGGATCTCGCCGGAGACGGGTGTTCCGTTGGGCCGGAACAAGCGGCCATGAACCTCCCAGTTATAGTCCGGTGCCGATCCATCAAAACTGCTCCAGGAAATGAAATAGTTGCCCTGGAGGTCGGTTGCGATCACCGGATAGCGCTGGTCCAACTCGAGTACGTTGTTGACTTGGAACACATCGCCGAGAGGCCATCCGTCTGAGGCAAAGCGGCGAGCAAGGATGACGTTCGTGGTGTCGGGCACCTCTGACTTGTACCAGACGACCATGAACGTGCCGTCGGGGCCCGTGGCGACGACTGGCGCACTCTGGGGCACCCCGTGCTCCGTGCTGACCAACTGTTCAGGCCCGAGCGGCCTACCATCGGCGGCAAGCCGCCGCATATAGATTTCGGCCGGAACCAGGCCAGTAGCACGCGCGTATACGGCAACGAGACTACCGTCGGGCCGTACCGCAAGCGGGTTGCTGGATCCAGCTCCAGATGGCAGAGAGGTATCGTCATTGAGTCTTTGACGAGGTCTAAGCACTCGCCCGTCGCGATCCACGAAGAAGACGAAGGCTCCAACAGCGAGGGAAGGGTCGTCAATGGCTTCCGCAAATAAGGCAAATCCTGAAGGCGTGCGCACGATCGATTCAAAGGCACCATACGAAACCGGGTTGTCAAAACCCGCGGCCCCACGAACAAACGGCAGAGTGATCTCGTCGCTTTGAGGCGCCAGCGACTCATCGTAGTACCGCAGAACCGGGGAGATATGGCCATCGGGGTACTGGCTCTCCCAAAGCACTGCAAAGCCTCGCTCTAAGCCGGCAACGATTGGCCCATTTGGAAAGTCGCCCGTAACCAGGATCCTCGGCTGAATTATTACCTGCCCCTGCGCGTTTAGCGCGCCGGCAAGAAGATCAATTTTGTTGTTGTCTGGCGAGTTGTGGTTATCGGCCCAGAAGACGCCGCACACTCCAGCGTCATCGCAAACTGGCTGGGGGGAGTACTCGGCCTGCACGTTGGAAGGAAAAACAGCTACGACCAAATCCTCTCCCAAGGGTGTCTGCCCGCTTGCCACGCGGGATAGAAAAACCAGCGGCAAAACCAGAAGTGAAATTGGAAGCAGCCGGTTCATGGTAGCGCCATCGGATTAGATAGGATCCCACCCTGGGCCGTGAACTGCTGGAGATACGACGCCACCGTCGCTCGCGTGTTCGCTCGCAGCAACCAACGCAGGCTGAAGCCACCGCCTGTCCCAGACTGAAGATCGACGAGCTCAGGATGAATCAGATCACTCCCGGGAATCCGGATTTCAGAGGTTATCGGAGATCCGTTGTGAGCGAACACACGAAAGCTCAGCGCTCCCGGATTGTCGCCGATTGCCTCCGTGGTCCAACCGACGACGAACCCACCACTTGGCAGATAGGCAACCTGCGGCCGCGCCTGGTGGCCCGCTGCCACGCTGTTGATCTGGAACTCGCCACCTACGAAGTTCCCCTTGGCGTCGAAGAGCTGTCCGAAAATACCGCCAAGATCTCCATCTTGTCCGTAGCTCGACCAGACGACAACCATGTTTCCCGACAGGCTCGCGGCGAGCGCGGGATCACGCTGATCGTACGCCGTCGTGCTATTGGCTCGGAACATCGGACCGACAAGCTTGCCAGTGGCATCGAGCCGCTGACCGAAGACACCTAGCAGCGAACCGTCGAGAACATCGGCGTGCCAGACGACCACATAGCCGCTCGACACCGCCGCTACTCGGGCGCCGTCCTGGAACGCGAGACCGCTCGGGCTCACCTCGATAGCGGCGGCCCCCGTGTTGGCTCCGGCGATCTGAGCCCGGATCGCCGACGTGCCGTCTCCGACGCTCAAATCTCTCCAAACTTCAAGCTTTCCCGGGAGAGGCATAAGCGCGGCCGAAGAGGACTGTGTCGCTGCCGTGGCGGCGGCTCCGGTTTTTGTCAACAGGAGAACCCAGTCGCACTCGGGGTCGCTCAGCTTTTGTTGGCTAGTACATATAGGGCTCGTGATCGTTATCTGCCCGAGTGCTGGGGAGCAGTTGCCAACCGGAACCGCTTGAATGAAATTCGTCGTGGGAGTTTCCCACGAGAGAGTCCATGGACTACCTGTATTCGGACATCCCAAACCTGGAAGACCATTCGTGCTGATTGTTATCGACGAGGTCGTCGAAGTTGGAGGAGGCAAGGTTTGTGGCGGCACATACGCAATGGCGATGGTGCTGCCATCGGAAGCCAAAGCCATCTGCTGGTCATAGGGTACCGGATTACTAATGATCCATTCAGGATGTGCTGGCAACCCGGGGTACGACCTGAACCTGTCCGCGAGCCTCTGCATGTCGACCGCAGACGGCAGGCCCCAGTAGCTCGCGGGAGTCGTCCAAAGTCCAAGCTCCGGAACACCGTAGGTGAATCCCTGGGCCCCTGAGAGGCTACTCAGGTTCGCTGCCTGGCGAAGGTGATATCTCATGTTGACCAAACCATAGCTCGGCGGATTGTCATTGGCGGGCTCGTCATACGGGCCTTCGCCGTTGACGCTGGGCATGGGTCGCGAGTAACCCGCCAGCGTGCTGGGTATCTGGATGGCCCTACGCATGGCAGCTTGAACCGACGTCTCCGAAGAGAGATAGCCCGGGCACAACGTACCTGCGGTGCCGTTCGGGCTGATGGCATGTCCGCTCTGGAACAGATACGACCTCATCCACGGTTTGGGCCAGGGCCCTTCGCCGGCGAAGCTCTCATAGTCCGTACACGTCGCTTGGCCATTCAAGTGGTTGGTGATCAGTACATTGGGCGATGCTGCCTGCACGGCCGAGCCTGAAGCGTCCATCACCGTATTGAGAGTATTTCCGTCCACAGCCGTGGTCGAAAGGGGCATATCGAATCCCGGCGAGAACATCACCGCGAAGCCGGCCATGCGGGCAGCGAGGTATCGTGAGAAATGAGTAACATTGTTGAGGCTTGGATATTTCGGATAAGGGCTGGTGTCGAAGGGATGGATGAGTCCCCCTATCACCAATAACAAGTCCTGGTTCGTCGCCCTCGACACTATGCTATCGAAAGCGTTCCAGTAGGCTGGTTTGGGAATGGAGCAATCGTTGGGATAGGAGCCGACCTGCGAGGCCGGGACTGTGCAGGGCGCCGGCTGTGCGAAAAAAACGTCGGGATCGTTATGCTTCGCGAAATTGTCTGCGGGGGACACCAGGATGGCCGTGAAGTGGTAGTTACCGGTGCCCGAGCCATCCGGGGTACGTGTGGCAAGATACTGACTCCATTGCTGAGTGAAGGTTCCGGGGTGAAGTTGGGCATCGATTTCAACGGCTGGAGCGGACCAAGCGGTATCGCCCACCCAGAAGAACGGCGTCACCTGATCGCCGTAGACGATCGCTGGACAACTGACAAGAACAGGTGGGTTACTCCTTAATAAGCGGCAGTTCTGCGTGGGGAATCCGCGCGAGTATAGTTGCGGCCACGGGGAGGGTATGGGGTTTGGGGGAGTCACGGCAATTGGCCCGGAGGATGGAGTCCACGTCACACCGGCAGAACAATCTTGGCCGCCCGTGACACCTGTACAGCCGGCGACCTGCCACGTCCAGTTTCCAACCGGCAATGCGGTGCGAACCTTGAAATTTTTCGCGGTCGTCGAATTCGTGGTGTCGCCAACCCAGAATGCGTCTTGCGTGAAGGACCATCCGCTCACGGTATTCGTAAAGGTCACCCGCAGGATGAGATCCCTGTACGGATTCCCGGCTCCGCTATTCCAGAAGTTCACATTGCTCGCAATCGTCTGCTCCCAGCAGTTCCACTGCGAGATCGAGCTGCCTCCCGTGCATTGGGCATATCCTCGGCTACTTGCAAGCACCAGTAAGAGGGCCCCGAGAAGGAGCGTTTTCAAGATCAGACATCGGTTCAACCCCATGGCCTCTTCTCCTCGGGCTTCTGGAATCGGCTCGAAGCCGTTCCGAAATCCTAGCTGATAAGAGGGAGCTACGATAGAGCGGAGCTGCTTGCTCCCGCCCTACAACCGCCTGTGTCGGGCCACGGGAATGGCTTCGCGGACTCGTGCCACGCGGTCGCGGTCGATTTCGGCCAGAGCGAGGCCGGGGCCGTCGGAGGCTGTCGCGACGGGGAGGCCCCAGGGGTCCACGATCATGGCGTGGCCCCAGGTGTGGGCGAGGCCGCCGTCGTCGTGCTTGCCGTGCTGGGCTGGGGCGATCACCCAGCATTGGTTCTCGATGGCACGGGCGCGGATCAGCGGCTCCCAGTGATCCTTGCCCGTCGCGAGCGTGAAGGCCGAGGGGATCATCAGCACTTCCGCTCCGTCGTCCGCCAGTTTGCGATACAGCTCCGCGAAGCGAAGGTCGTAGCAGATCGAAAGGCCGAAACGGGCGAGCGGCGTCGCCACCACCGCCGTGGCCTCGCCCGGCTTGCAGGTCGTGGATTCCAGGAAGCTCGGACCGTTGGGCACGTCGACGTCGAAGAGGTGGATCTTGCGGTAGGTAGCGAGCACCGAGCCGTCCGGCCCGTAGAAGACGCTGGTGTTGTAGCAGCGCTCGGCCTCGTCGCTCCTCTCGTTGAACGAGCCCAGCAGGAGGTGGATGCCGAGCCGCCGGGCCAGCTCGGCGAAACGGGTGCCCGTCTTGCCGTCCAGCGGCTCGGCGCGCCGCACCTTCTCCGCGTGCGGCCCCAGGTAGTTCGTGTTCTCGGGAGTTGCCACGAACGCGGCGCCGTGGCCGGCCGCGCGCTCGATGAGCGACCGGGCGCTCTCCCAGTTGGCATCCTCGTCGGACGTGGAGGTGAGCTGAACGGCGGCGGCCAAAAACATGCGCCGTCTTGTAGCACATTCCTGACCCAGGCGTGACGCCACCGTCATGCGGAGCTGCGATTCTGCCATTGGGAGGAAAGGACTCCATGCAGACGCCGACCGCAATGATCGCCCTGCAAGCCACTTTCGCCGCGATGGCCACGATTTCGCTCGCCACCACGTTGCTGGCCGCGGGCCTCGCGCTGCGCTTCCTCGCCCGGCCGCGCCGCCGCGCCTCGCAATTACCGCAGCCGCTGTCTCCCATTTCCGTCCTCAAGCCGCTCTGCGGGCTGGACGACGGCCTCTACGAGAACCTGGCCTCGCTCGCCCGCCAGGAGTATCCCGACTTCGAGATCATTCTGGGCGCCGAGGACCCGGCCGATCCGGCGCTCGCCGCGGCCGAGCGCCTGCGTCGCGATTTTCCGCGCCTGCCCATCACCATCGTTCGCGGCGCTCCGGCCCTGGGCTACAACCCCAAGGTGCGGAACCTCGCGTCGCTCGCCCGGTTCGCCCGGCACGAGCTGCTGCTCATCTCCGACTCCAACGTCCGCGCCCGGCCCGGCTACCTCATGGCCATGGCCTCCGAGATGGCCGTCCCTGGCGTCGGGCTGGTGGCGAGCGCTCTGGCCGGCACCGGCGAGGCGACGGTGGGTGCCCTGCTGGACAATCTGCACTTCAACTCCTTCGTGGCCTCCTCCGTCTGCGCGGCGCAGCTCGTCGGGCACCCCTGCGTGGTGGGCAAGTCGATGCTCATGCGCCGCGGCGAGCTGGAAGCCCTCGGCGGCTGGGCGAGGGTCAAGGACGTGCTCGCCGAGGACTACGTGCTCGGCCAGACGTACGCCCGCGCCGGCTTCCGGGTGGCCCTCTCGCCGCATCCGCTGCCCGCCCTCCATCAGCGGCGCACGGTCGCCCAGTTCGCCGAGCGCCATCTGCGCTGGTCGCAGATGCGCCGCCGCATCTCCCCCGCCTTCTTCGCCGAGCCGCTGCTCAATCCCGTACCGTTCCTTCTGGCCCTGGCGGTCTTCGGAGCTGACTGGCGGATGACGGGCGCGGCCCTGGTCGGAGTCCTGGCCAAGCTGACGGCGGACGCCCTGCTGGCCCGGCGACTGCGGGGCAAAGCGCCGTCCCTGACCCTGCTGGCCCTGGGTACGCCGCTCAAGGACGTGTTGATCCTGGGCATCTGGTGCGTCGCCGTGTTCAAGCCGACGATCTGCTGGCGCGGCCACCGGCTGAAGATCGGCCCCGGCAGCGTGCTCTCGCCGGTTGGCGACTCCATTCTCGAGCCCGCTCCGGCCGGTGCGCTCCAGGAGGTGGCATGATCCGCGCCGCCCTCGCCGCGACCGCGTCGCTGGACCGCTGGCTGCTGGTGACCGTCCGCCGTCTGGAGTCCCGGACGATGACTCGCCTGATGCGCGGCTTCACCCATCTGGGGGACACGGCGAGCTGGCTGCTGGTGGGATTGGTGTTCGGCTTAAGCGGCGGCGAGGGGCCGCGTCATTGCGCTCTGCTGGGCAGCGCGGCGGGGCTGGCTCTCGCCCTCTCCCATCCGCTCAAGCGGGTGTGCCGCCGGCAGCGGCCGGACCGCGGCCCCGGCGGCTTCGCGGCGCTGACGGAGAACCCCGACGCCTTTTCGTTTCCCTCGGGCCACTCCGCCGTGGCCTTCGCCGTAGCCGCCGCCTTCGCCGGCCAGACCGGCGGCCTGGGGACCCTCGCCCTCGTCCTGGCGATCGGCATCGCCGTCTCCCGTATCTATCTCGGCGCTCACTATCCGCTCGACGTAGCCGCCGGCGTCCTCCTGGGGACCTTCGCGGGAACGGCGGCTCGCATCCTGGTGAGTCAATATCCGCTCTTCAAGCTCATGGGCTACGCCGCGCTGGCCGCGATCTCGTAATACCGTTCTCAGATGCATTCTTCACTTCCCGTCCTCGCCGCGGTCGAGATGGGCTACGGCCACCTGCGGGCCGCTCAGGCCCTGGCTTCGGAGCTGGGCACGACGGTGTTGCACGTCGATCGGCCGCCCCTCGTGGCGCCCGAGGAGCTGCGGCTGTGGCGGGCCTCCCGGCGGTTCTACGAGATCACCTCGCGGGCCTCGCAGATCCCCTACGTGGGCGCTCCTCTGCGCTCGCTGTTGGAGTCGATGACGGACATCCCCCATCTTCATCCGCAGCGGGACCTCTCCTCGCCCAACCTCCAGGTGCGCTCGCTCCACCGGCTGTTCGAGAGGGGGCTGGGGCGGGGTCTCGCCGATCACCTGCGGGCCACGGGCGCGCCGCTGGTCGCCACCTTCTTCGTGCCGGCCCTGAGCGCCGACTTTCATCGTTGCGACCAGATCTTCTGCGTCGTCACCGACGTCGACATCAATCGCGCCTGGGTGCCGATCGCGCCGGCGCGGTCGCGCATCGTCTACCTGACGCCGAGCTACCGCGCGGTGCACCGTCTCCAGGCCTATGGCGTGCCCCGGGAACGGATCGAGTACACCGGCTTCCCGCTGCCGCCCGAGCTGCTGGGCGGGCCGGATCTCCCAACGCTGCGCCGCAACCTCGCGGGCCGCCTCGTGCGCCTGGACCGCAAGCGGGTCTTTCGCGAGCAGACCCGCGGCGAGATCCATCACTTCCTGGGCGACCTGCCGGAGGATCAGGAGGGAAAGCCGCCGCTCCTCACCTATACCGTCGGGGGAGCCGGCGCCCAGGCGGACCTCGCCCGGCCGCTGCTGCGGGGCTTGAGAGAGCTGATCGAGGAGGACCGCATCCGTCTCTGCCTCGCGGCCGGTGTGCGAGGCGAGATCGCCGCGAAGTTCCACGAGTGGGTGCGCGAGGCCGGCCTGTACGACCGCCTGGGTCACGGCATCGAGATCTTTCTGGCAGCGAGCCTGGACGAGTACTTCCCCCGTTTCAACGCCTTGCTGGCGGAGACGGACATCCTGTGGACCAAGCCCAGCGAGATGACCTTCTTCTCCGCCCTGGGTCTGCCTCTCATCTTCTCGTATCCGGTGGGCGTCCACGAGCGCTACAACCGGCGCTGGGCGATCGAGAACGGCCCGGGCCTGAAGCAGCGCGATCCCGCCCACGCCTCCTACTGGCTGCGCGAGTGGCTCAACGACGGCACCCTCGCCGGAGCCGCCTGGACCGGCTTCGTGCGGATGCCGAAGTTCGGG
>Ga0134121_10001718_pt1 | contig 20190 bp, 3 predicted proteins | sample KB301_FD_96463 | JGI IMG/M metagenome (GOLD analysis project Ga0134121, IMG submission 96463) | Terrestrial soil microbial communities without Nitrogen fertilizer from Kellogg Biological Station, Michigan, USA - KB3-0-1 | ecosystem: Environmental > Terrestrial > Soil > Unclassified ... | reverse complement strand
TGAGCTTTAGCGGACCGCTGTTGAGATCTGATAAACTTACTGCACCGGTAACATCCCAATCGTTGTAGGTCTGATCATTATTAGACCCGTTAACCGAACAGGATGAACCATTGAAATTAATCACGCTGTTAGTTCCGGGTGAAAAGATTCCGCCGGTATTCCATGTAAAGTTTTGCCCGACACGAATGATTCCATCCGATTGCAGCGTAGAAAGGTCGTTTATCGTTACATCTTTACCCACGGCTAATTCATACGAACCGGTGTTCACCGTACCATAATCCACATTGAGCTTAATAGTAGAAATAGTTGAGCCCGCAGGTATAACCGAATTGTTACCACCTGAAAAAGTAATAATGTTATACGCACTCGTGCCGGTCATATTCCCGGTAATAGTTTTATTTCCTGTTCCATTGTATTCAACTGTGCCTGAACCAGCGCTAAATATTGCGGAGTTTGTCCAGTTGCCGGAAACGTATAATGTTACGCCTGTAATGGACACGTCAGCTATAGTTCCTGAATTGGTTAGGTTTCTTACTCTGAGTTTTAGCGGACCGCTGTTGAGATCTGACATGCTTACTACACCGGTAACATCCCAATCGTTATAAGTCTGATCATCTTTTGACCCGTTAACCGAACAGGATGAGCCATTGAAATTAATTACGCTGTTGGTGCCGGGGGTAAATATTCCGCCGGTATTCCATGTAAAGTTATGCCCGACACGAATTATTCCATCCGATTGCAGTTCTCCGCCTGAGTTTACCACTGCATCCTGCCCCAGGGCTAATTCATACGAATGAGTGTTTACCGTGCCACTATAATTCACATTGAGCGTAACAGCAGAAATAGTTGAACCAGCAGGTATAACCGAATTGTTACCAGCTGAAAAAGTGATAATGTTATACGCACTCGTGCCGGTCATATTCCCGGTAATAGTTTTATTACCTGTTCCATTGAATTCAACTGTGCCTGAACGAGCACTAAATATTCCAGAGTTTGTCCAATTGCCTTTAGATGTTATCCCATAATTACTTGTTGAAACATCTAATGTGCTTGAGGCACCTATGCTGACATCACCATTTACAGTAATGGGGTCATCAAGGGTTTTTGTTCCACCCGTAGAGGTGCTAAAATTATTAAACGTAAGAGGATTTGTATTCGAGGAAATGGAAATTAATTGTGTACCTGATCCGTTAAAATCAAACATGGAAGTTTGTGCAGTAAAATTATCTCCCGTCACACTAAAATTACCTCCGACCGTGTGCGTATAAAAACTTGCATTAAAAGTAGCTCCGGTTTGAATGGTAAAGTTTCCTGTAATTTGTACTGCACCACCTGCCGTTACTACACAAGTACCTCCTGAAAGGTTAAAGTTACCGGCAACTGTAACCGTAGAAGAAGGCGTTGCCTTTGCCCCGCTCCCTGAAAAAGAAATATTGCCATAACCACCTGGCAGTACAGTTTGTGAAGTCGGTGAAACGGATATATAATTAACGGTGCCTGTTGAAGCACTGCTGATGGAACCCGCGCCCACCGATGTGGCACCACTAATATTAAGCGTGTTGGTTCCTATGCTATACACGCCTGCTGTTAAAGCAAGAGTTCCGTTTACACTTAATGATGCCGGATCCTGCGCGGTAGTACCTGCACTGTTGATGGTTAAGTTATTTACCGTGCTTGCAGTGGGTGTGGTAGCAAATAGCCCTGTTGCTGCTCCCCTGAATTCATAATTTGCTGCGCTGCTGAAAGTCTTTGTAGTGGTGGTGACGGAACCTTGTACGCCCGTGGCATTTGAAGTAATAAGTGTTGCCCCTGAGGCCAGTGTAAATGATCCCGTGCCTGATACTACATTGCTGTTACTGTTAATCGTGCTGTTTGCAACAAAGCTGCCGGCAACACTGATGGAACCACCTGTGTAATTGACAGTACCGTTTGCCGTAAGCGTCTTTGCAGATGCAACAGATAATGTTCCTCCCGAAACTTCTAACGTACCTGCTACGCTAAGTGATTGATTGAAGTTTTTTGTCCCGCCATTAGAAATGGTGAGGTTGTTGAATGCAATGGTTGAAGGAGCAGTGGAAGAAATTGTTTGTGTTCCTGTTCCGTTGAAATCGAATGTGGAGGTTTGCGTGTTAAACGCGCTGGCGGTCATTGTCATGTTGCCCGCGACTGTATGCGTGTATGAACCCGCATTAAATGTGCCTCCTGTAGGACCAATAACAAAATCGCCGGCTATTTGCAGCGGACCATTGGCCGTTGCATTGGCAACACCTCCAACGATAGTAAAAGTGCCCGCAACCGTAGTGGTTCCTGATGGTAACGCAAGCACTGTAGAAACGCACTTCAGATTGCCGTAAGCAATGTTGAGGGCCGTAAGTGATCCTCCGTTATTATATGATATGGTGCCTGTGGCAGCACTGCTTAATGTACCGCTTGTTACTACTAAGGTGCCACTAATATTTAGGGTATTAGTTCCTACACTTAATGTTCCTGTGGTTAAATTGAGTGCTCCCAGTACTCCTAAATTTTGATCAAGTGCGGTACCGGAACTGTTAATGGTTAAATTGTTAACGGTGTTTGCATTAGGCGTGGTTGTAAATGTGCCCGTGCCTGCACCTCTGAATTCATAATTGGCTGCACTGCTAAAACTATTTGAGGCGGTAGTGATTGAACCTTGCACTCCGGTTGCATTAAAGGTAATAAGGGTTGCACCTGACGACAATGTAAATGCACCTGTCCCGGAAATTATATTTGTGCCACAATTCAATGTGCTACCTGATGCAACTACCATGGTTTGAAAAGTTGTACTTAATGCAATTGACCCGCTTAATGTCTGAGTGCCGGTTCCATTAAGATTCATTGTTCCTGCTGAAGCGGCATTGAAATTCAACACAGCGCCAGACGCAACTGTAATATTCCCCTTTATTGAATGGCCAGGGGTTGCAGTCATGCCTAAATTGAGAGTTACACCAGTTCCAACTGTTAAATCTCCATTTATTATTAATGCAGAACCACCGGATCCGCTAACACTGTATGAACCTGATGTGCTTTCGAAACTTATATTGTAAAACGTTCTTCCGGATACTGAAAGTGAAGGTGAATTACCTGAACTTCCTCTAAATATAACTGTACTATTTGTATTACAATTCATACCTGCTAAAACAGCACCTGCGCCAGCAGTTGCATTTTGAATATAAGTTCCGTTAAGATTAATCCTATTCGCAGAAGCAGTAGAAAAAGTGCCTGCCGTGCCTTGCTGAATTAAGATTACACCTAATGGGATTGTAGGAGATGGACCTGCATTATTCCAGGTATGCCCCGATAATATTGTAATAGTATTACCACTAACAACGTTGCCATTAGGAACTAATGTTGCAGTTACCCAACTTGAACCATTCCACGTTTGCCAATTGGTTACAATATTTAAATCAACAGGAGTTCCATTACTTCTATAATCACCTGTTGTTTGCGCCCAACTCTTCCCTTCCATCATTCCCAAAACCAAAAAAGCAATCATCACGAGATGCGTTGCTTTTAAAGATCGAAGAGATACTATGCTTCGGGTATTCACATTTGCAAGAGAAATTCTAAAAAAAAAATTTTCGGCGGGGAGTAAAAAGTGCTTCATACGATGGGGAATTGATTTGTGTAGGTGGTATTTACGGTAATGATTCAAAATCAAATTGAGATACCGGTATCAAGGCGTTACGTTACTACGTGTCATCATGATATTTTTAGTATCAAAGAAGATTATGGAGGTATTTGTAAAAAGCAGGTGTTCAATTCGTTCTTCCTTCAGCAGCATCACTGCTTTGGCATTGTCGTTAGTGCTCAAATGTACCCTTTGCATCTAAAAATAAAAGTACAGTTAAGGGGGAATTCTTACCCTGTAATTGAGAGGCAGAACTGTCGGTTCTGCGCGGAGCGAAAAAGTCAACAAACAAAAATCCCCGTCTTATTCAGCAGGGATTTTTTCATTTTCATCTTATTGTTTCACCTTTCACTTCTCCGCCAGCGCCGCCTATTGATACAGCGTGATTATTCCTGTCATCCGTCACAATCACTTTCTCTGTGAGCGCAGGAACAAAATCAATCACGTGAGCAGCCTGCAACAAGCAACCATTCATTACCTCTCACTCAATTACCACCTTTCCCTGTCCCATCATTTTTTCGTTTTGCTTCAAATGATAGACGTAGATACCTGCCGGAAGAGTGCCTCTCTGAATTTCGGATTTTAAACTTCCAATGGTGGATCGCTTTACTTCTCTTCCAAAAACATCATACAGAATAAAATCAAATTCTCCTTTGCCATTGATGGTGATAACTGCTGACTGTGTAAATGGATTTGGGGAAAAAGAAACTTTGAATTGTTTTTCTTCAGCATTAGCTTGTCGTAAAAGGGTTATGAAAGTTTGAATGGGTGTGTAAGAGCTGTATTGAACCGGATCGCTTGAGCATTTTGTTTTTACTCTCCACTGATATGTTGTGTTTGCTGTGAGTCCGGTGATTTTCTTTTTACCGGTGTTAATGCTCTGATTTTTCGTAGTCCATGAAAACGTGCCCAGCGGACGATACTGTACTCTGTAACCGATTCCGCAATCATCAATCGTCCATTTAAGTTTGGCAGAAGTGGAGGTGATGTTTGCAGCAAAACCATTCGTTGGCGGATCACAGGGGAACTGAACAACAGCCGAATCAAGTGAGGTTACTGAACAAGCACTGTTGCCGAAGATGCAGTGATAAGAGCCCGACGCAATAGCATTGTAAAACCAATTAGTAGCTCCGGCAACCGGAACATTATTCAATGTCCATTGATAAGTGCTCCACTCATTCGGGCATAACGGGCCTGATAACTCAAGCGCACAACCCGTGGAACAGGATGAAGGAAGATCACAATGAAGAATCGCACAGGAAACAGAAGATGGAATTCTCACAGCGATAGTTGCTGAAGTACTCGTGTAGCCACCGGGCCAGGTAGCAACACAATACCAATGTCCTGTGCTTAAATCTACTGTCTGACCACTTATAGCGAACCAGATTTGGCCACAATCATTGCGGTACCAATCATAAGATAATGCTCCGGATGGATTGGCCGTTACTGTTGCAGTTGGCCAATAGCCACAAGCGTCAATGTAAGGGCCGGGTGGGTTCAGTGTCAGCGGTTGACCAAATGCATATCCCAAAGAGAAGAGAAAAAAGAAAGTAAGCAGGCAGGTTTTCATTCCCGAAAGATAAGAACTAAGGCCGGGAAAGTCGTGTGAGCTTAAATTAAATCCGGATTTTGCAATTGGTCGAGTAGGGCAAGGGCATTGCAGCCCAAACCCTCTCACGGAACCGTACTTGAAAGTCTCTCCTCACTACGGCTCTTGTCAATCTGAAATTTTGTAGCCTGCATTCCAATGGGCAAATAGTCGGGAATTATTCTGTTGCTCCTTTCGTATCTGCTCAACGGCTAAATAGATGCTTTCGATTTTGTGTTTTCGTTTCCACCATTTGATGAGACGATAGTTGAGCCATGAAAAGACATGCCACAAGTCATTAATGTCCATACACTCCATAGTAGTTGATTCCAACCTTGCACGGTCGAGTTTATCATCGCGGCTATTTCCGTAATGATAAATCGGTGCGTCTTTGAATGTTGTACTCTCGAAGTTTTTGATTCAACCTGGCGCTGGCTGCTTTGCTTATTGTGGCAAGGTATCCAAGAAACTTCTTGCCTGTCTGCCGATTCTTCGCCGACTTGGGTTTGAAGTCGTGTCCTAAGAATGTGAAGATTTGAATTTCATCTTTCCTCTCAGGCAGGTCGCCTTGTTTGCAGTAAACAATCTTTGTCTTCTCTTCATTTACTTCCAATCCGAATTTTCTCAGTCGTTCTTTGTGGCTGCCAACAGTTCTTCCGCCTCTGCTCTTGTGCGATAGTGTATAATCACATCATCTGCATATGGGTACACTCTCCCTTTGGTTTTCACGCTCGCGTCGCTTTGTCTCGACATGTCATCGAAGGTTCACTTGCGTTCATCTCTACTTTACTTACACCTTGCAAACGTTCAGCACCATAGCTTTTGACTACAGTACCTTTGCAAGTGTTTGAGTCTGCCTGCACAGTCCTCACCGGTGGGATTTCCACCATCATTGTTACAGCATTCACAAATATTCAGTCTCCTGCTATTTGCGATTCTTGGCACACGGTGTATCAGAAGAATGAAGTTCAAAATAGATTTTCTTCGTTTCTCATAGAACTGTTGGCTCTCGCAGAACCGACGGTTCTTGCTTTCAATTGCAAAATCCAGGTTTACTATTAATGAATCACAACTCCTTATTTACCAATGAATGATTGCATCCTGGTAAGAATACCTGGTGAAACGTATTCTTTTCATTGTTACGGTATTTTACTTTTGGCTGAATCAGGACATTTGACGAAATAGTCCCGGGCTGTTTTCTTATCAGTAACTTCAACTTATCTCTTTGGGACAAGAACAAACTAAAATGGTTTTGTGTGAACTGAAATCAGTATGGGTGGGGAAAAACAAGCGGCCTTGAATTATATTGGCATTAATGGTACTGATGCTTTTGCAGATCATGAATAAAATTCACTGCGGGCTGAAGAATTGTTGTGATGATGGGAGTTGTCAGAAGTTGATCACCGAGTAGATAGCAAAATTTTTTTACTTCATAAAACACCAAAGCATGAAGCAATATTTACGTTACTTTGGGAGAGTTCTTTCTGTCTTCTTAATTAATGTACTGTTAATCGCAGGTAACAGAGCGAACGCACAAACTACTTACACATGGATTGGTGCTTCTGGAGGAAGTTGGGCCGTATCAACCAATTGGTCGCCGACAAGAACAACTCCGGCAACAACTGATATCATTCAGTTTAACAACGGAACAACGCTGACGGTTACAGCAGTGCCAACACAAACAATACGGCAGCTAATAGTTACAAGCAATACTGATGTAAGCTTATCTTCCACTGCTACTTCTACTCTTACTTTAGGAAGTGCCGCTACTACCAATGTTTTGACGATAAATAGCGCTTCAACACTCCAGATAAGCAGTAGTGCTGCAATTGCAACAACGATTGCATTTCCTGCGCTTGCAACTTTGTCTACCACGATTGCCGGAACACTCATTCTAAATTCAAACACATCCAACAACAATACTCTCAACTTCACTAATCTCACTGCAGCAAACAACACGATTACAGGTTCAATAACCAATAACGGTGGAGTAGTCACTTCAACTGCTGCGACAACAACCTTTGGATCAGGCTCTTCTTATAATCATGCAATGACTGCCGGTACAATTCCAACAGCAACATGGAATATTGCCTCAACTGTCAACATCACTTCTCCAACGTCGACAGTGTTGAGCTTTAATCAAACTTTTGGAAATGTTACAGTTAATAGTGCAGGTACTGTTACAATGAGCGGCAGTCCATCAACTGTTGCGGGCATCCTCACACTCACAAGCGGCGCACTCAATTTAGCAGCGGGTATTACTCTTAATTTGAACGGCACCATAGCGGCAACAGGAACCGGAACACTCTCAACTACCACCACTTCCGTGCTTGCCATTGGAGGCTCAACAGGTGGAAACTATGGAACGCTCAGATTTACTGGTGGCTCTCAAACGATAGGAACATTCACGGTAAACAGAACAGGGGCTTCTCCTTCGGTTGACTTAGGAAATACACTTGTCGTACAGACAGCATTGAATCTGACTTCAGGTTCAGTGACAAATACTGGCGGCGGTTCGCTTACAATGGGTGTTCCTGCAACTGCGGTTACTACTACACGTGGCCTGGGTTCGTTATCTTTTGTTCCTTCCTTTAATTACACCACGGGTGCTTATGCTATTACCTACAACGGAGCTGCAACTTCGTATACTGTCTTAAATGAATTACCACCAGCTTCTACTCCTACTAATGGTATCCTTACAGTTTCGCTTGCTGCCAATACCGTTACTCTTGACAAGGATGCTAACATAGGAACACTGACCACTTCAATCGCGGGTGCAACCTTTAACCTGAATGGATTTACACTTGGGTTATCGCTACTGACATCGGTAAGTAATACAGGAACAATAACAGCCAATGGAGCCACTTCAACTTTAAAGTTCAATGGAACGGTAGCACAGAATTTCAACTTTGCAGGAACATACACGGGTGCTCTCATCAGCAACATGATAATTGACAATTCCTTTTCAACTTCAGGATTGACATTCATTACTACTACCAATATCAATGTGGGCAACCTGACAGTTAATACTTCCCGCTTTTTGACTTTGAATGGTTTGAACATAAATGTGAAAAATGATCTGGATAATAACGGAACCATCACTTCCACTGCAGCCAGCTCCACCATCACGATGAATGGAACATCGGCACAACAAATACAATCGAGTGGCGGCACAGGAATATGGACAACCGGAACGGCAGGCAGACTGCTCAACCTTAATATCAATAACTCAGCAGGAATAACGCTGAATGCAAATACAAGCTTTGCCGTTCAGACACTGCTTACACTTACCGCAGGAACATTCACTGCTACCACATTGACTATAGGTATTCCTGCCACTGCAGTAACCGTAACCCGTCTTGCCGGCTCACTGGCCAATGCTCCTTCGTTCAATTACACAACAGGAGCTTATGCTATTAATTACAATACTGCAGCAACAAATTATACAGTATTGAATGAATTGCCTTCTTCAGCTACTCCTACAAACGGTGTCCTGACGGTTACCACATCTACTACCACAGTGACACTTGATAAAGATGCCAACATAGGAACACTAACTACTTCTGCAGTAGGAGCAACCTTTAACCTGAATGGATTTACACTCGGGTTATCGCTCCTTACATCGGTAAGCAATACGGGAACAATCACAGCTAATGGAGCCACTTCAACTTTAAAGTTCAATGGAACGGTAGCACAGAATTTCAATCCGGCAGGAACATATACAGGTAACCTTATCAGCAATCTTGTTATTGACAATAGTTTTTCTACTTCAGGATTGTCACTGCAGGCGGCTCTCACTACTGTAAGTGTTGGCGCTCTTACAGTGAACGCCTCTCGGTTTTTCACGCTTGCCGGGTTTAATGTGAATGTGAAAAATGATCTGGATAATAACGGAACCATCACTTCTACTACAACCAATTCCACCATCACGATGAATGGAGCATCGGCACACCAGATACAATCGAGCGGTGGCACAGGGGTATGGACAACCGGAACAGCAGGCAGACTGCTCAATCTCAATATCAATAACTCATCAGGAGTAACGCTGAATTCAAATACAAGCTTCGCCGTTCAGACGCTGCTGACACTTACCGCAGGAACATTCACTGCAACTACATTGACTATAGGTATTCCTGCCACAGCAGTAACCGTAACCCGTCTTGCCGGCTCACTTGCCAATGTTCCGGCTTTCAATTACACAACAGGAGCGTATGCGATCAATTACAATACTGCAGCAACAAATTATACAGTATTGAATGAATTGCCTTCTTCAGCTACTCCTACAAATGGTTTCCTGACGGTTTCAACCTCAACAACAACGGTCACTCTTGATAAGAATGCCAATATAGGTCGCCTCGCGAATTCAGCAGCAGGAGCAACATGCAACCTTAATGGCTTTACCCTGGGTTTATCTGATGCAACACCCACATCAAATAGCGGGACGATTAATGCAAGTGCTTCCACGTCTGCTATTTTGCTTAATGGGACGGTTTCACAAACCTTTACTCCCGGAACTGTAACGGCTCCTAACATTGCAAACCTGTTAGTTACCAATACAAATGCTTCAGGTGCTAAAATGGGATCTGCTAATAATAATTTCGGCAACATAACTATCCAAAGCGCTTCTCTGTTTGACCTTGTTACTTTATCTCAGAATGTGCAGGGTTCTATTTCGAACAACGGAACTTTCACCACTACTTCTGCCACTATAACCATGAACGGCTCTTCTGCTCAAATCATTTCAGGCAGTGGAATATGGCAAACCTCTGCAGGAACAGGAAGATTGAATGCGCTTACCATGAACAATACAAGTGGTGGTGTTGATCTGCAAACAAACTTAGCAATCCAGTCAACACTCACGCTCACAAACGGGGCATTGAGCACGAGTAACGGTTCTACTCTTACTATAGGTGTCGCTGCTACAAATGTTGCGATGACAAGAACAAATGGTTCTCTATCGCTTACGCCTAACTTTGGATATACGACCGGATCGTATTCTGTTACTTATGGAAATGGAACTGCAGTACCGGCTATAACTACAGGAAATGAAATTCCAACTACAGCTTCCGGGTTTGTAACCGGTCCATTTGTAATTAACAATCCTACCAATGGAGTTAACCTTAATGCCAGTATTACCATTGGAGGAAATAGCACACTTACTCTTACAACCGGAGCTTTCTCTATTGGTTCAAATGTATTGACACTTACAGGAACAATTACAGTGACCAGCGGAACACTTGTCGGAGGAGCCAGCTCTGATATTATTTTTCAAAATGGCGCAAGTGCTGTAAGCGCATCTCTTCCGGCTGTAACAAATGGTCTGCAGAATTTAACGATTAATAAGCCAACAGTTACAGTTTCTGAGACAGGAAATAATACTATCAATGGTTCGCTTACATTAACTGCAGGAATATTTTCTATAGGTGGTTTCACTCTTACTCTCAATGGAGGGATATCTGTTGGCGCTGGTACGTTAACCGGTGGAACTACTTCCAATGTAACAGTGAGCGGAACTGCTTCTAATCTTAGTTTACCTGCAATCACCAGTGGTCTGTTAAACCTCACCATAAATCGTGCAAACGGAGTTACTCTTGGTGCTGCTCTTACAGTAGGAACATCTACTACAGGTGCGCTTACGCTCACCAACGGATTGCTTACAACAACCTCTGCTAACCTGCTTACCATTGCCAATACAAATGTTACAGGTGTTACAGGCTTTTCATCTTCCTCTTATGTGAATGGACCTTTAGCAAGAACTTTTCCTGCATCACTCGCAAGCGGTTCCACTTATTCTTTTCCGGTTGGTAAGAGTTTATATCAATTGTACCAGATGATCAATCCTACAACAAGTTCCGGAGGGACGGTTGTGATTACTGCTGAAGTATTCGATGGTGATGCAGGCGGTACTGCGGGCTCAGGTGTGAACTCTTTAAATACAAACAGGTATTGGAATGTTATTAAGACGGGAGCAGGTACTCTTACTTCTGCCGGGCAGGTTAGCTTAACAGAAACTACTCCCGTGCTTACCTCATCAAATGTCATCTGCAACTCACCCACACAAGCAGGTACTTATTCTTTGATTGGGAGCACGGTGGCAGGTAATGTAATTACGTCGCAGGCAAATGCCAGCGTTCCTGTTGTGTTAGGATATTTTGTAGTTGGAACAGTTGGAACTCTTTCAGGAACCTATACAGTGGGATCATCGGGAAATTTCCAGAAGTTATATCAGGTCGCGAATATTTTAAATGCTGCCACAGTAACGGGCAATGTTGTTTTTGAATTGCAGAGCGACTATGACGGAACAACGGGAGAAAATTTCCCGATCAACTTTATTCAGTATGCTACAAGCGGAGGAAGCTGGACAGCGACCATCAGACCTGCTACCGGGGTCACCACCCGCACCACTTCCGGTAATCCGGGGTCCAATGTAAATTTCATTAACCTGAATGGCGTTGACAATCTCACCTTCGATGGAAGAGCAGGAGGAACGGGTTCTGCAATCGGATGGATTATCCGGAACACACAAACGGCAGCCACCTTCACACCAGCGTTCTTATTTATCAATGATGCAACCAACAATGTTTTGGAATACCTTCAGATAGAAGGACAAAACACTTCCACGACGAGCGGAACTATTTTATTCAGTACTACCACCGGCACCACAGGTAATGATAACAACACGATTTCATTTTGCTCCATCCGTGACCGAAGTGATGCTTCAGGAACACCTGCTAATGGAATATACGCTGCAGGAACATCAGCCAAAGAAAATAGCGGGGTACAAATTCTCAGCAACAATATTTTTAACTTCTTCAACACATCCGGCTCAGCCGGAGTGAAGGTGACAACCGGCAACAGCGACTGGACTATTTCCGGCAACAGTTTCTACCAAACTTCAACCAGGGCAGGAACGAGTACTGCTGACCATTACGGAATATTTTACCAGAACACCGGTGCAGGAACAACAGTAACAATTGAAAATAATTTCATCGGTGGAGGCGCATCAGGTGCCGGTGGTTCTGCGTGGACAATTACCGGTGGTGTGCTTAACCGGTTTGTAGGAATTCGTGCCGACATTATTACATCGGGCACAGGGAACATCAACGGGAACACCATTCAGAACATCGTATGGACTGCAACCGGAAGTTCTGCAGGGCTGCCGGGAATTTTTACAGGTCTCTATACTACTAACGGTGGATTTAATATAGGAACAACTTCAGCCAATACGGTTGGCTCGACTACTGCTGCCGGTTCTATAAGCATAACTACCGGCACTACCGGTGCAAACAGCTATGGAATGGGGCACGATGGCTCAAGCGGAACCATCAACTATAGTAACAATCAGATTGGAGGCATCAACCTGTTGGGTACCACTACCTCTATGTCACACAACTTCACTGGGATACTGTATTCTCAGGCAGGTTCTGCGACCACCCGAACAATCTCATCCAACACCATCGGAAGCACAACTATTTCAAATAGCATTAACGCATCGAATATCTCAGTATCAGCAACAGCGCAAAGTGTAATCGGAATTAGCATGAGCGGCGGTGCTAATGCGGTGACTATTTCAGGTAACACCATTGCAAATCTTAATAACGCTTATGCGGGTACTGCCGCAGGATTGCTTACAGGAATCAACAGTCCTTTTGCTCCGAACACCATCACAGGCAATTCCATCTACAACTTGTCATCGGGTTCGCAAACAACAGGAACCGGGGCGAGTGCTTCTGTCGCAGGTATTGTGGTGAGCGCAACTGCCGCCAACGGTCACACCATCTCACAAAATATTGTTCATTCTTTAACCAACTCTGCCGCTTCTGCATCGGTAAATATTGTCGGCATATTCTATAACCCCGCAAGCGGAGGAACTAATAGTGTGGACAGAAACTTAGTTCATTCGCTTTCATCAGCTACAACCTCAACAACTGCTACCATCAATGGCATCATGATTAATACGGGAACAGCCACCATTGCGAACAACATGGTGCGCCTCGGCATTAAGCCTGATGGAAGTTCAATCACAACAGGATATATAATTAACGGCATTAATGAAGTAAATACAACCGGTCCAAACAATTTTTATTTTAATAGTGTATATATAGGAGGAAGCGGAGTTGTATCTTCCTCAAATACTTTTTCTTTTTTAAGTGCGGTTACATCGGGCGCGCGTTTAATTGAGGATAATATTTTTTGGAATGCAAGATCAAACACAAGCGGGGCGGGCAAGAACTATGCAATTAAGATTGCCGCTACAACAGGGCTTACCTCTAACTATAACGACCTCTTTGCTAATGGTACCGGTGCTGTTTTAGGAGCTAACGGGGGAACAGATTATTCAAATCTTCAGGCATGGCAGCAGGGAACGACATTCGATGCTAATAGTATCAGCGCTGATCCCATGTTTATTAATCCTACCGGAAACAATACTGCTGTTGATCTTCATATACAGCCATCTCCGGCACCTGCGCCTATTGAGGGCATCGGGACCAATATTGCCGCGGTAACCCTCGATTATGACGGACAGACAAGAGCGAGCTTTACACCTGTAGATATGGGAGCGGATGCAGATAACTTTACTGCGAGTGATGTGACTCCTCCTACTATTTCCTATACAGCCATTCCCGCTAACACTTCATCCACCGCCTCACCTTATGTGTTTACTCCCGTAACCATTACAGATAATTCAGGCGTCAATTCAAGCAGCGGAACGAAGCCACGCCTTTATTACAAAAAGTCAGGAGATGCCAATGACCTTACAGGATGGAAGTTTGTTGAAGCCACTAATGCATCTTCTCCCTTTTCTTTTACTTTTGATTATACACTTCTAAATGATGGCGGGGTTTCAGCAAGTGACGTTATACAATATTTCGTAGTTGCGCAAGACCTTGCCACCACTCCGAACGTTGCCATCAGCTCTGGTTTTTTTAATGCTCCTCCATCCAGCGTTGCACTTACATCAACAGCATTCCCGATTGGCGGAACAATAAACAGCTTTACGATTCTTCCTACCCAGGGTACTGTTACAGTCGGAGCTGGCGGTAACTATCCTGCCTTTACAACGGCAACAGGTTTATTCAATGCTATCAACTCAACCACGCTCACAGGTAACATAACAGTGAATGTTGTTTCAGACATTACCATTGAAGACGGAACCAATAAATTGAATCAATGGGCAGAAAGCGGAGCCGGCAATTACACCCTAACCATTCAATCCGATAATGGAACCACCCGTACCATCAGCGGCTCGTACATAGGATCAGCCACTGCGAACAACGGCTTGTTTCGATTTGACGGAGCCGACAGGGTAACTATCAGCGGAGGTACAGGATCACAGCGTCAGCTTGTGTTCAGAAATACGAATACTGCGGCAAGTAATTTTAATGCCACCATGCAGTTGCTCAATGACGCTACCAACAATACAATAAATAATTGCGTCATTGAAGGCGCAACAGCTATTTCTGCCGGTACCAATGGGGTTATATACATTGGAACAACAACGGGTACAACAGGGAACGATAACATTACAATTGACCGGTGCGATATCAGGGACCTCACCACTGCATCTGCTACTCCTGTTAATTGCATTTATGCTAACGGAAATGTAACAGCAGGAAAAGAAAACAGCAATGTGAATATTATCAATTGTAATATTTTTAATTTCTTCCTTGCCTCCAATGATCACTATGGAATATTAATTTCCTCAGGAAACACCGGCTGGACAATTACCGGAAACAGTTTCTATCAAACAGCTTCAAGAAATGTAACCGGAGCTTCAGCGATTGAAGGAGGACTTTCAATCAACAATACTTCCGGAAATGGATTTACAGTTCAGAATAATTTCATTGGCGGACAAGCTGCCGGTTGCGGAGGCGCTGCATGGACAATGACCGGATCCGGGGTATTTCTCGGTATGAGAATATCTGTTGGAACAACCACTGCAACAAGCATTCAGAACAACACGATTCAAAATATTTCCAACACCACTTCAAGCACTTCAACAACACATGCTGCTATATACATTTTGAACGGATCAGTTAATTGCGGGAACACCACTGCAAATACCGTCGGCAGTCAGTCAGTAACAGGAAGCATCACGTTTACAGGATCGGGAACATCGGCTCAGCTTACAGGAATTCTTGTTGCGAACGGAACACCGGGTGTCATAAACATTTCAAACAACACGATTGGTGGAATCACTATTGCAGGAGCAGGAACTACAATATTCAGAGGAATCAACACGCAAGGCGCGCCTACCTCAGCATTAACTATAAGTGGAAATACGATTGGAAGTACAACGGTTGCGAACAGCATCAACAATGCAACCAACCAGGTTACCTCCGGAATTGTTTCTTCAGCAACTTCGAGTGCAAACAATTTTACCACCAACATAATAGCAAATCTTTCAAGTACAGCAGGAGGAACATCAGCACAAATCGTTGGTATTTCCACCTCCGGAACAGGAACAAATACAATTTCAACAAACACTATTTCAACTCTGAGCAATGCAAATGCAAATGTTGGAACAACAAGTTCAGCGTCAGTGCTCGGAATTTCTACCACCTCCACAGGAATACAAACGATAACTCAAAATAGCATTTCCGGACTAAGTAACTCAGCGGCAAGCGGTGCAGTGGTTGTTTCCGGAATCTGTCTGAACGGTGGAGCCGTCCATGTTGTGTCAAGAAATTTTGCTCATAGTTTTTCTACTTCTTCAATCACTGCCGTTCAACATGGAATAAACATGGCGTCTGCTTCCGCAGGAGTGACTTTGAAAAACAATATGGTTCGCCTTGGCATTGATGCAAGCGGTAATTCCGTAGCAACATCTGCCTCTATTATTGGAATATTAAAAGCAACAACCGTTAACTCTAATATTTATCATAACAGTATATATATAGGAGGAAGCGGGGTTGCAGGCGGAACGGTAAATACCGCAGCCTTCCAGCGAACCGGAACAGCCACGGATGATATTCGTGATAACATTTTTGTGAACGCCCGTTCCAACGCATCCGGAACAGCTTTGCATTATGCATATATATTGAATGCAATTACCACGGTAACTAGTGATTATAATATTTACAATGCCACTGGAACAGGCGGGAATGTTGCGAGTATAAATGCCGGAACAACCGCTCTAAGCCTGCAGGGTTTAAGAGCATCACTTGCCGGCCAGGATTTGCATTCAGGAGTTGGCGATCCTTCCTTCGTAAATGCAACAGGAAATTCTTCAGCAGTTGATCTACATGTGAACAGCAGTACTCCTGCAGAAGCCACGGGTATAAACATTGCCACAGTCACTGATGATTATGACGGACAAGCAAGATCATCTTTTACTCCCGTTGATATTGGTGCTGATGCAGGAAACTTTAATGCACTCACCGCATCAACGGATGTGTTTACACCTGCTATTTCTTATACAGTCCTTCCCAACCAGGGAAATTGCGGAGGAGCAGGAACAGTTACTCTTACTGCAACCATTACGGATGTCGGCACCGGTGTTCCGGTCAGCGGAGGAAATGTTCCAAGAATTTATTTCAGAAGATCAGCACCCGCTCCCACTTCATGGGCGAGCAACCCGGGAACTCTTCAAACAGGAAACGGGAATAACGGAACCTGGAGTTTTGTAATTGATTATTCCTTGTTGGCACTCACTCCTGTCGCAGGTGAAACCTATCAATATTATGTTGTAGCGCAAGACCAGGCTACCAATCCAACCAATCCGAATATATGGTTCAGTAAATACGACGCGACAACTCCTGTGTTTACGAATAACGATGTAAATAACCAGGCAACCGCTCCCACCACTCCTGATTCATACACGATTGTTACAGCGCTCTCGGGAACTGTATATGTAGGTACAGGTGCAGGCACACCTTCTTATCCAACATTCAATGGTGCTTCAGGATTATTCAGTGCCCTCAATGCAGGTGCCCTTTCAGGAAACCTCACGGTGATCGTTCAGCAGACAAGCATTACAGAACCTGCTACAGTTACATTTCTGAATGCTGTTTCTTCCTGCAGTGGTGGACCTTATACCATAACCATTCAACCCGCGAGTGCTGCAACATATACCATAAGCGGCAGCACCACTACTGCATTAATCGGTTTTGCAGGAGCATCCAATGTTACGATTGACGGAAGCTTTAGCGGCTCAGGACGCTGGCTGAGATTTACGAATGCTCTTTCTACTTCCAATGTGATTTTCTTCAAAGACAATTCGAATAACATTACCGTGAAAAATTGTCTTCTTGATGAAGCTGTTTCATCTTCTGCTTCTGCTATAGTCAACATCGCGACTTGTACTGCTGCAGGCACCGGCAACAGCTTTCTAACCTTTGACAATAATAAAATAGGCAGTTCAAGCTTCGCTGTAAATGTTGTGCTCTCAAACGGTTCCGCGGTTTCACCCAATCACGACAATACCTTTACCACCAATGAGATCTTCAACTTCCTTGACTTTAGCCATTCCACGTCGTATGGAATGAAGATTACCCCGACCGGCAATGGTGGAAACTGGAACATCAGCGACAACAGTATTTACAATACAGGAATTAATGGACAGAGCCCTCAAACCGGCTTGAGTTTTCTTCCCGGCTCCTCATCAAACGGAAATATCATTTCCGGAAATTTCATTGGAGGCAGCTCCCCCAACTGCGGAACGGGTGGTTCTGTGGCTTATTGGGGAAATAGTTACGACAACTTTTCCTGCGGGATAAATGAAATTGATGTTATAAGTGTGAATGCAGGAACAATAACTATAAGCGAAAACACGATACAAAGAATTCAAAACCAAAATTCTGCAGGGAGTGGAATTGTAGTGTTTACTATTGCCGGCAGCACTTTAGCTGATATTAACAACAACCACGTGGGTAATTCCAATGGTGTTACAAATGATCAGGTATATACCGCTGGCGGAAGTGATGGAAGCTTTTCCTGTTTCGATCCCGGGTTTATCTATGGAATTAAAAGCACCACCTCCTCTGCGCTTAATGTTACCGGTAACATTTTCTATTACCTCGCTCAGTTGGGTAGCGTTGATGGAGGATATGCATATGGAATTTCACATACGGGTTCAGGCGCTGTAAACATTACAGGGAATACAATTATAGGAGCACAAGCGGTAAGTTACGGGTTGGGTTCTTTGAATTGCTATGGTATATATGTTTCCCCTTCGGCTTCTACAAGTGGCAATATAATAAGTCAAAATGTAATTGACGGACCTTACATTCTGTTTTCATCTTTCACTTCCGGTTATAGCCCGGCAAATGTTGGCATATATGCGAGCGGATCCAATCTCACGGGCACCATCAGTAAAAACACCATTTATAAATTAGCCAACGGTGCTTACGGATCCGGATCATCGCCGGCATCTGAAGGAATTTGGCTGGCTGGAAGTGGCAACTGGACAGTTGCAAACAATCAGATCTCACTTCAGAATAATGGTTCAACTTCCCCCGATGGACTTTATGGTATTGAAGATAACCTCACCTCAGGGTCAACATTGAATTGCTTCTATAACTCTGTTCTCCTTTACGGATCGCAAAGTTCAGGAGGCAGTAATGCTTCTTTTACATTTTTCCGTTACCCGGGTGGAACAGGAACCGTAGCGGGCAGTACTTTGCTGCTCAAGGATAATATTTTTATTAACAACCGTACTGGTGGAGGCGGAGGTGTCAGTCATTATGCGATTGCCAATTACGGCACAAGTAATTTTGCTACGGGCTGGGCGGCCGGTGCATCCAATTATAATTTCCTTGCTTCCCGCAGTGCAAGCACTTTGGGAATATGGGGGTCAACCAATGAGACATTTGCAAATTGGAAGACTGCATCCTCGGGTGACGCCAATAGTCAAAATGCTTTGGCAGTTGCATCAGGTAATTCATCAGCTACCCAGGTGAATCCTTCAGAGCTATTCACGAATTTGAGCACTGCTGATTTTCATATTGTAACGAATCCCCCCGCTGCCCCCTATCCATTTGCATTCGTAGAAAATATGGGAACATCCGTTTCTCCAACTGTTACTGATGATATTGATGGTGTCACACGGTCAGTTTCAACTCCGGATATAGGTGTGGATGAATTCGCGGCTTGCACCAGTCCGGATTTCACAGGTCTTAATCCGGATTATTGTACAGGTGATGGAGCTTCTTTGCTTGTCCCGAACGGTTCCGGTGGCACCTTCAGTGGAACAGGTGTTATTTTTTCGGGGTCAGATTACTATTTTGATCCGGGGACCGCAGGTATCGGAGGCCCCTACGACATTACTTATACGAATGCTTGCGGAAGTATATCTTATCCTACCACAGCCCATGCTTTGCCATCGGTTACACTTGATCCATTCTCAAAAGTTTGTGAGAGTGATCCGCCTTTTACTCTCACGGGTGGATCGCCTGCCGGAGGGGTTTACTATGTTGACAACGTTTCTGCAACCTCATTTAATCCGGGGACTGCGGGCGCCGGTCCTCACAATATTAAGTACATCTATACAGATGATTACGGATGCCAAAGTTTTGCTGAGACTACTCTTACTGTTAATGCAAATCCAACAGTTAGCATCAGCGGTAGTTCATCCTTATGCACCGGCAGCAACACCTTGCTCACCGCAAATCCAACAGCAGGTAGCGGTTCGATTGCAGGTTATCAATGGAAAGAAAGTGGTGCCGATATTAGTGGTGCTGTCAATGCCACATACACAGCAACAGCAGCAGGAAGCTACACGGTTGAAGTCACTAACAGCGAGGGTTGTGCTAACATTTCATCAGCATTCGCAGTAACAGAAAATGCAAATCCCACCACAAGCATCAGTGGTAATTCTTCTTTCTGCTCAGGCAGCAGCACACTACTCTCATCAAACGCAACGGCAGGCAGCGGAACGATCAGCAGTTACCAATGGAAAGAAAGCAACGTTGACATTAGCGGCGCAACGAATGCTACGTACACAGCAACAGCT
>Ga0134121_10001717_pt1 | contig 20198 bp, 6 predicted proteins | sample KB301_FD_96463 | JGI IMG/M metagenome (GOLD analysis project Ga0134121, IMG submission 96463) | Terrestrial soil microbial communities without Nitrogen fertilizer from Kellogg Biological Station, Michigan, USA - KB3-0-1 | ecosystem: Environmental > Terrestrial > Soil > Unclassified ... | reverse complement strand
TGAGCTTCGATCTGTCGGTCTACGACATCTTTGGGCTGCTGTCGGTGGGGGGCGCGTTGGTGCTTCCGGAGCCGTGGGCGGCGCGGGAGCCGTCGCGTTGGCGGGAGTTGGTGGAGGCCTACGCTGTGACGGTGTGGAACTCGGTGCCAGCGCTGCTGGAGATGTTCGTGGAGAACCAGGGAGAGGTTGCGGTGGCGGCGCCGTTGCGTCTGGCGCTGCTGAGCGGGGACTGGATTCCGCTGCGCTTGCCGGAGCGGATTCGGGCTCTGTGCCCGGGTGTGGAGGTGGTGAGCCTGGGCGGCGCGACAGAGGCTTCGATCTGGTCGATCCTGCACCGGATCGGGGAGGTGGACGCGGGCTGGTCGAGCATTCCGTACGGTCGCCCGATGGTCAACCAGCGGTTCCATGTGTTGGCCGCGGATCTGGAGCCGCGTCCGCTGTGGGTGCCGGGTTCGTTGTACATCGGCGGCGTCGGTCTGGCGCTGGGCTACTGGCGCGACGAGGAGAAGACGTCGTCGAGCTTCGTGGTGCATCCGCGCACGGGAGAGCGTCTGTACCGGACGGGGGACCTGGGCAGGTATCTGCCCGGCGGCGAGATCGAGTTTCTGGGCCGCGAGGACTTTCAGGTCAAGGTTCAGGGCTACCGCATCGAGTTGGGTGAGATCGAGTCGGTGCTGGAGCAGCATCCGGCGGTTCGCGCCGCGGTGGTGACGGCGGTGGGCGCGCCGCGCACCAACCGCCGGCTGGTCGCCTACGTGGTGGCCGACCGCGCCGCCGAAACCAAGCTCATGGCGCCCGCCGGCGCCGTCTCGATCCGGCCCGACCTGGCGCCTGTGCCGGTGCTCTCCGCCCATGCCGGGCAGCTCGAAAAGCTCGAGTTCAAGCTGAGCGAGCCAGGCTTGCGGCGCGGCGACGGACGGCGCCCTGCCGTCGATCTGATCGGCAACGCCGACCCTGCCGAGCTGGCCGACGTCTACCTTGGCCGCCGCAGCCACCGGGAGTTCCAGCCCGAGCCGGTATCGCTCTCCGACCTCGGAGGCCTCTTCGGCTCGCTGCTGCAGATCGAGCTGGAGCAGCTGCCTTTCCCGAAGTATCGCTATCCTTCGGCGGGCAACCTCTATCCCGTGCAGGCGTACCTCTTCGTCCGCCCTGGCGGAGTCGCGGGGCTGGCTGCCGGCGTCTACTACCACCATCCCCGCGAGCACCGGCTGGTGCTGCTCGCGGAGGGCGACCTGATCGGCCGTGACGCACACTATCCAGTCAATCAGAAGAGCTTCGAGTCCTCCGCATTCTCCATCTTCCTGGTCGGGAGGCTGGCCGCCATCGAGCCAATTTATGGCCCCATGGCGCTCGACTACGCGATGCTGGAAGCGGGTTACATGAGCCAGCTGCTGATGATGATCGCTCCCGAGTGCTCGCTGGGCCTCTGTCCGGTGGGTTCGCTCACCGATTTCGACAGCCTGCGCGATAGTTTCGGGCTCGACGACGGCGACGTGCTGTTGTACTCGCTGCTTGGCGGACGCCCGCGGCAGGGGAGCTACACGGCGGCAGCCGAGGCGCCCGCGGCCGGCGAGGGTGTTGCCGTGCCGGCCTCCGGCGCCGTGAGCAGCCCGCAGCCTCCCCGCGGCTCCGCCGCCAGGACGCCGGCCGAAGCGACCCTGGAGAGTGAGATCGAGCAGCTGGAGCTCAAGCTCAGCCAGCCCGGCATTCGACGCGATCTGGTGGAAAGTCCCGCGGTCGATCTGGTCCGCCCCGAGCTGGACTCCGAGCTGTTGCGCGCCTATCGGCGACGAGCCAGCTTCCGCAAGCTCCTGTCCCGTCCGGTCCCGTTCAGTGATCTCAGCCGCCTGCTGGCAGCGCTGATGCCACTCGATCTCGCAGCCCTGCCGCTGCCGAAATACCGCTACCCGTCGGCGGGAGACCTCCATCCCGTGCAGGTCTATGCGTACGTCGGGCCCGGTCGGGTTGAAGGGCTGGCTGGCGGTCTCTACTACTACCACTCGAAGTGGCACCGGCTGGTGCTGCTGGACGAGCGGGAGCTCGACGCGGACATCCATTTTCCGGTGAACCAAGACCTTTTCGAGCAGTCCGCGTTCTCGCTTTTCCTCGTCGCCCGCATGAGCGCCATCGCCCCCATCTACGGCGAGCGCGCCCGCGCCTACTCCCTGCTGGAGGCCGGTGCGATGAGCCAGCTCCTGATGACGGTCGCACCCGACCTGCGCTTGGGGCTGTGCCCGATCGGGAACATGGCTTTCGAGCGCGTCCGCGCGCGCTTCGATCTGCACGATGACGACGTGCTGCTCCATTCGTTGGTGGGAGGAGGGATCGCCGACGAGCTGGCCCTGGTGGCCATCACCAGCGGCGACCAGGCGGCCCCGGCGACCGCCGGTGCCCCGACGGCCGCCGAATCGGGGGAGTTGTTCCTGGATCGCCTGCGCGCTCACCTGCAGGAGAAGCTGCCGGCCTACATGGTTCCAGCTCATTTTGTCGTCCTCGAGCAGTTTCCACTGTCGCCAAACGGCAAGGTGGACCGGCGGGCACTGCCCTCGGTGACCCTCTCCTCGGCGGACGCATCGACAAGTTACGCGCCGCCGCGCAACGCGCTCGAGGAGCAGCTGGCCCGGATCTGGGAGAGCCTGCTGGGAGTCGCGCAGGTTGGGATTCACGATAACTTCTTCGCCCTCGGCGGCGACTCCGTCAAGGGCGTCCAGCTTCTCGCGCGAGCTCGCCACCTCGGCATCGAGCTCTCGGTTCGCCATCTCTTCGAGCGCCAGACCATCGCCGAGATCGTGGCGACCCTGAGATCGGAGTGGGTCGGCGATTTCGCCTCGGCCGGCGGTCCCATGCCGCTCTTGCCCGGCCAGTACCTTTGGCTCGCAGGCGGCAGCGAAGGCAACGCCCACACGCTTTGGCTCACCCTGGAGCCTGGAATCGGGCTGGCGACGATCGAGGCGGCGCTGGCGAATGTGATTGGCCATCAGGAGGCGCTCGGGATACAGCTCGAACGCACCGCCGCCGGTTGGCAGCAGGCCGCGGCCGGGCGCAGGCCCGTGCTCCTCGAGATCGACCTCTCCCTGTGCGACCCCGCGGCGCGCGCGGGAGTGGCCGCAGCGGAGCTCGGGGCGCTGGCGGCAGGTCTTGGACCGCTGGCCGGGCAGCTGGTGGGCTGCGTGCTGTTCCGCCTGGGAGCTGAAGCTCGCCTGGGGTTGGCCCTGCATGGCCTGGTTGCCGACGGGGAGTCCCTGCCGATTCTCCTCGCCGAGATCGAGGCGCAGCTGCGCGGCGACGTCGAGAGCCGCCCGGGCAGGTTCGGACGTGCCGTCCGGCAATTCACCGACCGTGTGCTCGCGGAAGAGGTACGGGAAGAGATCCCGTTCTGGTTGGCGCAGGACGCCGGCCATCGGCTGCCGCTCGCAGTGCCGGCGCCCGGAGGTGAGAGGGAGAGCCGCGGGGTCGAGGCGGTCTGGCTGGAGCCGGCAGAGACCGCCCTGCTCACCGGCACGGTGCTCGCAACCTATCGCGCCCGCCTCGACGAGGTGTTGCTCGCGGCGGTCGCCGGAGCCCTGGCCGAGTGGACGAGCAGCAGGACCGTTCGACTCGACATTCTCCGCCGGCCGTTGCCGGAGGAAGTGGACAGGCTGGACCTCTCGCGCCTGGTGGGTTGCTTCGCCGCCGTCTTTCCGCTCGGGCTCGATCTCACCGCGGCGGCGAACGAGAGCGAGCTCCTGGGTGCGGTCAAGGAAACGTGGCGGAGAATCCCGGCGGGCGGCAGCGGCTACAGTCTGTTGCGCCACCTCCACCCGGACGCAGGGCTGGTGCAGCGGCTCTCCGAGCTGCCGCAAAGCGACGTTCTCTTCGTCGCTTCCGGAGCGCCGGGCGACCCCCGTATACGGGCTTGCAGCGCGGCCGGCGTGAGTGGCTATGGCCTCGAAATCCAGGCGCGCCTGGAGCAGGAGAGGCTGGTGATCGAGTGGGCCTGGAACGGCGTCGAAGGGCTCCGGGAGGTCGCGGCCGGGTTGGGCCGGGCGTCTCTGGCGACCCTGCGGTCCCTGATCGCGCAGTCGGCGTCGGCGGATGCGGCGCGCTACCTGCCCACCGACTTCCCAATCGCCGGATTGAACCAGGAAGAGCTCGACGAGATCATGGAGTCGTTCGGGAATGACGCCGACTAGCCGAGCCTGCGCGCGATGGTGAAACAGGCGAACGTCGAGGACATCTATCCCCTCTCGCCGCTGCAGGAGGGAATGCTCTTTCACTCCCTTCTCGAACCCGGCTGCGGCCTCTATGTCGACCAGATCGTCACCGCGGTCACGGATCCTCGGGGCTTTGATCTCGGTGCCCTGCGCTTCGCCTGCCAACGGCTTGCGGCCAGGCATTCGGTGCTGCGGACCGCCTTCCACTGGCGCCAGGACAAGCCGCGCCAGATCGTTCTCCGGCAGGTTGAGCTGCCGGTTGCGGAGCTCGACTGGCGGGCTTTGCCGCCGGACGCCCAGACGAAGGAGCTGGAGCTGTTCCTGCGGGCCGATCGCCTTCGTGGTTTCGACCTTGCCGTGCCGCCGCTCGTGCGGCTGACGCAGATCCGCCAGAGCACCGAGCGCTGCCACCTCGTGGTCACCTATCACCACGCCCTGATGGATGCCTGGTCGGTGCCGATCGTCTTCAGCGAGCTGATGGCGTTCTACCAGGCCTACCGGCAGGGTGAAGAGCTCGAGCTGCCAGGCACCCGCCCCTACCGCGACTACATCGCCTGGCTGGAGAAGCAGGACCGGCAGGCCGCCGAGGCCTATTGGAGAGGCACGCTGGGGAGCTTCACCTCGCCGACCAGCCTCGGAGTCGACCGCGCCTCGATCCAGGACGGGGAACCCGGCAAGGTCGCGGTCGCGCTTGCGGAAGCTCTGAGCGCAGCCCTCGAGCAGCTCGCGCGCCGCCATCAGGCGACCTTGAACACGCTCGTCCAGGGAGCCTGGGCGTTGTTGTTGAGCCGCTATGGCGGCGAGCGCGACACGGTTTTCGGGGTCACGGTTTCGGGGCGGCCGCCGCGGCTCGCCGGAGTGGAAACCATGGTGGGCCTCTTCATCAACACCCTGCCGCTGCGGGTGTGCGTCGAGCCGGAAGCGGGCCTCGCCGCCTGGTTGCGCCGCCTGTGCGCGCTCTCGTTCGACCTCCAGCTCTACGAGTACTCAGCGCTCGCCGACATCCAGCGGTGGATCGGCTTCCCCGCCGGCTTGCCGCTGTTCGAGAGCATCGTCGTCTTCGAGAACATCCCCGGCGTCCCGGCGAGCGATGGGTCGCGCCCGGATGCCTTCGCGCTCGGCGAGTCGCGCTATATGGCGCGGAGCAATCTTCCCCTCGCCCTGGTCGCCAGGCCTGGCCGAGCGCTGACCCTGGAGATCCTCTTCGATGGCGGTCGGTTCGACAGCGCCACGGTCGACAGGATGCTGCGCCATCTCGTTCACCTGCTGTCGTCGTTCCCGGACGGCGAACAGGGACGCCTGGCCGATCTGTCGCTGCTGGCGCCGAGCGAACGCGAGCAGATCCTCCGCGACGGCAACGGCATCGAGACGGCCTATCCGCGCCTCTCGATCCCCCAGCTCTTCGCGTTGCAGGTCGAGCGGTCTCCCGGCGCCGTCGCCGTCATCCAGGGTGAGGAGGTCCTTACCTATCGGGATCTCGCCCTGCGGTCCAGTGAGTTGGCCCGCTGCCTGCAGGCCAGCGGAGCGGGTCCCGACGTTCTGGTTGGGCTGCTCGCCGAGCGCTCGCCCGCGGCCATCGCCGGCATGCTGGGCATCCTGCAGGCTGGCGCCGCCTTCCTGCCACTCGATCCCGCCTGGCCTGACGAACGGCTGTCGCTGGTCCTGCGGGAGGCCGGGGTCCGCATCGTCCTGGCCGCGGAGCGCTTTGCTTCCCGCTGCTCGGACGCGGGTCTCACGGTCCTCGTGCTGGGCGCGGCGGTGCCCGTGGCGACCGCCGCCGCCTTGGCTCCCTGCGCGGTGACGCCGGACCACCTCGCCTACGTGATGTTCACCTCGGGTTCCAGCGGCGTGCCCAAAGGGGTGGCGATTACCCACCGCAACATCGTGCGCCTGGTTCGAGACACCGACTACCTGCACCCCGACTCCGGCTCGGTCTTCCTCCATTCCGCTCCGATGACGTTCGACGCGTCGACGGTGGAGATCTGGGGAGCGCTGCTCAATGGCGGCCGGTTGGTCATCCTGCCGGCGGGTTTCACCCTGGCAGAGATCGCCGGCGCCGTGCAACGCCACGGGATCGACACCGTTTGGCTGACGGCCGCGTTGCTCCACGAGATGGTGGACCAGCACCTGACCGGCCTTTCCGGCGTCGCCCACGTGCTGGTGGGCGGCGACGTCGTCTCTCCCGCGCCGGTGCGGCGGTTGCTCGCCGCGTTTCCCGGGTGCGAGGTCATCGACGGCTATGGGCCCACCGAGAACACCACCTTCACGACGGTCTTTTGCCGGGCCGGGGGCGACGAGGTCCCGGATCCGCTGCCCATCGGCCGTCCGATCGCCAATAGTCAAGCCTACATTCTCGATGCGGACTTCCAGCCGGTGCCGGCCGGCGTCCGCGGCGAGCTCTTCGCCGGCGGCGAGGGCCTGGCTCGCGGCTATTACCGGCGGCCCGATCTCACCGCCGAGAAGTTCCTTCCTCATCCTTTCTCCGACCGCCCCGGCGCTCGCCTGTACCGCACCGGGGATGTCGCGCGGCACCAGGTGGACGGCACCATCGAGTTCCTCGGGCGCTACGATCATCAGGTCAAGATCCGCGGCTACCTGATCGAGCTGGGAGAGATCGAAGCGGTGTTGGCGCGGCATCCCCAGGTCCGCGAGTCGATCGTCCTGGTCGTCGACTCACCGGCCGGCGGCAAGGAGCTGGCCGCCTTCGTCGTGCCGGATGAGACCGCGGCTTTCGGTGTCGAGGGGCTGCGCAGCGCGCTGGAACGCCAGCTCCCCGCGGCGATGGTGCCGGCGCTGCTGGCGCTGCGTCAGAGCCTGCCGCTGACGCCGAACGGCAAAGTGGACCGCAAAGCGCTCGCGGCTTCCCTCGCGACGGAGCCGCTGCGCTCCGCTGCCGCCACGATGCCCCGAGACCCGCTGGAGTTGGCGCTGCTCGGGATCTGGGAAGATATTTTCACTCGGCGGCCGATCGGCATTCACGATGACTTCTTGGACTTGGGAGGCCATTCCCTGCTGGCGCTCCGCCTGGTCGCCCGGCTGCGCCGGCGCTTCGGCCGCGAGCTGCCGCTCGCCAGCTTCTTTTCTGCCGGCACGATCGCCGGAGTGGCCGAGTTGCTGCGCCAGGAGAGCGATTCGTCACCCGTTCCCTCCTGCCTGGTAGCGATCCAGCCGGAAGGGACGCAGACGCCTTTTTTCTGTGTGCATCCAGGGGGAGGCAACGTGTTCTGCTACACCACCCTGGCCTACCATCTCGGCCTGGACCGCCCCTTCTACGGTCTGCAGGCGCGCGGCCGGGAAGAGGGGGATGAGCCGCTCACCACGGTGGCCGAGATGGCGTCCCTCTACCTCGAAGCCGTCCGGCGGGTGCAGCCGCTGGGCCCGTACCTCCTCGGCGGCTGGTCGTTCGGTGGTCTCGTCGCCTATGAGATGGCGCAGCGGCTGATAGCGGCCGGCGCCGAGGTGGGTGTGGTAGCCTTGCTCGACGTTGGGCTGTGGAGCACATCCAGCGTGCAGGACGACGCGGAGGTGCTCGCCGACCTTCTCGCTCCGCAAGTACGGATTCCACCCGAAGAGCTGCGCCGGCTCGGCGGCCTCGAGGAGCAGCTCGAGCGAGTTCTGGACGTTGCCCGGCAGCACGAATTACTAACCTTCGACATCGACGTAGCCCACGCCCGGCGCCTGTATCGCGTCTATCGCGCGAACTCTGAGGCCGCTCGTGCGTATAAGCCTCAGGTTTATCCCGGCTCCTTGGTCCTCTTCAGGGGCCTCAACCAGACTGGCAAGGCGCCAGACGATCCGACGCTGGGATGGGGAGAGATGGCCTTGAGCGGGGTCGAGATCCACGAGATTCCCGCGCCGCACGAAACCCTGGTGCTCGAGCCGGGAGTCCGTGTCCTGGCCGAGCGGCTCATGTCGTGCTTCGAGCGGGCTGTGTCGAGCAGGCTGTCCGATCTCGGTTCCGCGTTCAATAGACCCTAGTCAGGAGGAGACATGTCGATTCGGCAGGATCTTTCCTTTTCAGTGCGGACGTTGTTGCGGAAGCCGGGCTTCCTGGCCACGGCGCTGATCACCTTGTCTCTCAGCCTGGGAGCGGCGACCGCCGTTTTCTCAGTCGTCAATACCGTTTTGCTTCGCCCCCTCCCCTTCAAGGCCGCCGATCGCCTCATCGTGCTGTGGAACCAGAAGGTGCTGCAGGACGTTCCACGGCTGAAGATCTCCATCCCGGAGTTCCTGGACTACCAGAAGAGCAAGGCCTTCGAGCAACTGGCGGCGTACTACCCCTGGAGCTACACGATGACCGGCAGGCAGGAGCCGGTTCGCATCCTCGGCGTTGCGACATCAGCCTCCCTGTTCCCGGCGCTGGGAGTCCACGCCGAGCTGGGCCGGGTCTTCACGCGGGACGACGATCAGCCCGGAAAGGAGTTGGTCGTGGTCCTGAGTCACGGGTTCTGGCAGCGCCAGTTCGCTCGCGACCGCTCCGTGCTGGGCCGCACGCTCAATCTCGACGGTCAGATCTACAAGGTGATCGGAGTCATGTCTCCGGATTTCGACTTCCCGGAACCGGACGTGGCGCTGTGGGTCCCGCTCGCCATCGATCCCGCGGACCTGCCCACTCGCAATGCCCGGCAGCTCAACGTCGTCGGCCGTCTCGCTCCCGGTGTCAGCGTCGAGCAGGCACAGGCGGAGATGAACGCACTCGCCGCTACCATGCTGAAGGACTATCCCACCATCTACCGGGCGGAGAACGGCTGGGGAATTCTCGTCATCCCGCTCACCGAGGAGATCGTCGGCAAGGTTCGCTCCGGCCTGCTGCTGCTTTTCGGCGCCGTCGTCCTGGTGCTGCTCATCGCCTGCGCCAACGTCGCCAATCTCCTGCTGGTGCGAGCGACGGGCCGGCAGCGGGAGATCGCCGTTCGGGTCGCCCTCGGCTCGAGCCGGCGGCGGTTGATCCAACAGCTGCTGACCGAGAGCCTCGTGCTATCCCTGCTCGGCGGCGTGCTGGGCCTGCTGCTGGGGTTGTGGGCCACCCGCCTCCTGGTCGTCCTGGCGGCGGAGAACATTCCACGCTTCCATGCCGTCCACCTGGAGCCGGAGGTTTTTGCCTTTGGGATTTTGCTCTCCGTGGTGACCGGTTTGCTGTTCGGCCTGGCTCCGGCCTTCATCAGCGCGCGGCCTGACCTGACGAAGTCGTTGAAGGAAGGCAGCCGGGGCAGCGGCATGGGGGTCGCCCGCAACCGCCTGCGCGCGGTGCTGGTGGTCGCCGAAGTGGCCCTGACGCTGGTCCTCTTGATCGGCGCCGGCCTGATGACCAAGAGCTTCGTTCGCCTGCAGCGGGTCAATCCCGGCTTCAACGCGGAGCACGTCCTGGTCGCGGAATTGGCGCTGCCTTTTCAAAAATACGGCAAGGCCACCGACTTCCAGGGCTTTTTCGACCGCTATATGAGCGCCGTCGCAACCCTGCCCGGCGTCGAGCACGTGGGTGCTGTCGCCGTGCCCCCTTTCAGCACCGAGCTGACATGGTCCGGCGACCTGGCGCCCGAGGGCGACCAGGGCGTTGCCACCAAGTCCCAGGGCAAGGTGGAGACCTTCATCGCCACGCCCGGCTATGCGAAGGCGATCGGCTTGACGCTCCTGCGGGGTCGATTCGTCTCCGATCAGGACGTCAAGCAGTCGCCGCCCGTCACCGTCATCGACGACGTGTTGGCGCATCGCTACTGGCCGGACGAGGATCCGATCGGCAAGCGGCTGAAGTCGGGGGGCCCGGGCTCCAAGAGCCCGGCGATCGAGGTCGTGGGCGTTGTCCGCCATATCAAGCGCGAATCCCTCGACGGCGAATCGCTCCCCCAGGTGTACATCCCGTTGCGGCAGGCACCCTTCCGCTGGCCCGGGCGCATGGGAGTTGCAGTGCGCACGGCGTCCGACCCGGCGGCATCGATCGCGGGCATGCGCGCCAAGCTGAGCGAGATCGATCGCGACCAGCCCTTTGCCAGTATCGATACCATGCAAAGGATTCTCTCGTCCTCGATCTCGCGCCCGCGGTTTCTGACCTGGCTGCTGACCAGCTTCGCGCTCGTCGCCCTGATCGTCGCCTCGGTCGGGCTCTACGGCGTCCTCGCCTACTGGGTGTCGCAGCGCCGCGGCGAGATCGGCATGCGCATGGCCCTCGGCGCCTATCGCAAGGACGTCCTCTGGCTCGTTTTGGGCCAGGGCATGGCGCTGACCTTCGCCGGTCTCGTCGTCGGCGGGCTCGCGGCCGTGTGGCTGACCCGCGCCATGAAAAACCTGCTGTTCGAGGTGAGCACGGTAGATCCGCTGATCTTTGCCGGCTCCGTGGTGCTGCTGACCTTGATCTCGTTGCTCGCCTGCCAGATCCCGGCTTGGCGGGCGGCGCAGATGGACCCCGGCGTGACGCTGCGCTATGAATAGGACGGAGGTGGCGGGCCAGCAAGCGGATACCCTCCGCGGACCGCACGTTCCGGTGCGCTTCAGCGAGGAGACCAAGCGTCTCCATGGCCGCCTGGGAGCGGCCAACCGAGAGTTCCTGGAGTACGTCGAGCGGCACCCGGAATGCCTATTGCGCTCGAGCTTCGCGGCCCTCGACGCCCACCCCGAGCTCCTCCTGTTCCGGGTGCATTCCTGGCCGGTGTTCCTGGACGCCGAAACGGTTGCCGGGATCACCCGCGTCGCCGTGGGGATCACCCGGCTGCTCGAGAGCGTTCCCCAGCGGTTTTTCGGCAACGACCCGGAAGCTCTCGCCGACTTTTACGGCCACCCGAAGAAGGATATGCAGTTGATCGCCACGCTCCTGGAGCGGCCCGGTCATCTGGGCACCCTGCTGGCCCGCGGCGATTTCATCGCCGGCGAGGCCGGCTTCCAATGCCTCGAGGTCAATCTCAGCAGTAACGTCGGCGGCTGGCAGACCTCGATCTGGGACCAGCTGTACCGGTCCACGCCGCCGGTCGCCGGCTTCCTGAAAGATTCCGGGCTGCGGGTTTCGACCACGGAGACGATGGCGGCTCTCTTCGAGCACCTGATCGAGCAGGCCGCCGCCGCGGGTCTCGGGGCGGGCTCCGAGCTCAACGTGCTGTTCGCGATCCCGCCGAGCAAGCTCGGCGATCTCAGGTTTCGCGATCTCGTCAATCAGATCTACGGGCGTCTCCTGGACCAGCTTCGGGGTTGGCGAGGTGAGGTCCTGGTCAGCCGGTACGAAGACCTCCAGGCTCGCGATGACAAGATTTATTTTTCAGGCCGCCGGATTCACGTGATGGTCGAACATTACGGCAGCATCGTACCGCGCGACGTTTTCTATTCTTTTCTCGCCGGAAACCTGCTGCTCGTCAATGGGCCCGTGAGCCGTATTCTCGACGACCGCCGGAACCTGGCTCTGCTTTCGCAGTATCAGGATTCCGATTTTTTCGATGCCGAGGAGAGCGCTCTCGTGCGCTCGCACGTCCCCTGGACACGGAACGTCAGCCGCGAGCACGGCGACTACCGGGGCGAGCGGGTCTACCTTCCGGACCTGCTGCTCGCCTGCCGCGAGCGCTTGGTCTTGAAGCACGTCGTCTCGTCGTGCGGCGAGAAAGTGCTGTTCGGAGCGGCGATGTCTCAGCAGGCCTGGGAGGCCGCGGTGGCCGGCGCCATGGCGGAGGAGGGGCAGTGGATCGTCCAGGAGTTGGTTGAATTCCAGCCCTACTGGAGCCAGACCGGGCTTTCCGAATGCGCTCCGCACGACCTCGTCTGGGGCTTTTTCGTCTTCGGCGACCGTTACGGCGGCGGCTTCCTGCGGGTCAGGCGCAGGGGGCCGGTCGGCGCCATCAACTCGGCGCAGGGGGCTGAGGAGGCCATCCTCTTTGAAGTCGCGGGCCGTGAGAGCGCCGTTGCGGCGCAGGAACCTGGGCGGTGAACCTGCCCGAGGAGCTCAGGCGGCGCCACGCGCGACTCTCGCCCCATGCGCTCAGTTTTCTCGAATTCGCCGCCGCCGACCCGCTTCGCCAGCGCCGCCTCGACTTCTGGAATAGCGGTCTACCGGACTGGATCCTGTCCTATCCCTATCAGTTGCAGTCGTGGCCCACCCTGCTCTCGGGTCCCAAGCTCCAGGAGGTCAGCGAGATCAGCACCGGAATCTGCAGGCTGATCAAGTCGCTCCCCGAGCGCCTCTTCGAAGGAAGCGCCGAAAGGCTTTCGAGCTACTACGGTCTGCCGGTGGCGACGTTGGAGGAGCTTCTTGCCGGTCCTTCCGGCATCGAGGGCGCCCTGGCGCGGGGTGACTACATTGACACCGCGTCCGGCCTCAAGTGCCTCGAAATGAATCTGTCGGCGCAGATCGGGGGTTGGCAGCTCCGCCTGTGGGCGGACGCCTTTCAAAGCCATGGATGCTTCACCGAGTTCGTGGCGCAAGAGGGTCTCAAGCTCGTCTACCACGATCCATTCACCATCCTCCTCAACCATATTGTCGCGGCGGCCGTTCAATCTCCCGCCGGCGAAGGGCCGGAGCTCAACGTCTGCTCCGTCTGCGCGCCGGACGTCTGGGGTCCCCATTCGCCGGCCATCATTCGCGCCTTCGACCAGGAGTACCGCCAGTTCCTTCGTTCCCACTTCGATCGGGAAGGATCTTTCGTCTGCTGCGGCTACGACCTCCTGCGCAACTCGGGAGGGCGGATCTTCCTGGGCCAGCAGCGAATCCACGTGCTGCTCGAATACAACGTCACGCAGACGCCCCCTTTCGTCATCGACAGCTTCAACCGCCAGGAGGTCCATCTCTACAACGGACCCATGTGCCAGATCTGGAACGATAAGCGCAATCTCGCCCTCCTCTCCGAATACCAGGACTCGGGTCTGTTCGATGCCGGCGAGACGGCGTTCCTGCGGACTCACCTGCCGTGGACGCGGCTGGTGGTTGCCGAGTTCACGGAGCACCAGGGCGAGCGCGTCTTTCTGCCCGACCTTGTCCTCGCCCGGCGAGAGTCACTGGTTCTCAAACAGGCCCTGGCTGCCCGCGGCGAAGCGGTTTTCATCGGCCGGTCGACGTCCCCTGAAAGATGGGAGAAGGTCTTGGCGACCGCAATCAACCAGGGCGCCTGGGTGGTGCAGGAGGAGGTTGAATCCCTGCCCTATCTCTACCAGCGGGGGGAGTCCGGCGCCATGCTCCACGACGTCGTCTGGGGGCTCTTCGCTTTCGGCGACACGTTCGGCGGCGGTTTTCTGCGCATGATCCCGACGGGGCAGCACGGCGTCATCAACTCGGCCCAAGGGGCGACAGAGGGGATCTTCTTCGCAGTTGAAGAGCCTTGATGAGGCAGAGTTTGCATCAGAGTAGTTTTTGAGCGCAAATTTGCCGTAGACTCCTAAGCATGAGCGAAAGAGTCTTGCGGACTCGGAGCGGCGATGATCCTATCGCTAAGTTGCGCGGCTACGAGAACAATCATTGTCTGATCGCCCCGGCTCGAGCTTGCCGTTTTTGTGAGGAGGCCAGCGCGGAGACGCCCATCGACGGAACGCTTTGTAACGAAATAGAAAAATCTTGCGGCGATTCCGAGAACCTTCAGGTTGCCCTTTTTCTCGCGGCGCTGGGTCTGCTGGCTCGGCGCTATGGCGCGCAGGAGGCGTTGTTGGTTGCCATCGCGCCGTCCAAATGCATGGAGGGCGCAGCGCCGGACCCCCTTTTCCTTCGCTTGGAAGTCGACGAAGGCTCATCTTCTGATCAGTATTTTCGATCCCTTGCCGGCGAGCTCGATCAGGCGCGGGCACAAACCGGTTGCTCCCTGCTGCGGGTGCGGGAGGAGCTGGGCCTGGAGACGTTGGAGCCCCTGTATCGTCACCTCATCGCCTTTCGCCATGATCGCTGGATGACCGCGATCCGCGACGCCCCGGAGCTCGCGCTGCTCTTCGAAGTTCGCCATCATGACGGTATCGCACGTCTCGTGATTCATTACGATGCCGCCCGTGTCGCCCCGGAAGTTATCGATCAGCTCGCCGGGCATTACCTGCGGACGCTCGAGTTTCTATTGCGCAACCCGGAGAGAAAGCTTTCCGGGCTCGATCTTCTCCTGGCCGCCGAGAGACATCGGATCGTCGTCGAGCTCAACGATACGGCAGTGTCACGTCCGGAAGGCCTCTCGTTGCATGGGCTTTTCGAGCGGCAGGTCAGGCTTACTCCCGACGCGCCGGCCCTGCACAGCGGCCCGCTGACCTTGACCTACCATGAGCTCAACCAGCGGGCGAATCGCCTGGCTCATTACCTGAGGACTCAGCTCGGAGCTCGCGCCGGTGAAAACGTGGGGCTGCTCGTGCCCCGCTCGACACAGATGATCGTAGGGATTCTGGGTATCCTCAAATCAGGCGCCGCTTACGTTCCCATCGATCCGGCCTATCCTCCGGAAGTGGTGGCTGCCACGCTGGAGGACGCCGGCATTCGCACTCTACTGCTCGATTCCGGTCTCCTGCGCCAGGCGGGCGTTTTCACCGGCGATCTCTTCTTCATGGACCTTCAATTGCAGGGCCTGGAAACGCCGGCTGAAGATCCGCGAGTGGACTTGGAGGATACGAGCGCAGCGTACGTCATCTATACCTCCGGTTCCACCGGTAAGCGGAAGGGTGTCGTCGTCGCCCACGGTGCGATCGCCAACACCATTCTGTGGCGCAACGAGCTGTATGGTTTCGGTTCACAGTCCCTCGCGCTTCAAATACCGTCGTATACATTTGACAGCTCGGTCGAGGACTTCTTCGGCATGCTTACGTCCGGCGGAGCGCTGTTGCTTACGGCCGGCGAACAGCGCTCCGACAGCCGGTCGATGAAGCTGTTGATCGAGAGCCGGGGAGTGACGCATTTTCTGATCACTCCAAGTTATCACCGGGCATTTCTTCTCGAGTTGGAGACCGGTTGGCAGATCGCCGGCCTGTCCTCGCTGGAGGTGGTAACCATCGCCGGAGAAGAGATCACGCCGGACCTCGTGCTGCTGCATCACAAGTACCTGCCAGGCGTCACGCTGATCAACGAGTACGGACCGACCGAGAATGCCGTGTGCTCGACGGCCTGCGTGCTGGCTCCCAACTGTGCCACCGTGCCGATCGGGAGACCGATCGCCAACGTTACGGCCTTCGTTCTGGACTCGCAATTGCGAGTCCTGCCGCAAGGCGCCAAGGGTGAGTTGTTCGTGGCCGGCCCGGGTTTGGCCAGAGGTTACCTCAACCGGCAGGACCTTACCGCGGAGCGGTTCATTCCGAACCCGCTGCAAGGTCGCGCCGGCGAGCGTTTATACCGCACGGGCGATCTTGCGAGTTGGACCGGCGACGGGCAGCTCGCCTTCTGGGGCCGGGCCGACGATCAGGTCAAAGTTCGGGGCTTTCGGATCGAGCCGGGCGAGATCGAAGCCGTTCTGCGCGGCCACCCGCGAGTAGCGGACGTCGCCGTCGTCTGCCAGGAAAATAAAAAAAACGAAAAGTATCTGGTCGCCTACCTGGTGGGGCCCAAGGGGCCGGAGCTGGCGGAGATCCGCTCCCATCTGGCGGCGAGGCTGCCGCATTTCATGGTACCGGATTTCTTCAGAACCATGGATAAGCTTCCCGTCAACGCGCATGGCAAAGTCGATCGCAAACAACTCATGGCGCGCGACCTCTTCGCGGCAGCGGAGCGCACGGAACCCATGGAGGAGGCGACGGCGATCGAAGGCGCCTTGCTGGGAATCTGGAGAGAGACCCTGGGCCAGCACGATATAGGCATGGGACACGACTTCTTCGAAAATGGCGGTAATTCGCTCTCCGTCCTGACCATCATTGCCAAGGTGCGCCAAGGCTTGAAGGTCGAGCTCGCCATCGACGATCTCTATACTTTTTCGACGGTCAAGAAGCTGGCTTCGAGAATCGAGGGCGCGCTGGCACCCGCTGGCGGCAGCAACGGCATGCACGCAGGTCGACGAGGAGCTCCATGAGCACACGACGAGAGGATGCGGGGGACTTCGACATCGTCATTTGTGGCGGTGGGCTGGCGGGCCTCTGTCTGGCGCGGCAGCTGAGCATGAACCATCGCGAGTGGACAGTATTGCTCATCGACCGGTTGAGCCGGCCTCTGCCGGAGGCCGAGTTCAAGGTCGGCGAGTCGACGATCGAGGTCGGGGCCTACTATCTGTCGCACACCTTGGGTCTGCACGATCACCTGGAGCAGGACCAGTTGGAGAAGCTTGGGCTCCGCTATTTTTACGGCGGCGGTCACGGTCCCTTGTCGGAGCGGGGCGAGTTTGGAGTGGCGAAATTCCTGCCGGCCAAGTCGTATCAGATCAGCCGCGGCAGACTGGAGAACCATCTGCGCCAGCTGGTCGTGGAGGCTGGAGTCTGCGTCGAAGAAGGGTGCAGCGTCAGCGACATCGAGATACGGCCTGAGGCGGAGCGCCGCGAGATTCGCTACCGGCGCGCAGACGGCGTGGAAAAGTCAGTGCAAGCCAGATGGGCGATCGATGCGATGGGGCGGAGGCGATACCTGCAGGGGAAATTCGATTTGCGGAAGGACGATCACGGCGTCTTCAACGCCGCTTGGTTTCGTGTCACCGGAGAGGTCGATATCGACGAGATGGTGCCTCCCAGCGAGACGCGCTGGCATGAGCGTGTAGCGGATCGGCGCTGGCACTCCACCAATCACCTGATGGGCCCGGGTTACTGGGTTTGGCTGATCCCCTTGGCCGGCGACAGGACCAGTGTCGGCATCGTCGCCTCGGGCAAGCTGCACTCTCTGGCGGACTACAATACGTATGACAAGGCTCTGGCGTGGCTGGAGGAGCACGAGCCGGACGTGGTAAAGCATCTCACCGGCCGGGAAGTCCTCGATTTCAAAATATTGCCGAACTATAGCTATTCTTCGAAGCAGGTGTTTTCCTCCGACCGGTGGGCGTGTGTCGGCGATGCCGGTGTCTTCGTCGATCCCTATTACTCAGTGGGCACCAACATGATCGGGTACAACAACCGGCTGCTGCAGAAGATCCTGGAGCTGGATTTTCAGCAGCACGATACCCGGGACTTCGTCGCTTTCGCCAATCAGTACTTCCTGTCGTTGACGCAAACCCTCGCGCACAGTATCCACTCCGCTTATCCTTTCTTCGATAACGGCCCGGTCATGGTGCTCAAGACCGCCTGGGACTATTTTGTCGGTTGGGGGGTTTCGGATCCACAGTTCTATTACGAAACCTACCTCGATCCGAAGGTCAGCGGGGTGATCAGCACCCTCCTCTCGGCGACCGTCGTGACGCAGGCGAGAATGCTGCGTCTCTTCGAGGATTGGGCGAAACTGCCAACGGCGTCGCTCGAGGTCGAATTCGTGGATTACTTCGTCGACCTGCCGACCTTGCGGGCGCTCTTCCTGCGGAATCTGCCGCCACTCCAGACGAAGGATCTGGGTTTGGTCGTCAAGAGCATCAGGGATGGCGCGGAACGAATCGAAGAGTTGGCGCAGGTCGTCTTTTTTTTCGCCGTGGAGTGCGTCTTGCCTGAGCAGGCCCACCTCTTCAGCGAGCGGCCCTGGCTGAACGTCGCCGCGATCAGTCTCAACAGCGAGAGCTGGGAGGCGGACGGCCTCTTCCAGCCGAAGACGAAGCCGCGTGATCTCCGCGGCCTCGAGGAGGAGATCCGGAGTCTCTTCTGCCGTCAATGATCAGGTTCGCTTTCACGATCAGTTCGCCCTGTGAAATTGATCTCGGTCCGCCAATCGCCTTGAGGTCCATCAAGATAGAAAACAGGTGCCCTTGGCAGGGCGCGAATCAATGGGTTGGTTGGCTCTTTCCCAGGGCTCGCGCCCTGGGCTGGGAGTGTGCCGCCCTCCGGGCTGGTTCAACGAAATCGGCGGACCCCTCTTTACAATCTCGCCGTCTCGCTCTGGTCAATTCCAACACAGGCAGGTGTCCGGGGTTTGTGCGTCGAGTCCGTTAAGTCGCAATCCCACCGTCTCGCTCTGGTCAATTCCAACGACGGTAAGGCCGTCCGACAGGGACTCCTCGACCTCATCTCGGCGTCGCAATCCCACCGTCTCGCTCTGGGTAATTCCGAGAATCGCCAACTCGCCGTGAGGGATTCCCGCGGGTGTACAGACACACTCCTAGCCAGGCCGTAAGGACATGTCACGATAACCTATGAGCCTGTCGGAAAACCTTTCCACCGGCCCAACGGGTCGGGAGACCCCAGCCCAGGGCTGAGGCCGAAGGCCGATGCCCTGGGAAAAGGGCACCCCATCCATGCGGCCTGAAGGGCCGCGAGAACTTGCACGCCTGGTTCTTCTCGCACGTACCGAGGCGCTGAGCGACATCGTCGGCAACCTCAAGAAGATCTCGAATGACTGGCTGGCTTCCCAGCCGCGGCCCTCCACAACAACGCAGGACCAACGGTCTCGCGGCCCTTCAGGCCGCACTGCGTTGTCAATCTCTCCACCCAGGGCATCGGCCTTCGGCCTCAGCCCTGGGCTCCGTTCTCCCGGCCCGTTGGGCCGGACGGGCCGGCCATTCACTGCTCAGGGCAATTCCGAGATTCGCGGCAGTATCCCTGCCATCGTGCTGAATGAAAAAGTCGCAATCCCACCGTCTCGCTTTGGTCAATTCCAACAGACATACGGCAATGGGGCATCCGGCCTCAAGCTTCCGGGAAGTCGCAATCCCACCGTCTCGCTCTGGTCAATTCCAACGCACCGACAACTTTGGCCATGATGGCTTCGGGCCGGTGAAGAAGAAGTCGCAATCCCACCGTCTCGCTCTGGTCAATTCCAACATAAACGTGACCCGAAATCCTTCAACGGGCAATGTGGAGTGTCGCAATCCCACCGTCTCGCTCTGGTCAATTCCAACTCAACATGCCGACGGCCGACGAGAGCAAGGCCCCAATCCTGGAGAGTCGCAATCCCACCGTCTCGCTCTGGTCAATTCCAACACCGACGACGACAACTGAGCCAGCCGCGACCCCCATCTCCCCTTCCAGTCGCAATCCCACCGTCTCGCTCTGGTCAATTCCAACTCCTGCGTCAAGAGGATCTCATCGCTTCGGTGTGGAGAAAGTCGCAATCCCACCGTCTCGCTCTGGTCAATTCCAACGAGAAAAACTGGACGGAGGAACTCCAAAGCTTAAAGAAAGGTCGCAATCCCACCGTCTCGCTCTGGTCAATTCCAACAGTCGCTTGCATGATCGACTGTTTTAGCTACTGCACAGAAAGTCGCAATCCCACCGTCTCGCTCTGGTCAATTCCAACCCAGTTTATGCAGGCTATAAACTATGATTGCATTTACGAGTCGCAATCCCACCGTCTCGCTCTGGTCAATTCCAACGGTCGCCTTCGCAACCCCTTGTCTTGGAGTCACTTAAGACCCTCTCCGCCGTTACCCCCTCAGAGAGGCATTTTCGTGACCGAAATCGCTCTCTTTCAATGCCGTTTTCATGGCTGTAAACGTCCTGTCCTCTGAGCTTTACGGTCTCCGCCGTTACCCCCGTGTCATTTTGGCGATTTGGGGTTGGCATGCTTCTTTCCTGGCATAGATTCTTCCTGGGTCGTAACCCGTGGTTCGTGGCGCCTGGGAGGCTTTAAAGCCCTCCGTGCTGATCAGGGATGGCCTCGGCCAAGAGCCGGACAATCGTGCTTCAGTTGTCAAGGAGCGCAGCCGGCATTGTACCACCGCGGGCGACTGCGGCGGTCTAGAGCACGACGATCTCGGGATCTTCCGTCACCTTGCCCAAGCCCTGGGGGGATTTTTAACGTCCAGCAAGGGGGGAATTTAGGCGTAGCGGTGACCGCAATTTGGTGGCGGCGAGAATGGCAAGAATGTACGCCGTCGTGGCGAGCCCGGAGGGCGGCAGACTTGTAGCCCAGGGGCGCGAGCCCTGAGGAGTTTGCCAGGTTTTGAATCAGAAGGGACTCTGTGGGGGAGTGTCAGGAATTCTGTGTGTGGCGAGTTGACTTTTTAGCGACCAGCAACCGCGCTGGTAAACCGTTCTCCATAGAGGATAGCAAACTGGTTCATGGCAGGCTTCCAGTGGCGATCGGGC
>Ga0134121_10001716_pt1 | contig 20199 bp, 22 predicted proteins | sample KB301_FD_96463 | JGI IMG/M metagenome (GOLD analysis project Ga0134121, IMG submission 96463) | Terrestrial soil microbial communities without Nitrogen fertilizer from Kellogg Biological Station, Michigan, USA - KB3-0-1 | ecosystem: Environmental > Terrestrial > Soil > Unclassified ... | reverse complement strand
GAGCGGCGTGCGGATCTCGTGGCTCAGATTGGCGACGAAATCCGACTTGGCGTGGCTCGCAACCTCGGCCGCCGCCATCGACACCTCGAGCTGGGCCTTGCCCGCCGCCACCGCCGCCAGGAGGCGGCGATTCATGGTGACTACGATGCCCAGCGTCCATACGATCGCCGACAGGCTGGCCACCAGCAGGAGCAGACCGCCCATCCAGTCACCGCCGGCGACCGGTGCAGCGCCGTCGCGCAGGGCGATCGCCTTCTGCACTGCGCGAGCTCCGGCCGCCAGGGAGTGGACCGCAAAGGCGCCGAGCACCAGCCGGGTGTAGACGCCGTCGCCCCGCCCACCGCGCCAGGCGCTCCAGGCCGACGCCGCCAGCAGACCACAGAGCGCCGCGCTCTCCAACATGATCCGTGGGTTGGGGCTCGGCCCCACCTGAATCGGGTACGACAGCAGCGTCGCGGCCACCACCGCGATCAGCACCAGGCGCCGCGGCACAAGGCCGTAGAAGAGCCTCACCCCTTCCAGGATCAGCGCGGTGCCGGCGCCGAAGACGAGGTTCGCCCCGAAGATGGTCACGACCGGCGGCAGCGGCTCGGGGAGGGCCGCCAGGAGCGCGCCGAAGAAGATACATCCCTGGCCGAGCGCAAGCCGGCCCACTCCGGGCGACGGGTTCTCACGCCAAACCGCAAAGAGGATCAGCGTCAGAAGGCCGTGGCTCAACCCGAAGACTACGAAGAGCGTCAGGATGTCCAGCCCAGATGGCATTGACCTCCATCATGCACCAGAGCGCTCCGCTGCGGAAGTTTTGGTAACAACTGCGCGAGTGATGCGTCACTTATTTCGTAAGTTTTTATTCAGCGGCGAGGCGCCCGATCGCGACGGATCGGGCGCCCCGGTTTGAGCTCAGCAAGTGGGGTCGGGCGGGAAGCAGGCGTCGGCGGTGACGGTGCTGCAATTCTGCACGGGCGCGCAGGCGGCCGAGGTCGGGCAGCGGGTCAGGCGCAGCGCGAGATCGTACCGGTAGCGCGGCGACGTGACGGGCACGTTGACGCCGGCCGTGTAGTTGACGTCCTGGCTGCAGGCGACCACGCCGGTGCTGGGGAAGATCCACTCCGCCTTGAAGTGGTTGGAGAGGCTGCCGAGGGAGAGGTTCATCGAGGTTTGGAAACCGTTGGGCTGGCCGGAAACCGGGCAGGTGGCCGGCGGTGCGTAGCGGGCGCCGTTGGCGCCGGTGGGAATGGAGCTGTGGTGCATGTAGAGGGCGTACTGGTTCCGCGTCCACTGCATGGCGCCCCAGTAGAAGTTGGTTCCCGAGCCGTCGGGGCTGCCATAGCTGGGCAGGCCGGGCGCCCAGGCCAGGGTGGAACCGGGAAGCGTGCCGAAGTTGGTGAGAGTGAACGGCGAAAGGAAGCTCTTGAGGTTCGCGAGCCAGGGTTCGACCGATGTCGTCGTCGGGGTGTCGTTCCAACCGAGATTGTAGTTGTCGTAGCTCGCTCCCCCGCCGGACATGAACTCCCAGGCTTCGGCCCGTGAGCCGGTAAGGCTCGGGCACGGGGCCGAGCGGCCTTCGCTGAAGCCGAAAGCGAGCGGCGCCGGCGTCGAGTTGATGCTGCCGGTGAGCAGCGGCAGGGCGCCCACCGAGCCCGCGGTGTTGAACTTGACGTAGTGGCCGCTGAGGATGGTGATTCTCGAGTCGAGCGCGACGGGGCTGTTGCTCTGCACGTCCGCCACCGTGGCCTGATTGGTGATGTTGACGCCCATCAGGTGAGTATTGGGATAGGAGGCTGTACCCTCGACGCTGGCAATCTGCGCGGCGACCGCGTTGATCCAGTTGACCAGGCCGGTCGTGGTGGGAGCATTGAAGCCGCCCGGCGGCACCAGGTCCACCTCGTTGGCGATGTTCCAGTAGAAGTTTGTGCGCGGGTTGAGCTGCTTCGCGATGGCCGCGACCAATGCCATCTGCTGGGCTCTCGCGCACCCGTTGGCGGTAAGTACGCCACCCACCGAATCGTTGTCAGTGCTCACAAAGTACCGGACATCCGTGAAGCCTGCCGTGCCGCCGCAGCCCGCCGGAGGATTGACCACGATGTTGTTGTTGGCATTCCAGGGGCTGGTGGGATTGGGAGGATTCAAGCTGTGGTCGACCCCGCCCCAGGGATCGAACAGGGTCACCTCCACCACGATGTTGTAAGTGTCCGCATCGGCGATCACCTGGTTCAACCGGCTCCAGAAAGTCGGCTCGTACCGGTCAAGCCGCCACTTGTTGCCGTTCCAGAAGAATGGCTGCTCATAGTCGTAGGGGACCTTCTTTGTGTTGGGTGGGGGATTCATGAGGTTGACAAGGTTGCCGTCGCCAAGCCCGATGCTGCTGTTGAGCGAGACCCAGAGCTGCATCTTGTTGAGTCCCGCGTTGTGAAGGTTTACCAGGCAGGAGGGATAACTCTCAAAGGTGCAGAGCTTCGCTTGCTTGCTGGAGCGCGTCACGTGCGGCAAATACTCGCCGGACAGACCGATCAGCGGGGTGGTGACGCCTCTGAAATCGAGGTAGTGATGGTTGGCATCGGTGGTGACCTGCGCGCGCGCCGGGGTCGGGATCACGGCGGCAAGCAGCAGGATGAGGAGGGTTGCGATCAAGGCTGGAGTTCTCACTGAGGTCAACATAGCTTCGTCTCCTTGAGCCAAGCACAAGTTCTCTTCTTTGGCAAATGGCCAGGCCGCGTGCGGCCCGGTTGAGCCATTCCCGGCTCCAGATTAATCAAATTCCTTTGACAAACAAGGGATGGGCCGCCAGTGAGCAAGATTTGGCAAGCGATGCTCAATCCCGGGATCGCCGCGGATCTCCAATTGAACCTGCACAGTCCAATCGGTGGAGATCTTCATGGGGCTGGGGCCTTGGGATGACGGTATTGGCGTCCAGTGCGAACATCAAAACGGCTCGCGAGGCAGATCCTCTCCGATCTCCGCCCGAATCTCCTCGTGCGGGGAAAATCGTCGTCGGCCCGAACCGCCGAAGAACCTGCCACCTATTTGGTAGTTCCTCGACGGTTCGCTCGACGCTACGCCGCGAGCGGCGTCGGCGTTAGGGGTCAATGTTGGAGCAGGTGCACCGCCAGCTGCCTGGTTGCCGCGCGCAATCCGTGATGATGAAGCATTTGCGGCCAATGCCGCAGATCGCATTGGCGGCCGCCCCAACGCAGGCGGAATCACTGCAGATGCCGCAGATCAGCACGCGCGGCGAGAAGCCGCTGGCCGGGCTGAGATTCAAAACGTCAGGCAAGGAGGAGGATCCGCCGCAATCTGGTGGTGCCGCCAGGCTCATGGTCGTAGAGAAATCGGCAAGCACCGGCAGGGTCGCAGGGGCTGGGGCCGCGGTGTCGGCGGCTGCCGGCGCGCCGGCAGCATTCGCCAGGGACCCCAAGCACAGCAACGCGAAGGCGAACAGCAAGGCAGCTCTGGTCTTCATCTAGTCTCCTTTTCACGACGTCACAAGGTTGGTAAGGCGCACCTACACTAGAAAGGTGCCGTGGGGCGCGGTTCGCGGGCCGCCACCGCGGCGCACCTCCACATTGCGACGCCCAGGTCCCCGGGCCGAAGCCACCAGGGCTTCGGCATCGAGCACGTCGCAACGGCTCATCCGAGGAGTCCGACGTACTTTGCGACCAGAGACGACGACGATGTGGAGTGGAGACCGTGATCAGAAGTGAATCAAAACAACCTGATTGGTGAGCCCGGCGGAGCCTAGGCCCGGGAAGGCTATAAACCAGAGTTGCAGGAAGAACAGTGAAAAAGGAACATGTCGAAGCAAAACAGCCGGTAGGCTTTCCCAACCGAGCCGCTCCAGAAGCGGTGCGATCCAAATCCCTAGAGCGATCGCGGCAAGAAAAAGATTTCCGGAGAGAATCGCCCAAGAGAAAGCAGCACACCCAAAAAAAATCTCGATAGCCACCGAGCCTTTTCTCCCCACGTAGAAGTTGTCCGCGAGGTTACCCCACCCCCTCCTCCATCGAGCTGATTCTGTCATATCACCAGTTACCCGGAAGATGTATCGACCAGTAGCTACGCTTAGGAGAGAGCTCAAGAAGCATGGCACCAGGACGCCGCAGAAGCAAGTGAAGCCGTTCGAGATATGAGCTACCGTACGTATCGGGTAACGCCTAAGGTCAGGCAAGAAATAGACGAGGGAAGCCAGGCTCGCTATGCACACCGCCAAGCGAGGGCCCAGGGTCACTCGCCCTTGCAAAAGCCCAGTGATGTCCAACATCGGAAATACCGTCGAGACTCCGAGAGACTTGACCTCTAGAGTCGCCACGCGCCAGATGCCGGAGGTCATTGGCCAGACCACATTTACCACGACAACAAAGGTGAGCAAGACTAGGACATTGAGCAGGCCGAGAAGGCTGAAGGCCAGGTCAAGTTTTTCACCGAGAGAAATGACGTGGTTCTTGAAGAACTGCCGAGCATCCTTGAGAACAAATTCGAGGGTGCCGATAACCCACTTCTCGAATCTGCGCCTGTATTGCCCAAACGTTGCCGGAATACCTTCCTTGCACCATACTGAATCCGCAATAACGCCGCCATAGCCACAAGTGCGCAATCTTGCCGTCAACGCAAGATCCTCGGAGACGCGGAGTGGGAAGTTGCCTGCTGCGTTGAGAGCTTTGATGGCGAGAAGCACGCCATGTCCGAACATCGGAGCCATCCCATATCGATTCTTGACTGACATAAAGCGCCACATACATTGTACGCCCGGCCCCACCGCTCGCTGAAAGGACGTGGCTGTCGCGGGAATATATGCGCTATGACAAGCCTGCACGAAAGCCAGAGTCCTGTCTCGTTGCAAGGCAGATGCTGCCGACCGCAAAAAGCCGGGAGCGATCATCGAGTCGCTATCTACCAAGAGAAGATATTCGTACTGTGCCGGCAGCCCAGTAAGCAGATGGTTGAGATTCCCCGCCTTGAAGTCCGTCTGCTGGCTGCGCCTGACCAAGGTACAACGGTCCCGATTTGCCACTGCGAATCCAGTGACACGATCGCGCATTGACGCGTCCGTGCTGTCGTCGCAAACAAATAAATGATAGTTTCTATATTCCACTTCCAGGCACGAGGCCGCGCACTCCTCGATGAAATCGTTGAACACCGTGTATGCGATGGCAACTGCAGGTTCGTTGCCTAAGGGCGGCAGCACTTTGTCGGTCGAAACCAGCTGGTGGCTTGCCCACCAGGTAATGAAAGTTGCCAAGTGATACGAGGAGAAGAGCCAAAAGTATGCCACCATGCAAAGAAAGAATATGTATAGAATTCGATCATGTGGCGGCGCGTCTTCATGAAGGGTAGGCATGCTTGGAAAAAGGAGCACGAGCGCGACGATCCAGACTGTGGATGTCAGGAGGACAAGAAGTCTGGATTTTCTAGGGGCTTTCACTGGAGGTATCGTCGCGAAAAACGACATCGTCTATATCCAGGTATCCGCTTTCCTCGGTTCCTCTAATGATGAACGAAAGGCGGAAAACGTTACTCCGATCAAAAGGAGGAAGACGGTCTAGGTACCATTCTGGCTGGTGCAAGGTGGCGAAGGGTACCTCAACCAGGGAAAATCGAGCATCCTGCGATAGGGAGCGAGTGAACTCGTACTCATGATAGGCGTAGCCTGGGATCTTGGGGTTCGCCAAGCTCACCAGATAGTGAACTGAATGAGTAGGTGAATTGTTGCTGCGCCGGGCACGAAACTTAATGCCTGAGTAGCGCGATAAACTCGCGCTGCCGAGGGGAGGAGCCAACTCCAAGTAAATGCCGACGTAGGCATCCCCGATCTGTGAGCGAGTTCCACGATTGAGGTTGAAATACACACGTAGGAAATAATCGCCGTCAGATTCCGAGTTCAAGACCGTTTCGTACCAGACTGAAGACCGTCCAAGAAATTTGTTGTCGTTAAAGATATGCCATTCAGTTCCAGTATTGGCATTTGGCCAGAAGTTTCCGAAGGTTGCAAGCATCGCTGGCACGCTCGGCCTTTGGGAAGCTCCGGAGTCCTCCTTTCTGGCGGCTGAAGGCCTAAACTTCACAGGCCCAATCGAATCCACTTCGGTCAGCAGGAGCACGAGGCACGCAAGAAAGAGGACTAGCGCGAGCACCCAGGGTAGCGCAGGATGATGGAGGAGTCGCCAGATGAAGGCATACAAGCTCTGCGGCGTTTCGGCACTGCTTTCCGGCGTTGATTTCCCTTTTTGCAAGGCCATCTCCTTTGCACGGGTCCTACTCACTGCATGCCGTGACGGCTTGGGAGGGGATGAGGCATAATCTTATAGTTTACATCTGTTCCCTCTAACCGAACAGCCCCCGTGCTGGTGCTTTTTTCGCGAGAGACGGCTGCTCTCGCGGAGACGACTGCTCTGGCGACTGCAACCATTGCTTCCGCGACTGCAGCCACTGCTCCCGAGACTGCAGTGATTGCTCTGGAGTGCAGGGACTGCTCTCGCGGTGGCGAACCTCTTCGGTTAGCTTGCGGCTCATGACGCCGTGAACCGCAACCCCTCGTCGTGCCGCGCCCTGAACAGGTAGCCCAACACCCGCCGCCCCAACTCGGCCGTGGCCTCTTCGCGCTCGGCGGCCTCTTTGAAGAGCCTCAGCGCGCCCAGCGCCTCGCGGTTGACTCCCTTGGAGTTGAAAACCTTTTCCAGCTCCCGGGCCAGCACCTTCACCTCGGCCACCCGGCCTTCCTCCAACAACAGCACCGCCTCTTCGAGCAGAGACAGAGCCACGTCGTAGGACATGTTGCGCTGGCCGAACCCCTTCCGGGCCTGCGCCAGAAGCCCCTGGGCCTCTCCTCTCCGGCCCAAGCCAGCGGCGATACGGCCTCGGAGCCAAATGACACGGAGTTTCTCGACCTCGTCTCCTTGGGCCGCGACAAGGTCACCCACCCGTTGCGCCAAGTCAGCCGCCTCGGAGTGGCGGCCGACGTGCGTGTACACCACGGCGAGATTAAATGGCAACATGTAGGCAAGGCGCGGATCGCCTGCGCGCTCGACGAGCGGTTCCGCCTGCAGCAAGGTCTCGATCGCGCGCTCGTAGTCTCCCATGACTTCCAGGGTGAAGCCTCTTTTGATGAGAACACGCTCCCTGCTGCGGCCCACGGCCCAAGCTTCGGCGAGGCGTGCCAGGGCCTCGTCGAAACGACGCTCGGCTCGCAAAAGCGAAGCCTCCAAGTCGAGCATCCTGCCGGGGTCCAGCAGCCCCAAGGGATCGGCACCCGAAAGCCATAGTCGCTGGGCCTCGACAAATGCGGCCCTCGCCGGCTTCAGCTCACCCAGGACCCGTAGAACATTGGCCCTGCCATGCGCACCGGCGTAACCTTGCACCCGGCTGGGGAATCCCTCCGGTCCGCGCACCCGCTCTGCGATCTCACAAGCGAGGCCGCCCCAGGCCGCCGCAAGCTCGACGTCGCGAGAGGCCTCTCGTTCTGAGGCATTGCAGACCTGCTCGCAAAGGGCCCAGGTTTGGAGCTCGGGTTCCAGCCGGACCACCGCCAGCCGCTCGTCTGGGGAGAGGCCTGCAAGGCGCTCGAAGAGCTCGGCGGCTCGCAGGCGGTCCTCGGGCCTCGGGTCGGTTTTCGGCACCGGTAGGCTCAGCAGCCGCTCGTAGCACCCATCGACGTGGGAGCGAAGATCGGCGTGGAGCTTTTCCCGGACCTCCTCGCCGCTCCGGCCGCGCCGGGAGTTGGAGGCGCGCCGCGTTTCGTACTCGCGCAGGATCGCCTCGGCATCAGCCGGGGTGAGTCCCTCGTTGGCCGCCAGCCGCTCCAGGTAATCCGGCCGCGCCTGCATCTTGCCCTGCTCGATCTGGCTGATGAGCCCGGGCGGGACGCCGATCTCCCAGCTGAGCTGCTCCAGGGTCTTGCCGGAGACGGCGCGGAGCAGCCGGGCTTTCAGGTTCTCTCGCTTCATGCTTCCCTCCTGAAGAGAAGTGGCGTATTTTCGCCTTCCAAGCACCTAAGATGGCGAATGCGGTCCGCGCGGGCCAGGGCGGCCCGCGCCCGGCGCCGCAGCGGAGACCCCAATCCATGCGCCGAGCCCTCGTTGCCGTGACCCTCGCCTCAGCCCTCGCGTCCCTCCCGTCCGGCCGCTTTCTCCAACCCCTCTGGGACCTCGTTTCCTCGCTCTGGAGCGCGCCGGCCCAGGAAGGCTGCGGGATGGACCCCGACGGCCAATGTCTGCCACAAATCCAGCCGAAGCTCGATGCGGGCTGCGGCATGGACCCCAACGGCCGGTGCCTGCCGCCAGCCCAGCCGCAGCTCGACGAGGGCTGCGGTATGGATCCCAGTGGTCGGTGCCACCCCGGCTCATGACTCGAAGCGGAGGCCCTGGTCGTGCCGGGCGCGGAAGAGAAAGCGCAGCACCCGGCGGGCCAGCTCCAGCGTGGCCTCGTCCCGCTCGGCCGCTTCGCGGAAACGACTCAGGGCGGCCAGGGCCTCGCGGTGGACTCCCTTGGACGCGAACACCTTTCCCAGCTCCCAGGCCAGCCGCTTGACCTCGGCCTCCCGCCCCTTCTCCTCCAGCAACAGGACCGCCTCTTCGAGGAGGCCCAGGGCGACGTCATAGCTCATGCCCCTCGCATCGAATTCCCGCCGGGCCTGCGCCAGGAGCGCCCGCGCCTCGTGCCGGTTGCCCAGGCCGCCTTGAATGCGCCCGCGAAGCCATACGACCCGGTGGACCTGGGTCTCGTCGCCCTGGGCCAGCGCAAGGTCGAGCACCCGTTGCGCCAGCTCGGCCGCCTCGGAAAAGCGGCCGACGTGCGTATAGGACACCGCGAGGTTGAAACTCAGCATGTACGCCAGCCGGGGATCCCCTGAGCGATCCACTTGGGGCTCGGCCTGGGTCAGGGTCTCGATCGCACGCTCGTAGTCGCCCATCGCCTCCAGCGTGAAGCCTTTCTTGACCAGTGCGCGCTCCGGGCTGCGGCCGACGGCAATAGCCTCGTCGAGCCGGGCCAGGGCCTCGGCGAAACGGCGCTGGGCGCGAAGCAGCGAAGCCTCCAGGTCGAGAATTCGTCCCGGATCGAGCAGCCCCAGGGGATCGGCCCCCGCAAGCCAAAGCCCCTTCGCCGTCACGAATTCCGCCTCCGCCAGCGGCAATTCGCCTTTCACCCGCAGCACGTTGGCGCCGAAGCCTGCCGCAAAACCCCGCACCCGGTGTCGCCACCACTCCGGCCCGCGGGCCTTGGCCGCGATCTCCCTCGCGACGCTCGCCCAGACGGCCGCGCGCTCGAGGTCGCGGGACGCTTCTCTCTCCGAGGTTTCGCAGGCGTTTTCGCACAAGGCCCACGATTGATACCGGTCGGCAACGCGGACCACCGCCAGCCGGAGCGACGGCGGCAGCTCCGCCAGCCGGCGGAGCAGGCGTTCGGCCTGCCGGCGGGCGGGCTCGACCTCGTTGGGCTCCGGGTAGCCTTCGATAGGCACGGCCCGGGTGCGGCGGGCGACCTCGGAGAGACCTTCCCAGGTGAGGCGTTTGGAGCCGCGACCCGCCTCGGCGATCTCCGCCAGCTCCTCCGGCGACAGGCCCTCGGCGGCTTCGATGGCCGCCAGCGTCTCGATGCACTCCGCCACAGCGCTCACCGCCGCGGGCGAGCAGCCGAAGGCGCCCAGCAGGCGCTCGAAGACGTCGTCCTTGAGGTCGTCGCGCCGCCGCTTGCGCGTCAGGTGGTGGGAGACGTTCCTCTCCGTCATGCCGCAACGGGCGCCGAGCTGCTTGAAGCTCAGGCCGAAGTAGGCCGCCAGCATCCGCAGCAGGGTCTGCCGGAAGGTGTACTTGTCGTCCATCCCTGGGGCTCTCCCATGTGTGCGTGTCTTCCAAAAAGTTGAGTGCGCTGAAGCGCCCAAAGCGACACTCCGGCTCTCGACAAGTTTCTGGTCCCAGGAACCCGCTGCACCTTTGCACGACTCTTCTTGCCTTCGGACGATGCGTAGTTACGCCTCTACTCGTGAAAAGAGTATCAGACAAACTATGTTCTCCTGAAAATGCGGTTATGCAGCCAGAGCTTGAGAAGGAAGAGGGAATTCGGAGTCACCTGCAAACCAACCACCCGGCGTCGGCTGAGCTTCAGCGATTCCTGCGCGGTGAGGCGCCGCGGGAGGAGGCACGGGCTGTCGTCCGTCACCTCCTGACCGACTGTCCGGAGTGCGTGGCGGCGACGCGGCCGTTGTGGGGGTTCGCGAGGCGACGGCCTGAGCCGCTTCCTCCTCGCAAGAGGAAGGGGAGCCATCGACTGGAGAGGGAGGCCGTCAGGTGACCGAGGGGGACCTAAACGTCGCACAGGCGCGGATCGGCATCCTTGTCGCGGTCCTGAAAATGGTTCGCGATTTCCTGCAAAGTGCCCTCGCGGCTCTTCCTCTCTCCGCCCAGGAGCTGAATCCCCAGGACGATCTTGCGGCGAAGCCCGATGTCACGAGCGAGGTCCGCCGGAACGGCGAAAGAGTTTTGGAGGATTTCCTCGAGCCCGCAATCAGGGCGCTCAGCACGGCGATGCACTACGGGACCGGAGAGCCGCCTTCCTCATGAGGGATGAACGCCCTGTCGTGATCGAAAGCGCGAGGAAGGCGCTGCGGGCAGTCGGTGCCGACCTGACGGCAATCCGCCACCGGCTGATGGGAGTGCAGGCGAGCATTCCGCAGTCTCCGCAAGAGATTTCGCGGGGAGACCTCGAAGGCGCCCTGGACGTTGCGACGGAGATGCGCACCGTCATCGCCAACGGTATTCAAAACTGCCTGGACACTCTGATCGACGACATCCTCACGGTCGCCGAGTATCAGCCCGAGCCGGTGGAGGACGGCTCGCCGTCCATCGCCGACCTCGATCTCAGCGTCTTCAGCGAAGCGACCCAGCGTGCGCTCTATGAGTTGGTGGTGGCGGACAACTTCCGGCAGACGGAGCCTGCTCCCGGCGAGGGCTCGGTTCCACAGTACACCGCGGAGCAGGCCGGCCTGGAAGTGGTTTGGGCCTGGGGACGATGGTTTGCCACGTGGTTGAAGTTGGAGTTGCCGGACACCCTCCCGGAGGCCGAGAGGCGGGAGATTCTGGTGCTGGAAGAGAACCGGCATCGGCCGGGCACGCTGGGTTACGGCGAAGTTTGAGGAACACACCATGTATTGCGATGATCGTCCTCCCCGTTTCGCTCCGGGCGGCAGCCCTGTGGTTCGGTGGCACGCGACGCTGCCGGTAGTCACCGCCGAGGATGGCTCGCCCATCCTGCTCTCCTTCGTCCTCTGGGCGTTCTCGCTCAACGAAGGAGACCTGTTGGCCGTCTCGCCCGACGCGGCCCGGGCCGGCTCCTGGCGATTCCTGAGCTATGGCGAGAGAGTGTGGAATGCCGCCGACGGGTGCCTCGACCCTTGGCCCCACATCGAAGAGCTCTTGCGCCTCCCCATGGCCGCCGTAGGGCCCAACGGAGTGCTACGGCTGCCGGTAGAGGCAGAGGAGCTGCGAACCGGCTCGGTTCTGCTGCGTGTTGAGGTGGACCCACAGGGGAGAGCGTTCACCGTAGAGCCGCTGGACCAGCGGTCGATCGACGCGGAGTGGTTTCTGGAAGCTCACTACGTGCTGCCGATCCAGCCCGGTTTCCAGGTGATGCTGCCCGACGACCTGATGTGGGTGCTCGACTTGGGGAAAGGCGATCAACTCGCGTACGAGACCCATCTGGTCCTGGCCGAATACGTGCCCTGGGAGCTGAAGAAACCCCCGGAGGGCCACAGACTCGTCGAGCTGGGGCCGGGGGGTTTGCTCGCCCTGCCGAAGGAGGCTCTGGGGATTCCCTCGGCTCTCCAGCCCAACGCCAGAGTCGGCCTGAAGGTGACTTTCTCGGGCGGGGTGACTCTCCAGGTGAGGCCGTATCGATCCAACGGCTCGCCGTATCGATCGGCGCGCCGATGTAAGGATACGGCGGCTCTCCGTATGGTTACGGCGCCCCGCCGTAAGGATACGGTGTCGTTCTGTAAGGATCGGCGGACCGATGTATCGGTACGACGGCTCATCGTATCGATCGGCGGCCCGATGTAAGGATACGGTGGCCCAATGTATCGGTACGGCGGCTCACCGTAAGCATACGGCGTCCTTCCGTAAGCATCGGTGGACCGATGTATCGATACGGCGGCTCTCCGTATGGTTACGGCGTCCCTTCGCAAGGATACGGCGTCCTTCCGTAAGCATCGGTGGACCGATGTATCGGTACAAGGGCTCGTCGTATCGATCGGCGGGCCAATGTAAGGGTACGGTGGCCCAATGTATCGGTACGGCGGCTCTCCGTATGGTTACGGCGTCCCTCCGTAAGCATCGGCGGGCCGTTGTATGGATACGGCGGTTCGCCGTATGGATACAGCGCCTCTCCGTAAGCATCGGCAAGACGTTGTATCGATACTTTGGCGCGCTGTAAGGATACGGCGGGGCGTCGGATCGATCGGCAGCGGTAGGGGAGAGGCTCGCGGTGACAAAAAAGGGAGCGTGCCGAAGCACGCCCCCGAAGCAGAATCAAAACTGTGCAGCAACTAGCTGGTGGTGGTGGGGTGGGGCGCCGCCGTGGGTGTTTCGGACGGCGTCTCCGGGGCCGGTTTGGTCGGCTTGACCGTGCGGACCCGGCCGCGGAAGGGCTGCAGTCCGAACTCGGCGAGCTTTTCCGACCGGATGCCATAGTGCGTCTTGACCAGGGAGCGCAAGCCGTTGGCCAGTCGCTGGCCTTCGGTGAGCAACGTCTGAAGCTCCTTCGACGCCGCCTGCTTGGCGGCTGTCATGGCGCCCTGCTGCTTGCCGAGCTCCATCACCCTGGTCATCAACGTCCCAAACTGGTTCACAGAGACCTCCAGTTGTGGGAGATCCGCCTTGTTGGCCTCCAGCTTGCCGAGAAGCTGCTGAAGGTTGCCTACGACTCCTGCGTTCGTGGTTTCTCGTGCCGACATTGTCCTTCTCCCTTTGAGCCTTCGAGGCTCATAATCCGGTGCCATTATGGCGCCAGAACTTCAATCGCTCTCAATCTCGCCCACCCTTCCGCCCCTCCCTTGCCGACCAGATGCTGCATCATACATCCAGGTAGACGGTAAAAGTCAATACCTTTTGGCAAGATTCTCGAAAATCAGCGTCGCGCCGGTCCTTCCCGGAGAGCGACGGACGGTTTCCGTGGTGGCGGCGAGCCGAGATCCGTATCCTTCGTGGAGGAGACTTGGGATCTTGAAACCCGAGTTGCGGGAGGTGTAGGCTCCCTGTTGCGAGCAGTGACCACGTGTCCAAGTACCGGGCATGAGGTCTTTGGCCCGGGGCGTCAGGACTTACGCTCTTCGAGAGCTCCCAATCCTGTCTTCAGGAGCGCCCACCTCCTTTGTGGCACTGCTCGCTCTTTCGTCTCCCCCTGACAGGTGTCCGGTTTGCGGTAAACTCCCGGCCATGAAATCCGTACTCCCCACGATGCTTCTCGTTGCCATGGCGGTCTCCGGAACCGCTGTCCTCGCCGCCGAGCCGCCGTCCAACCCCACGGTCCAGAAACCCGCCGCCGCGGCTCAGGGTGCCGAGGCCAAGGAGCCGGCGAAGAAGGAGGAGTCCGTGTTGGTCGGCCCCGCGACGCGGGAGCAGATCGAGGGCGCGGCTCCCGAATGGGTGAAGGCGGAGGTCGAGGCCCAGCCCGACGGCGAGGCGGCCAAGGCGCTGGCTTCGGTGGCGCCGGGCGCCGAGGTGACTATCTTCCTGGGCACCTGGTGCGGCGACAGCCGGCGGGAGGTGCCTCGCTTTTGGCACTGTCTGGACGAGATGGGCGGCGCCGTTCCCTTCAAGGTCACCTACGTCACCGTGGACCGGCAGAAGAGGGAGCCGGCCGGGCCGGTGACGGAAAATGGCATCCGCTTCCTGCCGACATTCATCGTGCGCCGCGACGGCCGCGAGGTGGGGCGGATCGTCGAGACGGCTCCCAACGGCATCGAGCACGATCTGCTGGCCCTGCTCACGGGCAAGGCCAAGGGACTGATCGCCACGCGCACGGATCTATCGGACCCGGCGGCCCCACCGGGCGACTCCCAGCCCCATCATTGATCCATGTCGGGATTCGGCTGGTACCTTCAGGCTCTCGCTCTCGTCATCGTCGGCAGCGCCTTCGTGCTGGGTCTGATGTACGACCAGGTCCGCCTGGAGCTGGCCGTGGCCGCCGGCGGGGGCGTCCTCTTCCTGGTGGGGAGATGGCTCCAGGGCCGTGAGAGCCGCTAGCCCTTCCGGCTCCCCGCCCCAGCGTTCCTCTGAAACCTTGGCCAGTAACTTGCGTATCCATCCATGACACGGGGAGCGGAGCAGGCGACCGACGAAGATCTGGTTGCCGCGGTCCTCGGGGGGGATCGGGACCGCTTCGGCGACCTGATCGAGCGCTACCAGGGCCGGCTCGTCAATTACTTATTCCGGTTGCTGCGCAACGCGGACGACGCGCACGACCTGGCGCAGGAGGTCCTGGTGAAGGTCTACCAGGTGCTGGATCGATACGACCCGCAGTACAAGTTCTCGACCTGGCTGTTTCGGGTGGCGCAGAACGCGGCGATCGACCAGATCCGCAGGCGGAGGTTGAAGCTGGTCTCCCTGCGGCAGGAGGACGAGGAGGGCGAGGGGCGCGATTGGGACCTGCCTTCTCCAGAGCGCGGGCCCTACGGCGATTTGCGGAATCGGGAGCGGGGAGGGGCGATTCAGGAAGCGATCGACGGTCTCCCCTGGGAGTACCGGGAGCTGATCCTGTTGCGCCACTTCGGCGAGCTGCCCTACGAGGAGATCGCCCGCATGAAGGAGATGCCCCTGGGGACGGTGAAGAACAAGCTTTTCCGCGGGCGCCAGATGCTCAAGGAGAAGCTCAGAGATTTTCTCAGCGATTGACCGGTTGCGAGGGATTACCATGAACAGGCCCGATCACAGCACGTTCCGCGAATGGTTGAATCTGGACGCCGACGGCAGGTTGGCGCCCGAGGAGCGGGCTCGTCTCGATGAGCATCTCACGGGCTGTGACGAGTGCCGCCTAGAGCGGGAGGAGCTGGTGGCCTTCCAGCGTTTGTTCGAGCGCTCGGCGCTGCCGGTGCGGTCCGACTTCGCCGACTCGGTGATGGCCGCCCTTCCCCATGCGGGTTGGGAAGGCCGTTCGCCCCGTACCTGGCAGTTCCCCCTGGCGGTGGCGGCGATGCTGTTGCTGGTCGCCGGGTTCATGGTCGCCGGCTCCGCGTCGGCGCCCTCGGGCCTCGCCGCCCTGGACGCCATGGGCGGCATGATGCGCGCCGCCGCACTGGCCGGGGCCGGTCTGCTCGGCGCCTCATGGAAGGGCATCGGCCTGATCGTCGAGGACATCATCTCGTCGCCGGTGAGTCTCGGCGCCTTCGGTTTCCTGGTGCTCTGCCTCAACCTGCTGCTGGTGTCGCTGGTGCGCCGCAAGAAGCCGGCCGCGGCCAACGCGGCGGCGGCGATGGGGCGCGGCGGGCGTGAAACGAACGGCCGCCGCTGAGCCGCCGCCGCCCTTCTCGCCACCGCATCCCGTTTTTCAGCATTCCTCGCATACGATGGGTATCGTGAGAGTCCCGCTCGCGACGCTTGTGCTCGTGTTCGCCAGTGTTTTCGCGGCGGCTGCGATGGCCGCGCCGGCCGCGGCCCGCCCTGCGCGGAGCGAGCCGGCTTTGCGTTTGGAGCCGGGGGCGGTCAGCAGCCAGCAGCTCGTGGGCGTGGGGCGGGACGTGATCGTCCAGGGCCAGGCCCTGGCCGACGTCGCCGCCCTGGACGGCTCGGTCGAGGTCTCCGGCCAGGTGACGGGCGACCTCGTGGTGCTGCGGGGCAATGTGCGCCTGACGTCCACCGCCCGGGTCGGCGGCGACATCTTCGTCGTGGGCGGCACGATTCGCGCCGCGCCGGGCGCCCACACGGCCGGCCGCATGGTCTCCTATCCCACCGCTTCCAACGCCTGGATGACCCTGCTGGAGGGCCCGAGCCTCGGCCTCGGTTTCGCCTCGCGCATGGTGGTGGGGGCGAAGCTGGCCCTGCTGGCGGCGTGGGCGGCCCTGCTGCTGCTGTTCTTCGCCACCAGCGGCCGGCAGCTCCTGGAGACGGCGGACGGCGTGCGCCGCGAGCCGTTTCGCAGCTTTTTCACCGGTCTGACGGGCGTCGTCTCCCTGGTCCTCACCGCTCTGTTCTTCAGCGCCTTCGCGCGCGGGATCATCGGTCTGCCGCTGCTGATCCTGGTGGTGCTGTTGGGGATGGTGCTGAAGCTGTGGGGGATGGTCGCGGTGTTCTACGCCCTGGGCGATTGGATTTCCCTGCATCTCCTGCGCCGCCGCTTCCGGCCGCTCAACGCCGCCACCATCGGCCTGCTGGTGCTGGGGGCCGTCAAGTTCCTGCCCTGGTTCGGCGTCGTCGCCTGGACCACCGCCACGTTCATCGGCATCGGCGCCGCGCTGTCGACGAAGTTCGGGCGTCGCGAGCCGTGGTTCGAGATGGCGTAGGTTTACTCGGCGCCCGCTTGTCTGTACCATGGACTAAAGTCCCCAGCGATTCGAGGCAGGAATTGATCGCCAAGGCGCGAGTTGTAAGTCATGCATGATCAGCCCATGAGCCGGAAGGAAAGAGGCCTCTGGATGTTGTTCGGAGTCCTCTGGCTGGGCGCGCTCGGCTTGGGCGGGGCGAGGCTCTGGGCGTACAAGACGACTCCTGGTGCCCAGGCGCTCCTGCAGCCGAGGTGGCCCGAGGCGAGCCGGATTCCCCGCGATGCGGCCCGGCCGACGCTGGTGATGATGGCGCACCCCCATTGCCCCTGCACGCGGGCCAGCGTTGGCGAGCTCGAAAATCTCATGCAGAGATTGCGCGGCAAGGTGGCGGCCCGCGTCGTCTTCGTCGTTCCCAAGGACGCTCCAAAAGGTTGGGCGGAGACGGATACCTGGCGAACGGTGCAGGGCAGCCCCGGCCTGGCTTCCTGGATCGACGAGGGGGGTGTCGAAGCGGCGCGATTCGGCGCGCGGACGTCGGGGCAGGTTTTCCTCTTCGCGGCGAATGGCCGCTTATTGTTCAGCGGCGGTATCACGCCGATTCGCGGGCACCTCGGAGACAGCGCCGGCCAGGAGCGGATCGTCTCCCTGGTGACCACCGGCAAGGCCGACGCCGCGTCGAGCCGGGTGTTCGGTTGCGCATTGGGACCGGTCTAAAGGGCGAATCTGGACCGGAAAGGGGAATGCAATGATTGCAATGGATCTTGGCGAAGACGTCGCGGTTCGCGAAGGAAAGATCGCTTTGCGGGCCGGGGAGCTGTTCGCCGAGCAGCGCCGGCGCGTCTTCGTGCGCGTGGACCGCATGTTCATGGGCCTCATGCTTGGGCAATGGATCTTCGGCATTCTCGTCGCATTCTTCTTCTCTCCCTATGCCTGGGAGGGCAAGGAGAGCACGGTTCACCCGCACGTCTGGACGGCGGTGTTTCTGGGCGGGGCTCTCAGCGTTTTTCCCATTCTCCTCGCCTGGAAGCGGCCCGGTTGGATCGTGACCCGCCACGTCATCGCCATCTCCCAGATGTTGTGGTCGGCGCTCTTGATTCACCTGAGCGGCGGCCGCATCGAGACTCACTTCCACGTTTTCGGCTCGCTGGCGTTTCTCGCTTTCTACCTCGACTGGCCGGTGCTCGTCACCGCGTCGGCGGTGGTCGTCGTCGATCACCTCGCGCGCGGTCTGTTCTGGCCGGAGTCGGTGTACGGCGTCACCAATCCCGAATCGTGGCGCTTCCTGGAGCATGCTTTCTGGGTCGCCTTCGAGGACGTATTCCTCGCCATCGCAAGTATCAACGGCGTGCGCGATATGCGGCGCGGCGCGCGGCGGCAGGCCGAGCTGGAGGTGCTGCGCGAAAGCGACGAGCTGAAGTCGTTCGCGCTGGAGATGGCGCTGGCGGAGGCCCGAGCGTGAACGGCCGGCCCGGGGAGGACCGGCGGGTGAAACTGAGCGTCAATCGCGGCGACAGCTTCGTCGAGATGTCGCTGCCGGACTTCTACGAGCTGCCGCTCGTCGATCGAATTCGGCTGATCCTGCGCCAGCAGATCCGGTTCTTCGACGAGGCTTCGAATCCCATTCCCCTGACGGAAGGGCTCAAGGTTCTCCGCGACCAGACGCCGGCCCATCTTCGGGGGTAGGGACTCCCGGCGCCGTCGCCTCCTCCGAGCTCCCCCACCCAAGACCCTCATCACCCCGGCCCTCTTCTCCCGACCCCCTCGACCCCCTCACCGGGAGAAGAGGGAGAACAGCCAAGAGCGTCCCAGCCGGGTTCCCAAACAAGCCAGCGCCCAGTGAGCTACGGAGAGTGGGCGAACTTGGACACCAAGAGCTGCTATGATGGACATGTTGGATGTCCAGGAGGTGTCCGATGAACTGGAAAGTGGCAGAGGCCAAGCAGAGATTCTCGGAAGTTGTCCGAGCTGCCGAAGAGAAGCCTCAGTGGATCTATAACCGGGGCCGGTTGGTGGCTGCCCTGGTTCCTGCCGGCGATTTGGAGCAGTTCCTGGCTTGGCGCGAGCGAAAGGAGCGCACCTCCATCGCCGATGCCTTCTCCGAGCTGCGCAGGATCTGCGCCGAAGAGAATTACGAGCTCGTGATTCCGGAGCGTAGGAATCGCCGGAATCCCTTTGCCGAGGGTCTGCCCTGAGCTTCCTCTGCGACACGAACATCCTCAGCGAGTTGGTCCGACCGAGGCCGAATCCGGGAGTCGTCCACTGGTCCCAGAGTCTCTCCAGGGTGGCCCTCAGCGCCATCACCGTGGAGGAAATCATCTACGGCCTCGCCTGGAAGCCGAATGTGAGAATTCGAGCCTGGTTTGAGGGATTCATCGAGACGTATTGCGAAGTTCTTCCCGTCACCGCCGAGATTGCCCGCCGGGCGGGCGAGCTGCGCGGTGAATTGCAGGCACGCGGGCAGACCCGCAGCCAGTCGGACATGTTGATCGCGGCAACGGCCCAGCTTCACGCCCTCACGCTCGTGACCCGAAACAGCGACGACTTCGAAGGATGCGGCATTCCGCAGTTGAATCCCTTCACCTGATTGGGTGCCGACTCAGCTTCAGTCAGGCCCTGAAATCTTTTCGGCCGCAAAGACACCTCCAAACGCAACTCGTCTGGAAGGAGGCCCAGTATGTTCGAGAGCTTTGAGGAAGGGGAGAGAAGCAGCGGGTTGAAAGGTTTTCTCGCGCGCCATTTCGGACCGGTCGTCTACCTGGACCTCGCGGAAGAGGGGATACGGCAGATCGGGGTCGTCTTCATGGTGCTCTCCGTACTGGCCGGGGTCGTCGGCTTGGTTGTCTTTCAGAAGGCGACGCCTTTGGTCGGCGCGCTCATTCTAGCCTTCGCCGCATTCATGCTCTACCTCACCAAGAGCCGCACCTCGGCCGTATTTCTGTTGGCCTTCTCCTTGTTCAACGCCCTGCTCACCTTCCCCGCAATCCTCCCCTGGGTCTGGGTCCTCTTCTCGGCCCGCGCAATCCAGTTGACCTTCGGGTATTCCCGCCTGAAGAAGATGCGGGCGGAGGTGCTGACCGCGTTGGAATAGCAGGACGATGCCCGGGCGTACCGCGTGTCCTTGTCGTCTTGGGTCCTTTGGGGCCCTTGGATTCTCAACCGTGAGCCGCCAGCAAACGGGCGAGATGCCTGGCGTCGATGTTGCCGCCAGACACCACCACCGCGACCGGACGGCCGTCGGGAGTGAGCAGGCCGCAACGCAATGCGGCGGCCGCAACGGCGCCGGCGCCCTCGGCCACGACCTGATCTTCGGCGAGCAGTGCCACGATCGTCTCTTCGATGGCGCTCTCGGGTACGTTGATGACCTCGTCGATCAGCGCCCGATGCCGAAAGACGAGGTCGCCGATGCCGCCGGCCACGCCGTCGGCGAGTGTGGGAGCCGCCGGAAACCGGTGCAGTGCCTCGCCGCGCGCAATCGATTCGGACAGGGACGGAGACGCCTCTGGCTGCACGGCGACGAGGCGAACCCCGGGCGCCTTGGCCTTGACCGCCACGGCAATCGCCGCGATCAATCCGCCGCCCCCGACGGGGACGACGATCTGTCCGACGCCCGGGAGCTGATCGAGGATCTCGAGGCCGACGGTTCCCTGTCCGGCCGCGGTCAGCGGATCGTCGTAAGGGTGGATGTAGCGTGCGCCTTCCGCCTCGGCGTAGGCCAGGGACGCGTCGTAGGCGTCGTC
>Ga0134121_10001715_pt1 | contig 20219 bp, 21 predicted proteins | sample KB301_FD_96463 | JGI IMG/M metagenome (GOLD analysis project Ga0134121, IMG submission 96463) | Terrestrial soil microbial communities without Nitrogen fertilizer from Kellogg Biological Station, Michigan, USA - KB3-0-1 | ecosystem: Environmental > Terrestrial > Soil > Unclassified ... | reverse complement strand
CGCCGCGAATATGGCTGGCGTGGGCCACATGAAGCCGCTCAGGTCGGTTGTTCCGCCGCCGGTCATCGTGGATCCGATCAGCACACCGAAGGAGGAAACGGCTACCGACAAGGGTTGGAACGACACCCCCTCCACTACAGGAAGCTGGGGGATGGGGATCGCCGGGATCAGCCCGGCGGCAAGCGTGAACAATTGTGGAATCAGGATGTTGTTCACAATCAACTTGTCCCAACTCGAAAAACTCGACTCGTCGATCAGGAGTGCCAGAACGCCAATCACTGCCTGCTCCGCCGTCTCGGTAATACACGCGTAGAAGGTTACCGGGCCCTCCGCAGCGAGCGGCGGCGCGGCGCCTACGGTTGCGGAAACTGCGATGTCGGAGAGGACGATCTGAATGGTATTCGCGGGCGGAGTATTCAGGTTCGGATCCTGGCGCTGGGACGCCAGCCACTGCGCCACGGTGGGAGGCAGAAGCACCACGGTCGGCGTCGCCTTGACGTCGTATGTCACCGTTACATCCCCAAGGCCTGTCAAGGGGCGCGTGACGGACCCCTTGAAGAGTCCATTCCGCACTGACGAGTTGCCATACAACTGGCCCAGCAATGAATTCAGGGCGTTTTGCGTAACACCGGCGGCTATATCGTAGGAGCTCATAGTTTGGATACCGTACCTTCCGTTGTTTCCCGCACCGTTGTGGCCGATGCATGGCAACGCGTCCAAAATGTTTCCGTCCAAGCTCCGCCATCGCGGTAGCAGGCGGGGAATTTGTCGAGCGAGTATTCGCCTGGACCGTGGAGCGGATCGGCAACCAGCACGCGTTCTCCCTCTTCGCGATATCCGTGGATCAGAATGTAATGCGCCGCCCCTGCGTGCCATCCGATTCTTGCGCCGAACGGACGCCCGCAGTTGACCTCGAACCGGACTCGGTCGAACAGCGGCTTGCCTGCGGTCCAATGGCTGTAGCAGCCCACCACACGAAGCGCGCGGTCGAGCCGGGAGATTATGTCCGCCTTGCGGCGGATAGCCTCACTGTGCGCGTGGGCCGAACAGTCGGTTTCGAGGACGCGTGAGGCGATACCGGCCTGCGAGTCATTCACCATGCCGTAATAGCGACCGAGCGCCGAGCCAATCGCGGCCCAGCACCAGTTGTCCAGAAGCTGGCGCTCCAACTGCACGTCGAGCTGGACAACTCCGTTCCGCTCGACCGGAGCGCGGAACCCGCCGCCAACGCTCGACGAAGGCGCAAACTCGCTATCGATAACCAGTCGCAACCGAGTGCCTTTCTCCTATAGATTTGTTGCTGGCAACCCGCTTAATTAGAGCTGCACGTCACCCGAGATCTTCAACATCCCGTTGAAGTTGGAAAGACTCAACCCCGACGGCTTCAGTGTTCCCGCAAGCCCGGCGATGTTAAACGGAACTGCCGGTATGTCAGCGATGTTGTACGACCGCCCATTCATGAGGTTGCCCGCGAATGCGCCGAGCGACAACGTAATCGCGTTGGCGAGCGGCGTGGTCACGGCGGAGAGCGCGGAAGTCAGGATGTTCCCGCTGAAACTCGGCGAGGCTGTGACCGCCAAAGGCGGCACACCGCTGAGCGTTACGGCGACGGTACCGCCGGAAATGCTCAGATTCAGGTTGACCCCAACTGGATTGGGCGAGTAGTTGATGGAATAGCTGACGCCGATATCTGCCATATTGGCTCCTGATTGATGACCCTGTGTCTCCTGACCCTGCTACCACTTAGTGGGGTTCCACGTATCCGGGTTGATGATCGCCTCGCCCGCTTTCTTGATACCGTCGATAACCACCCCCGCCGGCGTATTGATGCCCGCAGAGGCCGACATCGTGAGTGAGACGTTGGCGCGAAGCGCCAGTGGGTTCGGTGTCGTGGACACCGAGATCCCGGCGATCGAACCAGCGGTGCTGTACTCAGCCGAAAACCCTCCGCCGCCTTCGTTGCCGCTCTTATTGAAGGTTTGACCTTGTAGATTGGTCCGGACCTGGTAATCCACCGCAGACTGCACCAGGGCCGGGCTCAGCAGGACGAAGAACGGATCGGACGGCAGTTGCACGCCCGCGAGCGATGGCGTGCCATCCTGCACGAGGTTGAACGCAACCACCAGATAACTGCCCGTTATCTGCACGACTGGCGGTGTCAGCGAGATGCCTCCGAAACTGAGGCTCGGAATCGGGATCCCGGACAGGGTCTGTGACAGCAGGTTGAGAATGTCGGGCACCAGGACGTTCGAAATCATGTACCGGTCGAGCGGCGACGACTGACTCGTGTTCACAACCACAGCCAGAGGTTCGATCGAAAGCGCCGCGCCCCGCGCTGCCACAACACAGATCGCCTTGATCGGAACCGTCGTATCGACCGTCTGCCCGGAGGCAGTCAACTTGATCGACAAACTGCTCAAGTTTAGAACGAATGCCTGAGCCTGGGGTGCCACAGGGCTTCCGCCACTCTTGATTGCGCCGCTCCATTCGTCGGCAGTGGGAGGCCGGAGAGAAAAGGTGGGCGCCGCATTGACGGACCACGTCATCGAAAAAGGGATTTCCGTGTAAGATCCGTTTTGAGAGCCTGAAAAGAGGGTCTTCCGAAGAGACGGCGAAGCAAAAACCTGAGCAGTAACCAGATCCAGCCTGGTCTCATTCATCCCGATCAGCAAGTCGCAGTTACTCATAACCCTCCCTTTCTGCGAGGTCGAGCAGCGAACAACTAATTTGGTGACGCGCATGCTACAAGATGAAACAAATACGCGCAACGAAAATTTCCCGACATGTTGTAGCAAATGAAATGTCCGGTCTGGGAGGCAGGGAGGGAGTCTGGTCGCGCCCACACGAGGGTTAGAAGTGGATATCGTAATATCCGTCCCAGGCTCTGGAGCGGGCGATGACGAATCCAACTTCGAACCTAATTTCGTACTATTGGGAGGCCGTAGGCTTTTCGGCATCACTACGGTCGAGCGTTAGCAAAACGCCTTTTAGACCGCTCGAGCACCGGCTCAGAGTCTTGGATCATCATGCGACGGTACCGTTGAGTCAAAAACATGATCCCTCTTCTGCGACGACTGGAGATTCTCAATTCGGGGCGCCTATCCTTCCACACTTCGAACTTGATTCGTTCTCTTACCTTCTGAACGCGACGAAGATCAATTCGAATCCCCGGAGCCCACGAATCGATAGCCGATCCAGGGCTCGGTCAGAATGTATTTGGGAGTCGAGGGCTGGGGTTCGAGTTTCTTGCGGAGATGCGTGATGAAAACGCGAAGGTAGTCTGTTTGATCTCCGTAGTCCGGTCCCCAAACGGCTTGAAGCAGTTCGCGATGCGGCACGGGCTTTCCCGCCTGCGACACAAGATAGCGAAGCAGGTCGAACTCTTTCGGTGTGAGACGCACGCTCTTTTTTCGTGCGCGCACCTTGCGTGTTTCGAAATCGATCTCGAAATCATCGGAAACAAATTGACGTGGACCATTTACAGCGGAAGCGGGCGTCCGGCGCAGGGCCGCCCGGATACGCGCCAGGAGTTCCTTCTTGCCGAAAGGTTTCGTGATGTAGTCGTCGGCTCCGGCATCCAGGGCGCTCACTTTATCGTCTTCAGTCGGACGCACAGTGAGCACGAGGATTGGGACATCGGAAGACTCGCGAATCGTCTTGCACGTCTCGAGTCCCCCCATGCCCGGCATGTTCAAATCCAGCAGAACCAGATCGGGCAGGACCTCCCGAAGCTTCTCCAACGCGCTTTCACCAGAACGAACATCGACCACCTCGTATTTCTCGCCCGTCAAAATAACGCGCAGTACGCGACGAATCTGCGGCTCGTCATCGACTATAAGAATCTTGCCGGCACTCACTTTGCCGACTCCACAGCCGGCAAGGTGAAAGTGAACTCCGAACCTTGACCCACTAGACTATTCACGCTTAGTTCTCCACCGTGCGCCCGAACAATTTCGCGGGCAATGGCCAATCCCATGCCGCTGCCCGGAACGGCGCTGCTGTCGGCTGCCCGATAGAACTTCTCGAAAATTCGACTGCGCTCGCTCTCGGGAATTCCAGGTCCGGAGTCTTTCACGCCGACGGAGATCGTCCCGCCGGCCTCGCGCGCACGGACGACAATGGGAGACTCTGGATTCGAATACTTCAAGGCATTGCCGACCAGTTGCCGGATCGTCAATGCAATGAGTTCGGCGTCCGCGAGAACTTGCAGCGGTTCCCGCGGCAGTTCAATGCGGACGTCGCGCCCGTCCAGAAGAGTCCTCAATTGAGTCAATGCGCTGGTGACAATATCCCCAATCAGATGGGGTTGCTTTTCCAACCGCAGATTCCCTGCATCGATTCGAGCCATCCGAATGGTTTCACTGACGAGCGTGTCCAGCCGATCCGCTTCCTCTTCGATTATCGTCACCAGCTCCTTTTGATCCTGCTGCGCCCCGTCGAGCACCGAAGACGCGGCGGCCTTGATAGCGGTAAGCGGTGTCTTGAACTCATGAGCGAGTGCATCCAGCAAGGTGGCCTTCATCGCTTCATTGTGTCTCGCGGCGGCCATCCTGCTGGCTGCATCCTGAGCGCGAGCTCTTTCTGTCGCAATCGCTGCCAGGTTCCCAATCGCCTGCAATGCAGTATCGGAAATTGATCCTCCGCTGATGGCAAGACTGCCTACCGGGTCGCCGCCGAGCTTCAGCGGCAGGATAAAGATGTTGCCGGGACGATCGTAGGCAGGAATGCCCTGGACCGCCGTATCGCGCAATCTGCCGTCCGGGATATCGAGCTCCGCCGAGCCGGTTCGATAGACCCGGCCTTCGGCCCGGTCGAATACAGCCACGCCGGCAACCCCGAACACATCCACGATGCGAGACGACACCTGACCCGCAATCGGTGACTGGTTGTCCAACAGGAGCAGGCGCCGGCTCAATTCATAGAGACGCTCCATTTCTTCTTCACGTCGCAATGCTTCCGAGGCCCTCCGTTTCACTCTCGCGGAGAGTTGGCTGGTGACCAGCGACGTGACGAGAAAGGCCGTCAGCGCAACCCAGTCCTGCGGATGCGAGATCGAAAAAGTTCCAACGGGGTCGAGAAAAAAATAATTCAAACACAGCCAGCCGGACACGGAAGCGCAGACAGCTTCCGTCAATCCCCAAGTCGTGGCCACCGCGAGCACTGCAAGCAGGAAGATCAGTGCAGCCGTTGTGCTGTTGACTGGGACGAAGTGATAGGAAATGAACGTGAGGCCCCGGGGGATGAGAAGACTTCCAGCGGCTTTCAGCGCTACCGAAGCGATGTTCCGTTGTTGGGACAGACCGCGCTCCATAAGCTCACTATGGTAGTCGAATAGTTCGCATACAAACGATTCACTTGGCGAGGTGCGAATCAGGGCCCCATGAAAAAAAGAGCAAAAGAATAAGGAAACCATAAGGGTTCCAAAATCCTTACACCTCCCTTACACCCCGCCATGTAACGTCCTGCTTAGAGAGTATGGGAACGCAAAGGCGATCCGATAACGGCACAGTGGCATTTCGAAGGGTCTTCCGCCAAGGCGTCGTACCGCCTCCCTCTGACCAGCCAGTCGAATTGCGTGCCTACCGAAAGCTTCAGATCCATGTCGTGTACACAGATACGGAAGCGACGCGGGCAGCGCTGGAACGCGCCATAGACCTTGTGATTGATCTGGACGCTGAAACTCGAATTGTCGTCCCGCACGTGGTCCCGTTCCCTCTGCCTCTCGAGAAACCAGACGTTCCCCTCGAGTTCACATGCAGGCAAATTCGGTGCCTGGCAGGATCGGTAGGAGCTGACCCCTACGTGAATGTCTATCTCTGCCGCGATCGACTGGATCTTTTGCGCCAGGTCCTGCCGGCAGAGTCGATTGTGGTGATCGGTTCACGAAAGCGATGGTTTCCGACGAAAGCCGAGCGCATGGCCCGCGCTCTCCGAAGGCACGGATGCGAAGTCCTTCTTGCCTGGTACAAATGAAACGCTTACGCAAATGATAAGGAGAATCCTCTGAGTAGCCCAAGTCCGAATGGAACAACAAACACGACAACAAAAGTTGTCGTTGCCAGTACTGTGATGCTTTCTTTTATCTCGTTCTGGCGAGCTGCTGCGATCGTTCTGAATGATCTTGGGTCTTCCGCCTATTACGTGCCAGGTATTGCCGAACAGGCCGTCGGCAAGGCCGCGCCGTGGTTCATTCTGGCGATCATGCTCTTCTCTTACGCCGTTCGCGCCGTATACATCGAGAGTTGCAGCATGTTTGTCCGCGGCGGCGTTTACAGGGTGGTCCATGAGGCGATGGGCGGAACGTTGGCGAAGTTTTCCGTCTCGGCCCTGATGTTTGACTATGTCCTGACAGGACCGATCAGCGGCGTGAGCGCGGGTCTCTATTTCGCGGGCTTGATCAATGAATTAGCCGAGTACTTGCACCGGCCTGAACTGGCCATCAACGGCAACTACTTTGCAGCGGGCTTTGCAATTCTCATAACAGCGTATTTCTGGCGCAAGAACCTCATCGGCATTCCGGAATCGAGCGAGAAGGCACTGCGCATCATGCAGATCACGACAAGCATGGTCGTGATTCTAATTGTCTGGTCCATTCTGACCATCGCCAAGGTCGGTCACAGCGCTGTGCCCTGGCCCACTCCGGATAACCTCCACCTCAGCAATGACGCACTCGGGTGGCTCAAAGGCACCGTGGCACCGTCAATTACGGCCATCGCCATCCTGATCGGATTGGGCCATTCACTGCTCGCCATGAGCGGAGAGGAAAGCATGGCGCAGGTCTACCGGGAAATGGCGGCGCCCAAATTGAAAAACCTGGAACGGGCGGGCTTCATCATCTTCATCTACAGCCTGGTCTTCACAGCCGGCGTCGCATTCCTAGCGGTATGGATTATTCCCGACGGGGAGCGATTGAAGCATATCGATAACCTCATCGGCGGTCTTTCGATGTTTCTGGTAGGGCCCCTTGTGCTTCGTTTGGCATTTCGAGTTTTTGTCGTGCTGGTCGGAACCCTCATTTTGGCCGGCGCGGTGAACACCGCGATCATTGGCTCGAACGGCGTGCTCAATCGCGTCGCCGAAGACGGCATCCTGCCCGACTGGTTTCGGCACCCTCATAGAAAGTTTGGAACGACTCACCGCCTGATCAACCTGATTGTCATCCTGCAGATTGCAACGGTACTTATCAGCCGGGGCGACATTTACGTGTTGGGTGAAGCGTACGCGTTTGGCGTGGTGTGGAGTTTTGCGATGAAGGCGCTGTCGGTGTTGATACTCCGGTTCAAGCAGCCTGAGGCCCGCGAGTGGAAAGTGCCGTTGAATTTCCGAATAGGACGCACCGAGATTCCTTTTGGACTTGCCCTGATCACCGTCACGCTATTCATATTGGCGATTATCAACGTGCTCACCAAGAAGGCAGCCACGATCTCCGGTATCTGCTTCACCCTCGCGTTCTTCGCGATATTTACCATCTCGGAACACTACAATCGCAAACGAGCGGGGATTCACACCGGGCAACATGAAGAAAAGTTTCGCCTGTCGATGTCAGAATCCGTCGCTCCGGACACGCTCCGTGTTCGGCCTGGTTGCGTGATTGTCGCTGTGCGCAATCCGAACCGCCTGGACCATCTCAAGCAGGTGTTGGCGAAGACCGATATTGGAAAACTGGATGTTGTCGCGATGGCCATTCGTAACGTGGGCGGTTTTGGAACCGGCGAATATGAACTGACCCAGGATCAACTTTTTACCAACCAGGAAAATGAACTCTTTTCGCACGTGGTCACGATGGCAGAAAAGGAAGGCAAACCGGTTCACTTGCTTGTCGTCCCCGGCATCAACCCTTTTGATGCAATGGTCCAGACCGCGGCGAGACTAAAAGCCGCGCGCCTGGTTACGGGGGTTTCTGCGCGTATGGACTCCCAGGAATTGGCGCGCCGTATTGGTGACTCGTGGGAAAAGCTGCCGCAGCCGAGGCAGGCATTCTCATTGGAGGTCATTTCACCCGATCGTCCCACTGTCTTTGTAAACCTTGGTCCCCACCCGCCGCGCTTGTGGCCCGAAGACATCGATCTGCTCCACACGATGTGGCTCGATCTGAGCGAAAAGCTGGGATCGAAACTTCACCACCGCGATGTCATTGGCGTGGCCTTGCGGCGAATGAATTCAATGTTGGATTCACCGGAGCGGGAAACCCTGATCTCGGACCTTGGTCACGAACTGAAGGAACGTTCCGGTAAAGGAACTGCGACACCTTCAGAACAAGATGTCCCCATGGAGCCGGCGGTTAAGGACTGATAATCAATTGGGCTTCAGGGCGTCCCCTGATGAATGGTTCGATTGAACCCCGCTAAGATTTGTGGCGCTCTGCGAGAACGAATGCTGGTAGGGAAGCCAGTTGCGTCGCCATCGAGAACACGATCAGGAGTGTGCGCGATCGCTCATAGAGCAGGCCTGCGATAACGCTGCTCAGTTGATGCTCGCGCCTCCTTCATAGGTCATATCGGCAAAGAGATTGACCGCCCCCATCACCAGAACGAATCTGAACGCAGGGAAGCCGGATGCCCTGAACCGTCGATTTGCCATGATTGCCTTCCCAGGCTATCGTTTCGCGCCGCAGTCTATCCGGAGACTAGGTCGCCGGAGGAGGTGGCGCGGTAAACTGGGCCAGGTCGGACAGTCCGAGAACGCCTTCGATGTCTGCGATCTGAGCAACGGCGTCCTCAAACCCATCTTTGCCGAACTGCTGGTGTTCGATGTCTTCGAACTTGTCATTCATCTCGTCCGGCTGTTCGGCCGTAAGTCTTCTTCCGTGCCGAGAAAATAATAGTGTCCTCCCTGGCGGCGTGGTGCCTGTACATCAGTACGAACGACCCCAGAGTTTTCGCCAGACCCCCCACGTTTGCCGCACCAAACTTTGAAGTTGCGGCTGTAAGAATGTAGTCCGTGATTTCTCTTCCGCATTGGTGTTGAGCGAGGAGGATATCGGGCAGGTCTGCCGCCGCGCCGCCGGCTTTTTTGACGGAGGGAAAGATGAAGGCTTCCTCAAGACTTTTTTCGTGATAGTCCTCGCCGAAAGCACGGAACAATTTGGCTGTCTTCTGCAGCGCTTCCGGCTACAGGGCTCCAGGAGCGCTACGCAGTTGTGATGCGGCAGCAGAGTAAACCAGCAGAGCACGACGCAAGATTCCGTGCTCTCGCATCAGATCTTCGGTTGCCGTGACCTCGCCGCCTGTCTTCTTTTCGTCGCATTTTTCCTTCGAGCTATCCGGAGATTTCTCCTTGTTCCCACAGCCAGCCAACAACAAACCTGCGCCAATTGCTGTGGATGTGCGCAGAAACATTCGTCGTCCGTCTGCACTCATAGAAATCGTCCCTTCTCGCGCGCTGCGGATAGCGCGTGAAACGTCAGAGTTCTTGATCACTGTTTCTACTGTTTCGCCTGAAACAGTTCTATGGGATTGCCGAAAGGATCATCCAGAATGACTTGTGATCCGCCAACACCAGAAAGGATTTCGTTGCGGAAATGAAGTCCCGCTTGTCGAAGCTTTTCGACCTCACTCGACAGGTCGGCAACCGGGATCTGGATGCGGTTCCACCCGCCCGGAGTCGTTTTTTGGCCATCAGGCATCGGCCGGCGGCCCGAACTCTCGGGGCCGCTAAGGAGAAGTCTCAATGGGCCTCGGGTTACGGAAGCGAAGGCAGGGAGAGCTTCCATTTCAAGAATGAAACCCAGGTGAGTCGTATAGAAGGCAATGGCAGCGGCAACATCGTCGATCATATAGCGGACTGTCGCTTGGGTCGGATCCATAATCTCCTCCAAAACAATCATGGACGCAGAGTGGATCGTTCTTCAATCCTGATTCGTGTTACCCCGGGGGCGTGTCAATGAATGCGGTCGCGTGCTCTTGCCTTTGCGCTGGCAAGTGGAGATACCGCGGCTGCGGCGAAACGTTCCACGAGGCTCGTTACCGGCATAGTTCTGGCAGTTCCGTTGGGCTTTGTATTGGTGGTCTGGGTTGCGGGCTTATTCGACACAATGAACTGGCCCGTATTCCATACTTGGGGGATGATGCACGGCGCAATACTTCTCGCGTTGCCGGCATGCATTGTGGTCGCGTTCGGATTGTTGGGGTTACTTCCTTGGCTGGATCGAAACGCCCCGACCAAGTAGGCAAAGGATAATCACGGGCGGAAGCCGCCCAACACGCGGCTGGAGCGGGCCGCTGAAAAGCGCGGCCGCTCAGCCGCAGGCCGTTGGGCCGACGTCCAAATCCGGCGAGTCCCGGAGTACAATTCCACCATGAGTATGAAAGAAATCGAAGCCGCCGCTCTGAAGCTCGTTCCGAAATATCGCGCTCGGTTAGCGGGAAAGCTCCTGGAGAGTTTGGAGAATCTGTCAGAAGAAGAGAACGAACTCATCTGGGCTGAAGAAGCGGAGCGCCGGGATGCGGCATGGGACGCAACCGCTGATGGTGCCAGAACTCCAAAGCGAGTTTTTCGCAATGCACGAGCAAAACTCGGTAGATGACACGAGTCTCCTTTCATCGGCTCGCTGAGCGGGAACTAAACGATGCTGCCCTCTTTTACGAACAGGAAAGTTCCGGACTCGGTATCAAATTTCTCGATGAGGTCGAGCACCATGTCGCCCGGATCCTTGCCAACCCGAAGGCCGGTCAGAAAGTTCGCGGAGAAGTCCGCCGGCGCATCCTTCGAAAGTTTCCATACGGAATCTTCTATTCCGTCAGAAATCACGACATTCGGATTCTGGCCATCATGAATCTGAAACGTAAACCGAACTATTGGGTTGGCCGACCCTGAAAAAGCTACTCAACAAGCGGCTAGAGCGGACCGCTAAAAAGCGCGGCCGCTCAGCCGCAAACCGTTAGACGTCCTCGAAGCAATATGAAGATGTTGACTGAGAAAACTTGTTCTGACTGGCTCGCGCCGAAGGGAATCAGCATCGGTTGTGGAGGTTTACAACCCGATGCTCGCGCCGCTCGCGGCTGAGCGCCAAAAGCGTTGGCCGGACGAAGAATGCATGATTGCGATACATGAAAGGTACAAGAGCTTTGATCCGCCTCCCTGGTTCAGCCCCACAGTCGAGCGTCTACTAGTGTCGCTCCCCCCGCAGCATGTAGGCGGCTTGCAATCCGTGGTCCTCACAGATTCGGCTAGTATCGGTAAGGGGAAAACGCACCGAGTCGCGGGCAGGAAGTACGATCGCAATGCCTGCCGTGGCTTCTACCATCAACAATGGCGTGGTCAACCAGCGTGGATACAGCTGGTCACAGATAACATCCTTGTCGGCTTTCCAAGCTCATTGCTGCGTTTTCAACTTTTCCGTGACCTCGAAGTCGGTGAGACTCTCTATCACGAGGTGGGCCATCATCTGCATTTGACGGTAGGGTCGGTAGGACGTGGTGGCGAGGAAACAGCCGAGAATTGGCGCAAACGGTTTTCACAAATCTATTTTCGACGCCGGTATTGGTACCTTGGAGCCGTGGTCATAGCCTTGAAAGCGCCCGTTCGGTTTTTACGGCTATTCGACTCCTTGAGGCGACATACCAAAACTCGTGGGGCCGGCTAACACAACGTCGCAGGCAACGAGAACTCAAATTCGCAATGTTCGGCTCGCGCAGCTTGCTGCTGAACGTTGAGCCGTTGGGCCGACGAAGAGAGGTAAACATGTTCCGATCGCTGGCTTTCGTGTTTACGGTCCTGTTGCTGTCCGCACGATTAACCGCAGAACAAAAGCGCCTCTCGTTTCCGGGAGTTGAAGAAGCTGCTGCTCCGACCGGTCCTTTCGTTTTGCGCTACATTAAACCCGCATCTAGCGAAAGCGAGCACGAGGTGCGTATTGTCGATCGGTCGAAGGGGAGTTCCTGCTGGTCCTATCGGTTCTTGCGCCAAGTCGATGCTCTCTGGTCTTCAGACGGCGGGGCAGTGGCACTGACCGATTGGACGGGCAGCAACCTGGCGGACTTGATCGTGGTGTTCCCGACGCAAAAGTGTCGTGCCGTCTCGATTCCGGACGCACTGGTTCGTTCGCTGGGAAAGTCTGTGCTTCCCAAAGACTCCAACCACATGTACTACGAGGCGACGTCATGGCGGACGCCTACAGTCTTGGAGTTCAAAGTGTGGGGTGACAGCGGATCAATCTCCCCATTGGGAAAGTTTGAACCTCTTCCGGAGGTCCGAAAGGGAAACGCCGACCGTTGATGTCTAACACGACAATGGAGCCGACAATCGGCGCGCGTAGCTCTCATTATTTCTTGGAACGTGGCGCTCGCGCCGTTTGCGGCTCATTGCCAAGCCGTTCTATGAAAGGGGATGTCAAGAGAAACACCTCGCCGCCGACCGGCCGCGAGGAGGAAGGAACGCCCGTGGCAGCCAGGCCATTTTGCGTGGGGACAGTGGTGGATCCGGCTTCGTGAAAGACTCGATCTCTCATCTTCTATTCGGTGCTGTCTTCGGAAACTGAAAAGTTTCTTCCAAATGATCATGGTCGCCCTTCGATCCTTCGCTGAGCAGCTTGTTCCGCCGCGGATCGCACACCACGACTTCAGTCACGTGTCGGCGCAGAACTTCGTGCAGCCATTCCGCCTGGCAGGCAAGGTCGTCCTCGCGTGCCTCAGGGAGGCGCGTTAGAATCATCGAGTGATTTACGAATGGGATTCCGGCAAGGCCGCTGACAATGAGCAAAAGCACGGAGTTTCTTTCAAAGAAGCCATTACGGTGTTTCTCGATCCTCTTGCGACACTTTCGACGATCCAGATCATTCTACAAGTGAGCGCAGGTTTGTTACGATCGGCACATCTACGAATCAACGGTTGCTTTTCGTTGCACATGCGGACGTCGACGAAGATCGAGTCCGAATGATCAGCGCCCGCGCGACAACGCGCCATGAAACTAATGAATATCAAGAACGTGACCCAAAGAGACAGTGATGACCTTCGTCCCGAGTATGATCTAGCAAAGTTAAAAGGTGGGGTGAGAGGCAAATACTTCAAGCGCGCGACCTCGGGAACGACACTGGTGTTACTCGAACCAGACGTGGCTGAGGCGTTTCCCGACGCGAAGACTGTAAACCAGGCTCTTCGGGCCCTTGCAAAGATCGCGCAGAACCAAGCGAAAGCCGCTCGGGGTCGCGAGCTGCCTAACACGGGCTTGCAGCCGCCCGTTTCGCGCGCTAAACGGTCGGCTGGTTCCAAGGCTGCTTCGCGCTCACGGCGGCTGAAGCCCTAAGCCGTTGGGCGGACAAGAAGCGATCCACAGGGTGACCTAACGAGGAGGGGAGATATGGCCACGATTGTCGGGTCTCGATGTGTTCTTGCAGTGCGTGACCTCAAAGTGTCGACGAAATATTACACAGACGTTCTTGGCTTCAGCCGGGATCCGATCGATGCTGAAGGTTGGAGCTTCCTGACGCGAGACAGCTTTAGAGTGATGCTTGGTGAATGCCCAGACGAGAAGCCGGCAAGCGAGCTCGGAAACCACTCCTACTTCGCGTACTGGAATGTCGATGATGTGGACCAACTCTACGATGAAGTGAAGGCCCGAGGCGCGCTCGTAATGTCGGACCCCGCAGACAAACCCTGGGGGCTTCGCGAATTTGGTCTTCGCACGCCGGACGGGCATCGCATCACGTGTGGCGCCTTGATTCAAGGCCGCTAAATGGCACGGGCTCCGGCTAACCCGCCGCTGGAGCCGACCGCTGAAAAGCGCGGCGGCTCAGCGGCAAACCGTTAGCTGGACTGCACCCTTTGCGAAAGCTTATGAATGAAAACTCGTTGGAGTGAGTGTACGTGGTGAATTTCACGGTTGTTTGTTGTCTTACTTGAAGAAGCGGGGAGAGAAAAGAGCTCCGGCTCGGCCAGCTAACACCACGATACGGCCGACAAACGGCGCGAGTCGGCATAATTGAATTTTTATCTGATGTTCGCGCCGTTTGCGGCTGATCGTGTCGCCGATCGGCGGATCTATCCCGGCGCGTGGGGATCGAGTACCTCAATCAAATAAGGAGGAGCGTTATGGCCATATTCGTTCTCGTCCACGGTGCATGGCATGGTAGTTGGTGCTGGAAACGCGTTCGGAAGGCGCTCCAGGCAGGCGGCCACGAGGTATTCACGCCGACGCTAACGGGCGTTGCGGAACGTTCACATTTGCTATCTCCACAGGTTAATCTCGATACCCACATTGAAGACGTCGTGAACCTGATTCGTTGGGAGGAACTATCGGAGGTGGTGCTCTGCGGCCACTCGTACGGCGGTTGCGTGATCAGCGGCGTTGTGGACCGCATTCCCGATCGTATCGGCGCACTGGTCTACCTCGATGCATTCGTTCTGGAGGATGGACAGTCCCTATATGACACTCTGCCGCCCCCTCAAAAAAATCTCCAACTGGAAGCCGCCGGACGCGACGGCGAAGGCTGGAAGGTTCCGCCTATCCCCGCCGAAATATTCAACGTAAATACTCGCGATCGCGAGTGGGTGGATCGGCAGTGCACTATGCAACCCCTTGCAACATTCCAGCAGCCCATCAAGTTGCACGGCACGGTCGACTCGGTAAAACCAACGATATTCATCCTGGCGACTGGGTTCAATGATTCGCCGTTCCCGCCGTTCTTCGAGCGGGCAAAGAGCAAGGGTTGGGAAACGCTGACAATCCCTTGTGGCCATGATGTCATGCTGGATCGTCCGGAAGAATTAACGACAGCCCTCCTAGACATCGTGGGTTCTAAAGCAGCAACGCGTTGAAACGCGTAACGTCTAACAGAAATGCAGGCGACGGCGCAAAAGACGCGCCGCAGGAGCACCTTAAGACGGCGAGTATCGGACGTTTCGAAATAAGCGCGTGCTTGGGTCTGTCTGGTTGGGTGCTGCCCAAGTTTGTATGTTACGAAGAAGGGCAGGAAACAAAAGCTGGCTAACACGGCCAGTAGCCGTCGGTGCAAAGGACGCGTCGCGTCTGATGCCCAGGCCGTTATGCCGATACCACCTGCCCCCTCCGCCCAAGTACAATGGCAGCAACAATGACTATGAAGCTAACAGCCGTTTTTGAAAAAGTCCCTGAGGGTTACATTGGGTTCGTCGAAGAATTGCCAGGCGCCAATACGCAGGGCGCCACGCTGGACGAAGCGCGATCGAATCTTCAAGAAGCGGTGGAATTGATACTCGGTGCGAATCGGGAACTCGCGGAAGAGGCGCTGAATGGTCGGAGCGTGATTCGTGAGCCGTTCGTTATCGTTACGGATTGAAGCGTAAGGCTGTAGTCCGGCACTTGGAGCAATGTGGTTGTGAGTTTCTCCGTGAAGGGGCCAATCATACGATTTACGTCAACCGCACTAAAGGTAAGGCGTCGTCAGTTCCACGGCATAAAGAAATCAATGACTTTCTGGTGGTGAAGATCTGCCGTGACCTGGAGATTCCATGCCCGAGGACGGCATAACACCACGCTCAACCGACGAGCCCTTACCGAGAATATGAGGCCGAGAGTGACGAGCCAGCTTACAAGCAGTTGGCAGACCGCTATAAAATGCGCCGCTCAGCCGCAAGCCGTTAACCGATCCTGATCGTTTCGTCTCGGCTTGGTTTGAGGCAGCCATTCGCGCGGACGCCGGTCGGCGTTTCGCTTTGGGAGTGTGTATCGTATGGATTACCTTACTCTTCGCCGTCGGGAATTCGAAACGACTCTCAGGGTCTTGCAGGCGTATCCCGACGATCAGGCAGACATGCGGCCAGCAGCCAAATCGCGCACCGCAGCCGAATTGGCGATGACGCTGGTGAACGAAGAGCGTGTCATGACCACCCTTGTCGAGACTGGAGAGGTGAGCCCGAGTGCGGTGGGCACCGAGATCCCATCTTCCATGGCGGCGATCATCGACGCCTGGCAACTCGCTGCGGCGAAAAACGATGCAATGATGGAGACATTGTCGTCCGAAGATTTCTCCAGGATCGTCGATTTCTACGGGATGCAGATTCCCCTCGGCGAAGCGTTGTGGATTGAATTGCTCGACCACATCCACCACCGCGGACAGTTTTCAGTGTACTTGCGCGTGGCAGGTGCAAAGGTACCCTCGATCTACGGCCCTACGGCAGACTACGGGTGGCCTGGAATATCTTGAACGGCGGAGGCTCCGAGCCATTGAGAGGTTGAAGAGGCCGACCCCGATCGTTATGTAGTCGCCCCGCGGCTGCGCCGGCCTAACACCAACGATGCAGCGGCAATCGGCGCACAGCGGTTCGGCAGTTGCCAGGTGATGCCACCGCCGTTTGCCGTCGATCGTGAGAGTCGTTAGGCATTCCAGGAAAGACACGTGAACGCATTCCATTGCACCATTGCACACGTCACATAAGTCAGATGGGCAATTGATCGCCACTCTTCATGGCGCTTACCTTAAATTGTGAAGCAGTCATTGCCGAAAGTTGCCATCTGCCAAAGTCCGAGGTAAGCCGCTTGCTCTCAGTTTATCCGATCGCGCGCTCTTGCCTTCGCGCGGGCGAGTGGAGATACGGCGGGCTGCGGTGCAGCGGCGGGCCGCGCTCGTTCCGTTGTGGCGGAAGGGACGGGAGGCGCGGTCTTGGGAGCTGCAACGCGAACGGGCCGCCTGAGGCTTGGAATCCGAATGTTCTGCAGTTTCGAATTTGCCGCTGCGAAGAGCAGCAGCTTCCGGCCTCCAATTTCCGTCACATGCAAGAGCAGCAGTGCCAGGGCGAGCGGCAGCACAAGATCCCTCACCTGCCGATCGCGCAGCCGGCTCGCATTGAAGGCATCGTCCCACGCCGTGCGTTCAATTCCTCCAGTCACGCGGGCGATCTCTGCGAGATTTTTCCTGCCTTCATCCGGATCCTGTCGCGGCTCGAACTCCGGAGAGTAGGGAAGACTGAGCGGTGCGAGCGGCAGCACTTTCCCCTGTCCGGTTTCGACTGCGCCGAGATAGATGCCGTCTTTCTGGATCGGGAAGCGCGCCTCGAGCGTGTCTTCGCCGGTCCACAACAACGTCAGTTTCTGCGGGACGGAATCTCCCGGCGGAACGATTGCCGCTGTGGCGCCGCGAATATCTTCGGGGCCGCCGCGTTTTCGATCCGGATCGAGTTCGACACGGACAACACCCTGGCCGCCTTCGCGTTCGATCGTGGCGCGCATCCCCTGCGGGGGATCGCCGCCGAGCAGCCATCGTCCGAGGCCTACGGAGAACGCGCCAAAATCCTTCCACGCATTCAGACTGCCCGAGTACTTTCCGTCGACTTCTGCGGTTAATGCCGCGGTTCTTCCCAGGTGTTGATGCCAGAAGGCGAGAACGGGAGCCTGATATTCGTCCTCGGTCACGACACCCATGGTGGCGCCGGGCTTGAGGTAGCTCAGGTTGTAGCCGTCCACGTTCGGAAAGCGCGACTTTGGAATTTCGCCAAGCAGAACCAGGTCGGATACCGCATGGCTCGGCGTCGCCATATTCACAAAGCTGGATCGCGCGACCGTGATCGCTTCCTGCGCGAACAATCGTGGCAGGTCTTCGACAGCCGCCGAAAACTGGATTCGTCCGTTGCCTCTTTTCGCCACGTCTTTCAATAGCTCAGCGCCGGAGTCCAGTTCGCTGCCCATCCCGATGACGCTGACGGTGATGCCGAGCGGCGTAATCGTGTCGAGAAGACGAATGTAATCACCGGGCTCGTCGACGTCGTTCGCGTCCGCGAAAAGAATGATGTGGCGGGTACCCTTGTCGGATTCCTGAACCATCTTTGCGGCCTGGACCAGCGCGGTGTACATGAAGATGCCGCCGCCCATGGACTGGATCCCGCGGACGCGATTGCAAATCGCATCGGTGTCCTCCGCCGGACTCAGCGGCTGAACCAGGTGCGGGGCGCTGTCGACAGCGATCACGCCAACTTCATCGTAAGGTCCGAGGGATTCGATGGCTGCGCAAGTGCCCAGATTAGCCAGGTCCATTTTCGTGCGTCCATCGCCGACCGGCGCCGCCATACTTCCGGAGCGGTCTAGGGCCACCGCCATTGCGAGTGAGAGCTTGCGGTGCTCGTTCTTGATCTCCATCGAAACCGGAAGGTAGGGATCGAGCTGAGATTTGTAGTAACCGCCGAGACCGAATGACGCGCCGCCTCCGGTCACGAGCAGTCCGCCGCCCAGTTCCGTTGCAAACTGCGTCATTGCCGTAAGCGCCTTCGGGCCGATGGCATTGACGGGGACGTTTTCCAGGATGACTGCACGGTATGCCAGCAGTCCCGGCACATCGTGGGGCACCGCGGCGGGCGTTACGGTCTGAACGTGCAACTTGCCGGCGCCGAGCGCACGGCTGAGATTGTCCGGACCACCGCTCTGATTGACCAGCAGGATCGTGGCCGGCGACTCGACGCGGACCGCGCCATTGCCGAGGTTGTTGCCGGGAACACGATCCTCGGCTGCCGACAATTCCAGCCGATAACGCGCAACGCCAGGATGATCGATCACATCCCGAAATGTCAGTTGTGTCGCACCCGCTGGAAAGTTGCGCTTTGTTCTCGCGATTTCGACACCGTCGCGGAACAGGATCGCTTCGGTTTCCACGGTTCTATCGCTGCGAACCCACGCGGAAAACTGAAAGGGCTCGCGTTCGTCGACCATACCGGGAAGCTCCAGCGATTCGACGGCCACGTCTGCCGCGTTACTCCGCTCGATCGGTCGAAAGTCCACAGGCAAGCCGCGAACTGCTGCTTCATGTGCCGCGGCAATAGCGGGCGCTCCATTGGCTTCTCCGTCAGACAAGACAACCAGCCGGCCCGGACGTTCTCGCGGAATCAGGCTGGAGGCCAGCGCGATGGCGCCTCCAAGGTCGCTGCCATCCGGATCGACTTCCTGCACGAAATCGCTCACCTTGCTCAGTCCTTCGGGAAGACGCTCGATGCGCGCGTCGCGTCCGTATGTGACGATGCCCACGCGATCGCCTTTCGCGCGACGCCCTTCGAGCAACTTGATGATTTCGAGCTCACGTCCCCGGCTGCCTTCGGGCATCGATCGTGACAAGTCCGCGATCACGACGACGTCTACGCCTTCGCCGCCGACCGGCGCCAACGGCATCGCCGCCAGCACCACGATCAAAAGAAGAAGCACAAGGCGAACCAGACCGCCGAGAGCCCTGGCGCGTCCGCGCCAGAAGAAAAGGAAGAGCAGCGGGATCAGCAGGAGCAGGAGTTCGGGGAAGAGCAGATAGAGATCTCTCATGCGCTCGCCTTCAGCGATAACTTTTCGGTGCGGGTGTCCCCTCCTAGGTTAGGAGGGGTGGCCGCGACCAAAGAAATATTGCGAAGCATCCTCAGCGGAGCGGACGGGGTGGTTCCGGATCCGAAACGCTTCAAGAAAGCCCTTCTGAAGAGTCTCAGCTCTGGAACCACCCCGTCTGCGGCTTTAAGGTGGCTGGCGCATCTTTTTCTTGATGCCGCAGCCACCCGTCCTAACTTATGAGGGGACACCCGCGCCGAAGCCTTTTCCATTCCGCGATCCCTCATGCGCCGCTCCTTGAAGGGCCAAGCCAGCACCAGTTGCCAAGCATTGCGAGCCCCCCGACGACGAGCAGCGTCCAGAACAGAGGATCGGACTCCGCACCGGTCTCTGTGCGCAGTCCACTGATTTGAGATTCGAGTTTGCCGGTTTCCGCTGTAGCCCTGTCGCTGAGGTTTGTCTCGTCCTCGTCGAGGAAGTTCACGCCCAGTTCAAAGAGCGTGTCTTTGCCTTCCATGATCTGCAGTAAGGCACAGCTCGAAGGTGCAATGAATTCGATGGAGCGGCCTTGAGGCAGCGGCCGATCAAGCGCGCCACAGCGAAAATGCAGCGGCTCCCTGGGATCGCTTCCCAGGCGCGCGCGGACCCACTCTCCAGCGCGATAATTCCATCGTTCGGGACCCGGAAGGTTTTGCCGCCGGAGCTCGACAAGATTGGAAATAAGAATGGGCCAATCGGGCGCGCGCACCAGGTTGGTGCGGTCCAGGTCGACGTTGAAGAGAATGCCTTCATCGAGACGTGAGCCCTGCATCCCGAGCGTTGCGATCAGCGGCTGGTCGCCCGAAGAAACGATAGGATGAACGGCGTTCGTGGCGAGCGGGAGCGCGCCTGCCCAGACGACGCCGGCCAGAGTTACGCCCTGGAGCAGAGGGTGGCGCTTTTCCGGCACAAACGGACCAATGAAATCCTGCGCAGCTCCGTTCATCAGCAGCCGGGCCGGCGGGCGGCCGAAT
>Ga0134121_10001713_pt1 | contig 20231 bp, 17 predicted proteins | sample KB301_FD_96463 | JGI IMG/M metagenome (GOLD analysis project Ga0134121, IMG submission 96463) | Terrestrial soil microbial communities without Nitrogen fertilizer from Kellogg Biological Station, Michigan, USA - KB3-0-1 | ecosystem: Environmental > Terrestrial > Soil > Unclassified ... | reverse complement strand
GTTGTCGTCATAGAAGCCATTGAGGTAAGAACGTATGTCGTAGCTACCGCTCATTGCGATTACGCCGCGAAACAAATCGGGATGTTTGAAGTATTCGTTCGCCGACAGGAACGCTCCCAGACTCGCACCCGTGGTAATCGGCCGCGCATCGTCGCCGCTCTCGTTTCGAATCAACGGCAACACCTCATCGGTAATGTACCGATCATAGCGCGTCAATAGTTCCGCCTTCAGATTGGGCGGCATCTGCTCGTTGAGCAGGCTGTGGCGATTGACGCTGTTGATTGAATAAGCGCGCACAAGACCCCGTTCGATAAAAGGCTTGATGGCATCGACCAGATAGAACCTTTCGTACTCCAGAAAATCTGCCGCCGCGGTGGGCAGCATCAGAAGTGTCTGACCCGCATGGCCGTAAGCCACCAGCGGCATCTCCATCTGCAAATTGGGACTAAACCAACTTGTGGTTCTGCGTTCCATTGGACCTCGCTTATTGATCTGAAATTTGAAGTGACGCGTTAGCGGCCAGAAATATTGTCGTACTTCGCGTTCAGGTGCAAGGAGAGGCGGCTTCCGCCACCTGCAGAGCAACTCTCTTCGCCTAATTACAGAGACCTAGAGCGAGCGCTTTGCTAGCGTTAGATTTGCTTGCGTGCGCTGTTGCGAACTTGTTGACGGCCGCCGAAAGATCGGATAGCCTGAGCCACACTTCGCAAAGATCAGATGCTTTTCACGGTCTAATACGATTCACTGGCTGGAAAACATGAGACTAAAAGCTTCTCGGCTTTTTTCGTTCACTTTTATCGCGTTTGTGTGCGCGGGTTCAGGGCTCGCAGTCGCTCAGACCGCATCGCCAACGGCTACACCGGGCCCGTCACCGAGCGCAGTTCAGACTCAGATCCCGAGTGCGGCAGCAACGCCGACACCTCCCGCTCCCAAGGTGACGGGAACTGGAGGACACCTTGAGTTGGATGACATCATTCAAGTGCAGGTCGATCACTTTAACGAGTGGGCAGCCACCAACGACGCTACCAAACTCGTTCCTTTCATTAATGGCCGAGCGATACGCGGCGTTTATCCCGAAGAGATTCACCCGGACAAGAACCGGCTCCATTTCCATCTGGAGATCACTCCGGCAAATAAGGAAGTCTGGTACGATCTACTGGGCCAGCCAACCAGCACACATCATCCAGTGACCTTTACCATTGGGCTGGAGAGTCAATCGCCCTTTGACAGCATTTACGGTCAAGATAATCCTCTCCCGTTAACTGTCATCTCACCTTTGTATGGCATCATCTCGTTAGTCGTGGTGCTGTTCACGTTCATCTTGTTTCTTTGGTTGGCCCGCACCACCAATCTAATTCGCGAAACTGGAGATTGTCCGGTGCCGGGAAAGCTCAGGCCCTACAACCTCGGCCGCACACAGATGGCCTTTTGGTTCATCATGATCTATACATCTTACGTCACCATCTGGTTGATAACCGGCGCGCTTGATACGATCACATCGTCGTTGCTGGCATTAATGGGAATCAGCGCGGGCACAGCGTTGGGCGAGGCCTTGATCGACTCTGGCAAGAACGATTCAAATTCAGATCGGTTACAAACAGCGACGGCGGAAAAGCAGTCATTGGAACAGAGCATCCCGGAACTTCAGACACAAATAGATGCCCTTAACGGCAAAACCAGCTTAACGGTTGAAGACACGAGCAACAGAGACAGCCTCAACCAGCAACTGCAAGCCAATCGCGCGCAACTGGCGCAAATCAATCAGCAGATTCAAAGCCTTACGCCTGCGTCGAGCGCCAGCATAAGCAAAGGATTTCTGACTGACATACTTTCCGACGGAAGCGGCTACAGCTTTCATCGTTTTCAAATCTTTGCCTGGACGATCGTGTTGGGAATAATGTTCGCGTCGTCAGTCTACAACAATTTAAGTATGCCTGAGTTCAGCACAACTCTTTTGGGATTGATGGGCATCAGTTCGGGCACCTATATCGGCTTCAAGTTTCCGGAGAGTAAATAACGAAACGGCATGTCGTCTTCCGGGAGCCTGCTCTGACGTCGACTGTTTCGCTCCCGCTCCGGCGAGGCCGTAGATGACAACATTGGTTTCAACCAGGAGAATCACAATGGCCGCAACCAAACTACCAGGTCAGGTTTTGATCATTCGTCACGGGGAGAAGTTGGGCGATCCCAAAAAGGACAATGACGGTGGGCGACACTTGTCGGTTCGCGGGTCCGCGCGCGCGGCGGCCTTGCCTTCTCTATTCGAGCCGGCTCTGCCGCAATTGGGTTGTTCGATGCATCACAAGGCAGGAGAATTCACGGCCCATTACCAGGAGGTTCCCGTCAAGGGCTCCGCGCCGCGCTTCCCAGCTCCCCATTACATCTTCGCCACCCAGGCATCAAAGAACAGCAAACGGCCAATCGAAACAGTCACGCCGCTCGCCACTGCCTTGAACGTGCCGCTCAACGATGGCTTTGCCGACAAGGACGCGAGTATCCAGAAGATGACGAACGCGATCCTCAACGACTTCTCTGGCGAGATCATTTTGGTCTGCTGGCATCACGGCGAGATCCCCGATATCGCGAAGGCCCTGGGAATCGCGAAGCCGCCCAAGTGGGACGGCAAGGTTTTCGATCGCGTCTGGCAGATTACTTTTCCGAAAGGAAAGGCAACGCTGACGAATTCGGCGCAGATGCTGTTGTACGGGGATTCGGCAAAATAGTGAATTAAGTCTGGAGTTGTGTTGGTGCGGGCCGCGAGGGGCACTAGCCCGACTGTCAGGGAGGGCTCCAGCCCAAATTACGAGTGAGCCCTCCCTGGTGGTCGGGCTAGTGCCCCGGCAACTCAACTCCAGGACGCTGGCAAACGAAAAATTCAATCTACGGCTTGATCGTCGTCGCGCCTTCTGACTTTTCCACAGGTAACTCCGGCCGTCGGCTCCAGTCTTCAAATGAACCGTCATAGAGGTGCGCATCGTAACCCAGGTAGCGCGCGGCAAAGTAGAGCACGCTTGCCTGTTGTCCGATGTGACAATAACTCGTGAGGCTATCACCCGCTTTGACGCCGGCTGCGTTGAAGATCTCCCGCAACGCTGCGACACTTTTGAATCTGTTGGATTCTTCGACCACGCTTGAGAAGGGGATATTCCGGGCTTTCGGAATGTGACCCGCGCGCAGCATAGATCCGGCTTCAGCACCCGTATAAAACTTCGCCGCCCGCGCGTCGAGGATCACCACTCCCGGCCGATTCAAGTTCGCAGTCACCCAAGCCGCGTCAACCACGAGCGTCGGATTCGGATGCGGTGTGAAGTGTCCCGGCTTCGCTTCAGTCAGCACGCTGGTCACAGGTCTTCCGGCGGCCCGCCAGGCCGGGAGACCGCCGTCCAGGATCGAAGCATGGTCACCGAGGCCCAGATAATCGAGCGTGAAAAACACACGCGTCGTCGGCGAAACCCAATCCTTACCAAAGTAAATCACAACCCGTGACTTGTCGGACACACCCAACTTCTCGAACGCAGTCTGGAGTTGAGTCACAGCCGGCAGTTCGAGCGTGAGACCTGAACCGCGCGGAGTTGAAATATCCGAAGTGGTGATGAACTGCGCGCCTGGAATATGCCCGGCCAGATACTCGCCCTTATCGCCCACCTGCAAAAGCACCAGCGATTCATCGTTAAGATGAGCCGCCAACCATTCGCTGGAAACGATGAGCGACTCGCGGACTTTGGGGTCACCGGCCGCACGAGCAGAAACAACAAACAAGGCTGCGAATACTATCAGCGACACGCTGAATGAATATATTTTCATCGGTTTCTCCTGCAAATGGTTTGCGCTCGAGGAATGCTGTGGTATCCGTCCCCAGTCTACATTGTTTAGAGACTTAATTGAACAGTTGACAGCATCCAATTTCGACTGATCGGAAAGTGATTGACAGGCCCAAAAGATTCGGATAGCCTTCGCGCCCCTCGCATTGAAACCGTTGGTTCTCAAAACCTGCGATCAACAACGGTCGGAAACATTTTGAAAGATAAGTCAATCAAGCTGCTGACGAGCCTGGCTTGCTGTAGTAATTGATTTCCTGGATCGTTTTAGTGTTTCCGCAGCTTTCCTGGACACTAGCTTGAGGGCCTTTTCCGCGAACCAGGAGGCTGAAACAATGACTCGTGGCGCATTCCTGAGGAGAAGAACCATGAATATCGCAATCAAACATGTTTTTGTGCTGATGCTCGAGAATAGATCGCTCGACCATATGCTGGGTTTCTCCGGCATTACCGGAACCGATGCAGTGACTTCGCAGAGCACGAAGATCGAAGGGCTAACCGGTAACGAGTCGAACAGCGGGTTTAAAGTTTCCCAACCGGCTGACTGGCTGATGCCTGTCGATCCCTGCCATGAATTCCTCTGCGTCCTGGAGCAGCTTTGTGGACCAAACAAACCCTACGTTAAAGGCGGCGCGTATCCGGCGGTCAATTGCAGCGGCTTTGTGTCGAATTACATTAATAACGGTGGCGCCTCTAACCCTGGGGAAATCATGAAGTGTTATTCGGCAAGCCAATTGCCGGTGCTCAACGCGCTCGCCCAGGAGTTCGTGGTTTGCGACAATTGGTTCGCATCGATGCCGGGACCAACCTGGCCCAACAGGTACTTTGTACACGCGGCCTCGTCGGGTGGCTTGGATCACAGCCCCAGCAATGAAGACATCTTCAAATGGTTTGCAGCCGGTGCGCCCATCAAAAACGGCACCATCTTTGACAAGCTGCACAAAGCATCTCAGCAATGGCATATCTACCGTGGCGATGAGTTCCCGCAGTCTCTCTCTCTGCATGGCGTTCATTTTTTGACAAAGACTACGCCGCTGCGAGACTTCCAGAAGGCGGTAAACTCCACCACCAAGCCCTATAAGTATGCTTATACCTTTATTGAACCGAACTATGGCGATGTGCTGAACAACAGTTACCTGCGCGGCACTTCTCAGCATCCTCTCGACAACGTCGTCTGCGGCGAATACGTAATCAAGTATGTCTATGAGTCGATTCGGAGTTCGCCGATCTGGGGAAATAGTTTGCTAATCGTAACCTGGGACGAGCACGGCGGATTCTACGACCATCAGCATCCGGGATCGACGGTGGGCCCGGGCGATAATTCCACTACCTCGCCGCTCAACAAATATGGCTTCACCTTCCAACAACTGGGTGTCCGTGTTCCGGCAGTCGTGGTCTCGCCTATGATTCCACGGAATCTTATCGACCACCGGACCTACGATCATTCGTCGGTTCCTGCCACCGTTGAATCTATTTTTGGATTGACGGCGATCACCAAGCGCGACGCTCAGGCGAATAACCTCAGCAACCTGGTAACGTTGCCGACGCCGCGAATGACGCCAAAGACTTTACCCGCGCCGGCCAGCGCGGGAGGGCAGTGCCCTTTCCCTGGCCCGTCGAAAGTCATGGCTGCGCCACCTCCGGCTCCCCACTTAATGCTGCGGCCTTTGGACCCGCCGAGCGAAGGAAACTTGCCCGGCTTTCTCGACATAGTCCGAAAGGTTGACCAGGAGTTGTCTCCCACGTTAATGCAAGCTGATGCGGCCGCGAAACATCTAGTAAGCACCACTACCCGCGTCGCCGCCGCGGCATATATTGAGGAAGTCCGGGCGAAAGCGCGCGTCGCGGAAGCGATGTCTGAGTAAGGTCGGCACTGCCTTTGTCGATTTGAGCAGGTAGCCTGGACAGCAATGAAGGCGCTACGTTCACAAATCTGCGGGCGACACGTTTCTAATCCAGGCGTCTCCTGGGTTTTGAGCATTTCGGGGGGTTCCGAACGGAATGTAACGCGGTCGGAAATCTTGAAGAGAATTCTCACAACACCGCCGTTTCCTCCAACAACTTTCCTGATGCAAAGCGCTCGGCGCCAAGTTGCGATGCCTCGATGAGATCGGAATCGCCCTTAAGGATCAAATCCGCTGTGATACGGCCTGACGCGGGCGAGTGCATAACACCGTGGCCGCTAAAGCCGTTCACAAAGTACAGTCCCTCAACGTTTGGCGACGGGCCGATTATGGCGTGGTGATCGGGGGTCATTTCGTAGAGTCCGGCCCATGCCCGGCGCGGATTGACCTCGGCTTCGGCGAGACACGGCACACGCATCGCTGCATGCGTCAGGATCTTTTCGACGAAGGTGGTATCGAATTCAGTTTTGAAACCCGCAGTCTCTTCCGGATCGTTCCACGCCAGCAGAATTCCCTTCCCTTCGCGCCGGAAGTGAAAACCCGTGGACATGTCGATCACCATGGGGAATCGCCTGGGCAACTGATCGAACGGTTCGGTCGGTACGAGCTGACGCCGCAGAGGTTCGACCGGCAACTCCGCGCCAGCCATCCGGGCAACTTCAGCAGCCCACGGGCCGGCCGCGTTGACGACGACTCGGGTCGAAATAAAACCTCGAGAGGTCATCACACCTGCGATGCGACGCCCATCGAGTGCCGGGAGCGCGGACGTCCCGTCCGCATCTTCTCGTCCACCGGACCTCCGTTTGAAGGCGGCGCCGGATGCGGACGGGACGTCCGCGCTCCCAGGATCGACTTGAATTCCAGTCACCTGAGTATCGAGCCACAAGCGCGCGCCGTGTGCGCGCGCGTTGAGCATGAATCCCATCATCACGCTGTGCGGATCGACAAAGCCATCAGTCGGACAGAACGTGCCGCCCAAAACATCATCGACCCGAACCTGCGGAATCATTTCGGCGATACCCTGCGGCGAAATCCATTCGACGTTAGTCACACCGAGCGCGATTTGCCGCTCGCGGTTCGCCTGCAAGTACGCCAGATGCTTTTCGCTGGTAGCGCAGAAGAGATAACCGTGCGGCCGATAGTCGGCTGGGTGTCCGACAACTTCATCAAAGCGCGAGAAGAAGTCGATCGAGTAGCGCGACATCTGTATGTTCACTGGCGTAGAGAACTGCGCCCGCACGCCACCCATGCTCTTTCCGGTCGAGCCTTTGCCCTGATGAGCTTCGCGCTCAAGCACCAGAACGTTAGTGCAGCCGGCCTGTGCCAGGTGATAAGCGACGCTCGATCCAACGATGCCGCTGCCGATGATGACTACGTCCGCGGTTTCCACAAGGCAAAAGTAAGAAGGAAATGGGAGAAAGTAAAGAAGGCGCTCGCGAGATCTCTAAGAACGGGCACGGCTGTGCCGCCCGATGTGCGGAAAGGCTATGCCTTTCCGGCCAGTCAACTAGTTGATTTTGGGGCTGCGCCCCCCGATTATATTTGCCGGGGCAGAGCCCCTGAGAATTACGAAGGGTCACGGTAAGGCAAAGCCTTACCGCACATCAGACGGCCCAGCCGCAACTCCTCACTGGCTCACCCGCCAAAAAAAATGAATGGGGAACAGGTCGTTACCCATTCCCCATTTTTCTGATTCTGAAGTCGGCTTACTGCCGGAGGCTTAAGCCGGCGCCGGATTGCTGCCCGTAATCGGCGGCAGGATTGGCTTCAGCGGCCGCGTGTTCGGTTCATTCACCGGCGGCTGATCGGAGGAGGTTGTCGAGTCGCCATCTTCGATCGTCAAACCGGCCACGACGCGACGAATTTGCACGCCATCCAGCGATTCGTGCTCCAATAACGCTTCGGCCAGCCGCACCATTGTGTCGCGATTGTCTTCGAGAATCTTACGCGCACGCTCGTACTGCTCAGTCACGATCTTACGCACTTCTGAGTCTATGCGAATCGAAGTCTCCTCGGAATAGTCACGATGCTGGGCGATTTCTCGTCCCAGAAAAATCTGCTCTTCCTTTTTGCCAAAGGTCAGCGGTCCAAGTTCGGACATGCCATATTCGCAAACCATCGCTCGAGCCAACTCAGTCGCGCGCTCGATGTCGTTCGAAGCGCCGGTAGTAATACTGCCCAGGAATGTCTCTTCGGCAATACGCCCACCCATCAGAATTGAAATCTGCCCGAGCAGATATTCCTGTGTGTAGTTGTGCCGATCGCCTTCCGGCAGTTGCTGAGTCACTCCCAACGCCATGCCGCGGGGAATGATCGTAACCTTGTGCACGGGATCGGCATTCGGAACTTTCAAGCCGACGAGAGTATGCCCGGCTTCGTGATAAGCCGTAACGCGCTTCTCCTCGTTCGAAATGACCATGCTCTTGCGCTCGGCGCCCATCAGAACTTTGTCTTTGGCCAGCTCAAAGTCGGACATCGAGACGACTTTTTTGTTATAACGCGCGGCGTTAAGCGCCGCTTCGTTAACCAGGTTCGCCAGGTCCGCGCCGGTAAAGCCGGGCGTGCCGCGCGCAATTACGCTGATGTCCACATCTTCACCCAGCGGGATTTTGCGCGTGTGAACTTTCAGGATGCCTTCGCGGCCGCGCACGTCAGGTCGCGACACGACCACACGGCGATCGAAGCGGCCCGGTCGCAGCAGAGCCGGATCCAGAACATCCGGGCGGTTGGTCGAGGCGATCAGGATCACACCGTCGTTCGATTCAAATCCGTCCATCTCAACCAGTAGCTGATTCAAAGTCTGTTCGCGCTCGTCATGACCGCCGCCCAGACCCGCGCCGCGATGACGCCCGACGGCGTCGATCTCATCGATGAAGATAATGCACGGGGCATTTTTCTTGCCCTGTTCGAACAAATCGCGTACGCGCGAAGCGCCTACGCCGACAAACATCTCGACGAAATCCGAGCCGGAAATCGAAAAGAAAGGAACATTGGCTTCACCGGCAATCGCGCGCGCCAGCAGGGTCTTGCCGGTTCCCGGGGGCCCCATCATCAGAACGCCCTTGGGAATGCGGCCGCCCAGTTTCTGAAATTTTTGCGGCTCTTTCAGGAACTCAATAATCTCCTGCAGTTCTTCCTTGGCTTCTTCAACGCCCGCGACGTCTTTGAACGTCACGCGCTTTTGCTGATTACTAAGGAGCTTCGCCCGAGATTTACCAAATGACAGAGCTTTGTTGCCGCCCGACTGCATCTGCCGCAACATGAAAATCCAGAAACCGAAGATCAGCACAAATGGCAGAAGGTAGTACAGCGCCGGCCAAAGGTAACTATTGCCTGACTCTTCCTCGACTTTAGGAACGCGAGATTTACCGTTAACGACTTCTTTTGCCTCTTTGAGCAGATCGTTCTTGGCGGTCTCGTTAGTCAGCTGAACGTGGTATTCCCGACCGCTGTTCGCATCGATAGCAACGGTCTCGGTCGCCTTGACCGTCAACTGCTTCAACTCGTTATTGTCGACCTTCTGGTAGAGCGCAGTCAGATCAATGTTTTCTGTGTTCTTGCTGCCGGGGTTGACGAGCTTATAAATCAACAACGCGCCCGCGATAATCAGCAGCCAAAAAATGATTTGTCGTGCAGTAGAACTCAAAGCCTTCGATCCTCCGTGTCCGATATTACCCCAAATCTGCCGTTCTGGTAAGAGCCGGCTCTCATCTGGCCGTTCCGGTTACTTTCCAATCCGGCCGCAACGCCGAGTTAATAGGCGATTTTGAGATGACCTCGTGTGTCGTCGAGGTGTCCTCAACCGTATTCCCGCCTCGGCCTCGGGTTATTACGCCCAGCCAGCGCTATAGGTTCAAATCCATCGCGATTTATGGGGAAACCTGCGCCGTATATTGAAGCAGCCCGCGCTTTCTCGACACCCGCGCGCCTCCCGGCAACTCAATCACCCGACCGCCGTGGTTTCCCAACACCAGCCCTTCAAGGGCGACAACGTGCACGCGCTCCAGCCGTTTCAGATCACCGCGACAGCGATCAATCCACAGACGCAGCGCGCGACGGCGCAAGGCAGACGGCGCCGAAGCAAGCAGGTCCAGTCGCAGCACGGTTCCTTTCCCCTCACGGGTTAACATCGGCTCCGGCTCAAGACACAATTCCAGAAGCGTTAAGGCTGCTCCATCAAGCGCGCTGCTGTCTTCCCGCAAGACTTCTGCTGTCCGAGCCAAACCCTGCACCAGCTTCGGATTGAAGGTCTGCATTAACGGCAGGAGTTGGCGGCGCACGCGAACCCGCGCAAACTTTTCATCCAGATTCATTTCGTCGGACCGAAACTCGATACCCTTAATCCGGCAATAATTTTCAGTGTCCCCTCTTTGAGCCCACGAAAGGAGCGGTCGCGCCAGCAAAATCTCGGTTCCCGCCGAAATGGCCCTTACCGGTTCAATTCCTCCGAGACCACTTCCGCCACTTCCCCGCAACAGATTCAACAAAACAGTCTCAGCTTGATCGTCCATAGTGTGGGCCGTCAGGATCGCCCGGGCGTGGCTGATCCTGGCTCTTTTTGTCAGGAATTCATAGCGAGCGCGCCGCGCGGCTTGCTCCAGGTTGTCACTCGTCTTTGCGGCCCGCCGCTTTACGTCAACACTGTCGATCGCGGCTTTGCGACCAAGTTGCTTCGCTAACGATGCTACCCAATTCGCGTCAGCGTCACTGATCTTCCCCCGCAGACGGTGATTGAGATGGGCAACCAGGATATCGACCTTGAGCTTGCCGGACTTAATTAACTCGTCGACCGCCAGCAATAAAGCGACAGAGTCGGCGCCCCCAGACACAGCAACGACGATGTTCGCGTTAACCAGGGGAAGATTCAATCTCTTCCATTCGCGCAGCAACGATCGAGCGAACCGGCTGATCGGCGGCGGGCCACCGCGCTCTTCGGTCTTTCGCTTCCGCTTCGTTTTAGCTGCTGATTCATTCATTTCTGCTCACATCGACGCTCGCACAGTGGTCGTGCGCGGCTCTTCTCTATCTTCTCTGCGCCATCTCAGCGTTCTCTGCGTCTCGGCGGTGAATATTTTTGAACGTAAACTCACCGCAGAAACGCTGAGAACGCTGAGATGGCGCAGAGAGAATAAGAATCCGACACGCCCAATTCTAGCATTCAAGACCCACCGCCAACTCCGTATTTGCGAATGGTCCTCGACGAAAGTAAGATCAGCGCCATAGTCACCTTTTCTTCTTGTGGAACTAACCGTCGCCATCACCGGAGCCTCGGGCGCGATTTACGCGCAGCGCACGCTGGTTTACCTGGCGGCGAGCGGCGTGGTCGAGCGCATCAATTTAATCGTCTCGGATTCCGCCAAGACAGTGGCCATGGTTGAGCTGGGCTTTGACCTGAGAAGCGCCGACGAGAAAAAGCTTAACGAATGGATCGGCCTTCCGGTTGATGCGAAAATGATTCGCTGGCACCGGCTGGATAACATGGCGGCGACACCTTCATCAGGCTCGCATCCGCAGGCAGGAATGTTGATTGTGCCGTGCTCGATGGGCACCCTGGGCGCCATTGCATCGGGCGCCGGCACTAATCTAATTCATCGCGCCGCGGACGTAACTCTCAAGGAAGGTCGTAAGTTGGTACTGGTACCGAGAGAGTCGCCGTACAATGCGATTCATCTCGAGAACCTTTTGAAGCTGGCGCGCGCCGGGGCGCAGATCCTGCCGGCGAGCCCGGGTTTCTATCATCGGCCGCAAACCATCGAAGCCCTCGTCGATCATCTGGTCTTTCGCATTCTTGATCAGTTCGCGATTCCGCATTCGACGGCGACGCGATGGAAGGGTGAGTAGCAAAGGGCGACCATTTTGCATCTGGCCCCCCCTCTGCCAATGTACGTACAGCCAAAGGCAGAGGAAGAAAAGCAGCAACCCAGTTGGACTCCTGATGATCTTAAAGAACGTCGGCACAACGCTCGAGATGATCAAAATCGAGCATACCCTCTTCGCGCTCCCATTTGCGTTTCTGGGTGCGGTGTTGGCCGCCAGCGGGATACCAACCGTCGCGCAAATACTGTGGATCACTTTGGCGATGATCGGTGCGCGTTCGACCGCGATGGCTTTCAATCGGGTCGCCGACAAAGAGTACGACGCGCGAAATCCGCGCACCAGCATGCGCGCGATTCCCGCCGGCGCCCTTTCGGTCGGGTTCGTTTTGGCATTTACGATCATCGGCGCTGCCCTCTTTGTTTTTGCCGCGGCCATGCTCAATCGTCTCACACTGCTGCTGTCGCCCGTCGCGCTCGCCAGCATTGTTTTTTACTCGTACACCAAGCGATGGACTTTGTTGTCACATCTGGTGCTCGGTTGGTGTCTGGCCATTGCTCCGACCGGGGCATGGATCGCCGTGCGTGGTGCGATCGACAGTCCGATTCCCCTTTTGTTATCGCTGACGGTGATGCTATGGACAGCGGGGTTTGACGTTCTTTACGCTTGCCAGGATTACGATTTCGATCGGCGAGAAGGTCTGCATTCGATTCCGGCGCGGTTTGGGGTTGCGCGATCGCTTTGGATTTCGCGACTGCTTCACGTGGGCGCATTCGCGGCGTTGGTTGCGTTATACTTTGTTACGCATTTGGGGGTGTTGGCTCTGCTTGGATTAATCGCTACGGGCGCCCTGCTGATTTACCAGCACACACTGGTGCGTGCTAATGATTTGAGCAGGCTGAACGCCGCGTTCTTTACCACGAATGCCTTTGTGAGCGTAATATTGTTTGTGACCTTTGGCGGTGCAGTTCTCTTTAAGATTTGAGGAGGTGTCGGATTTTATGAGCGCAACGCTAAACTTATCGGTACCTGATTCTGTAGTTGTCCATTTCGATCCTTCCAAGCTACAAATGAATGACCAGGAGTTCTTTGAATTCTGCCAGCTCAATCCGGACTTGCGTATTGAACGCACGAGCAAAGGAGATATCAGCGTAATGGCTCCCACTGGTGGAAAGACTGGACGACGAAACGCAAAACTAATTGCGCGACTAGTAGTCTGGGCTGAAAAGTATGCTACGGGCCAGGTGTTTGACTCATCAACGGTCTTTACTCTTCCGAATAGCGCAAAGCGTTCGCCCGATGTTTCATGGGTAAGCAATCAACGATGGGACGCACTAACGCCGAACCAGAAGGAGCAGTTCCCTCCCCTTTGCCCCGAATTCGTAGTGGAGTTACGCTCTCGCACTGATTCCCTCGCGGAGCTAGAGGCCAAGATGGAAGAATACCTCTCCAACGGTGCACAACTCGGTTGGCTGGTCGATCCGTTCGACCGCAAAGTTCATATCTATCGCGCGGGCTTAGCTGTTGAAATCTTGAATGATCCCGAAACAGTCTCCGGCGAACCTCTGCTAGATGGTTTTGTTTTGGAAGTTCGATCACTTTGGGACTAGATGCTTTCAATTATGAGTTTTTCACACGACGCACAACTCAACGAAATTGCGACGAAGGTCGAAACCGGCGAACGTCTTTCTTTCGCAGACGGCGTAGCCCTCTTTGCCACAGACGATCTCAACGCGCTGGGTAAACTTGCCGATACCGTACGGCGCCGAAAACATGGGCGCACGACTTACTTCAACGTCAATCGTCATTTCAATCCGACGAACGTCTGTTATGTCGATTGCAAGTTCTGCGGTTTCTTTCGCACGCCGCGCCAGCCCGACGCCTATACGCATAACATCGACGATTCTTTGCGCATCGCGGGACAGGCCGTGGCCGAAGGCGCGACGGAACTGCACATTACCGGCGGCCTGAACACTAAACTGCCCTTCAGCTATTTCACCGACTTACTCTCGGCTTTAAAGCAGAACTATCCACAGCTTCATCTGAAGGCATTTACAATGGTCGAACTGGATCACTTTGCGTCGTTCTATAAGATGAAAGATGAAGACGTGATCCAGCAGTTGCACGATGCGGGATTGGATTCATGTCCGGGCGGCGGCGCCGAGATTTTTCGCGAGCCCACTCGCTCAATGATCTGCGCGCACAAGTGCGATGCGGAGCGTTGGCTGGAACTGGCGGGAAAGGTCCATGCAGCGGATCTGAAGACGAACGCGACCATGCTCTATGGCCACATCGAATCAGTGGAAGACCGGGTCGATCACTTCATTCGATTGCGAGACCAGCAGGATAAGTCCGGAGGCTTTCAGTGCTTCATTCCACTGGCGTTCTATCCCCCGGATACTCAGATGGCCCACTTGCCCGGGCCCTCCGGTGTGGATTCGCTAAAAACTATGGCCGTGTCGCGGTTGATGCTCGACAACTTTCCGCACATCAAAGCGTACTGGGTGATGCTCGGCAAACGTCTGGCACAGGTCGCTCTGCATTTCGGCGCGAACGATGTCGACGGCACGATTACTCAAGGCGGTGAATTGACTGAGAGTTATTCGGTTGAAGCCAACAATGAAGTGAAGATGAGCCGGCAGGAATTGGTAGGATTGATTGAAGAAGCGGGATTTGAAGCGGTGGAGCGTGATACCGTTTACAACCGCGTAGATCGAGCGCTTCCAGTTTGACAATGTTCACTAAAGTCTCATTATGATGCGAATGACGTTATTCCAAACAGATGCCTACTACTGAAACACAAACAATATCAGTCGCCCACTCGCCGGACTCCGACGACGCCTTCATGTTCTATGCGCTGGCCACTCACAAACTGGAAACCGGTCAACTTGAGTTCGAGCATGTTCTTAAAGACATTCAGACTCTTAATGAAGAAGCGAGCAAGGGTACGTACGACGTCACCGCGATTAGCTTTCACGCTTACGCGTATGTCGCCGACAAGTATGCATTGCTCCCGCACGGAGCTTCGATCGGTGATAACTATGGTCCCATCGTTGTTGCCAACGAGGACCTTAATCCCTCCGAATTATCAAACATGAAGATTGCCGTGCCCGGAACGCTCACCAGCGCGTTTCTCGCACTCAGCATTTATCATCCCGATTTCAAGTATGAAGTCATCCCGTTTGATCAGATCATCGATGCCGTCACCGAAAAGCGTTGCGACGCAGGCTTGCTGATTCATGAAGGACAGCTCTTCTATCAGACGCTCGGGCTGCACAAGGTCCTGGATCTGGGCGAGTGGTGGCATGAACACACCGGAGGCCTCCCCTTGCCCATGGGCGGCAACGCGATCAAGCGAGACCTTGGCCCGGAAACAATTGGCCAGGTTTCGACTCTGCTGAAGGAAAGTATTCAATACTCGCTCGACAATCGTGAAGACGCCCTGCAGTACGCAATGCAGTTTGCGCGCGACATGGATCCGGCGCTCGCCGATCGTTTTGTGGCGATGTGGGTGAACGATCTGACGCTCGACTACGGTGAACGCGGCCGCGAAGCCGTGCGCCGTCTGCTTACTGAAGGTCACGAGCGCGGCATCATTCCGCACGCGGTTGATATTGAATTCGTCGGTTGAGACTTGAACTAATGCTCCGCCCCGGACACGATCGGCCGCATGAGGTCAGTACCGGGAGCGCTAGCGACCGGGTTTCGACTGCTCGCACGTCCGAGATCGCCGGGACAGGACCCGGTCGCTATCGCTCCCGGTACTGACCTCACCGTTGACATCGCCGCAGTTCCCCCGCAAAATGCTCTCCACCATGAAAGCTCCTCGATTTCTGCTTTGCGGATTTCGCCGCCCGAGCGAAGTGGCTTCGCTGGCCCTGGGAAAACTCGAACGGCAAGTGCTCGAAGAAACCTGGCAGCGCGGCGAAGTCAGCGTGCGCGACATCTATCTCGCCTTCGAAGAGCGCATCGCCTACACGACGCTGATGACTACGCTCGATCGGCTGTTCCGCAAACAGATTCTCGACCGGCGCAAAGACGGCCGCGCCTTCCATTATTCGCCCGCCGTGTCCCGCGAAGAATTTGAGCACGTCATCCGTGAAGACGTGATCGATGGCTTGCTGGGTCGAGGCGCAGAAGGCGTTCGACCGGTGCTGGCCTGTATCGTGGATACGGTCAGCGAACGTGATCGTGAATTGCTGGATGAACTGGATCGCTTGATCAAAGAAAAGAAGCGAGAGTTGCAGAGAAAGGCGAATTCGTAGTGTACGAGTTACTGGGAATCTGCCTGGTGCTGGCAGCGCTGCTGACGATCAACGCAATCGCGTCGACCGTTGCTGCCGCCTGCGCAGCTCTTTTGCGGCCCGCGTTGGAGCGCCGCTCGGCTCGGACCCGCGCCGAGATCCTGTTCGCCTTGCGCGTCGGCCCGACGGCGCTGGCTTTGCTTTCAGTCACGCTGTTTCTGGTGCCTTCCTATCTTGGTTACGAACCGTACAAGACTTCAGAAATTGTCAGCAAGAAACTCGCGGCCCTGGCGATTCTCTCGGCGCTGGGCGTTACACTTGCCTTATGGCGAGTTCTTCGCTCCTGGTTGGCAACGCGGGCGCTGCTGCAGGAATGGCTGGACGGCGCGGTTCAGATAGAACTGAGCGGAACCAGCATACCCACGTTTCGCATTTCTAATCCGTTTCCAATTATCGCGGTCGTAGGCATCATCAGGCCGCGGTTGTTTATAGCAACCTCGGTTCTGGAAACGCTCAGCGAGGACGAATTGAGTGCGGCCATCGCGCATGAAGGTGGGCACCTGGCGGGCCGCGACAACTTCAAGCGCTCGCTGCTGCGCGCGTGTCGCGACGCGTTGATGATTGTGCCTTGCGGTCGCAGTCTTGATCGCGCCTGGGCGGAAGCCGCGGAATGCGCCGCCGATGAACATGCAGCGCAACAGAGCGCGGCAGTTGCTCTCAATCTGGCTTCGGCCCTGGTCAAGATCGCGAAGATGGTGCCGGTCGGAGCGCGCGCGACAGTTCCTCTGGCGGCGTTTTTGGTCGGCGTGGAAGAAACTCGCGGAGTCAAAGCTCGTGTGCGCCGCTTGCTGGAGATCGCTTCGCAGGGATGCCGAGTACGGCTCCGCAGTTCGCTGATCCGTCGCATCCTGCCGGCGTCGACGCTTTGTGGCCTGGTCTTGCTCGCTGCAGTAGTCGCAAATAGTCCACGAGTTCTGGTCAGCGTGCATATGGTGATCGAACGCGCCGTCAAAGTTCTTTCCTGATCGCGAGATCAAACCCGGTCGCTACCGCTCCCTGTACTGACTTCATCGATTCGGTTTACGGGTGGCGGCTTCATCCCTTCCAAAGGCCGCCGCAACCAGACAAACAATGCTGCTGCTCCCAGTTGCGCCACGATGCCGAATACCACCAAAGCGATCAGCGAATAGTCATACAGCACGCCCATCGTAACGCTCCCTAAAAACCACAGCACTCCGTACGCGGCGTTGAACGCGCCAAATGCGGTTCCCCGCTTATTCATCGACACTACCTGGGAGATGCCGGAGCGCAGGGTGGCGTCTTGCGCGCCGAGACCGGTGGCCCAGCACGCCACACTCACATAGACACCTGTTGGTCCTCCCAAAAAACCAAATGGCAAAGCCAACAGCGAAACCAAAATTCCCAGCACTATGATTTGAATCCCGTAGCGATCGAATAATCTGCCGAACAGGAGCGCGGTCAAACCGTTCACCCCCATAGCGCCCGCATACAACAACGGGATTGTTTCGGGTTTAGTAAGCGAGTTAGTTTGAAAGTGATAAGCAAGCAGCGGAAAATCAACGAAGCCCAGCGCCAGCAGTCCTGCCGCTGCAACGTAGATCCAGAAAACTCTGGGGAATTTGTTTCCGCTGGGCGCAGGCGGCGGGGCGCCCTTCACCGGCCGGGCGGCCCGTGCAAACAGCAGGGCCATGAACGCTCCCACGGCCGGCAGCGCCAGCCAGAGAAACGCCTGGTTGAAGTGATGCGTCCGCGCCACTGAAACCGCCACGAACAAAGGACCCAACACGGCGCCTGTCTGATCCATCGCAGCATGTAGTCCGAATCCTTTGCCGTGACCGACAACTTCAGTAGCTTCGGAAAGCAAGACATCGCGGGCAGGTCCACGCAAACTCTTTCCGGTACGCTCAGCGATAACCAACAGCGCCGCAGCTTGCCAGTTTCCGGCGAACGCTAGTCCAGGCACGACAATCAGGTTCAAGAAATATCCCAGCGTCGTGATCGTCCAGTACGCGCGCGTCTTATCTGCCAGGCGACCCGAGAAGTAGCGCAAGCTGGCAGCGATCATTTCCCCCAGTCCCGCAATGATCCCAACCTGCGTAGCGCTGGCGCCGAGATCTTTGAGCAAAGGGCCGATGACGCTGTGCGCGCCTTCGTAAGTCATGTCGGCAAACAGGCTGACGAACCCCAGCGCGACAATAAAGCGAAAAGCGTTTTTCCGTTCCTGCTTTGCAACGTTCAAGATGTTCCCAATCAGCTGGTGATGACATCGATTTGTCTTCGATGCCACCATTTGCTAATGACGATGGAAAAGCGATCCACGAACTGACACGAAATGACCCTAACCACATCTCTGTTTCGTGCTGTTTCGTGTGAATTCGTGGATCGCATTTGCCTCTGCATCATTCCTAACTTCAAAGGTGGCCCATATCCCTACCCGACCACGATTGCTTACTTAATTCTCAAACAAAATTTCCAACACTGACAGTATCCCAAGGACCAACAGCAAGCTGACTGCTAAGTACCGCACAACTTCCGGGGCCACCCGATCCTGAATCCACCTGCGAATGCCACCACCCAGAAACGCTGCCAGCGCACCTTTAGTGATCATGGCGCCGACAGCGCCCAGCCAGATCACGAACGGACGGTGATACTTTGCGGTAAGCGCGGCAGCTGTAATCTGACCGACATCGCCCCATTCTGACAAGAAAATTGCGGCGAACGAAACCGCCGCCGCCTTTGAGGCGCGATGTTTGTCTTTCGCCGCAAGCGGCCGGTCGGACTTGCGCCACAGCGCCACAGCGACGCCGAGAAAACTCAGCGCAGTGATGGTTGCGACCAGCGGCCGGGGCAATTTCGAAATCGCATCACCCACGAGCACCGCCACTCCCATCTTGGCCATGAAAGCCACGGCCATGCCGAACATGATTGGGAGGGTGCGGTAACGGGCGGCCAGGATGCCGGTCGTATAAAGCAACTTATCGCCGACAATCTCGGCGACAAAAACTGCCCCGAACGCGGTTAAGAAGATCAGAACCATGTTTTCCAATTGCCGTGTAAGCCGCCGCATTCTAAGATGCCAAACTCGACTGCGCAAACAAAAGTGAGACAGCGCTACGGAGGCTGGTAGTAGTGACTTCGGAGCTATAGGCTTTGCATTTTGCTCTCTGCCTGGGTTCCGTCTCGCCTGCGAAAGTACGGAGACATAAAACGCGGCGGGATATCACGCATACCATATTCTCGCGGTTCAACTATATCGATGGACGAACTCTTAACAGTTGACGGCGTCACCAAGTACTTCAACCGGCGTTGCGTGCTTGATGACGTAAGCTTCTCGGTACGCAGAGGCGAAGTCCTCGGACTGATCGGCCCCAACGGCGCGGGCAAGACAACGCTTTTCGAATGTCTTGCGGGATTGATGCCGGCAGAAGCCGGTACGATGAAAAACGCGAACGAGATTCTGCCGGTTGCTCGCCGCAAAGAAACGCTTTTCTATTTACCCGATGCAATTGTGCCGTGGGCTGAGCAGACGGTTAGCTGGGCGTTGCACTTTTTCCAGAAGCTCTATCGGCCGGCTAAGCAAAGCGTGGCCGCGTTGGCTCAACCGTTGCGGCTGGATGAAATTATGAAATCGCGCATGTCCTCGTTATCCAAAGGTGAACGAAAGCGTCTGCTGCTGGCCCTTGGTTTATTAACACCGCATGAGTTGCTGCTGCTCGATGAGCCTTTCGATGGACTCGACCTCAGGCAGACACGCGACGTCATGACATTACTCAAGAGTCAGGTCGCAAACGGACGGACGCTAATGCTCTCGATTCACCAACTTGTAGATGCCGGACGTGTTTGCGATCGACTGGTGATGCTAAGTGGCGGGAAAGTTGTGGGCGAAGGCAGCATCGACGAGTTACGGGCGCAAGCCAATCTTTCGAGCGGTGGAGTCGAGGAGATTTTTCTTGCGCTCACATAGCTTCATGCAACTCATCGGCAAGGAATGGCGAGAGCTGTTTGCCTCGCGTTCATACTGGCTGCTGCTCTTGATGATCGGGCCTTTGGTGGGTCATGGGTTCATCACGGCGGTGGGTTTGTACGCCGAAGCCAGCGGTAGCGGGGGAGGGCCAGCGGCGCTGGCGCAGGGACTGACACCCCTGGACGGAATACTTGTGCCCACTTTCGGAGCCTACGATCTGGCCGCGACCTTTCTGTTTCCGTTCGTAGCGATCAGGATGATTGCCGCCGAGAGGCAAAGCGGCGGATTGAAATTGTTGCTGCAACTTCCGGGTAGTCTCGCGATGAAAGTCAGCGCAAAGGCGCTGGTGCTGATGGCCGGATGGGTGGTGACGTTATTGCCCGGCCTGTTAGCGATCATTCTGTGGAAATTTTACGGCGGTCATCTGTACGCGCCGGAAGTGTCGAATCTTTTACTTGGCCATTTC
>Ga0134121_10001712_pt1 | contig 20240 bp, 20 predicted proteins | sample KB301_FD_96463 | JGI IMG/M metagenome (GOLD analysis project Ga0134121, IMG submission 96463) | Terrestrial soil microbial communities without Nitrogen fertilizer from Kellogg Biological Station, Michigan, USA - KB3-0-1 | ecosystem: Environmental > Terrestrial > Soil > Unclassified ... | reverse complement strand
GAACATGGATCAGGTCGAGGAGTACAATCCCCCGGAGAACCCGGCCAAGACCACCGACAGCCGGTACGTGGGCTACATCGAACGGTTCGGTGAGAGTAGCTGGGAGTTGGACGCGCTGGAGCCCCGGTTGCTCGCGCAGTTGGTAACCGATGCTGTCACCGAGGTTCGGGACGAAGACCTCTGGAATGCGGCGGTCGCCGAAGAGAACGTGATGCGCGCGACTTTGAAGAAGTACGCCGAAGACTATCGCGCCAATAACGGCGAGACACTTGCTCCGGATGATACGGAGGACGAAGAGACCGAATAAAAAAGTCGGTTTCGTTTAACAAAAGCGTCTCCGAAGGATACTCTAAGCGTGGAACACCCAGGAGCCGGTCGAAAGACCGGCTCCTTCTTCATGCTTGGGGAGGAGACAATGGCCGGCTGGCAAGAGGAAAAGGAATCGAAGACCGTTCACAACCCGTCTTATGCTCGCGCACAGCAGCAGTTGGCTGAAGCACCGATAACTGCTGATGACGTTTACGAATTTCTCCTCCAACACGCCGACACACTGATCCACGGCGCCCGCAACACGGATTATGGCCATCCTCTCGACGACTTCTGCGACACGGCCGACTACTGGACCACCTGGGGACGAGCGCGGGGGCTTCTGGTCGAAGGGGCGGCATTTGCTCCCGAAGATGTGCCGATGATGATGGTCCTCCTGAAGATCAGTCGCGAGGGACGCAGGCACAAATACGACAACATCCTGGATGCTGCTGGTTATCTGGGCACTTTCGGGATGGTGGTTTCAGAGCGAACGAAGCGCCGCTGGGGCAAGATTTACGAGGTCGTACAGCGACTCGTGGGAAAACAAGATGAGTGAGTGGGAGATCGCCGAAGGCGACTGTCTCGATCTCATCCGCACGCTTCCCGAGAACGCTTTCGACAGTATGGTGACCGATCCCCCGGCCGGGATTAAGTTCATGGGGAAGCGGAACCAATGGGATACCGATTACGGGAACCGGGACAAGTGGATCGCGTGGGCTGAGGCTCGGTTCAAGGAATGCTTGCGGGTATTGAAACCAGGGTCCCATGCCCTCGTCTGGGCGATCCCGCGCACCTCCTACTGGACCGCGACCGCGCTCGACAACAGCGGCTTTGACATCCGGGACATCGTGCATCACATCTATGGTCAGGGCGGCCCCAAAGTCAAGAAGTTGGGAGATGGCTGGAGCACCGCGTTGAAGCCGGCGGCCGAGCACTGGATACTGGCGCGCAAACCGGTCAAGGGCAGCATCACCGCGAACTTTGCGTCTCACGGAACGGGCGGCCTGAACACCGATGCTTGTAGCGTCTCACGGGCGAGCCACGATGTTCCCGGTTGGCACAAGAGCGGTGCTGATGGTTCGGCTGGTTTTCAGGGCGACTCGACCTTTCGTATTCGGGCGATGAGTGCCGAGGAAATCCAGGAGCGATGCGGCGACAAAAACCGCTGGCCGCCCAATCTGGTCTTGTCCGAGGGAGCCGACGAAGTGCTGGATGAACAGGTCGGGACGCGCAAGAGCGGTAAGATGAAAGCGGGCACTCGGCGGAAGAATCGAGAAGGGTACGCGGGACCGATGCCCGAATTCACCGGAGCGGAAACGCAAGGCGATTCGGGAGGGGTGAGTCGCTACTTCCCCTGCTTCGGTTACCAGGCTAAACCAAGCCGCAGCGAAAAGGAAGCTGGTCTCGAAGAGTTCCCCATGGTCACCTTGCACCGGGTCAATCCGGGCGGCCTCGAAAAGGACCCCCGCTTCGCCCCCGTGCAGGTGAAGAACAATCACACCACGGTCAAGAGCCGGAAGCTGATGGCGTGGCTCTGTACTCTGGTGACGCCGGTCGGCGGCTACATCCTGGACCCGTTCGTGGGTTCGGGCTCGACCGGCTGCGGGGCCGTGCCGTTGGGTTTCGGCTTCTACGGCTGCGAGCTAGACCCCCACTACGCGGCCATCGCACGCGCCCGTATCCGCTATTGGCAGATGAAAGCGGCTGCGGAATGAGACGGGTCTACCTCTGGACGGACGGTGGCTGCCGCAAGATGCCGAATAAAGGTGTCTTGCACCATATCGGGGCGGGGATCGTTGCGGAATGTGAGGGGTATCGCCAGGAATGGGCTGAACCGTTGGGCACGGGTACTAACCAGCAGGCGGAACTGCTGGCGATCTTCGAGGCTCTCGGCAAGCTCGAAGACCGGGCCAACCTCTGGGTAACCGTCACCACGGACAGCCAGTACTGTCGCGGTTGTCTCACCCTGAACTGGAACCCCAAGTATAACATTCCGCTCATCCAGGCGGTCAAGACCCGGATGAAGGAGTTCGGCCGCGTCACCATTCACTGGGTCAAAGGTCATGACAAGGACGAGAACAACAATCGGGCAGACCATCTAGCGGGAATCGCCTGCGGGAGGATCAGAGATGACCGAAGCAGTAGTGCTTGAGGACGTTTTCAGCAGTTACTTCAAAGACACGCGAGTGCGTCTGCTCCTGGACAAAGGAAACACGGCCGAAGGGACACTGATCGCTCAGGACGCTAAGTTCTACTACCTCAAGGACGTGACCTACTACGCCATTCGTAAAGCGCCGCTCCTGGCTGTGCCATGCCGCCGCGTGCAGTTGATCGTGTCAGTCGAGACGCCTTAAATGGCAAAACTGTGCGGTGATGCCTATGTTCCCGATCAGGAGCTTCCCGAGCGCGCCGAGCACGACCGGTATATCACCCCGAGATTGGAGTGCGAGCAGGCGTACTCGATGTTTATGAAATGGCAGCCAAACTGGCGGCTGCCGCGACCGGGTATGAACCGCCACGGGGCCGCGCGGGCGCCGTTCATCCTGGACCCTGGCGCGGGTCCCGGCGTGTGGGGGTCCGTCGCGCGGGAAATCTGGCCCGAGGCCGTGATCCATGGTGTCGAGATTACCCCGCAGCCGACGCCTGAGGCGTACGATCGATACATCGTCGGCCGGTTTCCGGGCGATCATTCCATGCAAGGCTACGACCTGGTGGTGGGAAACCCTCCCTATAATCAGGCCGAGACTTTCGTGAAGGAAAGCATGCGCCGGTTGCGAGATGGAGGTTGGTTGATCTTCTTGCTGCGGCTTCAGTTCTGCACCGGGTCAAAACGTCGCGACGGCCTGTACGCCGAACACCCGCTCTACCTGTACGCGGTCTATTCCCGCCGTATCTCCTGGCGCGCGGACGGCGCCCGAAAGACACCCCCGCGCGATCATGCTCTGTTCGTGTGGCGGAAAGGGTACAGCGGCACGACACACATGGATTTGATCGGTCAGAAACGGGAGTGCCCTCAAAAATAAACGCGGCGGCAACGTTAACAAAATAGCTTGTCACGGATACACTCAAAGCAGAACACTCCCTGGACTTATGCTCATCCTGCTCACTTCCTGAGCCAGCCCCGCCGGAAACGGCGGGGCTTCTTTCGGCGGGTAGCTCAACGGTAGAGCGTCATCCCGACACGATGAGGGTTGCAGGTTCGATCCCTGCCCCGCCGACCACCTGCTCAACGTCAAACGCAACGGAGGATTTTATGAAACTGCGAACGCCATTCGTCCTGCTCCTGATGATGCTCCTGGCCCTCACGGTGATCGTCGGCTGCTGCCCGGCCACGAGCCACGCCGCAAGCCGCATGGCGACCGGCTACATCGGCCTCGAAACTCCGACCTGGGTGACGGATGACCGGCCCCAGGACGATAGCCCGATGGTCAAGGGTGAACTGCACCTGAACCGGCTCTTCGGCCCGGTTGGCCTCTACGGCGGCGCCAACATCAACCTGCGAAAAGGGCTGCCCTGGTGCAAAGAGAACAAGCTGTTCACGGGCCTGGAGGTTCCGGTCGGTAAGCAGGGGCTCGTCGCCTACACCTATTTCGAGCGCCGCTTCGATACCGCCGACAACCGGTACGTGATCGGCTGCAAATACAACTTCAAGTCAGCCTACTAGGCGCCCCCACTTTCAGGTTTCTGACGGAATCGGCGTTACCCGTCAGATGAGGCGAGCCGCGAGACCCTATAACCCTCGCGGCTTTGAACTTACCAACGCCATTACCATAGAGGACACAGGCGGCCTGGCAACCCGACTGTTTCTGGAACCCTTTGTGCCCCGCCAGAGGCGACTGCGGAGGGACCTCCCGTGTAGCATGCAGTTCCAGTTAAAAGCACCTCAAAGCCGGCAGTCCCGGATCGCTTCTCTTCGAACTGCGATAAGGAAGGAAGTGGTCTGGGCTGCCGGCTTCGCCATTCCCAGGAACGGGACCGTCTTGAGGACGCGAGGGTTCGAGCCCCTTACCTGATGTCTGCAACCTGCAGAGAACGAGACATAGCGAAGACCACCTGGGGCAGGCCGGTCTAAAAGCCGGTCTGCCCATTTTTTGTCAGGACCCCAGATGGACAAGAATGATGAACTGTTCATCGACTTCAAAGCCGAGGTCGCCAGACGCTCGGTTCGCAAACCTACGGTAAAACCGCCGCCGGTACGGGAACCGGACTGGGACAACCGCGCTCGGAAGCGGTTCCAGATGCATGTTTCCGGCACCCCGGATGAAAACCGGCAGCAGGTCATCAACATTTTGAAGAACTGCACCCAGCGCCTGGAAAGCCCGGCGCCGCGACAAGCCTGGGAGCCGCGCTCTGAAGGCTACCCGTACACGAGCATGGGACTGGCGCTTCTGGAAGCCATCCGGCTCCTGGATGTGATCGCCGAGAAGCTGTACCAGGAATACAAACGCAAGGAGGAGCCATGAACGACACTCAGCCGTTCGGAGCGTGTGAAGCATGCGGAACCCCGTTCAAGGATCGAGCTGAGCGGTACCACTCAGGCGTCATGATCGCTGGCAGCGGTAAAAACGCCTGTTCACACTGCAAGCCACTCCTTGAGGCCGCTAACCGTCTCTGTGCCGCCAATGGTCCAAAGGAGCCGGAGGAATGATGGGCAGAATATGGGTGCGAAACTTGATGACAAGACGGGCCGACGGTATGGACGACTGACGGTCCTATACCGGGCTGAAAACCGGTACAACCATCCTGTCTGGCTCTGCATTTGTGATTGCGGCACAGAAACAAAGGTTCGTGCAAATAACTTGAGCCGAGGGGACACTACTAGCTGTGGTTGTTATCGCCGAGAATTTTCAAGTCAACGATGGCGGCGCCCTAAAGGTCTTGCAGCGATAAATAACGTTGCTTATCAGCTTCAGTACCGAGCAAAAACCCGAGGGATTCCGTGGGGTTTGACACGCGAAGAGACCATCGTTCTTATAAGTCAGCCGTGTTTCTATTGTGGTTGCTCTCCGAAACATGAATGGCGACGACCGGACGTCAATGGCGGATGTCGATGGAATGGTATTGATCGAGTTGACAACAAGCAAGGTTACACGAAAGAGAACGCAGTGTCATGCTGTGGTCCTTGCAATAAAGCGAAACTCGACAGGTCTTTGGATGATTTCCTGGAATGGGTGCGTCAGGTGTATCATCACCGAGCCAGAGAAGGATCGGACACTAAATGAAGGTCACCTGTCCTACAAAGCATCTAAAAGAACTCTTGGCGCTTACGAGCAGAGGCGTCAAGAAGAACGCCAGCGTCACGGCGCTGGAGTGTATCCGGGTCGTGACCGGGGAAATCGGGATCGAACTGACCGCGACCGACTACGAACTGGAGATCAAGTGCGCGCTGGGCTGCCATGTCGAGGCGACGGGCGAGGTGATCCTGCCGGCGAAGCGGTTCATGGAAGTAATCTCGGCCTTCAGCGGGGCCGACGTCACCCTGAAGGTGGTGGACGACATCGCGCATCTGAAGTCGGGCCGCTCCCATTTCCGGCTTACCGCTTACCCCGATCCGATGCCCACGCTCCCCGCGACCGATGACAAGGTCGGCGTCATCCTTTCGCAGTCGCTCCTCCGGGACATGCTGGAGAAGGTCGAGTTCGCGATGGGGAACGACGCCAACCGGCCCGGCCTGAACGGGGCGCGCTTCACTCTCTGTGAAGGGAAGGTGGAGATGGCAGCGACTGACACCCACCAGCTTGCGGTCTACCCGGTGCAGTTGGTGGGCGACGATCTGCCCGAGTTCGCCTGCACCATTCCCCGGCGCAGCGTGACCGAAATCCAGAACTTTCTCGCCAAGGATGAGGACGAGGAGATCGAGATTGTGGTAGACGAGGGCCAGATCGAATTTCGGACCCCGTTCTACACGATCAAGAGCCGCCTGAACAGCGGGCGCGCGCCGGACTATCAGAAGGTGATCCCTCGCGAGCCGATCTCGAACGTGAGCGTGAACCGGGAGATGCTCCTGGAGACGGTCAAGCGAATCGACGTCTTGGCCAAGGAGGACATGCACCGGTTCCGCCTGGAGATCGACGGGAACGCGATGCGCTTCTGGACGGAGGCCAAGGGTGTGGGTGATGCCCACGAGGAGCTTCCGTGCGAGAACGATCTCCCGGAAACCGAGCAGAGTCTCTGGCTGCACGCGCGGCAAGTCGCCGGCATCCTGAACAGCTTCAACGGCGCCCGCGTCAACCTGCACTACACCAGTGACCTGCGCCCCCTGATCTTCAGTCCGGACTCCGGGGCCTACTACGCTATTCTGATGCCGATGGTCGCGCCTTAGATGAAACGGAACACCGAGGCGAAGCGGCGAGCCGGCTTTGGTCAATTCATGGAAGTTCCATCCTGCGTCTACGCCGTCGGCTCGGTTTTAGGCGTCCTGGACTATTATCAGGAGATTCTCTATTACGTCTTGCCCGCAGGGGTTCCCGATCTGGGTCAAAACTATGTGCGCTGCAAACGGTGGCGACCGTCCGAGCAACTGTACATTCCCGGCCCGCAAAAACCGTGGAACGACTATGAGCGGGAGGGGACTTTCGTTCGAGCGGACAAGGTCCAGCGGATCATCCACTTCTCGCGCGGAATGCTCAACCAGAGTCGCTACGATGCCCTGCTGACGGGCCAGGAAGGCCGTCAGCGCGATCAAGAGCGCGCCCGGCTATTCGGGGCCTACCTCGGGCGTCTGGAGCGACTGGTGAGCCGCTGCCGGTACTGGAACCTGGACCTCGACCGGTTTGTGGGGCTGCTCGCCGCTTCGGAGCAGACCTTTCAGATGGCCCGGTTGCTCGGGGAAGGTGATTTCGACATCTTGCAGACCGAACTGTGCCGGATCAAGACTGATGACGAAGAGCCGTTCGAACTGCGGCAGGGAGACAATCAATGAGTGAAACTGAAACGGCAACGATTACCCTGCGGCGCGGCGATGCGATTGAAGAACTCATGCGGCTGGAACCGGATTCGCTCGACGTGATCGTGACCTCCCCCCATTACAACATCGGCACCAACTACGGGGAGTTCAAAGACGATCAGCCACGTCTCGAATATCTCTTGCAGATGGCCACGCTCGCGGTCGCGATCCGGACCCGGCTCAAACCGAAAGGCTCGTTGTTTTTGAATATCAGCGGCAAGCCGACCGATCCGTGGATTCCCCATGATGTGGCGAACGTTTTTCGACCGGAACTCGTCCTTCAAAATGAGCTACACTGGATTAAGTCGATTACGGTTCGCGAAGAGACGGTCGGCCAGTTCAAACCGCTGAACTCGCCGCGCTTCGTGAACGATTGTCACGAGTACATCTTCCACTTTACCCGCGATGGTCAGGTTCCTTTGAACCGCATGGCCGTTGGCGTGCCACACACCGATCCGTCCAATCGGCGCCGCTGGGCTTCAGCGCAAGAACATGGCCTGCATTGTCGCGGTAACAATTGGCTCATCCCATATCAGACTCGTCAAGCGAAAGGGCTACATCCCTGCACCTTCCCCGAAGACCTGGTGGAATGGTGCGTGAAACTGCACGGGCTGCCGCCCGAAGGACTGCGGGACGGGTTCACGCTTTGCGATCCATTCAACGGCCTGGGAGCCACGGCTGTGGTCGCGGCTCACTATGGCCTCAACTACTTCGGCTTCGATCTGAACGCGGATTATCTGCGCGAGACCGTCAACAGGGTCCGCCGGATGACCCAGGTCGAGGCCGTTCTGGAAAATGTGATCCTTCCGCCACCGAGGGGGTAGCCCCATGAACGACGTTGAGGAGTTTGACGGTACGGAAGAACCGGATAAAACCGCGCCCGTTGAGCGGAATGCGCATTCGATTTCTACCAGTTATCCATGCCTGAAACGCATCTTGAGCGCCGCTGAAGAGATCGATCTCTGTACCCGCGCCAAGCGCGGTGACGAAGCCGCGCGACAGGAGATGATGGAGGCCAACATTCGCCTGGTCATGTCGGTCGCGCGGCGGTACAACGCCCGCAGCATGACATACGAGGACATCGTTCAGGAAGGGATCATCGGGCTGTTGGAGGCGATCAAGAAGTTCGATGTGACGCGCGGCTTTCGCTTTTCCACCTATGCCACCTATTGGATCAGGCAGGCCATCGTTCGGGCCATCGAAAAAACTGACCGGATCATTCGGCTGCCGACCTACGGCTGCAACGCCGAGAAAAAGGTGCGCCAATATGAGAAGAAACTCTCCCTTCAGTTGGGCCGCGCCCCGACCGCAGAAGAGCTTGTCGCGGCGACCTCTCTTTCCCGGAGCATCGTTCAGGCGCTGATCCATTACCCGAGTGAACCGCTGTCGCTGGATGCCCTGATCTCGAACGAAGATCAGGACGAGCCGCTGCGCGACAAGGTCGCCGATGAGGAGGCAGTCGATCCGGCAGTCCTGTTCATGCAAAAGGTGGGAATCAAATCCATCGAGCAGTTGTTGAGCAGCCTGCAGCCGCGCGAACGGGCCATTATCGAGTGCCGTTACGGCATCCGGGATGGCCGGGTTTGGACCTTGAAAGAATGCGCTGATGTTTTCCACATGTCGCGCGAGGGTGTCCGTCACACCCAGATACGCAGTCTTCGCAAACTGCGCGAGGTTGCCAGCCAGCAGATGGCGAGCAGCCCTGATCTGTACCAGGCCGCTGAATTCCTCAAGAACCCATGATTGATGACTTGTTGATTGTCGAAGGACCCAAGAAAGAAAGCTGGTCCGGGGGCCGGGTGCGGATCAATGCTCCCACCGGACCCAAAGAGATCGGCCTTTCAGAAATGAACAAAGTGGGGATCGCGCCGGATGCGCTGGGTCAGCGGATGATCTGCTTCGCCGGCCGGGAAAAGCCGCTGGGGATGCTCTCCCATCTCCCTGGCGCGATGCGCTGGCAAACCTACGACTGCCTCGCCTATCCCCTCTCGAAAACGAACATCCTGGTTACCGAGACGGTCGGCCGGATCGACGAGGCAACGGACGAGTACATTGCCATTCGGGATGAGATGCTCGCGTCTCCCAAGGAGTGGGCGACCGCTTACCCGGAGACACCCTTCGGTCAACCCGCTCCCTACAAGCATCAAACCGATGCGTTCTGCTGGGCGGTCGAGACCTTCCGGCAGCGCAAATTCGGCGGCTTCGGCCAGTACTCCGAGATGGGATGTGGCAAGACGCGCTGGGCCAACGACGTGATGCGCTGGCTCGATACCCGCAGTAATTTCCTCGTCCTCTGCAAGAAGGGCACCTCCTTGCAGTGGAAGGCGGCTATCGAAGCGATCTGGCCGGAAGCCAATGTCGTCATGTTGATCGATCTCCCTTTGACCGAACGCCGTGACATCCTCGAACGGCACTGTGAGAAAGGGCAGTACGACGGCGAGCCCGGACAGTTCGATGAACGGCCGACCGTGTTCATCTTGAATTGGGAGGCGCTGGCCAGGCTCATCAAGCCGCTCTGCAAGTTCTACTGGAAAGCGGTTATCGCCGATGAGGCGACCACGATCAAAGAGCGCACCGCGCAGGTTTCGAAAGCGGCGTTCAAGCTGGCCGATCACGCCGAGTATCGGGTCCCGATGACCGGGACCCCGCTCGGCAACCATCCGGGGGACCTGTGGAGTCTTTATCGGTTCATCGACGACAGGGTGTTCGGCACCAGCTACTGGAACTTCATGCGGCAGTACTTCCTCCTGGGAGGGTTCTCCGGAAACGACTTCACCGGCTTCAATCCGCTTCAGATCGGGAGCTTTATCGCGCGGATGTATTCGTGTGCCTACCGGGTGACCAAGGCGACGATCACGGACATGCCCGAGAAGAGCTACCAGCAGGTGGATATCGCCCTATCTATCGAACAGGCCGAGCTTTATCGACAGATCGAAGAAGAAATGTACGCGGCGCGAACCAATGAGGACGGCACCGTTCAGGAGCTTTCGGTCGCCAACGCACTGGTGCAGATCACCCGTTTGCAGCAGGTGACCTCGGGCTTGTTCCCGGTCCAGAAGGAGATCGGCGAGCGGGCCATCTGTGAGCGGATCAAGTCGGCCAAGACCGATTGGCTCGTGAATTACGTCCGGTACGCGCTCGCCGACACTGACCAGCAAATCGTGGTCTGGTGTCGGTTCCGACCGGAGATTGAGGCCATCCGGGATGCGCTGATGGAGGCAGGGCTGGTCGAGGACCGTGACTTCGGAATCATCCAGGGAGGCGTCAAGAACGAGCACCGGGAGCACCTGCGCGTGAGCCTGAACGACCGGGAGAACCCGCTGCGCGTGCTGATCTGTCAGATACAGGCCGGGGCCTACGGGCTCGATCTCCCGGCTGCCGATGTGATGATCTACCATTCGCTGACGTTCAGTTTCCTGGAACGTAGCCAATCCGTGGACCGGGGTCACCGCATGGGCCGGACCCGGCCGTACCAGATCATCGACCTGGTGACCTATCTGCCGAAGACGGACAAGAAGGGAAGCCGGCAGAAGACGACGGTGGATCACGAGATTCTGACCGCTCTCCAGCGGAAACAAGACCTCTCCGAAATGCTCCTGGTCCAGGGTTTCGGGAACGGATAAGTGGTTTCAAAATAGTCTCCGAACGTCTTTGACAAACACGGTTGCTCGGGATACACTGAGACTACTCAAGCCCAACCCAAGCCCTAACCCAAACCCACTCCAACCAAGCCCTTAAACTCCGATACGATAACAAGGAGGAAAGATGGCAGCCGCTGCCCCCAGGCAGCCGGTGGCACGGTTTCAGCGTCCCCGGCGTGTCTCGGATGTATCGCAGTTCCGTTTCAACGCAATCATCTACGGACGTCCCGGCGCAGGGAAAACGACCTGTGCCGCGACCGCCCCAGGCCCGATCCTGTTCGCTGACTGCGATCAGGGCCTCCTGGCCCTTCAGAACCCGGACCCGACCCTCATCAAAGAACTCGGCATCAACCTGGATGACCTGTTCTTCGAGCCGATCAAGTCGTTCGCGGACATGGTCAATCTGATCCAGAAAGTCGGCAATGAGTGCAAAGCCGATCCGAACTGGTGGGGAACCGTAGTCGTGGACAACCTGACCGAGCTTCAGCGGGTGTTGATGAACGACATCCTGAAGCAGGCCGACCGCGTTCTCCCGCAGTTGCAGGACTGGAACCTCATCCTGATGCAGATGCAGGCCATCGTCCGCCAACTGCGAAACCTGCCGATCCACACCATCTTCCTGGCGCACGAGCGAAGCACGGAGAACGGGATCGGGCCGGCTCTCTCGGGCCGGATCGAAGAGGAGTTGCCGGGTTATGTGGACACGATGGCCCGGTACACGATGCTCGAAAAGCCGGACCCGCAAAACAAGGATGTCGTCAAAGTCATCCGCAAACTTCGCCTCCGTCCTCAGCTTGGGGCGGTCGAAGTGAACGCGAAGTGCCGCTCGTCCCGTCTCGGCGACTGGGAGGAGCCGCACATCACCAAGCTGATCCAGAAGTGTCTCAAACCGTAACCAACCCAACCCACACACGGAGATAAACAACAGATCATGGCAAAGCAAGAAATCGACGACGAAGTAGCCGAGCTTGAGCGCCTGCAGCGCAAATCCCCGTCCGGCAACGGAGGTGGCAGCATCGGGCTCAACGACGACTTTACCGTAGACGGCAGCGAGGGTGGTGGCGGCTACGTCCTCTTTACCCCCGGCAAGTACGCCCTGCAGGTCGTGGACCTGATCATGAAGGAGTCGAAGGGCGGGATCGACGAGAAGACGCAGCAGGCCAAGGCCAAAATCCCGTACCTGGAATTGACCTTCAAGGTGATCTCCTGCGACGATCCCCAGTTCATCGGTGAAACGATTACGGATCGCCTGATGGCGAAGGGCAAGGGCGTCACCCGGTTCAAGGTGTTCGCGAAAGCCGTCGGGCTCTGGGACGACGACAAGGACCAGTTCTCCGGTAAGCCCATCGACTTCATGGAAGCGTTCGTCTGGGCAGATGTCAAGACCGAGACCAGCACCTATAAGAACCAGGAGCGGGACCGCTCGATCATCGACTTCGCGGGCTACGAGCCGATCAGCAAGTACCCGCTTCCTGATGACTCATACTTCGGCAGCGTGGAAGACAACCACGAGACGGTGGCCGTGCCGGTCGTCGAGACCGAGGACGACGATCCGGAGGACGACCTGGAAGTGAACGAGGAGGAGCTTCCGGAGGATGAACTGGAGCCTCTGGACGATCCGGAGCCGGTCGAAGAAGTCGTGGCCCCGAGGCCGCGCCCGCGCGCGGCAGCCGCAGCGGGACAGGCCGGCGGCAAAGCCCCCTGGAAAGTAAGCTAAACCTAAAAGGAGGCGCGGATCGGGAAGGCTCAGGCGACGAGCCTTCCCGATCCGTTTTACACTCATGGCCTATTATGAATACGCGGTCACTCATGACGGTAAAGGCTGTCACATCTGGTTCGAATATGACCCGGACTTGGTTCAGGCGATCAAGCAGGTGCCCTCGAACTTCCGCAAGTGGGACGGTGGGGACAAGGTCTGGTACGTCGATATTGATTGGTTCAAAGATGCTTGCCGGTTCCTGGACTCTGCCGTCAACAACGATCTTGGCACGAAGGGTCATCACGGTCGAGAGCGCACTCAGAAGGATCAGCAGCAGAAACGACGTGATCCGAGCCAGGAATGGGATGATTGGAAGCGCAATCCTTTCAAAGGCACCGGGGCCAAGACGAAAACCTGCTGGGAGCAGCTTCACCTGACCGAGGATGCGCCGCTGGACCTGGTCAAGGCCGCTTACCGAATTTTGAGCAAAATTCACCATCCGGATGTCGGGGGTGACCATAAACGGATGGTCGAGGTGAACCTGGCGTACAAGCAGGCTATCACAATCAAACAACAAGAGCAGGACAGGGAGAGCGAACATGGCACGGCTGGGGCAACTGTGTAAGGAGAAAATTCAGAAAACGGACGGTTATGAAAAGTGGCTGGGCCGTTATGCCCGGATCGAGACGGTTTCCGATTCCGGGGAGGCGCGCTTCTTCTGTATCTCCCATGATAACACCCATACCTCCTCGGCCTCCTTCAATGTTCACACCGGTCTCTGGAAATGCCAGAGTTCCAACTGTAACGCGGAAGGGGACGTGATCGACCTGTATCGCATCCATCACGGGATCGCGAGCAATGGGGAGGCAATCCGCAAGCTCGCGCTGGAGTTGGGGATCATCGGGGAGATCAGTGATGCGATCGTACAGCAGCATCACGATTTCCTGTTCTCCCGGCCGAAAGTGCTGCAAGTCTGTTGCGAGATGCTGGGCCTGAAGGCCAGCACGATGAAGCATTTTCAGATCGGTTACATGCGCCGTGATCCGAACCCGTCACGCCTGACCATCCCCATCAAGGGGGAGAACGGGGAGTGGGTGGACGTGCGCCTGTACAACCGGAACGACGAACGCGCCAAGATGCTCCACTGGGCTCCGGGCCACGGCGCTGTCCGGTTCTTCCCTATCGAGCACCAGAGTCAGTATGAAATCCTGGTCGGTCTCGAAGGGGAGAAGGACGCGATGCGGGCCTGGGAGTTCGGCATCCACAGCGCCTTCGCCTTCACGGGCGGGGCCGGAAAGGTGCCGGACAATAGCCACGAACTGTTCAAGGGTAAGACGGTCTATCTCTGCTTCGACATCGATGAGGCCGGCAAGAAGGGCGCCGAGCGGGCCGCCCAGAAGCTGGCGCTCTCAGCCGAGGCTGTTTACATTGTCACGTTGCCTTCCGAAGGATTGCCGGCGAACGGCGACTTCTCGGACTGGGTCAACCTGGGACATACACTGGATGATTGGGTAGCATTGGTCGAGCAGGCGGTCAAGGTCTAGGCGCCGCCCGGTGCCCGGATGACCGAGGACTGGAGCGAGACGGAAGAGGTCCAGGAGGTCTCGTTCAAAGACCTGGACACGGTCCAGTTGTTCGGGCAGCAGGTGAAGTTTCTCGGTCACGCCATGGGAAAGAGCCACGGGCTCACGAGCTATCAGGTCCCCACTGAGTTGGTAGTGGACTGTCCCCGGAACCAGAAAAAGCTGTGTGAGCACTGCTCGATCTACGAGATGAACGTCGAGGAGAAGCCGTGGCGGCTGCCGATCAACTATCGCTCGGAAAAAGCACTCCAGATGTTCCGGGTCTCGGAGGAGCAGCAGAACCAGGCGGTTCGTCGAATACTCGGGGTCTACAAGCGGTGTGAAGTCGTGCGACTGCACACCGCGAAGCGGCAATCGATCCAGCACTTGCTTATCTCGCCCCCGGTCGAGCTTTCCCAGATGCGCGAGGATTACAACGGTATCCGGAAGGCGTACTACCACGGGGAACCGATTGGCGACAACCACGACTACTGGTTCTGGGGCTCAGTCCAGGCCGATCCGAAAAGTCAGGAGATGATCTTGAACCTGCACCGGGCAGAGCCGGCCCGCAACGCGCTCGATAACTTTATCCTGAACGAGGAGGTGCTCGATGCCATCGAATGGTTCCAGCCCGGTCAGGGCGAGCAGGTCGCCGATCACCTGTCCAAGCTCCACACCTACATCGAGCAGGACACCGGTATCTGGGGCCAGCACGACTTGCAGCAGGTGGTGCTCGACACGATCTTCTCGGCGCTGGAGTTCTCCTGCGGGAACCGGCAGATCGAAAACGGCTGGGTGGAAACGCTCATCATCGGCGATACCGGAATGGCCAAGTCCACTCTCGCGCGCCGGATGATGCAGATGATCGATGTCGGGGAGTTCATCTCGGCCGAGAACGTCTCGCTCGCGGGACTCATCGGCGGGATCGAGTTCATCGACAAGGTGCCCATTACCAAGTGGGGCGCTCTGCCTCGCAACCACCGGGGCTTCGTCGTGCTCGACGAAATCGACGAGATGCAGCGGAAGAACCGGGACATCACCAGCCAGTTGACCGCGCTGCGCTCCTCGGGCCGCGCCGAGATCACCAAGATTCATAACGCCAAGACGCCTGCGATGGTCCGCATGGTCTGGATTACGAATCCCGAGGATGGCCGTACGATCGCCAGCTACAACGGCGCCTGCCGCGCGATTGAAGGCGTCATCCGCAGCCGCCAGGACATCGCCCGGTTCACGAAGTCGATTGCCGTCGCCTCCGAGTCGACCTCAGTGGAAGTCATCACCCAGCTTCGGGAGCGAAATGAGCGACCCGGCGTGCGCCGGCATTTCAACAACCTGGCGATTCTCGTCTGGAGCCTGCAGCGGGACCAGGTCTCGTTCACTGAGGGCGCCCAGAAACTGCTCCAGAAAGAGACGATCCGGCTGACCGCGAAGTACCACGAGAGCATCCCGCTGATGGAGAAGGGGCGCGCGTTCGACAAGCTGGCCAAGCTCTCGGTGCCGATTGCGGCGTTATGTGGGAACTTCCGGGAGGTGGACGGCAAGATGGTGCTCCATGTCGGGATCGGCCATGTTCAGTATGCCATCGCCCACCTGGAGCGGTGTTATGACGACCTGGCGATGGGCTACGATCAATACTCGCAGGTCGAGTATGCGCGGCAGACGATCCCGAACGAGAACGCCGTGATCGCGGCTATTGCCGCCTGTCAGACCGTGCCGCGTGACGTTATCTGCCGCCACTTCATCACTCACAACCGGCTGACACGCACCCACCTGGATGAACTGCTGGGTGACCGGCTCGCGGCGCAGATGCTCTGGAGTTGCCTCCTGTCCAACAACTGCCTGGTCCACGGCAGCAGTTCGGACTCGGCGACCAAGACCAAAGCGTTCGCCACGTTGATTGAGCGGCTGCTGTATCGGGAGGCAAGGGAGAAGACGAATGCCTGACATCCCTTACTTGCCCCTGCAGAGAAGGTAGCGATTAATGGGGTAGAAAACAGTGAAGCATGAACACAATCTATGCACTTACAGAACCGGACACAGGCGAAGTTAGATATATCGGGGTCACAAAGGGTCCTGCCAAGTATCGACTACGCGACCACATTCGCTACGCAGAAAAAGGTGGCGCGACCTATCGCTGTAAATGGATACGGTCCTTACTGAGAGATGGCCGGATACCAAAGTTACTGATCCTCGAAGAGACAACGAACCGTGACCGTGAGGAACACTGGATTGAACGATACCGCTCGAACGGTGCTAGGTTAACCAATCTAACGGATGGCGGCGACGGTTCAGCGGGGCGAAGACTTTCACCGGAGGAAATTGAACGACGAACCAAGTCGCGAGCAGGTTACACGCACAGCGCAACGACACGGCAACGAATAAGTGAATCCAACAAAGGGCGCATCATCAAACCGGAATCAATTGAGAAGATGCGCGCTTCGAAAACGGGAAAGAAATTGTCGGAGGAAAAACGAGTCACACACTGTAAAAATGGGCATTCTCTGACTGGAGATAACCTGCATATCGAAGTTTATGGAAGCAGAAGATGCAAAACGTGTCGTAAGGCTGCTGACGAACGATGGCAAATAAACAATCAGGAAAGATACCTCATGCTCGCGAGACTTCGGCAACGTCGCTACCAGGAACGAAAACGTAATGGAAGAAAAAACGGATCGGATTAGCTATATTGGGCTTCATCGACACTCAATGTTTTCGCTTCTGGACGGGTACGGCACACCCGAGCAGATTGTTTCTCGATTGAAAGCCATTCAACAACCGGCTTGTGCAATCACCGATCATGGTTCAATTTTTTCGCATGCTCCTTTTTACTGCGCCATGCAAAAGGCTGGCCTTAAAGCGATACTCGGAGTGGAGTTCTACCACTGCAACATCATGAGCCAGAAGGGTGCCGTCTCCTCGAACAAGAAGGAGCAGGCGACCAAGGACAATAAGCAGGCGCATCTAACGGTACTGGCTTACAACCAGCAAGGGTACAAGAACCTGTTGCAGATGTACTATCTCTCCTACGCGGAAGGTTTCTACAGCAAGCCCCGGATCGACTGGAAATGCTTGATCCAGCATCAGGAAGGGCTCGTAGTAATGACCGGCTGCATCGGCGGTCTCATCTCCCGGATGATCCAGGAAGGAGACGCTGAATCGGCTTACGATTGTTGCGCAACACTGAAAGAAAAGATCGAGCAGTTCTACGTGGAACTGGTGCCCTGTCCGGGCTTGGAGAAGACGGTCAACCCGCGCACGAACGAGGTATTCGGCGTCTCCTCCTACGATCACTGCAACACCCTGTACCGGATCGCCCAAGAGTTGAACATCCCGATGGTCTTGACCGATGACGGTCATTTCCCTGAGCCGGCCCATGCCGAAGCGCAGGATACCGTCTTCACCATCGGTCAGCGCCGGAAGATGAGTGATCCGAAGCGGTACAAGATTCCCGCTTACCACTACTACTGCACCGGGGAAGAGATCATGGCCCGCGCCGCCGAGGTCATGCCGCTGGCGGACAAGATCGTCCTGGAGACGGCCTGCGCGAACACGGTCAAGATCGCCGACATGTGCCAGGTCGAACTCCCCCGCTCGACCGGCCCGATTTACAACATCCAGTCCGCGCCGGAATGTCAACCGGACTGGACGGCTTACGACCTCCTCGTGCAGTGGATCGCGGACGGCAAGGCGTACCGGCGAGGCCTGGGGCTCCTGCCCGACGAGGACACCCCGGAGTGGCAGGTGTACGAGGAGCGGCTCGCCTACGAACTGGAGATCATCCGGTACCACGGCTTCGAGAACTACTTCCTGGTTGTGACCGACATCGTCCGCTGGTGCCGGGAACGGCGCTACTGGTGCATCGCGCGCGGCTCGGCGGGCGGCTCCTTAATCTGCTGGTACCTCTCGATTACCCAGATCGACCCCATCTTCTTCAAATGCCCGGTCGAACGATTCATCGACAAAACCCGCAAAGACATGCCGGACATCGATCTCGACATCGACGCCCGGTACCGGGAACGGGTGGTCGATTACCTGGAAGAGAAATACGGCACCGAACACACGGCACAGATCGCGGCACTCTCGACCTTCCGGCCGAAGCAGTCGATCAAAGACCTGTGCGACGTTCACGAAATCCCCTACAGTGACGGGGCCTCCTTGATCGGTCTCTTGCCTGAGATCGACAATGAGGGTGGGATCAAGGCCAAGGGGCTGCTAGGGCAGTTGATCCACGACAGCAAGTCGGCGCAGGCGCTCGTCAGACAGCAGCCGAAACTCGCGCTGGCCGCCCAACTGGAAGGGCAGATCAGGAACCAGACAATTCACGCGGCAGGAGTCGTCGTAGACTGCAACAACCTCTCGGAAATTGTCGGCATCGTGGCCCGGCCACCGGACAGTCGCGGCAAGAAGTTTCCGAGAGTCGTCGCCTGCGATATGAACTTCGCCGCTCAGCAGGGACTGCTGAAGATCGATCTGCTCTCCAGCGAGACGATGGCGGCCGTGTCCGAACTGCTGGAGCAGAAAGGGCACGATCACGACTGGGTCTACCGGCTCCCGTTCGACGATGTATTGATCTACCAGATTCTCTCCGAGGGCCGGAACACCGGGCTGTTCCAGTTCAAAGGGCAAACCACCGGCCGGATCATGAAAGACCTGAAGCCCTCGAACATCTTCGACCTGGTGGCGCTCGCGGCACTCGGCCGTCCCGGCCCGTTGCAGTCGGGCGGCACGCATGAATACATCGAGCGCAAGCACGGCCGAATGCCGATGCCCGACTATCACCCGGCGGTCATGGAAGTGCTCAGGGAAACGTACGGGGTCATCGTCTACCAGGAGCAGGTCATGGAGTTGATGCGGGTCGCTGGTATGGACTGGCCGGATGTCCACAAGATCAGAAAGCTGATCTCGAAATCGGGCGGAACCCAGGTGCTGGAGCAGTACCATCAGCCGTATCTCGACGGGATGAGTGGCCGGGGAATTAACGAAACCGAAGCCGAGCACCTCTGGGTCCAGTGCCAGAAAGCCGGGAACTACCTGTTCAACAAGGCCCACGGCGCCGCCTACGGGCTGATGGCCTACTGGACCGCCTATCTGAAGACCCATTTCGCGGCGGCCTTCGCCTGCGTCATGGTAAACCACGAGAGGAAAGAAAGCCAGCAGCGAGAACTGCTGCGGGAGTTCAAAGCAAACGGCGGGACCCTGATGCTGCTCGATCCAAACCGTTCCCAAATGAACTTCTCCAGCCCGGCCGAAAACACGATCCTGGGCGGGTTCGTGAACATCAAAGGCGTGGGAGAGGCGGCGGCCCGGCTCCTACTGCGGAAACAGCCGTACTCCGACTGGACCCGGTTCCTGGAAAGCTGCCCAACGGCCCTCTCCAAGAACCTGCAGGCCATCGGACTGCACAAGAATCAGGTGAACCTGGACATCGCGCTCGCGGTCGCACCCTGGTTCGTCGAGATCGTCTACAACGAGTTCGAGCAGGCCGCCTTCGAGCGGATGAACTGTGTCCCTATCGGTCGGGTGCTGGAGCAACTGCAAGGCGGCTACGGCCGTTCCTGCTTCCGCATGCTCGGGCGCGTCACCGAGATCGACGCCCAACCTGTCCGCACCAAGACCGGGGCCGGGGAGCGGGCGCTCATTACCTTAACCGATCCGACCGGAAGCGTCTCGATCTGGTACGCGGCCTGGCGCTGGGAAGAGATCAAACGCGGTCGAGACCCGCTTCAGGGCGCGGCCAAGGGGATCGGCAACAGCGCGCTGGTGACGGTGGTCATCTCCAATGACGGCCAGCGATTGTTCGGAGAAGACCTGGTCGTGGCCCGTGCCTGCAAAGGCCGTGACATCGTGGTCCACAAGACGCGCAAGGCTGAGCAGTACCACTTCGACGTGGGGCCGGCCGCCGAGGTCCGGGAACTGAACCCGGAGCGAGAGCGACTGCTCACCCTCACCCAGGAGCAGAACGAGCGCGTCAAGGAGCGGCGGGCGGGCGGATTGACGCGGCTGCAACATCACGTGCTCCACTTCCTTCACGGCCTGGAATCAAAGCAGGTGAGACGAGATCATGGAACGGTCCAAGCGGGACG
>Ga0134121_10001711_pt1 | contig 20240 bp, 8 predicted proteins | sample KB301_FD_96463 | JGI IMG/M metagenome (GOLD analysis project Ga0134121, IMG submission 96463) | Terrestrial soil microbial communities without Nitrogen fertilizer from Kellogg Biological Station, Michigan, USA - KB3-0-1 | ecosystem: Environmental > Terrestrial > Soil > Unclassified ... | reverse complement strand
TCCTTATTTTGAAAAGCAAAATGAACTGAACAAAGAGATCAGCGGTTTCCTCTCAGCACTTATCAATATCTACATGCTGCTGCTGCTCATCTCCCTGGTCCTGGCGCTTCTCATCACCTCCAGGATTACGCGCCCGCTGCTCCTGATCCAGGAAAAATTAAGTTCCATCCGGCTGGGAAGCAGCAATGAAATGATTGAATACAAACGCAATGATGAAATCGGGCAGCTCGTGCGAGAGTACAACCGCATGGTGAGTGAGCTTGCGGCGAGCGCTGATAAGCTGGCCCGCAGCGAACGTGAAGGCGCCTGGCGGGAAATGGCAAGGCAGGTAGCGCATGAGATAAAAAATCCCCTGACCCCGATGAAGCTGAGCATCCAGCACCTGCAGCGCGCATGGAATGAAAAGAGCGGCAACCTGGATGAACTTTTCCAGCGCATCAGCAAAACGATCATCGAACAGATAGATGCCCTCAGCAACATTGCTTCTGAGTTCAGCAATTTCGCGATGATGCCGCGCACGAGAAATGAAATCCTCGTCCTGAGCGAAGTACTTCATTCTTCCATCAACCTCTTCAATGATACGCCCAACGTGTCAATTCATTACAATGACGATGGCGCCGAACGAAAAGTTTTTGCAGACCATGAACAGCTTGTGCGCGTATTCTCAAACCTGATCAAGAACGCCGTGCAGTCGATTCCCGGGAATAAGCAAGGCATCATCAACATCTCGGTAACGACAGGTGATGATTATTACATGGTCTCTGTTACCGATAACGGAACCGGTATTCCGGCCGCATTTCATTCAAAAATATTCACCCCGAACTTCACCACAAAAACAAGCGGCATGGGCCTGGGGCTGGCCATGGTGAAGAGCACCGTTGAAGCCGCGGGCGGGTCAATCACTTTTGAAACAGCTGAAGGCAAAGGGACAGAATTCCGCATTTCCATTCCCCGTTATCACACGGATCGCTGATCCTGCAGAGGAATTTTTCAGACAAGAACAATCACCACGTTTCCGCCTTCCACCGTTGCGGGAAATTTTTTCAGCGGACTTGCGGCGGGTCCGTTGGTTACGTTCCCGTCAAAATCAAACTCGCTGCCATGCAATGGACAATGCAGCCTGGTTTCCTCCATATCTACGCCATGCCCACGGTGTGTGCATTTCAACTGCAGCGCAGTAATTTCCAAATCAGATTTTTTCATAAGGAAAATCCTGTATTCGCTGCCCGGCCCGTCAATCACAAGTTTGTCATGACCATTGAAAGAAGAAAGCGGCAACGAAATTTTATTCGTAGCAGCATCGTAGCTTGACAAAGCCAGGCCTGACGGGGTTTTACAGCCATCAAGTGTTGCAAGAAATCCCAACCCTGCCGCTGCTGCGCAGAATGAAGATGTTTGTAAAATGAATTCCCGCCTGCTGGACATGACTGTTTGTTTTAATTGATGAATGTATTAACCAACATGTGAATTGGTAAAATTCTCTGCGGATGAATTCCATGTATTGAATCCGCAGCGCAAGGACCTGAATGACGGACGTTTTAATTTAACTGTGCCAGCGCTTTGCGCACGTCTACCCTGTCGCTTACTATCTTCGAAACATGATCCACAGGAATTCTTTCCTGCTTCATCGAATCACGTTCGCGGATCGTAACGGTATTATCTTCCAAAGTCTGGTGGTCGACAGTAATTGCATAAGGTGTTCCGATGGCGTCCTGCCTTCTGTATCTTTTCCCGATTGAATCCTTTTCTTCATAGATGCATAAGTGGTCGTACTTAAGAATGTCCATGATGCCCCGTGCCTTCTCCGGCAGTCCGTCTTTTTTCACAAGCGGGAGCACGGCACATTTCACCGGCGCCAGGAATGGCGGAATGTTGAGCACGATGCGGTCGCTTCCATCTTCCAGTATTTCCTCTTTGTATGCTTGCGAGAGGATGGCCAGGAACAGCCTGTCAAGCCCGATAGAGGTCTCCACCACATAAGGAACAAAACTCTCATTGTCCTCCGGGTCGAAGTACTGGAGTTTTTTGCCGGAAAATTTTTCGTGCTGGCTGAGGTCAAAATCAGTGCGCGAATGAATCCCTTCCAGCTCTTTAAAACCAAACGGGAAATTAAATTCGATGTCGCACGCTGCGTTTGCATAATGCGCCAGCTTCAGGTGATCGTGGAACCGGTGTGTGCCTGACGGAAAACCCAGCGACTTGTGCCAGTTCATGCGCGTCTCTTTCCATTTGTGGTACCAATCCATTTCTGTTCCCGGCTTCACAAAAAATTGCATTTCCATCTGTTCGAATTCCCGCATGCGGAAAATAAACTGGCGCGCAACGATTTCGTTCCGGAATGCTTTTCCCGTCTGCGCAATACCGAAAGGAATTTTCATCCTGCCGGTCTTCTGCACGTTCAGGAAGTTCACGAAAATCCCCTGGGCCGTTTCAGGCCGCAGGTAAATGGTATTTGATTCCTCGCTCACCGATCCGAGTTGCGTGGAGAACATCAGGTTGAACTGTCGCACATCTGTCCAGTTGCGGCTTCCGCTCACGGGACACACAATTTCAAGGTCAATAATGATTTGTTTCACTTCTGCCAGGTCGTTCTTCTCCATGGCATTTTTGAAGCGCGCATTGATGTCGTCGATTTTCTTCTGGTTTTCCAGAACGCGCGGGTTGGTGGAACGGAACATCTTCTCGTCGAAATTTTCAAAACGCTTCGCCGCTTTCTCCACTTCCTTTTCGATCTTGCCCTCGATCTTTGCCACGTGTTCTTCGATCAACACGTCGGCCCGGTAACGTTTTTTGGAATCCTTGTTGTCAATCAGCGGATCGTTAAAAGCATCCACGTGCCCGCTGGCTTTCCAGATGGTGGGATGCATGAAGATGGCGGAGTCGATGCCGACAATATTATCGTTCATCTGCACCATGGAACGCCACCAGTAGTCCCGGATATTTTTCTTCAGCTCTGCACCGTTTTGACCATAGTCATACACTGCGCTCAAGCCGTCATAGATTTCACTGCTTTGAAAAATAAATCCGTATTCCTTGGCATGTGAAATGATGCTCTTGAATAAATCTTCCGGTGCTTTCTGGCTCATGCGGCAAAAATAGAAGTTATATCTATTGGAAAAAGAAAACCATTTTTGCAGTGTTGAACTCTAGTTGCTACTTTTCCCCGCTGAAAGCCATGAGACCTTTATTCTTATTGTCGGCGCTTTTACTTACTGCTTGCCTTGTGCAGGCACAGCCTGTCAATGATTCAATTGTACTTTCGGATTCAATTGCTGCCATCAGCAGCGGAAGTGCAGATGATACGACAAAGGTGAGCATGCTCTTGTCGCTTTTTACTGAATTCCAGTACAGGGAACCCATGCTGGCGCGCAAGGCCGCGGAGAGCGCGTACCAGTTTGCCACCGATCATGACCTTGAATACTTCAAGGCAAAGTCGCTGAGTTCCATGGGCACGGCCAATTATTCCATGGACCGGTATACAGAAGCCCTTGCAGAATACCTCCAGGCATTGCCGTCTTTTGAAAAGCTTGGAAGCGTGCGGGAGCAGGGTCTTGTACTCAGGAATATCGGAAACATTTTCCTGGTGCAGGAACTTCCGGAGCAGGCGCTTCCGTACTATCACCGGGCACTGGAAATAGACAAGCAATTGAAGTCCGACAAAGACATCGCCAAGGACCTGATGAATATCAGCAGCGCGTATGCTGTGACTCCCAGGGCCGACGCCACTTTCAAAGCAAGGATTGATTCAGCTTTCCTGCTCTGCAAACAGGCCATGCAAATGTCGGAGCAACTCAAAGATACTTTCATTTACTCACAGTGCCTGGCCAGCATCGGCATTATTGAATATGAACAGGGAAAACCTGACACAGCACTTAAGCACTTTACAAATGCAGAACGGGAATATGAAAAAGGGAAAATGGACAGCGCCCTTAAGCACATTTCAGACGCGGAAAAATTCTTTGACGAACATCACATTGGTGCAAACCGCGGTGTCCTGTTTCTCAGTCTCGGAGATATTTACCTGGAGCGCAGGGACCTTTCGAAAGCTGCCATGTATTATACAAAGGCGCTTGAAGATGCGCAGTCGATGGAGTCAATCGACGACGAAAGGCTGGCCTACCTCGGCTTGTCCAGGTGTGCTGAAAAGACAGGCAACCTTTCCAAAGCGCTCGACTATCTTAAAAAGTACAGTGAGCTAAACGATACCATTTTTAATATCAGGAGCAGCCGGAAACAAACGCAGCTTTTACTGAACTATGAACTTGAGAAAAGAGAAGTGTTGCTCAAGGCAGAACAGGATAAGAAGGAGGCCATGCACGAGGCTGAGCTCAACAGGCAGCGTTCCCAGAAAAATATTTTTATTGCGGGCTTCATCATCGTATTCATCCTCTCCTTCATCATGCTGCGGCTTTACCGGCTAAAAAACAAGTCCAATAAAAAACTGAGTGAAGCATTGGAACACCTGGAACAGACGCAGACACAACTCATCCACCAGGAAAAGATGGCTTCGCTTGGAATGCTCACCGCAGGAATTGCGCATGAAATTCAGAACCCGCTCAACTTTGTGACGAACTTCTCCGACTCATCCAAGGAAATCATCAAGGAGCTCAATGAGTCCACCGATGAAAATGAAAAGAAACAGCTTGCGGAGGAGCTGAATATGAACATTGACAAGATCTCTTTCCACGGCAAGCGTGCCGACAGCATTATCAAGAGCATGCTCCGCCACAGCCACGGCCACCAGGAAGAATTGAGGCCTACCAATGTGAACCGGCTGTGCGAGGAATTCCTGATGCTTGCCTATCACAGCATCCGCGCGTCGAATCCTGAATTCAACTGTACGATTGAGAAAAAATACCAGGAAGACATGCCGAAGGTAAACCTGATGACACAGGAAATTGCCCGCGTTATGCTCAACCTGTTCACCAATGCTTTTCATGCATTGCGGGAAAGACATCAGAAGGAAAAAGGATTTTCGCCTGTCATCACTGTCAAAACCAGCCTTGAGAATAAGCTCGTGAAAATACAGGTGCGAGATAACGGAACGGGGATTCCGCAGGAGATACGTGATAAAATTTTTCAGCCTTTTTTTACCACCAAGCGCTCGGGCGAGGGGACAGGCCTCGGTCTATCCATCAGCTATGACATTATTAAAGCACATGGCGGAGAGCTGAAAGTTGACAGTAAGCTCGGGGAGTTCACTGAGTTTACCATTGAGCTGGCTGCCTGAATATTTTCAGGGGCCCTGTAAAATCCGCGAACGAACTTAAAAACTTGGCGAACGGAAGCTTTTGTCTCCCCTTGAAAATTAATAAAAAATTGATAAAGAAATTGTTGCTTTTACCGGTTTAGTGAATATATTTGTCAGCCCGAACTAACCATTCGCAATTTCTATCACGTGGAAATCTCCCTGCATTAGTAGCAAGTGCAGAATTTTTTCTGCTTACTTATTGAAAACGTAACACAGAAAAAGTAAGGATAGACTCACCAACCGTTTATAGCAGAATCCTGATATATCCAGTGCGCGCGAAGAGCCTGCATTGAAAGTATGCATTGTCATCACTGAAGATAAAATTTTATTTTCAGCAGTGTTGATTCAAATGAAAAAGTAAACCGATGAACCAGTTGGTCTGTGAAAAAATGGCTATTAGAAAGAAAACGGGTTTTCTCCGAAACCTTAGGGAAAACCCTTTTTGCAGGTATAAAATATATCCTTTCTTTGTAAGCCCTTTGGAAACACTGACTGCAAGGGCGTTTCAATAACATTACTACAATTAACTTAAACTATAACAAATGAACTTATCTATGGGATTCTTATCGAACAAAAATTTCCCGGTTCGGAAATTAAGGCAACTGCTTTCCGTTTGTCTCGCGTTATTTCTGGCTGCTGCTTCTGCTTCAGGCCAGGTACTCCAGATAACTGACTTTGTCATGTTCTCCGGAAACGGTGGACCCGGCACAACAAATCCCGGCGCATCGGGCTATGGTGTGATCTTCGGATCGTCAACGACAATTTCCAACGGATCCGTCGGCAGCTATGCATTGGTGCAATCCACCGGCGGCGCAACGATAACCGGCAACATTTACAGCGGCGGCAAAGTAATTCTCGCCAATGGAAACTCCGTAACCGGAAGAATAACTGCTGCCAACACTGCCAACTTAAGCGGAACTATTTTCCAGGCGGGATCCAGCCAGGTACTCGGTGGAAACATCGACGTTAATGGAAATATCGTAGTGGGCGGCGGAACAGTTTCAGGAATTGTGACACACCCTGCCGGAACAACATATACAGGTCCGAACATCGGAGCCAATAACCACACCGGTGCGCCTTCGTTGCCGACACTGCCGGCCCTGCCTACACCAATTGTATTCGCCGCACCCGGTGCAACAAATATTACCAATACAGCAACTCTTACTCCTTCCCCGGGACTGTACGGTAACGTCACTCTCGGTGGCAATAAGACCCTCACCCTGAATGGTCCGGGAACTTATGTTTTTAATTCAATACACTTCACCAGCAACAATTCCATTGTCTATAATTTTCAGAACTCTCCTTCCGGAGTATTCAGGATCTATGTGCATGGTGATGCAGACCTGGCAAAGCTCAGTACATCAATGACCAATGGAGGCAGTGCAACGCGCATTTACTGGGAAATACATGGAACCGGTTCAACATCAGCGTCAGGGAAAGATGCTTTCCTTATTGCCAACGGTGCGAATGGAGGAAGCGGATCAGTTAAATTTAACGGAACTGTGTATGCACCGTATGCTGCGATCTCTCTGGGATCAGGCAGCGGTTCCACACAATATACCGGCACTCTTTACAGCGGAACACAGATAATCATTCAGACGGGTGTCACGATGAATTATTCATACTTCACTGATTGCGCAACGGTAACTGCCACTGCAGGAAATGATGTAAATTTCTGTCCGGGAGGCACCGCTTCTTTGGGCGCAGCACCTGTTGCAGGAAGAACCTATAGCTGGTTGCCGACAACTGGTTTGAGCAACAGTGCTATCGCCAACCCGACAGTTACTTCTTCCACACCAGGCAGCGTTACTTATACATTAACGGTATCTCAAAACGGATGCTCAGCGACTGACCAGGTGATAAGAACTGTTTACTCACTTCCGGTGGTAAGTGCGGGTACCTATGCTGCTGTTTGCATAAATGGTTCATCAATTACGCTTGCAGGAAGTCCGGCAGGCGGGACCTTCAGCGGCCAGGGAGTGACGGGAAATACTTTCAGTCCTTCTGTTGCCGGGCAGGGAACAAAAACTATTACTTATAGTTACACCGATGCACACGGTTGTTCTAACACTGCTACTACAAGCATTGTAGTGAATCCGTTGCCCGTTGTATCTGCAGGAAGCTATGGTCCTCTTTGTGTGAATGGTTCGCCTGTTTCTCTGAACAATGGATCTCCTTCGGGTGGCACTTTTAGCGGAACCGGCGTAACCGGCAATTCATTTAATCCTGTAGCAGCCGGACAGGGAACCGCAACCATTACTTATAGTTATACAAGCGTTGCCGGATGTACGAACTCTGCGACAGCATCCATCGTTGTCAATGCTCTTCCTGCTGTAGATGCAGGCGCTGATGGCCAACTGGACTGTTCAACGCCTACCACGATTTTACATGGAACGGCCACACCAGGCTCATCACTGAACTGGGTAGGAAGCAATGGAGGAAATGTTTCTGCCAATGCAAATTCCACCGATCCGACGATCAACGCACATGGAACTTTTACACTTACTGCAACGAACCCGACCACGGGTTGTTCGGCATCTGATGTTACGCATGTAATATTTGATCCTTGCATCTTCCCCGGATACAACCCGCTTCCACAGGGAAAAACCGATAACATCATCGGCATGGAACTCACATCCCTCGCCAACTGGTACCAAACGAACGGGTGTTCTAACCCCGACCTGGATGTGTTCTTTATCAATGACAACTGCCAGGTGCTTGTTGAAATCGTTTACGAGGACGGCATGTTCAACCAGGTGATGAACATCCTCACAAGCGCACCTTTTAACTGCACAGAATTTCCTGACCAGGGTACGGGCAACCGCATCATCAGCACGTTTGTGGACCTTTCAGATCTGCTGACGCTCAACAACCTGAACATTACAATGAATACACTTCTTATCAACCACGTGCGCCCTGTCTATCGTCCGATTCCAACAAATGGCGTTGCCAACACACTGGGAGATGTTGCTCAAAAATCAGACGTCGGGCGGACTGCTTTTGGCGTTGACGGTTCAGGCGTAAAAGTGGGTATTATATCAAACAGCTTTAATAAAATTCCCGGAAACCCTGCAGCTACGGATGCAAGCAATGATGATTTACCGGGCGCCGGAAACATCAACGGGAATACAACACCTGTTGAGATTATCCAGGACTATCCTTATGGTGTACAGACAGATGAAGGCAGGGCCATGCTCCAGCTTGTTCATGACGTAGCACCTAAAGCTTCACTTTCTTTCCGCACGGGATATATCAGCGCCGGAAATATGGCCTTGGGAATTAAGCAGCTTCAGCAGGCGGGATGCAAAGTGATCGGGGATGACATCACCTACATCACTGAACCTTTTTTCAGCGACGGAATGATTTCCCAGGCTGTTGATTATGTGACTGCACAGGGTGTTACTTATTTCACCTCTGCAGGAAATTACGGAGATAAATCTTATGAAGGAATTTACACGCCGACTGCGGCCCCTTCAAACATTGTAGGCACTGCGCACGACTTCGGCGGCGGGGACCGCTTCCAGAATATTTCGCTTACACCTGGAAGTTACCTGCTGGTGATGCAATGGGAAGACCAGTTTTATTCAATTGATCAGCAGCCGGTGGGAACTGCCAACGACCTTGATATTTACCTGACCTATGACAACGGCATTACGCTGTTCGGTTTTAACAGAAATAATATCGGCGGCGACCCGATTGAAGTTATGCCGTTCACTGTTACCCAGAATACATCAACCAATATCCTGGTAACAAGGGAAACCGGTTCGGGGACCACCGTGCACTTTAAGTACGTTCTCTTTAAAGGAGAACCTACTTTCAATGAATTCAACACAGGTAATTCGACTACCGTGGGACAGGCCAACGCAGTGGGTGCGATTACCTGCGGTGCTGTGCTCTATAGCAATACACCTGCGTTCGGAGTCACGCCTCCTACAAAAGCATCATTTTCTTCAGTAGGAGGAACGCTCACTTACGGAGTGCAGAGGAACAAACCGGATTTATGCGCACCTAATGGCGGAAAGACAACTGTAGATCTTGGCGCACCTGCTTATGGGCCTGGTGCCGGATTTAATTTCTTCGGAACCTCGGCCGCTGCACCACATGCCGCTGCAGTAGGTGCTTTGCTGATCAATGCAAAACAGAAATTTTACGGAACAGCGCTTACGCCTGCACAGGTGAGAAATATTATGACCAGTACAGCAACTGATATGTACACTCCCGGCTTCGATTATTTATCGGGCTATGGATTGGTGGATACTTATGCTGCGCTGTCAACACTCGCTGCGCCGACCCCGGTACTTGTTTCTCTTGATGTGCCGGGTGGAGTAACGCCGGGAACTGTTTCGTTCACACTCACCGTTACAGCAAATTTCATTACCACCCAATCACATATTGTATTCAGGGATGATACCCTGCCGACAACCTGGATTGATGAGCATCACCTGTCAGCAGTGATTTCAACTTTCATCGGGAACCCGGCCATCCGGATCTGTACTCCGCAGATTGTTCCGAACCTGAACGACGGCGGATGTTCGAACATTCTTTATTTCTTCGCGCCGATCCGTCACAACGTAATTGTTACTGCCGACAACAAGACGAAAAAATTCGGAGAAAAGCTTCCGATCTTCACAGCCACCGTTACTGTTGACGGCGTTGCACAGGCTTCATCCCCTTATTCACTTGCTGCTTTAGGCCTGGATAACATGACCTTCTTCACTGCCGCAATAAGCAAGAGCAATGCGGGCGTATACATTATAAGACCAAGAGCTGACGTTTCCAATATCGGTTTACAGGAGCTCTTCAACTATAACATTTTTAACGACTCTACTTCCGGCGACGGGTTGCTTACCATTCAGAAAATGCCTTTGGTAATTACGCCTGTTGACAAGACCATCACCTATGGTGATAAGATTGACGGAAAGGATATCGACTTCACCTATTCTTATGACGCTTCAAACATTCTTCCCGGCGAACAGCAGGCATTCCTGGATTCCATCAAGCTTAATTACGAGCCGGCAATTGTTTCGGAAGTTGCATTGGTGAGTGACCAAACCATTGTGGGCGGCCACACGCTGCTGAGTTCCGAGTTGCAAAACCTTGCCATGTTCTGCGACGGACAGGTGAAGGTAAACGGGCAGGTGAAAGTGAATTCAGTAAATGGAATTGTTGACACCACAAAGATCATTAATGTCGCTTACCAGTCGCTTGTAGATTATAATACTGACCCTGATTCAATAACGCTTCATAGCCAGTCCCCTGACAATGGGACACGTGGTATGATCAGCTGCTTCAGCCTTGCCAACGGGCAGGTGAAGGTGAATGGGCAGGTGAAAGTAAATGGACAGGTAAAAGTAAACGGGCAGGTGAAGGTGAACGGTACCACTGTGGATGGCGTAGGCAATGACAATACTGCAGTCATCATTCATGAATCAGATCTTTCTTCAGGAGACGATACCCTGGTTTCAGAGGAATGGTTTCCGGTCAACTTAATTACCGGAACAAATGTGGGCTGTCACTTTATTGCTCCTGCGGCATTCCTTGCTGCGAACAATAACTACGAGGTGTCGTACGGAATCGCCAACTTATGTGTGAACCCTCATGAAATCCGCGTTCAGGCAGACAATAAAACTGTAGAATACGGAACGGCTCCAGTCTATTCATCTACGATCACGTATTTGCAGTTTGGCGATAGTCCCGCCAGCGTATTTACCGGCAACATCAATTATACGCCTGCAAGTAATGGCGTGAACAACGTGGGCAGTACACCGATCGTTCCATCCGGTCTGTCTTTAATTCAGCCGAGCAATTACTATTTCAATTATGTGAGTGGAACCTTGAATGTAACTCCTGCAACATTAACGGCAACGGCAGATAATAAATCACGCGCTTACGGTTTCTCAAATCCTCCGCTTACCATTACATATTCAGGGTTTAAGTTCACTGACAATGCAGGTGTGATCAGCCCGGCTATATCTATCAGCACCACTGCTGTTCCTTCATCTGCTCCGGGCACTTATCCTATCTCCCTCAGCGGAGGCGTTGCGTCGAACTATTCTATCGTGAGAGTAGCCGGAACACTTACGGTGCAAGCTGCTCCTTCATGCTCGATCAATGCGCCAGGTGCGCCGGTTTGCAGCTCGACCAACAACACCATTACGGCGACTGCACCTGCGGGATATAACTATTCCTGGAGCGTAAGCGGAACGGGATGGTCGGTCACCAACGTCAATTCACTTTCTACAACTTACACGGCTGGCGGATTTGGAGTACCGGGCGTCTTCACGTTCACAATGTCTGCGCCTGGCTCTGGCGTGGTAGTATGTACCAGCACGGCCACGGTCAATGCAGCCTGCGGCGAATACTGCGCTTACCTCCAGAGTTTCTGGAGCAATACGAGTGCAACATCCTGCAATGGCACCACGAGTTCAGCGATGCTTCCGGGCTTGTTGACTACGACACTCGTCAACGGTTCAGGCAGCAGGCAGATAAATTTTGCAGCCGGAGATGCTGCCTGTATGCAGTCGAAGCTTCCTTGCGGACAAACCAACGGCCAGTTGCCTAACGGAATTGTCAATTGTTCCAATGCAACAGGATCCCAGTACCTGAACAGCGGAAAATTCCGGAGCAATTTGCTCGGACAGGAAATTTCGCTGGCACTTTCAGTACGGCACAATACCTCTCTCGGAACATTGCATATCACGGGTCCATATATTACTACATGGGCGGCGAGCAGTTGCACGGGCGGAAGCGCAGTGCCAAATACAAGGGTAGTTTATGCAATTCCTCAATCTGTTGTCACCTACCTCGGCTCGAACAATACGGTGAATGACCTGATCAACCTTGCCAACCAGGGTCTTGGTTCTACCATTCCGAATGGTGCTCCAAACCTGACTGACATCGCCAATGCATGTCTTGCCATCACCACAGCCTTTGATCATTGCCGCATCTTCGCAGGCTTCTCACAAACGTCTGCAGGCGCAAGGGTGCAAAGCACTGACGTGAGCGATAACAATGGCATCAACCTGTCAGTGTTCCCGAACCCGGCAACTGATATTACAACCATTTCGTTTGTTGCTTCGGCAGGAAGCGCCACGACACTTGACATCTTTAGCATCAATGGCTCCCTCGTAACTAAAGTCGTAGATGGTACGCTCGCTGAGGACGGAATCTATTCCACTAACGTGGATTGCTCTTCGTTCGTAAAAGGAATTTATTTTGTCCGCCTCACAGTTGGTGAAGAAACATCTGTCAGCAAGCTGGTCATTATAAAATAACGCGAGGTATTGAAGGTATAACGGGAGGGCAAATTTGCCCTCCCGTTATTTTTAGGGGCGGTTATTAAATAATATTTTTACTTTTAGCACCTTACCAACAAAAGCACGCGCATGAAAATCCACGGCCTGATTCTGCTTTTCTTTTTTGCAGGGGTATCTTTTTTTTGCCGTGCAGCACATGATCCCCTGGACAGCCTGAAAGTAGTCATTGTTGCCATGCCCGAGGACTCAAACAAGGTGAATGAATTGATTGACCTGAGCGTGAAGTACCGCAACGCTTCTGTAGATTCAGCCCTTATCCATGCATTGGGCTATGCGGAAGAAGCAAAAGCGCTCGCTGAAAAAATCCGTTACCCGAGGGGCCTCGGATATGCGTTAAAGGCCATCGGTATCGCATATAACCAGCAAGGAGACTATGTGCCCGCTTTGCAGGCCTGGAAAGAAGCGCTCAATGTTTTTGAATTGGCAGGTATCAAAGCAGGCGTTGCCAACATGGAAAATAATATCGGGGCTGTGTACTATAGCAAAAGTTTAGAGGACAGTGCACAGCATCACTACCTGAGGTCTTTGAATGTAGCCGAAGAAATAAAAGATACACTCAGAATTGCTACTGCATTGATGAACCTCGGAACGCTGTACAGCAACAAACCTGCAACCTACAATAAAGCCCTTGATTTTTATTTCCGCTCACTGCCGCTCAACATTGCCATTGCCGACAATGATAACCTCGGAACCAACCTGGTGAACATCGGAGAAATTTACCTGAACAAAAGTTTAAACGTGGATAGCACCAGGGCAGATAACGAACGGGACATGGATTCTGCATTGGTGTATCTTCTGAAAGCGCGGGACGTGGAAGTAGGCACTACCAACCTGCCTTATGCGCTGAAAACAATCGGCATTGTTTACCGCGAAAAAGGGAATTTTGAAGAGGCGATCCGTTACCAGCAGATGGCTTATGACTCTGCAAAAATATTTGACCTGACGGCTGACATGGGACAGGCGCTGCTTGAAAAAGCCGAGACCTACCGGGCAAGCAAGGATTACAAATCAGCGATTCCTGTTTATAAAAATGCCGAAGAGATTTTTAAGGGCATCGGGCAGGATGCTACGTACGACCTTGAAAAAGTATACAAAGGACTTTCCGCCGCATACAGCGAAGAAAAGGATTTCGGTAATGCCTTCATCTACCAGAGCGCGCTCATAGATGTGAAGAACAAAATCTATAACCTGGATATTGATAATAAGATCGCAGGAAGTCTCTTCAAATATGAGGATGAAAAGAGCCAGGGAGAAATCATGTTGCAGAAAGAAATTGTGGGCAAGCAGAAACTCATCCGAAACGGTTTCATCGGCGGGTTCGCCGTGGTGCTGTTATTTGCAGGCGTCTTTTTTACCCAGCGCAACAGGATTTCAAAGGAGAAAAAGCGCAGCGATGAATTGCTCCTGAACATCCTCCCGGAAGAAACGGCAGAAGAGCTAAAAGCCACGGGCACGGCAAAAGCAAAAAGTTTCGACATGGTAAGTGTGCTCTTTACCGACTTCAAAAATTTCACACAGGCTTCTGAAAAACTTTCACCGGAAGAGCTGGTTGCGGAAATCAACTACTGCTACAGTGAATTTGACAAGATCATCACCAGGCATGGCATCGAAAAAATAAAAACCATCGGGGATGCTTATATGTGCGCAGGCGGATTGCCGGCTACCAATGCCACCAACCCATTTGACGTGGTGCAGGCGGGACTGGAAATGGTCGCTTTCATCGAGAAGAACAAAACCGACCGCATGTTGAAAGGACAACCATTCTTTGAACTGCGCTGCGGCATTCATACCGGGCCGGTAGTAGCCGGAATTGTGGGGATCAAAAAATTCGCCTACGACATCTGGGGAGATACGGTGAACACAGCCTCCAGGATGGAATCCTCCGGCGAAATCGGAAAGGTGAACATCAGCGGGTCTACGTATGAGCTCATAAAAGAAAAATTTATCTGTGTGCATCGCGGAAAAGTAAAAGCAAAAAACAAGGGAGAGATTGACATGTATTTTGTCGAAGGTCCCTTGTCCTGATTTTTTTTCGATGAAACGGTTTTTTGCCCTGCTTAACTTTTTTGCATGCCTCATGATGAGCGGGGTAAGTGCGCAGGATAAAATTGATTCCCTCAACAAAGTACTGGCCGGGAACATGGCCGACAGCAGCAGGACCAAAACCCTCATTGAGCTGGCGGGTGAGCACATGCAGGCTTCCCCGGAACTGGCTATTAAAGACTGCGAAGCATCGCTGGCCCTTGCAGAAAAAATTCACCTCGATGATGCGATCGGGGAAGCGCTCGGCTGGCTGGCCTACCTTCAGGAGCAAGTGGGCAATGCTGACCTTGCGCTGACCTATAACAATAAGGCACTCATCTTCGCCGTCAAAACAAAAAGTAAAAAGGGCGAGGCCGCCATATTGAACAACATCGCCGGCATTTATAATGACAAAGGCATGATTGAACAGGCGCTCATCTATCATCGGAAATCGCTTACCATCAGGGAAGAGCTGAAGGACACTGCAGCCATGGCAACCTCCTACAATAATATTGCGCTCATCTACCAGAACCAGGGTCGCATTCCTGATGCGCTCGATTATTTCAGCAAGGCATTAAAAATTTATGAAGAGGCAAATGACAAAGACGGCGAAGCCACTGCGCTGGAAAACATGGGCTTTGTTTACAAGGAACAAAAGCAATATGAAAGCGCACGCGAATATTTTTTTAAAAGCCTCAACGTTCACCGGGAGGTAAAGGACAATTATGGAACTGGTTATTCCCTGAATGCCATCGGCGGACTCTTTGAAGAAGAGGGTCGTCTTGACTCGGCCTTGACTTATTTCAACGAAGCGCTTAAGACCAGGGGTGAAATCGGTGACAGGCAGGGCATTGCCTACACACTGAAAAATATGGGAAATGTCTATACGAAGATGCACAGGGGTGACGAAGCCAAGAATGCGTTCATGAAAAGCCTCGCCGCATTTGAAGAACTGGGAGACAAGCGGGGCATTTCAATCGTCACAAATTTATATGGAGCCTATGTTCTCAATGCCGGAGACTACGTACAAAGCGGAACGTACCTCGAACGCTCACTCCTTCTTGCGCGTGAACTCGGATATCCCGCCGAGATCAGGAATGCCGCCGGTAATCTTCAGCAATTGTACAGGAAGAAAAACCAGTGGAAAGAAGCTTTGCTGATGAATGATTTATTTATCCTGATGCGGGACAGCATAGAAAATGACAAGAATAAAAAAGCTGCATTGAAGACGCAGGCGCGCTATGAGTACGAGAAGAAAGAAGCCCTTTTGAAAAGTGAACAGGAGAAAAAGAATGTGATTGCTGCTGCGGAGCTGAAAAAACAAAAGCTGATCCGCAACTCCGTCACAGGCGGGTTGGCGGTGGTTGCCATTTTCCTGGTCGTGGTATTCAGACAACGCAATAAAATTTCCAAAGAAAAGAACCGCAGTGATGAACTTTTATTGAACATTCTCCCGGAAGAAACTGCTGAAGAATTAAAAACCACAGGCACAGCAAAAGCAAAAAGTTTCGACCTGGTGACGGTGCTTTTCACAGACTTCAAGAACTTCACGCAGGCTTCCGAAAAACTTACCCCGGAAGAGCTCGTGGCAGAAATCAACCTTTGCTACAGCGAGTTCGACAAGATCATCGGCAAGTACGGTATTGAAAAAATAAAAACCATCGGCGACGCCTATATGTGCGCAGGCGGCCTGCCTGTTACCAATCACACGCATCCGGTTGACGTGGTACAGGCGGGACTTGAGATGCAGCAATTTATTGCGCGTAACAAGTCGGTTCGTGAAGCCAAGGGTCAACCGTTTTTTGAATTAAGGCTTGGCATTCACACAGGTCCTGTGGTGGCAGGAATCGTGGGTATAAAAAAATTCGCGTATGACATCTGGGGCGACACCGTAAACACGGCTTCACGCATGGAAAGCAGCGGCGAAACGGGAAAGGTAAATATCAGCGGGGCTACGTATGAATTGGTGAAGGAAAAATTCAAATGTGAGTACAGGGGAAAAATTGCTGCCAAGAATAAAGGCGAGATTGATATGTACTTTGCGGAGCTGACTTAAATACAAATCCTATTAAGCTGTTTTTTTCCGCCTCCTTTTCAGCAGTTTAAAATCAAGTAGTTTCTTTAGCAGGTCGAAGTACAAAGCAATGGCAAGCGTGAAGGTCATCAGCCAGATCACCAGCACATTCACAAAATAAGTTTCCCACATGCTTCCGAAAACATTTTTCAGCGAGGCAAAAAACGGGGCGCGGATCAAAGTCCCCTTCTCCCCTTCCATGAATATGGGCTGGAAGCGCTGCACCAATTGGTCATCGGACTCTTCCATCTGCTTTTTCTCCGCCGTATTTTTCAGCAGGATGTTCAGGCTTTCGTTTTCATAGTCGTCTTTTTTCTTCAGCAATGGTTCCAGTCCGCCCTGTGACTTTTCCATGCTTGCAATGATTGCTTCCCTGTGCGTATTGGCACTGTTGTAAAGTTTGATGTAATAATCTTTCCGGTCGTTCAGGAATTTTTTCAGGTCGTTTCCGATAACAGCCGTGAACGCAGAAGGAGTTAATGCACCCGCATCACTGAAGCCCGGCAATCCTGATTGTTTTTCTTCTTTGGCCAGCTCCGCAGAGATCAGCTTGAGCTGCGACGGCATCTGCTCTTTTTTCTCCGGCTGGGTAAGGGCAAAAATGCAGAAGTCGGTACGCTGGATGAGCTCGGGAATCAGGAAGTCTTTCTTAAAGGTCGCCCGGCTCATTTTCTTATCGTCTTCAAAAAAATATTTTTCGTACTGGTTGTTTTTAAACTGCCGCACGGCAATCGCCTCGAAAGCCCAGCGTGAAGTCATCACCTCCCCGAACATGGGCACCTTGGCATGTGTGCTCAGCGTCGGGTTCAGTTTTTCAAACTTTACAATAATCCCGCTCAGCAAAATCTGCGGAATGATCAGGATGGGGATAAGGATGTAAATCGTAACAGCCGAATTGAAGGAAGAAGAAATGTTCAGACCGAGCATGTTCGCAAAGCAACCTGTGCTGAAAAGCACCAGCCAGTAATCGTCGTACATGTTTCCGATACCCAGTACACTGTTGCCGATGATGACAAAAGAAAAAGTCTGTATGGCCGAAAGCAGGAACATGATTGAAATCTTCGACAGCAGGTAGCTGCTCCTGCTCAGGTTCAGGAAAGATTCCCGCTTCAATATTTTCCTGTCGCGGAATATTTCTTCCGCACTCACTGACAAGCCGATAAACAGGGCAACAATGACACAGATGAAAATGTATGCAGGGATATTCTGGTTTTCCCGGAAGATGTATTCATGTCCCGGTAAACGGTACTTGATAAGAAACGACAATGCAAAAGCCAGCAGCGGCGCTTCGAGAAGATTGATGAGCAGGTATTGCCTGTTGCTGAGCTTGGAGAGAATGTCGCGCGTGATAAATACTTTGAACTGCCGCCACCGCGAAGGCTTCTGCGCTGGAATCACGATCCGTTTTTGTGAAATGGCTTCCGCAGGTTGCTTGCTGACGATGTTTTGCAAATAGAGCTGGTTCCATTCCGGCGGCGAAGTTTTGCGCGCATGAGCAGGGTTCCCGAATTCATCCAGCACATTCGCTTCGATCAACGAAAATAATTGCTCTGAATTGATATTCCCGCAGGTCTCGCATTCGCTTTCATCTGCATTCGCACTGTCCATGGCCCGCTTAAAATAGATGAGCGAGTCGGAAGGATTGCCGTAATAGATCGGGTAACCGCCTGAATCCAGCAGCAACAGTTTATCAAAAAGCTTGAAGATGTCTGACGATGGCTGGTGGATGACTACGAACACAAGTTTGCCGGCAATTGTCAGTTGCTTCAGCAGGTCCATGACATTTTCAGAGTCGCGCGACGATAAACCGGAAGTAGGTTCGTCTACAAAAAGTACAGGGGGCTCACGGATGAGTTCCAGCGCAATGTTGAGCCGCTTGCGCTGTCCACCACTGATGGTCTTATCGAGCGGGTTCCCTACCCTCCTGTCCCTTGTTTCCGCCAGCCCGAGGTCATCGAGCAGTTCCGAAACTTTCTGGTTGATGGCAATTTCATCGCGGGCGCCGTACGAAAGTTTTGTGTTGTAATAAAGGTTCTGGTAAACGGAAAGCTCATCCATCAGCAAATCATCCTGGGGAATGTAGCCGATGATTCCCTCCGCGCTTTTCCTGTCTAGGTGCAGGTTCACATTATTAATGAGCACCTTGCCGCTGGTGGGGACGAGGTTCCCGTTGAGCACGTTCAGCAGCGTAGATTTTCCCGCGCCGCTGCTGCCCATGATGCCGATGAGCTCTCCTGACTTTGCACGGAATGAAACAGGATGTAACCCGATGTTCCCGCCTTCAAATTCAAATTCTACATTCTCCGAGATAAAATTAATCTCCGATTGTTTGCCACCGCTTACAAACCGGTGGATGACGTCGCTGTAATAAATCGATTCAATTTTTTTTCCCCTGATGACGGATCCGGGCGTGAAGACATACACGAACTCATTCTTCACCGGCTGTCCGTTCAGCGTCATTTCACTTTCGCCGGAATACCTCACCAGTAACGTGGACACTTTCTCGAGATGCGCTACCAGGATATGGCCGCTCATATTCTCCGCGTACATGTGGTGCGTGAAGGAAAGTGTTTTTTCTTTTTTATTGTCGATGAGCAGGTAGCTCTCCGAATCCGGAATGGAGCCGGCATCACCTGCGATCACGGAACACTTGGCAAAATCTGCTTCGGGAATTTTAAAAACCCCTGCCACAGTTTTGATAAGCGCCCATTCCTGCTCTGATACCGTTTCATTCGATGAATGAACAAATTCAATCAGGCGGATCAGCACAATGTATTTCTGCCTGACATTCAGTTCCTGGTTTATTTCTTTGCAGATAGCCAGGACCTGCTCTGAATTTACGGCTGCCCGTTCTGCAGCGCTTTTCCTTTCCTGTTCCGAAAGGTATTCGTTAAAAATTCCAAGGTACGTCCTGACTAAATCGGTGCTGAGCTGCTGCCTTAAAAAAGCCTCTACAATTTGCCGGCTTTGAGCAGTAAGGCGTTCAGCGTTTGCTGCAAGCGCAAACAGTTGAATCAATGCCCGAAGAATTTTCTCGCTCATGGCTTAAATGTCCGGAAAAGGATGGCTATAAAAAAGGGACTCTGTGAAGTCCCTTCCTTTGATGCTGACAATGCCCTACTTGATAGAATTATTTCTTGCAGTGGATGTTGCGGCAAAGATCTTCTGCATGCTTTCCTTGTTCACCTGCTCAGGATCTGTAAATCCATCATACACTTTCTTAATTACCTGCAGGTTTGCTTCCACTTCTGCGGCATCCTTGTCTTTAAACTGCGTAAACAAATCCGCCAGGTTGTTGAGCACAAGCTTCTGCTCATATATTTTATCAAAGGAAGATTTGTATTTAGTAGCGCGGTCCTGGTCCTTCATCAGTCCGGAACCGATGTACAGACTTTCCATGAAGGAACCGGCCAGGATGAAGCTGGCAATCTCCAGGCGGGAATTGGTGCGCAGGAATTTATCCGTCTCTGAATATGCCTGGTCCACGATGGCCATGATGGAATCTTTGTTATCGTAATTGTCTTTGAACCGGTCCGTAAATTTTTCAAACGTTTCCTGTATTCCCAAATTCTCTGCG
>Ga0134121_10001710_pt1 | contig 20249 bp, 14 predicted proteins | sample KB301_FD_96463 | JGI IMG/M metagenome (GOLD analysis project Ga0134121, IMG submission 96463) | Terrestrial soil microbial communities without Nitrogen fertilizer from Kellogg Biological Station, Michigan, USA - KB3-0-1 | ecosystem: Environmental > Terrestrial > Soil > Unclassified ... | reverse complement strand
CGGGCTTGAGATACACGTCGACGCCGTCGATAGCGGGAAATGCCAGGAGCGGCGTTCGCACGGCGACGCCTTTCAGGAGCGCCGCCGCGCCCTCCAGATCGTTGAGCGTTATCAGGGTCACGACCTGAAACCTATCATGCTGAGTCCGTCAAAACTGCATCAACAGCTATGCTGCGGAAACTGACGAATGCGCGGACTATGCAGCGTGCACAGGCTTGCGGCGGAACCAGCGCCAGAACGCGAACACGCGCATCCACCTGAACCAGCCCCCTTTGCGTCTGCTGCCCCGGCGGCCGAAGAGCATGGCGGGGACGATGAACATCGTGCCGAGCGTGCCTGCGATCGTTCCGCCAGCGGTGGCGAGCGCGATCGCGCCGAACAGACTCGTGGTTTTCGTATTGAGCGCGAGCGGGAGCAGACTCGCCATCGCGGCCAGCGTGACGATGACGATCATCCCGGCCCGGTCGACCGCCGCACGAACCACGGCGCCCGCATCGATACCGCCTCGCTCGCCACGCGCGATTCGGCGCCTGCGCGCGGCGAGCGCGGCGTCCACGAGCAGGATCGACTGATTGGCGGCGTGTCCGATGACGAGGATGACGCCAACCGCCGCCTCGCGCGTGAATGCGGCCTTCATGACCCAGAACCCGAACACCACGCCGCCCAGCGCAAGCGGAATGCTCAGGAACACCATCGCCGCGCCCCAGGAGGAATCGAAGACGAGCGCGACGGAGAGAATCACGAGCGCGACGCCGACGCCAAAGACCAGCCACAACCCCTTCTGGCTCGTGTCCTCTCCGTCGAACGAGTAGGTGCTCTCCGCGACGGTGTATCCGGCCGGAACGACGATCGATTTCATGAACGCCTCGTGCGTGCGTTGCGCAAGCTTCGGCGGTCCGCGGAAATCGTAGCTCAGGATGCGCACGTACTGCTGGTCCTGCCGCTCGATAGCGGAGAGCGCGTCACGTTCGTTCACCGTCGCGAGATCGGCGATGCGCACGGGCGCGTGGAGCGCGTTCGGAACCAGCGATTCCTTGAGCTCGTCGAGCGACCGCTCGCGAGCGCCGGCGTCGCGCACGTACACGGGCGTCTCCTCGCCGTCGATTTCAAGGAGCGCGCGCCCGGACGACCCGCGCATCTCGCGTGCGGCGGCCGCGCCGAATTGCGCCGCGGTGATGCCGAAACGCGCAAGCGCGGCGCGGTCGGGCTCGAGTGTCACGCGGAAGTTGCGTTGCCCACCGTACGCCATGGACGCGCTGTTGGTGTTCACGTCGCGGACGCGCGTGATGAGCTCGAGCCGGGCCTTGAGATTGTTTGCGAGCTCTTCGACTCCCGAATAGGAGTAGCCGAGGATCTTGATCCGGAACGTGGAGTTCATGCCGCCGCCGAACCCCGCGGAGAAGCCAGGTCCCTGGCCCTGGACGCTCACGCTCGCGCCACCGATGAATACCGCGCGCTGCGTAAGCTCTTCCTGGAGCTGCAGCGGAACAGCAGTAAATGCACCTTCTTCGGTGAACGACACGAGCATGCGCGCGGCGCTCGTGCCGTAGCTCGACGTCGTGACCTGCTCGATTTCCGGCCGGGTACCGACGATGTGCTCGAATTCGCGCATCGATTGGTCGAGCGTGGTGGCGTCCGATCCTCGTGGGAAGCTCAGCGAGACACTGAGCGTCGTGCGCTGCTGGCCGAACGCGCTCCCGCCCCACGCAAACCGCGGCACTTTCTTCACGAAGACCCACGAGAGTCCCGCGAGCGACAGCACCGTGAGTGTGAGGGTGAGCCAGCGAACGCGAAGTGTCCACCCGACGAGGCGCGCGTAGACGCGCTGCCCCCAGCGCCAGGGGTGATAGCGAAACGCATGCCTGCCCGCGAGCGACGGCACCACGGTCACCGCGGTCACGATCGACCAGAAGAGTGCCAGCGTGAACGCCGCGGCAAACGGCATGAACGCCGCGCGCGCATTGCCCTGCAAATACATGAACGGAAAGAGCACGACCGCGGTCGTGAGTGTGCCGCCCGTGATCGCCGCAAGAATCGCGCGCGCGGCGCTCGCTCTCCCCTCCGGTGTCGCCGGGGCGCCACGCAGACGCTCCGCGACAATCAGTGAATTCTGCACGAGAATCCCGACACCCATGCCGAGTCCGGCAAGCGTCAGCAGATTCGCGGGAATCTTGAGAATGAACAGCGAGAGCGCCGTACCGGCGATCGCGACCGCCGTGCTTCCCATGACGAGGGCGACGGCGCGCCAGTCGAGCAGAAGGAGCGACAGCACGAGCAGCACCGCCCCGAAGGCGATCGCGCCGCGGAGTTTGAGATCGTCCAGTTCCTTCTTGAGCTCGGTACTCTGATCAGCGTTGATCTTGATCGTGGCGCCGGCCGGAAGCTGCTTCTGCAATTCCACGACCGCGGCGCGCACCGCTGCCGCCGTGCGAATCGCGTCCGCTCCGGGCTCGCGCGACACGGTCGTCGCGAGCGCGGGATTTCCGTCGATCCGGAAGAATTGGCCCCCCGCGTCCTCCTCGGCACGAATCGTCGCGAAGTCGCCGAGGTGAAAGAGTCGCCCGTTCGGTGCGCGCAACGGAATCGCGGCGAGATCCTCGACGGCGTGCGGCTGGTCGCGCACGACCACCGCCCGGATCGATGCGCCCATCTGCTCCTGCCCGACGGACCGCACGATGCGCGCCGATTGGATCGCGCCCGCGATAAGGTCAGGGGGAATGCCGAGCTGGCGCAGACGCTGGCCATCATACGAGACACCGATGCCGATGTCCGTGCCGCCATAGGGCGGCGACACCGCCGCGACCCCGGGCACCGCGGATAGCCTCGGCGACACGGTTTCCGTGAGCATCTTCTGCAGTGTGCCGGCCGTGTACGGGCCCGCCATGAGAATCTGCATGAGCGGCGCTTCCGCGAGCGCATCGGGCACGTAATTGGCCACGCGTGGCACGACGCCGAACGGGAGATCCTTCTGGAGAACCTGCAGGCGCTCGAGAATCGAGAGTCGCGTGAGCTGGACGTTCGCGTCTTTCTCGAGCTCCACTGTGAGCGACGACTGGCCGTCGCGCGACATGCTGTTCACCGTGCGGACGTCGCGCACGCCCTGCACCGCGGCTTCGAGCGGCGCGGTCACGTACATCTCCATCAGCTCGGGCGCCGCGCCGAACCAGCTCGCGGACACATTGAGTCGCGGGAATTCGACCGTGGTCTTGGTGGCGAGCGCGAGCCGCGTGAACGCGACGGCACCCGACACGACGAGCGTCGCACACGTGGCCCAGATCACGGCGGGCCGGCGGACGCTCCACGTGATCATGTGACGCGCGCGGCCGCGCGCTTCTCCTTGAAGCGCTCGATCGTGTAGTACGTGGTCGGAAGCAGGAAGAACGCGACGGCGAGCGCCGAGAACGTGCCGCCGATGACGCCGGCAGCAAGGGGCTGGTACAGCGCGCCGCCCGCGCCGATGTTGAACGCCATCGGGAGCACGCCGGTGATCGTCGTGAGCGACGTCATTGCAATGGCGCGAAGGCGCCGGTGGCCACCCTCCATGATCGCCTGCCTGAGCGGCACCCCTTCCGCGCGGAGCTGCTCAATGGCCGCGAGCTTCACGATCGCTTCGTTATCCGCGAGGCCCATCATGACGACGATGCCGATGAGCGACACGGCGTTCATGCTCTGGCCCGTGAGCCAGAGAAAGAAGATGCCGCCCGCGGCCGCGGCGGGAACCGTGAGAATCACGACGAGCGGCATCGTGAACGACGCGAACTCCCCGGCGAGCACGAGAAACATCAGCGCCACGGACAGCAGCGCGACGAGACTCAGCTCGCTCGTCGTACGCTGCTGCTCGATGTCGGCACCGGAGAGCGTCCATGCCACACCCGCGGGCGCGTTGAGCGCGGCGAGACGTTTTGAGACGTCTTTCGTCGCCTTCGCCGTGCCGCCCTGCTCGATGAGCGCTTCGATGATCGACACCGGGCGCTGGCCCACGCGCACGACTTCGAGCGGCGCGCGCGTTTCCTTCCAGCGAATGAGCTCGCCCACGGGCACGCCGTTGATCATCGTGCTGAGCGCCGTCTGGAAATCTTCGTTCGCCATGCCGGCGTAGCGCACCGTGATGGGCGTGCGGCGGTCGGTCTCCCGGAAATCGTTCAGTGTCGTCACGCCGCCAAGGCCGCCCGAGAGCGCGCTCGTCACGATCGACGGCGCGATCCCGCGCTGCACGAGCCGCTCGCGCTCGAGCTGTACTTCGATGATCGGCTGCGTGGCCGCATACGCGTTGCGCACGTCGGTCAGTGTCGGCAGATCGGCGATCGATTTGCGCACGGAATCGGCCCACCGGTTTGCGTCGTCGAGCGTGCGCGCGCTGACTTCCACACGCACGAGCCTTCCCTCGCGACCAATCAGCGATCCGAATTCCGACTGTCCCGCGAGATCCATCGCCAGCGCGCCCTGCGCGAGGTCGGGAACGGAGGCGCGCAGCTTGTCGGCGAATTTCGCCGCGTCGGCGCCCTTGGGCACCGGCACGATCAGCTGCGACACGGCAGCCGAACCCGGATCGGCACCGGCGAGCATTTCCTCGTCGGTCGCGGCGCCGACGCGTGAATAGATGCCTTTCGAGCCGAGTTTCTGCGCGGCCGCTTCGATGCGCGCAGTCTGGCGCGTGGTCTCCTCGATCGACGTGCCTTCCGGAAGCTTGAGCTGCGCGACCACGATGCCTTCGTCGATCTGCGGAAGGATCTCGCGCGGCAGCCGCGCCGCGACCCAGACGGATGCACCGACGGTCACGATCGCGATCACGAAGACGGCAGCCGCGTGATCCAGCGACCACGCCATTCCCGCTTCGTAGTAATGCGCGAGCCGGGCGCCGAACGCGTCGATCCGGCGAATGAATCCCCCCTGCGCGCGTTCGCGCTGCCTGGCGGCGCGTGCGGCACGCGCGGCCTCCGCCTTCGCCGACCGGCGGCCCGCCATCATCACCGGCATGAGCGTGAGCCCGAGAATCAGTGACGCTCCCACGGAGGTCACGACCGAGAGCGAGAGATCGCGGAAGAGCGCCGCCGCGAGTCCGCGCACGAAGATGATCGGGCCGAACACGAGCAGCGTCGTGATCGTGCCGGCGATCAGCGGACCCGCAATCTCATCGGTGCCGCTCACGACGGCGTCGCGCAGCGGGACGCCCTTCTCCACCTGTGTGCCGACCGCTTCGGCGACGACAATCGCCTGGTCGACGAGAATGCCCACCGCCAGCGCCAGGCCGCCGAGTGACAGCACGTTGATGGTGACGTGCAGTAACTGCAGGAGAACGAGCGAGACGAGAACGGAGAGCGGAATGAACAGCCCAATGACGAGCGAGAGCCGGAAATCCTTGAGGAACAGCAGAATGAGGAGCAGCGACAGCACGCCGCCAAGCACGATTTCCTGCCAGAGGTTGCTCAGCGCGTCGGTCACGAAGTCGGCTTGCGTCGCGACGACCGTGAGATGGAGTCCCGGGAACTCGTGCCGGAGACCTTCCACCGCCTTGAGCAGGTCGCTCGTGACCTTCACGGTGTTCGAGCCGGCGTCCTTGTACACGATGAGCCCCACCGCGGGGCCGCCGTCGAGGCGTGTCAGCGTCTTGGGCTGCGCGAGACCCACGCTCACCGTCGCAATGTCCCGCAGTTTGACGCCCGATCCCGGGCGGCCCACAGGCACGAGCGCGATCTCGTTCGGTGACTGGAATTCGGTGATCGCGCGAACCGAGAAGCGGAACTGGCCGCGCCGGATCGTGCCCGACGCGCCATTGGCGTTCGCCGCTTCGATCGCCGCCTTGAGATCATCGGGCGTGAGGTCGAGCGCACGCATTTTTTCCGGGTCGCCGTCGACGTGGATCTCGTCAGCCTGCGCGCCGACGACGGCGACAGACGCAACGCCGTCGATTTGCTCGAGCCGCCGCGCGTGCACATCGGACGCCGTGTGCGCGAGCTCCCTGAGGTCGCGGCGTCCGGTGAGACCGAGCACGGCAATGGGCCGCTCACCCGGATCGCTCGTGAGCAGCGTGGGACGATCGGCGCGCTCCGGAAGCTGCGAACGCGCGCCGTCGAGCCGCTCGCGCACCTGCAGCACCGTCGACTGCATGTCTGTGCCCCACGAGAAACGCGCCGTTGTCACCGCTTCGTTGTTGCGGCTGACCGTGCGAAGCTCGACGAGTCCGGGTGTGGCGCCGATTGCGCCCTCGATGGGCTCGGCGATGAACCGCGACACTTCGGTTGCGGCCGCGCCGGGGTACGCCGTGCGAATGGTGAGCACCGGCAGGCTGACGTCGGGCAGCAGCGAAACCGGAAGGCGCGACAGCGACACGCTCCCGAGCAGCACGATACCGAGCGTTGCCGCGACGGTGGAGACGGGGCGCGCGACGCTGGCCGACGTCAGCGACATGTGTGGTGTGCGCTCGGTGTCAGCTCGGCCGGTTACTGCTTGCGGGTGTCGGCTTCCGCTTTAGCAACGACGCGCACCGGTGCGTCGTGCGTGAGCGTGAGCTGCCCCTGCACGATCACGACGTCGCCGGCTTTTACGGGAATCGATCCGACGTTCTGTCCGGAAGTATCCGGCAGGATTTCCGTCCAGCTGCCGTTGGACCGGCCCGGGACGACATAGGTCCACTGCGCGCGGCCGTTCTTGACCACGAACACGAGATCGCGCCCGTCGCGCTGGATGATCGCGGGCGCGGGCACGAGACGCCGGTTGGGCAGGCGCTGCGCTTCGAGGCGCACGTCGGCGTACATGCCCGGCTTGAGCACGTCGTTGCCCTGCACGCGCACGTACGCGCGTCCGGCGCGCGACGTGCTGTCGACGATGGGAAGCACAGCCGTGATCTTGCCGTGCGCAACGCGGTTCGGCGCGGCGGCGCTCGACACCTGTGCATCGCCGCCGGCGCGCACGAGCGCAATGTCGTGCTCGAGCACCGCGGCCTCGATGCGGAGGTTGGTCTGGTCGACGAGGATCGTCACGATCTGCCCGGCGCCGATGCGCTCGCCCTGGGACACGTCCAGATGATCGATCACGCCGTCGAACGGCGCGCGAATCGTCGAACGCTCTTTGTCGTACTTGGCCGTCTCGAGATTGAGACGCGCCGTGGTGAGCCCCGACCGCGCGAGCGCAGCCTTGAGCCGCTCGGGCGTCGGACCCTTGCCGGTTGCAAGCGAATCGGGGACGTAGTCGCTCTCGTAGCGAACCTGCGCCTCGCTCACCGCGGCTTCGGCCTTTCGCACAGCGAGATCGAACTCATAGGGTGCGAGGCGAATGATCGGCTGACCCTTGGTGACGTGATCGCCAGGGCGCGCGAGAATGGCCTCGATTGTGCCGCCGACTTCGGACTTGAGCTTGGTCTCGGACTCCGAGCGCACCAGGCCCGTCGTGACGATGGAGAGAACGAGGTCACCGTCGCGGGCCTCGTCCGCGGCCACGGGAAGCGTCAGGCTCGTCTGCGAGCCCGCTTCAGGTGTCGCGGCGGCGTCTGCAGAGGCAGTCTTGGTTGAATCTCCCGACCCCGACGCCTTCTTGTCCTTGTTGCACGCGAGGGCGGTCGCGGCAAGAAGCAATAACGCAGTGTAGCGCATGAATCCCGGGAGGTGGCCGGAGGCGAACCGACGTCCGACGGTACGTATGGAGGGCTGTCCCGGTTTCCAACCTACGGAGGAAACGTCAGCCCGCAACCGACGGATTCGCTCATTCCTTCTTTCGTCCGCTGGCCCAGTGCGGCGCGGTCATCCACTGTTTGACGTCAAACAGTGACTCGGGCAGGTCAATATTGGCGCTCCAGTCCGAGTATTCCTCCACCTGCTTCAAGGTTGGCGTGGTCATTGTGACGCGCGTGGCGAGCCAGCCATCGCCCACCTTTTCATAACCGCCGAGGCGCACGTCCGAGCCGGGTCCAATGATGGAGCCGCGCATGCGGAGCAGGACCAGCCGGTCGGTGTCGACCCAGAATTGCGGCGACACCGAATCCGACGCTGCGCTCGCGCCGATCACCGTGACCGGATGACCGTCCCACGTCGTGGTGAAGGACTTGTCGAAATCGAACTTGAAAAGCAGGAGCTGCCGTTCGGTCTCGGCGAGCGGCTGGAGGTACACGCCCATGATCAGCGGCAGGAACACGTTCCCTCCGGCGCGCGCGGGCGCGGGAGTGCCGGTCCGAACGCGCGTCGCCGAGTCCGCCGTGTAAAGCACGCCGTTGCCGAGCGACGGGTCGCCCTGGTCAATGCGAAGCCGCGCCGGCCCGCTCAGACTCTCGTACCACGTGGTGGTATCGGTCTTGCCGTCGCGCGTGATGATCGTGCGCTGGACGAAGGTGAGCGTGTGGTACCACTTCCCGCTGTACGCGTTGTGCATGCGGTTCAGGAGAATGGCACCGGCAGGAGGCTGCGCGTGTGCGACCTGCGCGATCAACAACAACGGAATCAGTCGTTTCATTTGGCTAACCACGTGAACGCCTCCTTCGCCATCGTATCCGGAACGGTGTGGGGACCGTCAAACTCACGATACTCCACAGTGTAACCGCGCGCGCGGAGCGCGGGAACGATGCGGCGGCTGCACTGGTCGATTGGCAGAATCTGGTCCGCGGTCCCATGTGAAATGAAGATCTCCGGCTTGCCGGCCGCAGGTCCGTCGACGATGAAGCCCGGCGAGAACGCGACGAGTTTGTGAAAGGCATCGCCGTTCATGAGCCCGAGCGAGAGCCCGTACGACGCGCCGTCCGAAAAACCACCGAGAACGACGCGCGCGGGATCGACTGAGACGAGTTGATACGTGCGTTCGAGGGCGCGGTCGATGAATGCGACGTCGACGTCGAACGAGCCGTGTATGCCATCCCACGTCATCTCGCGCGACGTGGGCGTGAGCAGTGCAACGCCCGCGGTGTCCGCGTATTTGCTCAGCACGCCGTGCATCCAGGATCCACTCTGCGTCGCACCGTGCAATGCAATGAGAAGCGGCACCGGCTTCGAAACATCCGGCGGCACCTGCAACACGGCGTCGCGCACCGGATCGAGTCCGAGCGAGCGCGATCCTTCGATCGACGTCCGCACGTTGGCGCGCGGCCGGGCGCGAATGCGCGCGCCCTTCTGCTCGACGCTCGAGGAGCGCGCGCGCAGCGAGCGTCCTGCGACGATCGACAGAACCGATACGCCGGCGAGCGCGGCGAATTGGCGGCGTGTAAACGGCATCGCCACGAAACTATTTCCTGATGAGCGGCGCGCCACCTGCCCCGCCGTACGCCCCCAATTGCGATCCGCTCGCCCGCGCGGGAGAGCTCGCCGCGAGCTCGAAGCGAACGGTGTCAACGAATTGGGGATCCGCACGCAGCGTCTCCCCGCCCGCTCTCGGCGGAGCGGAAAAGTTGCCCTGCACCAGATTGCGGCCGAGCGTGAGCGGCGCCGCCGGCGGCGCGACGAACTGGTCGCCGCTCGCCTGCACGTTTCCCCACACGATGTTGTTCCGGAATTCCGTGATGACGCCCTGCACGACCACGCCGCCGGCGATGCCGCTCATGGGCCGGGGCTGCGCGGCGCCGACGTTTCCCGATCGGTTGTTCGCGATCGTGTTGAACTCGACGAGATTCCCGATCCTGCGGCTGAGCGGCGCGACAATCCAGAGTCCCGCGCCGCCGAAATCCTCGCCGCCGGTGTTGTCCACAATGAGGTTGTTTCGCACCGTCGCCGCGCACAGGAACAGGACCACGCCCGCGCCGTACCGGCCGCGATTCCGGCGAATCACGTTGTTGGCGATCGTCGGCTCGGCGTACCCGCACCGAATGCCGCCGCCACCCGCGCTCTCGAGGCCGGCGCGCGTTTCCGTCGCGTCATTGTCCTGGATGTAGTTGAACCGGATGACCGGAGAGGCGAGCTCGCACAGAATGCCCCCGCCCTCGCGAAACTGCACGTGGTCCTTCGCGTCGAGCCACACCGTGCCCTTTCCGCCGGTGAGCGTGAACCCCTGCAGCACCGACATCGAATCTTCCTGATTGATGAACATCACGACGCTCGCCGTGTCGGGATGCGCGGGGCGGCTGCCGTCGATGATCGTGCGCTCGATGTCGGCCACGTCGTGGGAGGTCGCGAAGCGGCTCGTGACGAGCGTGCCGTGGCCGCGGAAGCGGATGTTCTCGTAATAGCGGCCCGGCGCGACGAGCACGGTGTCGCCGCGACGCGAGGAGTCGATTGCCTGCTGAATCGTCCGGAAGTCACGCGGCACTTCGATCGTGCGCGGAGCACGCACCTGTGCCGGAGCAAGCGCGACCGGGATCGAATACGCCGCGTCATCCCAGCGAATCCAGAACTTTCCGCTCTCGAGCGCGAGCGTGAAACGCTCAACCCCCGGCGCGAGCTGCGAGCGCTCGAGCGGAATGCGCGCGAAGTCGTTCGCGGGAGTGTACGCCGTTCCGAAAATGTCGACCTTCCTGCTCACCACGAGCTGTGACGCGCCCCCCTCGAGCGGCAGCATCCAGAGCGTGTAGCGCCCCGCGGGAACGCGCGTCTCGCCGAACATGAGATCGGCCGACGTCGTGAGATGCGTGGCGCCGTCGGCGCCAAACCTCCACACGGCATTCCACGGGACGAGAGCGCCCCACACGACGCGCCCGCGTTTCGCCGGGCGCGAATACGCGATGGTGACCGCCGCGCCGGCAACGTTCGCATGGACGGAGTCGAGCGGTGACATCGCGCCCATCGCGGCTCCGCGCGCGTCCCGCGCGCTCCATGCGGCCGCGATCTTCGGCACGTCGACATCGGGAACGCGCGCGAACGTGTACTTGTACGTTGACGCGCCCCAGTCGCCACGCAGCAATCGCCCCTGCGCGTCCAACCTGAATCCGCGCCGGGCGACGCCGAAATAATCCATTTCCACTGAATCGGCGCCGATGAACCAGAGCGGCGTGCGCGACGGCTGGTTCGCGCCGGCGATCAGAAACACCTGCGGCAGCCCGGACTCGCCCGCGGCGTTCGCCGCCTTGCGCGCGTACTGGAATCCGAGCTCGTACAGGAGCGCGGTCGTGCCGATGTATGGCAGCGACGGACCCGGAAGAATGCCCGGACGCGCCACGATCCGGTCGCGAACCATCTCACCGTTCCTGAGCGTCTCGCGCGTGAGCGAGTCTGCGGCGAACACGATCGACCCGGCCTGTCCGTTTCCGCGGAGCGGAGTGCCGTCGCCTTTTGTCGTGACGTACTCGTAGCGCGCCGGCGTGCCGTCCGCGTTGAGCGTGAGGGTGTAGCTGACGACCCGCGTTTCGGGCGCGTGCGTAACGACGGTGCCGCTGATGCGATCGGCCGCGCGCGTAAACCGCTCCACTTGCACGGTGTCGGTGCCGAGCGTGATCACGAATCCGCCGGTCTGTGCGCAAGGTGCTGAACTGGCGACGAGCGCGGAGAGCGTTGCTCCGCGGATCAGCGTGAGTAGCATGCGCGAAAGATCACGCCCGCGATCTCGCGTCGCACCGCCCAGGGGCCGCCTGCGCATCCCGCGGGACGAGCAGAACAATCAGCGCGCGGGCCGCGCCTCTGCACCCGCGGCCCGTTATTCGTCGTTATTCGTCGGTCGTGATCTCCAGCTGTTCTTCTTCTCCGCCGTCGTCGGCCTCGTCGGCACCGGGCTCATCGACGACGGTGCGCTCGTCCTCCGGTACCACGCGCGCCACGCCGGTCACCGCATCTCCCAGCTCGAGCGCCACCAGCTTCACGCCCTGTGCGCTGCGTCCCGTCTCCCGCACGCTGTCGGTGCTCGCGCGAATCATGATGCCGCCGCGCGTGATCACCATGATCTCGTCTTTTTCGATGACCTCGAGCAGCGCGACGACGTTGCCCGTGCGTTCGGTGCGCTTGACGGTGAGAATGCCCTTGCCGCCGCGTTTCTGCACGCGGTACTCCTCCACCGCGGTGCGCTTCGCCAGCCCGTTGGCGGTCACGCACAGGAGCTCGGCGTCGCGCTTGACCACGACCATGCCGACGACCGCATCGCGCTCACCGTCGCTCTCACCGAGCTCGATGCCCTTCACACCCGTCGTGTCCCGGCCCATGGGGCGCGCATCGGATTCGTGGAAGCGGATCGACAGGCCGTGCTTGGTCGCGAGCACGATGTCATTCGTGCCGCTCGTGATCTGCACGTCGATCAGCTGATCGCCCTCGTCGATCTTGATGGCCTTGATGCCGGTCGTGCGCACATTGCCGTACTCGGAGAGCGCCGTCTTCTTGATCGTGCCATCGCGTGTCGAGAACAGCAGGAACTCGTCCTCGCTGAATTTCTTGACCGGGAGCACGGCCGCGACGCGGGTTTCCGCGGTCACGTTGATCAGATTGACGATCGGCTTGCCCTTGGCGGCGCGCCCCGCCTGCGGAATCTCGTGCACCTTGAGCCAGTAGACGCGGCCGTCGTCGGTGAACACGAGCAGGTAATCGTGCGTCGCGCCGATGAAGAGGTGCTGAACGAAATCCGTGTCCTTGAGGTCCGCGCCGGTCAGCCCCTTGCCTCCGCGGCGCTGGCGCCGGTACGTCGACACGGGCGTGCGCTTGATGTATCCGCCGTGCGAGATGGTGACGACCATCTCTTCGTTCGCGATGAGATCCTCGATCGAAAACTCGCCTTCGTCCGACACGATGTCCGTTCGCCGCGGATCGCCGTACTCGTCCGCGATGCGCTGCAGCTCCGCCTTCATCAGCTTCAGTCTGCGCGGCCGGTTGCTCAGAAGGTCCGTGAGATCGGCGATCATGAGGCGGACCTCCATGAGCTCCTCCTCGAGCTTCTCCCGCTCGAGGCCCGTGAGCTTCGACAGGCGCATTTCGAGAATCGCCTTCGCCTGGATCTCCGACAGGTTGAAGCGCGCCTGAAGCTGCTGCGACGCGGTTTCCGTGTCGGCGGCTGCACGAATGACCTTGATGACCGCGTCGATGTTGTCGACGGCAATCTTGAGGCCGTCGAGAATGTGCTCGCGTTCCTTCGCCTTCCGAAGGTCGAACTCCGAGCGCCGCACGATCACCGAGTGCCGGTGCGCGAGGTAGTGCGTGAGCACGTCCTTGAGCGGCATCACCCGCGGGATCAGGCGCCCCGTCTTTTCCTCGGGAACGAGCGCCAGCATGATCACGCCGAACGTCGACTGCATCGACGTGTGCTTGTACAGCTGATTGAGCACGACTTTCGGAATCGCGTCGCGCTTGAGCTCGATGACGATGCGCGTGTTGGCGTCGGATTCGTCGCGGAGATCCGACACGCCCTCGATCTTCTTTTCCCGTACCAGCTCGGCGATCGACGTCACCAGGTTGGCACGATTCACCATGTACGGGATTTCCGTCACGACGATCTGCGTGCGCCCCGAGGACTCCTTTTCCTCGATGCCCGCGCGCGCGCGCATGACGATCTTGCCGCGCCCGGTGTCCTGGTAGTCCGAGACGCCCTGACGGCCATAGATGAAACCGCCCGTCGGGAAATCAGGACCCTTGATGAAGCCGCGCAGGTCCTTGGCCGTGAGATCCGGATTGTCGATCAGCGCGACGCACGCGCTCACGACTTCCCTGAGATTGTGCGGCGGAATGTTCGTCGCCATTCCGACGGCGATACCACTCGAGCCGTTGACGAGCAGGTTCGGGATGCCCGCGGGAAGAACGGTCGGCTCCCGCTCCCGGTCGTCGAAATTCGGAACGAAGTCGACGGTTTCCTTGTTGATGTCGCTGAGAAGCTCCGTCGCGATCCGCGTGAGCTTCGCTTCGGTGTACCGGTACGCGGCCGCCGCGTCGCCGTCGACGGAGCCGAAGTTCCCCTGCCCGTCAACGAGCGGATAGCGAAGGGAAAAATCCTGCACCATGCGGACGAGCGCGTCGTAAACGGACGAATCGCCGTGCGGATGGTACTTGCCGAGCACTTCACCGACGACGGTCGCCGACTTTCTGTAGGGGCGCCCGGGAACGAGGCCCAGCTCGTTCATGGTGTACAGCACACGCCGGTGCACCGGCTTGAGCCCGTCGCGCACGTCAGGAAGTGCGCGCGACACGATGACGCTCATCGAATAGTTGATGAACGACTCTTTGATCTCGTCCTCGATGAGCCGAGGCAGGATCCGCTCTCGATTGTTGGGTGCTGTCATTGGCGACTGTGGGGGGGCTCGCTGAAATCTAGCGAGTTGTAGTGCCCCTTTGACCCATCAACCCTTTGACCCTTCGACCCTTCAATTACCAGTCTTTGATGACCGCCAGAAGTCTCCACTCCGAGCCCACGCGGTGAAAGGCGTACGTCGCCCCGGTCGTCTCTTTTGGCAGCGGAACAGCGCCCTGGCGCTGCCGGTCGCGCGTGACACCGATGATCGCGTAGTCGCCCCAGATGCCGTACGCATTCACGCGCGTCACCTTGAGCACCGCGTTCGGATTGGTGCGATTCCGCGAGAAGAAGAAGTTGCGGATGTCGTTGAGTGCCCCCGGTCCATAGCCGACCGTCGCGTTGAACGCGCCGCTGTCGCGCGGCACGAGGAAACCGGTCATCGGGGCGGGAAGCACGATGCCGTCGGGTTCATTGCCCGGGTCCCAGACCTTGCACTCCTTGGTCTCGCTGTTGAGCAACCGGGTCGGCAGGAAGGGGTTGATCGATCGCGGCCCCAGTCCCGAGATGGTGTCCCACCGCGGACCGGGTCCTCCCATTTCCAGTCGCAGCGCCGCGCGCATGAGCGCGCGTCCCGCCTCGTTGTCCAGCGGCACGAACGCGCCGTGCGACAGCACGAGGACTTCCAGCGCCGCGAGCGCGTTCTTGACGACGTCCGCCGTGTCATTCTCGAAGGTGCGAACATCGCCCGGCGCGCAGGCGGAGGAATCGACGAAGCCCGCATAGGTCGCCAACCCCAGCACGACCCGCCGCAGCGAATCGGCCTGCGCGCGCGCTTGCGCCTCGGCACGGGCCGAGGACATCGATGTATCCGTCTGCGCGGCGGCCGCGCGCGCGATCGCCAACGCGGCCAAGCCAGCCAACACGTCCCGAAAGACCCTGGTAAGCATTGCTGAAAATACCCGGCCGTAGCTCCGGGCGTCACGGGCCAGCGCAAAGCGCAAAGCGCTGAGCGCTAAACGCTAAGCGGTCCCTTAGTCGTCCGACCCGATGCCCTCTGCTTTTTCTTCGGCGGCAACTTCGCGCTCGATGGCCTCGCTTTCGGCTTTCCACTGCGCATACCACGCGCGCGTGATCTCGCCGGCCAGCTCGCGGTTACCCAGTCCGAACGAGAGTGCCAGCGCGAGCGCGACGGCGCCGAAAATGATTGCGAACGCGGTGGTCACGATATCCGTGCCCACGCCGAGCTCCTGCAGCGCCATGAACACGCCGAGCAGGATGACGCCGCCCTTGCCCGCGCGCGCGAGCAGTGTCCCGCCGTGCAGCGCGCCGGCCGACGCCATGATCAGGCCGCCGACAAAATCGCCGAGCACGATGGAAATGATCACGACGACGATCGCCGCGATCACGCTCGGGATGTAGCTCACCATCTGCGAGAACACCTGCGCCACGGAATCGACGCCGAGCACTTCCGCCGCGATGAGCATCGCGGAGAACATCACGACCCAGAACATCAGGGTCGCGATGAGACGCGTCGGATTGACGTGGGTTGCCGCGCGATCGAGACCCGGGAACGCGTTCGTCGAGCGAAACGCGCGGTTGAGATTCACCCGGCGCAGCACGCGCGCCGTCATGCGCTGCACGACGCGGGCGAGCAGGTATCCGAAAACGAGAAGGACGGCCGCGCCGACGAGGCCCGGAATGAAGTCCTTCAGCTGGCGCAGAGAATCGTTGAAGCGGGAGAGCAGGTCCACCGGAGACAAAGCTAAGAGAAAAGAGCAAAGGGGAAAGGGAAAAGGCACAAAGGGCACAGAGAAAAGGACGGGGAGTGGAGGAGCGAGAACCCCCTTCGCCTCTCAGGTCTCGTCCTTTTCTCTCTGGTCTTCGTCCCTTTTCCCTTTTCCCTTTTCCCTTTGCTCTTGCTTTACATGCCCGCTCCGAACGACAGCGCGAGCAGGTTGCCGCCGGAAGCCGCGGTCGATTTGCCCATGATCCGCATTTCCGTGAACCACTTCACGCCCAGCCAGTTTCCGAACTGCACGCCGGCGCCGGCGCCCCATCCGATCAGGAAGTCCTCGCCCTGCTGGCACCGCACGAATCCGGTCGACGCAAAGGCGTTGTCGAGATCGCACGACGCGCGCACCGAGATGATCGACCCGGCCAGCGCATACGGGTGCATCGATTCACCGCGCGGAATGAACGCACGCAGATATCCGCCAAGCGCAATGTTCGTTTCGCTGATGCCGATCGAGCCGTTGTCGCCCGCGCGCTTGTACTGCACCTGGACGTAGTCGCCTTCCACGCGGAAGCCGACGTAACGCTTCCATGGCACCGTCGCCTGAATGCGGATCGCGAGGCCCTTGCGGCGATCGACGGAATCCGGGAGCGAGCCCGTTTGCCTGAGCCAATCGAGGCCGAGACCGAGCTGCGTGTGCGGACGCTGGGCGCCCGCGACGGACGCGGCGAGAACGCTTGCCACTGCAACGACTCGAAGACCTATCCGCATCAGGCGCATTCCTCCCGGGGCCAATCTATCGCCGGCATCGGCATTGATCGCGATTATCATCCCGCGGCCGCGCGCCGGTGTGCCTCCCACGCGACAACCTTCGGCAACGACTCCCGCATGTTGTGCCGAAGCGTCCATCCAAACTCTTCCAAAAATCGCGTACCGTCGATCGCGTAGCGCCGATCATGCCCGGCACGATCCGCGACCGAGGCGATGCGCGTGCGGGGGAGGCTGAGCGCGTCGAGCACGATTTCCGCCACTTCTCGATTCGTAATGTCCGGTTCGCTCGGGATGTTGTACACCGTGTGACGTGGACGGTCGGCGCCGAGCAGCGTCCACAGCGCGCCGACATAGTCCTCGACGTGGATCCAGGCACGTCGCTGGAGGCCATCACCATAGAGCGGTATTGAGCGACCGGCCAGCGCGTGTTCGATGACCACGGGAATGAGCTTTTCGGGATACTGAAAGGGTCCGTAATTGTTCGCCCCGCGCACAATGGTGGCACGCAGTCCGTAGCTACGTACCCACGCGAGCACGAGCGAGTCACCCGCGGCCTTCGAGGCTGAATACGGACTGCTTGGCGCGAGGGGACTCCGCTCGGTGAACGGAGCGTCGCCCGCAGCGAGATCGCCGTACACCTCGTCTGTGCTCACGTGGAGTAGCCTGGGCCCCAGCGCGCCCCGCGCCCGGATTGCCTCGAGGATCGTCTGCGTACCGGCGATGTTCGTGCGAAGGAACGGCGCGGGATCGGCCAGCGAGCGATCGACGTGTGTCTCCGCTGCGAAATGGACCACGGCGTCGACGCCCGAAGCATCATCAGCCGCCAGAAGCGAATCGAGCAACGCGCGGTCGCAGATGTCGCCCTGCACGAACGTGATCGCGCTCGCGACGTCGGCGATGCGGCGGAGATCTCCCGCGTAGGTGAGCGCGTCCAGCACCGTGACACGTGCGTTCGTAGCGCCCCGCGCTGCGTGGCGCACGAAATGACTGCCGATGAACCCCGCGCCGCCGGTGACCAGGATGTGCCGCATCGCGCGGGAGACTGCGCGCGATGCGGCAAGTTCGCAAGCGCTCTAGGAACCGATCGCGATTACGATGTTGTCGAGACCCCAGCTTTCGTCGTTGATGTCCTGCAAGCCCTTCGCGATGAAGTCGACGCTGAGCGTGCCGGCTGTATGGGGGATCTTGAACGCGTAGTGATATGTGGCGTCGAGCGGAACGCCGTCCCAGTACGTGTAGCCAAGCGTGTTGACGCCGGTCGCCCCGGTTTGTGCGGCGTGGGTGTGACCGGAAACCGTCGCGTCGGGAAAATGCTGCGACTTTCCGGCGATGTTCGAGAACGTGGAAACGCCGCGTCTCGTTCCGTCGGTCTTGATGGTGACTTCGTCGGGCCCGGCCCAGTTTGGTCCGACGCCGTCCCACGAACGGATGATGTAGAAGTCGAGCGCGACACTCACCGAGTCATGTGGCGCCAGCCCAGTGAGAGAGAGCGTGACCGAGTCATTGCAGAACTCGCCCAAGAACCTCTCACCGAGCGGCGCCGTCGTCGTCAGCGGGTGCGACCACTCGGGTCCCGCGATCCCTGAACTGAAATCGGCCAAATAGACCGGAATGAAGCTTGCGGCCGCCTGATTCTTTCCCGGCCCGGTACCCTGGCTGTCAGCACAGCCGACGGTGGCTGCGACCAAGGCGGACAGTGCGAGGCTCGCGGAACGGGCTCTCATGCCTGGTGTTCAACCTCGGTTTGGGGCTTTTTGCGGGGTGCTGTGGCAACAGGTCGTTGTGGCGACGCAACATCGTTGACTTCCGAACACCGTCGTTGGATCACGGGCCGATAAACACCTGCACGTTGTCGATTCCCCAGCTCTCGTCGGTCATGTCCTGCAGCCCCTTCACGATGAATGAAAGATTGAAGTTGCTGCCCGTATGCGGGATGGTGAACGTCGCCGAGAACGTGGCGTCGACCGGCACGCCGTTCCAGTACGTGTAGCCGAGTGTATTCACCGCGGTCGCGCCGAAGTCGGCGGGGTTCGTGGTCGTGTTGAGCTGATTGGGGAAGTTCTGCACGTGATCAGACGTGTTTGAGAACGACGTCAGCGCAATGACTGTCCCATCAGCGCGGAGGGTGAAGCTGTCGGTGCCCCAGTTCGGATCGGCGCCGTCCCACGAGCGGATGATGTAGAGGTCCGCGTGAACCTGGATCTGTGTATGCGCGCCAAGCCCGGTCAGATTGAGCGCGACCGAGTCGTTGCCGAACTCGCCGAGAAACTTCTCGCCAAGCGGAGCGGTCGTCGTCAACCGATTCGACCATTCGGAACCAGCAGCTCCACTGAAGTCGTTCAGGTAGGCGGGGACGAAGTCGAAGGCGCCGTGTGCCTTGCCCGATGAGCTCGTGATCGACTCGTTGCTGCAGCCGGTCCAGATGATCGCGGCGCAGAAGAACAATCCGGTGAGCCGAATGTGGCGCGAGGTCAGCATTTCTCCCTACTCCGTTTAAGGCGTGGTTAAGCGGTCGTTCAGGTACGGCTTGTCTGAGTTGTGACGGAACGCTGCACCCAGTGACATAGCGAATTCCGTGCCGTGTTAGCGAAGGTGATTTGTGATTAGTGTCGCATTTCCGTACAGATGCACAAAAAGCCGCCGAGACTCGGGAGATCCGAGCCTCGGCGGTGGGGGTTGCAGCGCCTCACTAGGGACCGCTGCAGTCCCGCGGAGTGTGCTGCCTAGCTGATGTGGGCGTGCATCGGGGGGGCCGGCTTACTGGCCGATGCTGACCACCACGTTATCGAGTCCCCAGCTTTCATCGGTGATGTCCTGCAGCCCGAGGGCGGCGAAGTTGAGGTGCAAGGTGCTCGCCGAGTGGGCGAAGGTGAACGAGAGGCGGTAGGTCGCGTCGATCGGATAGTTGTCCCAGTACGTGTAGCCGAGGGCGTTGATGGCGAAGGCGCCGGTCTGACTCGCGTTGGTGGCGCCGCCCAGGGGGGCCGGGTAGTTCTGGCTGCCGTCCCAGGTGTTGTTCGAGAACGTGGTGTTGAGGAGCGTGGCGCCGTCGGCCGTGAGGGTGAAGGCATCGGTGCCCCAGTTCGCGTCCGCGCCGTCCCACGAGCGGATGATGTAGAGATCGAACGTGACGGTGATGGAGTCGTGGGCCGCGAGACCTGCGAGCGAGAGCTCGGTCGCACCGGTGGAGAACTCGCCGAGGAACTTCTCGCCGGCCGGGGCCTGGGACTCGAGGGCGTTGGACCACTCGGCGCCGACGGGGCCGCTAAAGTCCTGGGTGTAGACCGGGGTGAAGGCATCGAGGGCGACGCGGGCCTGGGAGCGGGCACCGGTCAGGGACTCGTTGGAGCAGGCGGCGGTGAGGGCGATCAGGGCGACCGCGGCCGAGCGAAGGGTACGGATGGTGCGCATGGGGCGTTCTCCTAGTGAGGTAGACGGGCCGGACCATTCCGGCCACGCCCCCCAGTAAAGCGAGGGCCGTGCCATGAGGGGATGACAGCTAGTAAGTCGCTGGTAGGTAATAGGTTATAGGGTTTGGACGAGCGCCGACGTCCCTTACACAAACGTCCAGAATGCTGACGCTTTGGAACCGCATTTTCCCTCTGTACAGAGGAGAAAAGAGCGACTTTATCCAATATCTGACACGTGTCAGCTAATTGGACGCTATTCCTCGATCTTTTCTTCGCGGAGGCGCGTG